>Ga0111539_10006155_pt1 | contig 15493 bp, 17 predicted proteins | sample RhiMethybrSRZTD1_FD_79667 | JGI IMG/M metagenome (GOLD analysis project Ga0111539, IMG submission 79667) | Populus rhizosphere microbial communities from Tennessee, USA - Rhizosphere MetaG P. TD hybrid SRZTD1 (version 2) (version 2) | ecosystem: Host-associated > Plants > Roots > Rhizosphere >... | reverse complement strand
GTCGTTGTCAGCAAGGCCCAGGTAATTGTTCGCGCAAAGGTTGAGTGCAGCTCGCTTGCCCGCTCCGCCGGCTTCGAGGATCTCGACGCGAGGGCGCTGGGGCGTGATAATCTCGCGCTCCCGTTTCCAGAGCCCGGCTTCCTGAATCTCCTTCAATTGATCGGCGTAGCGTTGCCGATAACTCTCGAAGCTCATGTGCGATTCCACCTCCGGTTCGAGCCGGTCCTCACGAGCGCTCCTCGGTCGAGCGCCTGCGAGGGGAACGCGCAAAATAAACCTGTCGACGGGATGGCGCAATCTGTAACATGGCCGCCGATTCTGTGAAGTCAGCCCCTCTCGCGCGGAGAAAGCCCTTGCGGGCGACTACTCCCAAAGCACACCGAACTCGCGTCGTTTGCACTCTGGGCCCTGCTAGCTCGACGCCGGAAATTGTTCGGAGCATGATCGAGGCGGGGGCCGACGTCTTCCGCATCAACCTTTCGCACGGCGACTACGCCGCGCACGCGGAGAGCATCTCCATCGTGCGGAAGGCGGCGCGCGAGCTGAACTACAACGCCGCAGTCCTCCTCGACCTGCAGGGGGTGAAATTCCGGACGACGGTCTGCAAGAACGGGCCTTTCGAGGTCGTCGCGGGATCGTACGTGGAAATCGCCGGCGGTGAGAAGTCCTCCGACAAGACCCTCATCTACATTGCGCCCGCCGCGGCCATCCAGAACCTCCGTCCCGGCGATCGCATCCTCATCGACGACGGCAAGATCTGCCTCCGTGCCGACAAGAAGAACTCCGAGGGCTGGCGCTGCCGCGTCGAGACGGGCGGGGTGGTCAAAGACAGGAAGGGCATCAACCTGCCGGACACTCCCACGCGCGAGCTGCCGGCGCTCACGGACAAGGACCGGGCGGACATCGAATGGGGCGTCGAACAGGGCGCCGACCTCTTCGCGCTCTCGTTCGTCCGCTCAGCGAACGACGTCGCGCTCGCCAAGCGGGTCATTGCCGGGCTGGGATCGGACACGCCCGTCATTGCGAAGCTCGAGAAGCCCGAAGTGCTCAACGATTTGGAGGCCATTCTCCAAGAGTCGTTCGGGGTCATGATCGCGCGGGGCGACCTGGGGGTCGAGGCGCCGCCAGAAAAAGTGCCGGTCATGCAGAAAAAGATCATCGCCGAGGCGCGCCGGCTCATGAAGCCGGTGATCACGGCGACCCAGATGCTCGAGAGCATGATCGACCGGCCCATCCCGACGAGAGCGGAAGCGTCCGACGTCGCGAATGCCGTGTTCGATGGGACGGACGCGGTCATGCTTTCTGGCGAGACCTCGGTGGGCAAATATCCCGTCGAGACCGTCAGGATGATGTGCCGCATCGTTGCCGAGGCCGAAACCGAGATGCTGCGCCAGCGCAAAGCGCGCACGCTCTCGATGAAAAAAGTCACGTTCGCAACGGCCGTGGGCGCGGCGGCCTCCGTCGCGGCCGAAAGCGTGCGGGCTCGGTGCATCATCGTCTACACCCACAGCGGGTACTCCGCGACGCTTCTGTCGGGGTATCGGCCCGCGGTCCCCGTCTACACGTTCGGATCGAACGAGAACGTTCTGCGGCGCCTCGCTATCTTCTGGGGCGTCGAGACGCGGCGCCTCGTCCGCCCGCCGTCGAGCATCGAAGAGCTGATCCACTCCTGCGAGAAAGCGCTCCTTGCGGAGAAAATCGTCGAGCCCAGCGACCCCGTCGTCATCCTCGCGGGAACGCCCTTCCACCAGGCCGGCAACACGAACTTCCTGAAGCTTCACAGGATCGAAGAGAGCGGCTGAAAAGCGCCTCGGGCGCCGGCCAAGGCAGCGCGGCGCCTCCGCTCCGTGCTCACTTGTTGGCGTCGAGTATCGACTCGATGCGCTGCAGCGATTCGCGCAGCTCGGCACGGCGCTGCGCGGCCGGCACTGCGTGCTCGTCGTGCTCGAGCGCCGCGCGCACCTCGGCCCGTATGCGCAGGGCCGACTCGGGATCGATCCCCGGCGCCTGGACGCCGAGAGTGAGTAGGACACCTCCGGTGAAGCTGCCGAAAATCAGGAGCGGAAGGATCCACAGGGGCGACGACGCCCGCCGCGACGCCGTGGCGGGGGCTTCGGGAGGCGCCGTCGCAGGACGCGGACCGCCTTGGACGCAGGCGATGGCCACGGTGATGTTGTCCGGACCGCCGCGGGACCGCGCCAGTTGCACGAGCTCCTTGCACGCTGCTTTCACCTGCGGCCCGAACCGTACGAGGCACGCGGTGATCTCCTCCGGCCGGACCAGCTCGTGAAGCCCATCGGTCGAAAGGAGAATTTGATCGCCCGGGTCGAGATCCCTCAACTCGTAGAGGTCGACGGCGACGTCCTCGCGCAGCCCCAGACCGCGCGTCAGCACGTTGCGATGGAACGTGTAGTGCGGCGAGGCTTCCTCGATCCGACCCATGTCGACGAGCTCGCGCACGAGAGAGTGGTCGCGCGTGACCTGACGGAGCGTGCCGTCGCGATAGCAGTAGGCGCGGCTGTCCCCCACCTGGGCGACGCAGGCCGTGCCGTCCAGGAGAGCGAGCGCCGTGATCGTCGAGCCCATGAGTTTCCCGCTGCCGGTGCTCTGGGAATGGTCGAAGATGGCGCGGTTCGCCTCTTTCACGGCGAGCTCGAGCGCTGCGCGCGGCGGCTCTTTTCGCTCGTAGTAGGCTCGGACGACCGATTCGACGGCCAGACGGCTGGCTGCGCTGCCGTCCTCCAGCCCCCCCATGCCGTCGGCGAGCAACACGAGAGTGCCTTTGGTGCGGCGAACCTCCGGGTCCGAGGGCTCGTGAATCGCGAGCGAATCCTCGTTCTCCTCGCGGACGACTCCGATGTCCGACTCTCCCGCAACGACCACGTCCATCACGCCCACCCTTCCACGGCCTGTGGGGGCCAGCGACAGATGACTTCTCCGCGGATCCGTTCGCCGGGGCGCGGCCGCCCGTCGCGCGGGATCCTGCCGAGGAGAACTGCGGCGATCTCGACGGACACGGGAAGCTGCGTGTGCAACAGGATGCTCACGAATCGGCGCGCGCGCTCCGCGGGATCGAGCCCTCGATCGTCCAGAGCGCTTTTCTCCCACGCGATCACCGCCGCCGGAGAACGCGAAGCGCGACGAAACACGACGCCGCCGGCGGAGTGCTCCTCGAGCGTCCAGCCGTTCCAGACATGCGGCCTCACGCCGCAGGCGTCCGCGAGCGCGATCTCCACGCCTTCGCGCGTCGCCGCGGCCTCGAGCGAATTGCGGGAACCGAGCCCCCAGCTTCGCCGCCCGACGGTTTCGCGTGCCTCGGCAAAGCTCTCCCGGAGGTGGGCCAACAGATCTTCGTCGACCTCGACCAACGGAGAGAGCAGCTCCGGCGTTTCCCTGTAGAAAGCGGGGAGTCGATCCATCAGCGGCCGAGGGACGCCCAGAGTCCGTTCGTCGCCTTCGGCGGAGCTATCTTCGTTCCTGGATGGCAATCGTGAGCTTCTCCAGCACCGGCAAAGCCGTAGGCGCGGAGTCGAGACGCAGGTTCTCGGAGTTCGAGATCGGCGCCCCACCCGGCCACGTTCTAAACTCGACCGCGAGAGACCGGGCCCCTGCCCCCGCAGCTGGACCGAGTCCCCCGAGCACTGGGCTCATGATGGAGGTGACTTCCGTATCGTTCAACCACCTTCCCAGGGGAAAACCCCGGCGCTCGGGGCCGCCCCAGATCGGATGCAAGTAGCGGCGAAGCGCGTCCTGGCCCTGCACGCGCAGTGCATCGAGCTCGGACGCCCTGAACGCGCCTTCCGCATCGGCAAGTCGGACCACGATCTCCACCGGCAGGTACATGGGCTCGACGACGGTCACCACCGTGCCGAGCGGCGACTTCCGTTCGAGCATCTCCGCGAGCCACTCGAGACGAGCCGGCGAGATGCGTCCCGGCGTGCACGGCTCGGCGGGAAGGATGCAGACGATGACGCGGCCGGGTTCGGCGGGCGCAGCAAACGCTTCGACGCGCGCGAGCGATGCATCCAGCGCGAGGGCCAGACGCCGGTAGTCTTCGGACGTCACGGCGCGAGCTCCTGCCCTCCACTCGGCACGAATCCGCTGGCGGAAGAGATCCGGGCTCTCCGGATCGCGGCCTCCGTCGGCATCCAGAGGCTGCGCGAGGCGACGCAGTCCATGAACCTCCGCCTCGACAACCGTGAGCGTCGACGCGGGCACATTGCCCCGCGCGCCGAGCGTCAAGCTGAGGACCGGCCATCGAATCGAGGTTGCGCCGGACCAGCGCGGGCCGAGGTCGAGCTCGTAGCCATCGGCAGCGCGCACTGCGCGAAACCGTTCGGGGGCGGGAGCCGCGGTTCCGCCGGGCTCGCTCGGCGGCTCGACGCTGCTCGGCTCGGCGTCGATCGCGCCGACGGAGGCGAGCCTCTGCCACTCGCCCGTGCTCGAGCGAACCTCCATCGCAGTGAAACGCTCCGGCTCCTCGTCGCGCGAAGGGAGCGGGATGCGCCCGCGGCCGCTCCGGTCGAGAGTGACCTCGAGGACGGTGCCCAGGAGAGTGCGCTGCTGGCGCGCCTCCACCGCGTGCGGCAGAAGCGCCCGCACACGAGGCGCTTCGAAATAAGCTCCGGAAACCCAGCGAGCGCGCACCCAGTGGAGCCGCTCGCCGAATCGCTCCTGCGGTGTCCACTCCGCGGGCAGATTCCAAATGAGTTGCCCGGACCGCGAGAATCCACGTGTTCCGTCGGCCACCTCGAGCTGCCGGAAACCTCGCCCTGTCGAGTGCTCCCACACGAGCACGGGGCGACGCTGCCCTGCGAGTCCGCCCCACCCCGCCGGGGCTGGCCGGCCTTGGATCGCCCAGTAGACCGACGCCGGCGTGGGGCGATCCCACCCCAGATAGACTGCGGGGTCCCAGGCTTCGGGCGATTCGAGCGGCGCCACTTTCTGCGCCGTGAGCGAGTGATCTTCGAACCGCTCTCCACCCCGCGATAGGATCCGCGCGACGGGACGCGGGAACTGCAGAGGTCGCGCGGGGGAGACGGCGACCCAGCGCGGCGGAGCGAGCAGGATCCGTTTCTCTCCTTCGAGGCTGACGCGAATCCACGGCAGGCTCGCCGACTCGACCGTCGCCTCGGAGAGGTCAGGGAGCGGGCCGCGCAGCCGTAAGAGGACGGAGCGACGGCTCCCCGCCGCGGTTTCCTCGAGTTCGACCTGGAGCGCTCTCCAACCACCGCTCGTGCTGTATTCCCATGCGCCACTCCAGACGGCTTGAGGGCAGCCTGGCCATTCGAGCGTCAGCGTCACGGCGCGGTCGCGAACTTCGAGCAGCGCAGAGTCGCCCAGGTAGAGGTGCCGTGCGATCGTGTCTCTCCGGCCGAAAAGAGGCACTGGCGCGCCATCCCAGCCTGTCTGCGGGTAAGGCAGGATCTCGGTGCAGTCATCGCCAGCGCAGGTCAGGGCGCGCACGAGCTTCGCGGGCCCGAACCACGCCTCGTCGAGCGTCTCGAAGCTCACGCTCGCATCGCCATCGCGCCGCCTCGCGCTGACGATGGTCCCGCGCGGCACGGAGACGGCGGCATCGAGGCCGTCCTGGGGCAGGAACGCGATGGGAGCCGTCGCAGCATGGGCCCAGCGGGGCTCATCGCCGAGGCTCTCGAGCACCCGGGAGAAAAGCCGGCTCTCGAGCAGGTCTGCCTCTTCGCCGAGCGCCGCGAGCTCTTCCGCGAACACCTCGAGCAGCACCCACGCGGGGTCCTCCGGCCCTCGCGAGGCCAGCTGCTGCGAGCGGTTCCGGACGCGGTCTTTCAGCTGGAGCAGGATGCGATCGACGGCCGGCCGGCCGATCGCGCTCGGCGCGTTGCTGCGGTCAGGCGGAGAGCTCAAGACTGCTCCGTGCCGACGCTCTCGCCGTTCGACGGCCGGCGATGGGTTATTTCGAGACAGTGCCAGACTCCCGCGGCGCGGAGCCGCACCGCGAGCCGGTCTGCGCCGGCGGCCCGGACCTCCACACGTTCGACGCAGAGCTGCGGCGCCCACGCTTCGAGGGCCTCCTCGATCAGGGCAGCAGCGAGCACCGCGTTCTTGCCATCGACGCGGGGCAGGTCATGGACCCGGCAGCCGAATCGGGGCAGCAGTCGGCGCTCTCCCGGTGCGATCTCCAGGACGAGACGTGCCGCGCGCGACAGATCCGAGAGCGCAGGGCTCTCTTCTCCCTCGGCGGGAGTCGGGTTTTCATGCTTCAGCATCACGGGGCTCGCCCTCCTCCGCGCACGCGAGCCACTGTGCATAATCCGAGCCCGCCTCCGCGAGCTCGACACGGGTCCGGTAGCCGCGCCGGTCGAGGCAGTGCAAAACACGGAGGGACCGATACCGAAGGGTGCTGCTAGCGTCAAGGCTTTTCATTTCGACTTCTCCGAGCGGCGCCCAGCGCGGGTCGCCGATCGCGCAGAGGCGTCCGCCGCGCAAGGTCCCCACCGGACCGCCACGCTCCTCGAGAGAGAAAGAAACGACGTCATGTCCGATCCGCGGCGACATCTCCTCGCCGAGCGCCGGCAGGTCGCGGGCAAAATACAGGCGGCCCGAACGGACTGCCAGCTGGTAGCCGCACACGCGCGCGCGGCCTCGAAGGAACGCGAGAGAATCCCCCTGGACCTCGAGCCGGGCGTGGACGCGCGGAGTCGGCTCGGCCAGGACCGACAGCCCCAGCGACGCGGCAACTCTCTCGGCGGCCTCCGCGTCAGTGACCTGGTACCAGTGCTGCCGGCCGGACTCGCGCAGCCGGTGGAACTCCGCGTAGGCGACGATCGTGCTCGTGCGGCCTGCGTGAGGGTCGAGCCCGTGCCCTACGCGGTCGATCTCGCCCGTGAAGACTTTCGTGCCGCGGATTGAGGCTGTCACGTGGTCTCCGGGCTCGAGCGGGAACGGCGCTCCCGACCCGTCATCGAGGCGGGTGACCTCGAGCCGATCGGGCCGATCGGCGGCCAAAAAAATTAGACCTCGAAGGAACGAGCCGGCAATCTCCTCGCCGTGGGCCTCGAGCTTCAGGGACACGTCGCAGCCACCTCCCGCTCACCTCCGTAGGACGAGGTCGATCCAGCCTCGCACCGGAGCGCCGTCCGGATCGAACTCGAACCACTCTTCGCGGATCTCCTCGATCACGCCACGGAACCGGAACGTGCCCCAGTAAAAAAGGAGTCGGGGCGGCAGACCGCTCGATACCTCCGGGACGGCCCAGCTCTGGAGGCGCTCGACTCGGTCGCGGAGACCAGATCGCGCGGAGGCGGGCCCTTCGGTGGCGTCGAAGAAAAGTCGCGTCGCGAATCGCTCGCGCACTTCCGCCACGAGCTGCAACGTGCTGCTCTCTCCTCCAGGCGTCTCGGGTGCCCGCAGGCGATTCGTTCGGACGCGTTCGTAGCTTTCGGGGTTCCACAGAACCTCGAACTCCTCGAGCGTCGAGAGCTGAGTCAATCGGGCTTTCACGATCACGAAAAAAACTCCTGCGACGGCCGCCGCCAGCGCTCAGAACTGCGTTGCTTTCCACTCGCTGAGAGCGGAGCGAAGCGATGCCTCCTCCGCGAGGGATTCCATCACCGCGCGGGCCAGCGCGTCGTCACCGTCGGCGGCGAGGAGCCCCGCGAGGGCGCGGTTCCGCCGGGCAGCCTCCGGGGAAGCGACCGTATCTCTCGCATCGGCGCGCGAGGAAAGCAGAAAGGTCTCCGCGCCGGGCTCCTCTCGGCTCCCCAGCCGGGCCCGATCGCCCCCACGCTCCTGCTCGTGTTCGAGGGTCCTTCGCGAGGAGCGACCCTGCGAAAGCGCGAAGCGAGGGAGCTTGCGAGACGCAGTGAACGACGGCTCCTCGAGTCGATCGCCCCCGCGTTCGCTCGGCGAGAGGTTGGTGCCCGCTGACGCTTCTCCCCGACGCCCCGCCGGAGGATGGGCCGCACCCGGCAGCTCGCCCCGCACTCGACGTGGGTCCAATGGCTTCCCGCGAGAGACGCTTCCGCCCCTCGCGCGCCTGCGGCTGGCAGAGGCCGCGTCCTCCGCCTTCGCCCGTCGCGAGAAGGTGGCGCTTTCGGCCGGTTGCGAGCCCCCGGCGCGCCGCAAGGCTCGTCTCGCGGTGGGCTGTCCCGCCGGGGTCTTCACGCGCTCGTTCGCGCTGGCCGGGGACAAAACCTTTACCGCCCGCGGAATTCGCGAGCCCTCGGGAACTGCCTTCTCCGCGGCCACGCCGAGCTCGCGGCGCCCCGCGGGAACGATCTGGGCCGCGTCGCTGCGGCCCCGACGCCTCCGCGCGGCGCGTTCGGAAGCCCCGCGGGGGCTCGAGGCGGGCTCTCGCAGCGCCTCCAGATGGCTCCTCAGAAAGTCAGCGGCTTTCTCCCAACGCGTCGCGACGAGCGCCGCGAGGCGTTCCGAGCCCGCCGCCAGCTCCCGCGCTTTCCACAGGGTGAACACGCGCCCCGGCGCGTACCTGGCGCGCGCCGCATCGATCAGCGAGAGGCCCATTCGATCCCCTCGTGACGGATCTCGATGCGCTCGATGGCCAAGGTGGACGCCGCGGCGTCGAGACCGGGGCCCTCCCAGGCGCAAGGCCATCCCCGCGCGAACGTCCAGCGCACGAGCTCGCGGCCATCTCCGCCGAGGAGCACGATGGCGCCCGACCGCGGCTCGCCGGAGCGGAACCAGTCGAATAGGCTCGAGTCTCTCGTCACGCCGCGTTCGAGGATCAAATTCGAGAACTCGAACGACCCCCGGAACTGACGCGGGGCAGCGGCGCCGCCTTCACGGTACACGAACGCACGCCGGCTCCCGCCCAGGCCCCGGGCGGTCACGAAGCTTGCTCTCGAGACCCCTTCCAGCTCGAGCTGGAAGCTGTCGGCACAGTGAGCGGCGCTAGCTGTCACAGTATCCGTTGACCTCGCGGTAGAGCGCCTCGAGCTGGGCGCGGTCCCGGTCCGAAAGCCCGCCGATCACTCCAGGATCGATGCGCTCCAGCGTTCCCAGCCGGGCCACGCTGCGGCACAGCACCAAGTCGAGGTAACGCTCGGGCCAGATGTGGACCCGAAAGTCACGCAGCGCACGAAGCTCGTCCCCCGCCGTCGCGGGGCGAAGGCGGCCCGAGCGATGGACCTCCCCCGATCGGTCAGTGTAGCCGTCGTGGAGCTCGAACTCCCTCATGGCCGGTTCGCGGTCCCTCCCGTGGCCGCCGACTCCATTCTCTCGACGCGCTCGACACACAGCTCGAGCGTCTCGATCGACACTGCATTGTCGGCGGCGTCGAGCTCCGGCGCTTCATACCGGCACGGCCACGCCTCGTAGAAGTTCCAGCGCGCTTTCTCGCGCATTCCTCCGTCGAGAAGGACGATCGAGCCGCTGCGGCGGTCATCCTCGCCGTTCTCAATGCGCCGGCGCCACTGGTAGAGCTCGCTGGACGTCGTGCAACCTTTCTGCAGCACGATGTTTCCGTAGCGGGTCTTCCCGGGAATTTTCATCACCGTGTTCGAGTTGCCGACGCGATGCTCGACCACTTCGGACTGGGTCGAGATCCCGCTCACGAGCGAGAAACCGCCCACGACGCTCGACCCTCCCGCAGCCAGGTCCTCGATCTCGACGAGGAAATTGAAGTTTCCGAAATACGGAACGCTCTGCATGCCTTGGATCCTCCTCAGATCTCGAACACTTCTTGGCCGCCCAGCTCGACGCGTAGCTGGACACGGGTCGCGTCCTCCGCGGCTTCCGCGTCGCCTTCTCTGCGCGGCGCAGGACTGCACTCCACCTGGAACGAACGACCGCGCGCTCGAGCTTGCTCTCCCGCTCGGTCTTCCCCACCTTCCCTGCGTCCCCCGCTCGCGCGAGCGACGCTGAAAAAGCCGTCACGCTCGAGCCGGTAGAGGAACGCCGTCACGTCCCGCTCGATGCCGCGCCACAGGAAGGAGTGGCTCGGTTCGAAAAGCACCCAGCGCGTGCCCCAATCGATCGACCTACGAAGTCCCTCTCTCCGCCGCCAGGCCACCAGCGGCGCGACTTCCTTCGCTTGCAGCCCCGACGGCGCCGCAGGTGGCGAGCTCACCTCCTCGTTCCAGTCGGAGCTCTCGAGCCAGGCCGCCAGAACCCCAACGCTCTCGGCGAGGTCATCGACGACCGCAGCGTTGGGCCGGATGAGCGTCACGCGCGGACGTCGAGCTCCAGCCTCGGACCGATCCCCCTCGAGGAGGAAAAATACCTCAGGCCTCCGCTCCGCGATCGCCCCCACCGACTCGAACCGCGCGCCGGATGGGCTTGCCGGCACGACCACGAGCCCGACTTCGTCGACCTCCGCGAGCGCGGGAAGCCCCGTCCGCGAGCCCGGACCGGCGTCGTCTCCCATCCACGGCTCGGCGAGGCCGAACCTCGCGTCGGCGAGCACGTAGCACTCCCGGCCACCGGCGTCGAAGAAGTCGCGCAGAGCCTCCTCCGCCGCCGGAGCGAGCTCAGCTCCCGAGAGGGTAGCCGCATTGACGGCGGCGGCGGCGCTCCGGACGCGCAGCGGGCCGCTGCTCTGCGGCGCCGATCGAAACGTCTCTGCGGAGCCCGGCACGCCGGTGCCGTCGAGGCGCAGAGCCAGCGCAAACGCCGTGGCGCCGGGACCTGTCCAGCGGATCCCCGCGACTTTCGGCGCGGCAGCCTCCAGTTCGTCGAGCGAGCGAACGGCGGTCACGGAGCGCGCCCCTCCAGGCGCACCGCGCGCTCGAGAATGCGCTCCACGGGCTCGAGTACGTCCGAACCGATCGGAACAACCACCTCGCACCCGATCGTGATCCGGTGATCCTGCAGCCCCAGCTCGCGCCAGCCTTCGGCTGCGTCGACGATCGTCAGCGGAAAGGACCCGAGCTCCTCGGCAGAAGCGTCTGCGCCCACTTCCATCGGACCACGGAGAGCAGCGTGCGGGGTCTCGTCAGATGTTTCCGCGGGGCCTGCCGCCGGTGGAAGCTGCACTACGGAGTTGTCGTGCAGCGTCTGCAGCGCGGAAGCGAGCGCCTCGAGTTGCATTTCGATCGGGCCGCCAGCGACAAGAAACAGATAGCGCACGCGCACCCAGAGGCAGGTTCGCCGCATCGCTTCGCGCGAGCCGCGGACGAGCCCGCTCTCAAGCGTCCAGCCGGGCTGCCGGAAGCGCAGCTCGGGAACGATTCGCGCCGGGTAGAGGATTCCCGCGGTGTGATCTTCGGGGTCCTCGCGCGCCTCGACCGGGTCGAGGGGATGGCAGAGAAACACCGGCACGCGGGGCGATCCGGGCGGGCCGCGCATACCTTCCTCGAGCAGGATCGCGAGGCGCCGGCTCAATTCGTAAAGGATGCGGGGCCTCATTCTCTGTCACTCCTGAGACACTCCTCAGCCACTCCACCTTTCACCGAGGAATCGCGCGGATGTTATGGGACCCACGGCGATGTGTCAATCTTATGGATACTTTTTGCGAGGCCAATGTAGTCCCTCGCGACCTCTGGCACCGAAGTGAAACGGTAAGGCCGCCGGCGGCGGCCGTCGGACGAGCCAGCCGGCTTGCGGATCGGCCGGAAGGCCCCGGCCTGGAGCTCGACCGAGAGGATCTCGCGGGGCAGAACGCGCTCACCGCTTTTCTGACACGCGACCACGTAGCCGCACAGCGTGTCGAGGAAAGCGAATGCGCCGCCGGGCCCACTGAGCTCGAACTCGAGACCCTGGCGCAGCGCCCGCGGCTTCGACACCTGCAGCCCCGCCTCGAGCAGTCCCCTCGGGGTTGCTCCCTCTGCCTCTCCCTCGGCTTCGCCTGCCGGCGCGCGCGCCGGCGCCTCCGCGTGGGACTCGAGGCTCGCCTGGAGCTCCCGGAAGAACCTCGCCACGGCTTCGCCGCGCCGCGTCTCGTGGGGCGCGGGAGCCACGGGCGCGGAGTCCTGCTCGCCGGACCCGAACGCCTTGGCTGCCGTTCTGCGGAGCATCTCCTCTCCTTTTCTGGCGCCGCGTCGGCGCCATTCGACCGGGCTTTACGCCCGGCTCACTCGAAAGTGCCCACGCGCGATGCAGAGAGATCGCGGACGAACGCCTCGAGCTTCCGCTTCTCGAGGAGGACGCGGGCGACCTCGCGGGCCGCACCTTCGCGGGCCTCCGCTCTCCGCTCGAGTAACAGGCGGTCTTTCTCCCGGACTTTCTCTTTCAGCTCTTCAAGATAAGCACGGAGCATCGCGACTTCCGTCTCCGCTTGCGACGTCCGCGCACGGAGATCATCGATCTCAGCGGCGTCGCGCTCGCGCAACGCCTGGAGCGCTTGCAGCTCCGCGGAGAGCGTCGCGATACTCTCCTCGAGGGCGCTTTCGCGGGAGCGGCGCTCGGTCAGCTCGGCCTGGTGCTCGCGGTCGGCCTCTCGCAAGTGAAGGCGCAGGCGGTCGAGATCGCCGTTCTTACGGAGGATCTCTTCCCGCTCCGCGGCGAGGGCGTCGCGCTCGCGCGAGAGCTCCTGGCGCAGGGCTTCGAGGCGAGCCGAGGCTGCGGCCTCCACCTCGAAGGCCTTTTGCCCGTCGGCGCGAGCCTCGGCGGCTTCGGCCGCGAGCGACTCCAGCCGGCCGCGAATTTCCGCAGCGGCAGTCTGCTCCGCTTCGAGCCGCGACGCGGCGGCCGCGGCTTGAGCCACCGCGTCGGCGCGAGCCCGCTCCAGCGCGGCTTCGAGACCTCGGTTCTCCTCGCGGAGCGCTCCTTCCCGCTCGCGCGCTTCGAAGTGCTCCCGCGCAACTTCGGCGCGCGCCTGCGCTGCCTGCGACTCGGCCTCCTGAATTCTCGCGAGGAGCGAGCTGCGCTCGGCGTCCCGCTCGCGCGCCGCTTCGGTCAAGCGCCCTTCGAGCACGGCGAGCCGCGCTTCGTGCCGCGATCGAGCTTCATCTGCCTCGCGCTCGGAGGTTTCCAGTCGAGAACGCATCGCCTCCAGCTGCGCCGCGCCGATCGCTTTTTCGCGCTCGAGTGTCAGGCTGTCTCGGCGGAGGGCCGCGGCGGCCGCCTCGCTTTGAGCGCGAGCTTCGCGCGAGATAGCAAGGTCTCGCAGGAGATCGTCCCGCTGCGTCCGCTCTCGCTCCAACCGCTCGACGAGAGCATCTCGCTGCAGGCGGAGGGCCTCGGCCTCCCGCAGCGCTTCCGTCCGCGCGGTTTCCGCCTCGTTCCGTGCCGCTGCCAGCGCTGCAAAGTCGGCGTCGCGGCGCGCTGCGCTCGCGAGCGCCTGCCGCTCCGCCTCCTCGCGGCTGCGCAGAGCCCTCGCGAGCTCCTCGCCGAGGCGGGTGAGCTCCGCGCGCACCAGATCCTCGCGCGTTCGCGCAGCCTCGGCTTGGGCGAGCGCGGCTTGCGCATCCTGCCGAATGCGATCGGCGGCGCTGCGCGCAGCCTCCTCGCGGCTCTTCCCTGCGGCGCGCTCCTCGATCAGCTCCGCTTCGGCTCGCCGTAAGCTCCCTTCGAGCTCCCGGACGGCACCCGCCGATCGCTCCGATTCCCCGCGCCCCACTGCGACGTGCTTGTCGCGCTCCTCCTCCGCCTTCCGGAGCTCCGTTTTGAGCCGCGCCAGCTCGGAGCGGAGGTCGCGGCTCGACGATTTCGCCTCTTCGACCGAGCGGGCAGACTTTTCTTCCTGCCCCCGCAGCTCTTTTAGCTCGCGGGCCAGCTTGGCGGCCGCCGTGGCCGACTCCCGCGCTTTCCGCTCGAGCAGAGCGGCCTGCTGCTCGGCTTCCGCGGCGCGTTCAAGAGCCTGCTGGGCCCGCGCTTCCGCATCGAGGATGGACTGCTTTGCGTTTTCGAGCTCGGCCCGGTCGGGGACAGGAGCCGGGGCGACTGGGGCCGGCGCGGCTCCATCCACCTCGAACGCGAGCTGGGTGCCGCCGATCTCCACGATGTCCCCGGCACGGAGCACGGAGCGCTGGACGGGATTTCCGTTCACGAGCGTTCCATTCGCGCTGCCGAGATCCTCGACGACGACGGAATCGCCCTGCGGCAGGAGGCGAGCGTGATTCCAGGAGACGCGGGCATCTCGCAGGTGCAGATCGGAATTCCTGCTCGAGCCAACCGCGAGCTCGCGAGCGAGATCGAAACTGGTCCCCTGCCGCTCTCCGCTCAGGACCCGTAGTTTGGGCATGGCCTCCTCCTCTCTTCACTCAAGCCGCAACGTTCGGAACGGCGTTCCGCAGGCCGGCCGAATATTATCGGCCGGCGCGGGAGCGGTCAACCCGGCGGCCCGATCCATCCCTGTCCAACGACGCCTTGGCTGCCCGCCCGCGTCGTGAATGAGAGGATGCGCCGGCTGCCGGGGTGCTCCCGGCGGAGCGCATTGTGCGCACCGCGGAGTACAATGCGCGATGGCCGGAAAAGCCAGCGCCATGCCTCTCGAAGCCGTCCTCTGCCCCAACTGCAGCTCCCCCGTCGCCGGGGAGCCCGTCGTATGCGCTCGCTGCGGCTACCGATCGACGGCGGCGCGGGAGTACTTCTGGATCTACCTCGGCGGCGCGGCCTTCGTCTTCTTCGGCTTCCTCGTCGGGGCCGTCGGAATTGGCCTGGAGGGCACGGCGGCCGGACACTGGAGCCGCGGCTTCGAAGGATGGTTTCCCGCGGTGGTCTGGCCGAGAGGCTACGTGTGGCTCGGCTTCCTCGTCGTCGGCATCTGCTTGACCGGTTGCGGCCTCGGGATCACGAAGCGGAGCCGGGCAGCGTGCGGCCTCCTCCTCGCGCTCCTCGGAGCGGAGGCAGCGCAGGCGGCGCTCGCGGTGGCAGGCATCCTCGGGGCCGGCCCTCCGGCGGCGCTGCCGGCGGCGGTTCTGGGAGCTGCCGCAGTTTTTTTGGCGCTGGCGCTGCGCATCGGCCTGGCGCTCCTCAAGACGCCACGCCGTGCGGGCCTCCCGCACCTCCTTTCCCGTCGACAAACCGCAGGAGGCGACCCAGAATCAGCGGCATGATGGAAGTGGACGTCCTCTTCTTCGCGCGCGCGAGGGAGCTCGCGGGGCGGTCAAACGCGCGCATTGCGTTGCCCGAGGGAAGCGGCGTCCGGGAAGCTGCTGAGAAGCTGCGTGCGGAGTACCCTCGACTCGCGGGGGCGCTCTCGGCGTGCAGGTTTTCCGTCAACGAGGAGTTCGTCGGGGAGGATCATGGCTTGAGCCCAGGTGCCGTGCTCGGCGTGCTTCCGCCGGTGAGCGGGGGATAACCGGAGTGGCGTGGCTGACCCCCGACACGATCCCGCCCGACCTTTGCACGAAGAAGGTGGCTCGACCCGCCGGGGGCGCGGTGCTGACGTTCGCCGGCACGGTGCGCGACTCGAACGCGGACCGCCGGGTCGAAGCGCTCGAGTATTTCGCGTACGATTCCATGGCGCTCCGGGAGCTCGAAAGGATCGAGCGCGAGGTGGAGGAGCGCTGGCCGGGCGTCCGAGCGGCGATCGCCCACCGCGTAGGCCTCCTGAAAGTAGGAGAGACGAGCGTTTTCATTGCGGTCGGCTCGGCGCACCGCGCGGAGGGATTCG
>Ga0111539_10006151_pt1 | contig 15495 bp, 10 predicted proteins | sample RhiMethybrSRZTD1_FD_79667 | JGI IMG/M metagenome (GOLD analysis project Ga0111539, IMG submission 79667) | Populus rhizosphere microbial communities from Tennessee, USA - Rhizosphere MetaG P. TD hybrid SRZTD1 (version 2) (version 2) | ecosystem: Host-associated > Plants > Roots > Rhizosphere >... | reverse complement strand
GCCGTACGTCATAAGCTCGCACCGACGCCACACCGAGACAGATGCCGACGGCGGTCGCGAAAACCAGAGCGATAACCTGAAGCGTCCACCGATGCACGCGTGCCTGAAGAGGAACATCAGACCCCATGTATCACCTCCGATTCATCAAGCGAGTTGTCTACGGCACGATGCCCGGAGGCGGCAGCGTGTCCGGTCCGCCGAGCAGAACGCTGGTGTGTCCCGTGACGAGGCTGTAGATCTCGAACGTCGCTGTGTACCTGCCCGGCGGATCCGGTTGCGGATTGAAACCAACAATCTCCGCGCGCAGCGTCCGGCGGCCCAGGCGATCAGTCGGCAGTTCGTTCGGGTTCCGATATTTATCTCGAACGAGCCGATGGCGCCAGGCGCAACACGAAACTCGCGCTGCTGCACCAGTTCTCCGCGAGTGTTGAAGATCCGCACCGCGAACTCCCACGGCAAGTCGTTCGGGTTGCCGATGGCGTAGACATTCACGCGCGCGCCCTGACCTGCGCCAACACCGATGGGGCCAAACAACACTCTGTACTCGGGGCCGACGACCGCCAGTCCGCGCCCGGTAAACAACGACAAAGGAATGACGACCAGCGCGAGTACCACTGTCGTACGAACGAGGCGCGATCGAAGCATGTCACCTTCCCTTGGAACGACTGGTAGTGTGTGACCGGCGAGACGGCGCGCCAATCCCCTGATCGAGTAGGTGTGTTAGCGGACGATGCGGTCGCGGAGAGCTTTGGCGACGGCTTCTGACTTGGAGTGAACCTGCAGCTTGGCGTAGATATGCTTCATGTGGAACGCCACGGTATGAACGCTGCTGCCCAGTGCGGCCGCGGCGGTCTTGTAACTGTGGCCCTCCGCGAGCAGGCCGAGGAGGCGCACTTCGTGCGGCGTAAGGTGATGATCGGCGTGGGCCGGTGGCCGGACGTCGCGGAACAGCGCGATCACGCGGCTCGCCACTTCAGGTGACATCGGCGCTCCGCCAGTCATCACGTCCTGCAGACACTCGAGCAGGCGCGCCGGCGGCGTTTTCTTGAGCAAGTACCCGGAAGCGCCGGCGCACAGCGCCTCGAAGATACGGTCGTCATCCTCATAGACCGTCAGCACCACCAGATGGCGGGCGGGGTTGGCCTGTTTGAGCCGCCGGATACCTTCGAGACCACTCATACCAGGCAGCCCCAGATCCATCAACACGATGTCGGCCTGGTCTGCTTCCATTGCCGGAAGCGCCTCCTCCATCGATGCGAAAGCACTGCGGCAACGATAGCCCGGCGTCTGGTCGATCAGGAAGCGGAGACCCTCACGGATCTCGCGCTGATCCTCGATGATCGTCACTCGAATGAGGTCTGGCACCGATCCCTCATGCGTTCCGAGCTTAGCGCAAGCGGCTCGACCATTCACCCGCCTGATCGAGTAGGCCGCTGACGCGTCTCCGCGACGCGCTCAGAGCGGAACGGTCAACACGAGTCGCGCGCCGGTGCCGGGAGACGATGTGACGGCCAGCGTGCCGCCGAGACCCTCGGCCCGCCGGGCCATGCTTCGAAGCCCCTGACCATCGCGCGTGGACGCTGCATCGAAGCCACAGCCATCGTCCTGCACGATCAGCTCGAGATGGTGGCGCGCGATCGAGAGGACGATCTCGACGCGCGCGGCGTGCGCGTGCCGTGTGATGTTGTGGAGCGCTTCCTTGAAAATGAGGAAGACCTCGCGCCGCACGTCGGCACCCAGGCGAGGCTGGCTCGCATCGAACATCTCGAACCGCACCTCGATACCACATGCCGACAGCACATCGCTCGTGAGCCGGCGCATGCGTTGGGCGAGGTGCGTCGGCGTGTCGCGGTGGGGATCGATCGCCCAGACGATGTCGCCCATTGCATCCACGGATTCACGGGAGAGTGCCGCGATGCGGCCGAGCGGCGCAGAGACTCGTGCATCGTCGCCCGCGCTCGTGCGCACGACCTCACTCAGGATGGCAATCTGCGAAAGGCTGGATCCGATGTCATCGTGCAGGTCACTCGCAATGCGCGTGCGCACTCGTTCGGTCTCGAGTAGTCGCGCAACGCGGTACCGATGACCGGCAAAGAGCAGCAACGTTAGTCCAAGGACGGCGCTGACGCGGAACCACGACCGCTGCCAGACCGGAGGCAGAATCACGAACTCCATGGTCGCTGGTGTTACGCCGACCAGCCCGGCGCTCGTCACGGCTCTCACTTGAAACCGGTAGCGTCCGGGCGCCAGCTGAGAATAATTCACGACGCGCGCCGTGCTCGGTTGGCTCCAGTCCGTTTCCGCGCCGTCGAGACGGTATTGGTAACGCAGGTGCTCGCCGGCGGCGTACGTAAGTGCGAAAAACCCGATTGCGAGTCCGCGCTCGCTCGGCGCCAACGTCAGTTCCGGAACCTCATGATCGCCGAGTTCCGAAACGTGCCGGGCGACGCCGTTCACATGGACGCTGGTGATCAGCGCCCGCGCAGTCGGCGGCCTGGGACGCACGCGGGTCGCATCGAGACGCGACACCCCGGCAATGGTCCCGAACCAGATGTCGCCGCGACTGGATGCCAAAGCGCTCCACACTTCATTCTTCGCCAACCCTTCGGCCGTCGTGTACCGGCGCGTGTCGCCCGTTTCCGGATTGACTTCGATGATTCCGCTCGTCGTGCCGAAGTACAACCTGCCGCTGGCATCCTCGACAATGCACCGAACGTTGTTGGCGCCGACGAGGCTGGGTGCCACTTTCGAGTCGCTCACCAGGCTCCGAGTCATGGGATTATCGATGCGGCGCACGGAGCCGTCGACGCCGACAATCCAGATGCGGCCCTGTCGATCGAGATGAAGGCTGCCCACAGCGAACGGTTCGCCCTTGTCGACGATCGCCTCGAAACGTCCGTCTCGGTACGCGAACAGTCCTGCGTCCCGGAATCCGAAGAACAGCTGACCGGCTGGAGCCTCGACGATTGCGGGGCGCGCGACCTCCGGTCGCGACGCAATTCCGCCGAGTCCGTCGGCTGCGCCGTAGGTCTGGAAATCGTTCGTCTCGCGGCGCCACCGAACGAGTCTGACGTGATCCGATAATTGCGCGATCAGCCAGATGTCACCTCGTGCGTCCTCGAAAAGCGGAAACAGATCGTCACTTGGCACCGTGGAAAGACGCGCATAGTGCGCGGCGGGCGACACGCGTGCGAGATCCGTGACCCGACGCACAGGCGGGAATCGATAGAGTCCGACTGCCGTGCCGAGCCACCAGGCGCCCTGGTGATCGCGAAGCACGGCGAAGTAGCCATCGGCGGGAACGTCTCGCGGAACATTGAACCGGGCGGATGCGAAGCCGCGCCCGTCGAATTCGTTGATCGCCAGGAACGCGCCTGACACAGCGATGACTCGTCCGTCATCTTCGATCAGAGACGGGACGTAATCATGTCGCAGTCCGTCGGCGTGGAAATAGCTCACCAGGCCGAAGGCCGCGATCCTCGCGGCGCCGCTGGTATCCGTGCCGATCCAGACGTTGCCGTCCGGGTCCTCACTGACGCTGTTGATCGCGTCCTGCACCAGGCCCTGCTCCTGAGTCACACTCGTTATCTGCGGGCCGTGGATGACGCTCAATCCCGTCACCGTACCCACGCGGACGCGGCCGTCACTTCCGACTGCCAATGCACGTACTCGCAGGTCGATGAGCCCATCATCGAGGGTCATCGTGCACGCATCTTCGCTTACCGATGGAAGTCGAAGTTGGCGTTTGCGGGAAGAACCGGTGCTGCACGGGCGCAGCTGCCTCGGTACCGTCGGCGCGGGCCGTCGCGCGGCGCCAGGTCCCAGCACCAGCAGCCCCCCGTCATGACCGACCCACAGTCGACCGTCGCCGTCCAGAGCCACGGCCCGAACGCTTCGTATGCCAGCGCGCGCGGCAGTCGGCTCTGGCACCACGTCACCGGAAGCGAAGCGATGGAACAAGCCATCCAGTGTTCCCACCCACATGCCGCGGTCTACGTCCTCTACGAGTGATGTGACCAGCGCCGTGGGACTCGGCACCGCGGAACGGAAAGAGATTGCAGAGCTGGTTCGGTCCAATACGAAGAGACCACCTCGTCCGCCAGCCCAGATGCGGCCGTCTCGATCTTCCAGCAGGACCCGCACGTAATGAGGTATCGGCAGCCCTTCGAATGGCACAGGAGTGAACAACTGTCCGGGTGCTTCCGCTGGCCGCCGGCCGGCTGGTGCGATACGCCGAGCGCCGTCGAAGCGGGCAACGCCGGCATTCGTTGCAACCCAGTACGTGCCATCTCGACTCGTAAGCAGATCGGTCACCCAGGGATCGGGCAGTCCATCGGCGGTTCGATACGTGACGAATTCAGTGCCGTCGAAGCGGCTCAAGCCGTCGATGGTGCAGAACCACAGGAACCCGCGGGAGTCGCGGACGATGCGGCGGACGCGAGCGTGCGCCAGGCCGTCTTCGACCGTGTAGATACGAATCGGCAGCCGCTCGGCGTCGGCCGCGGTCACTGCGGCAAGGAGCAGACACACGAGAGCGCACAAACGTCGAAGCATGGTGCTCCGAGCATCCTTGATCAGAACGTGGCTCGTCGCTAGTACCGCCTACTCCTTGAAACTCAGCTAGCGCTCGGCTACGCGTGGGTCGCGTCCTGCTTCCCTCTTCGAAACCTACTCAAACAGGGGATTGGCGTGCTTCGTCGCAGGCCGCACTCTGGCGCTCACGTGTCTTCAGTCTGAAATCGAGGAGGTGGGTATGAACGCGAGAGCTTATCTTTCAGCTGCGGGGCTCGTCGTCCTGACGATGACTCTTACATTCACCGGGAGCGAAAACTCCGCGGCCCAGGCGAAGGGGGGCGCCGATCGCGTGATGCTCGAATATCGGGGCGGCGTCAACGAGCCTTGTCCCGTGGCCTCCTATCCCATGACCAGGGTTTTCCCGGACGGAACAAACGTGGCTGCATTCACGGTGCCGCCAGGTATGGTGCTCGTGGTCACCGATCTCGAAGGGATCGTCCGCGAGACCGTCACGTGGACGGCTGGCAGGGTCGCCGCACTCACCGCGTTCAGCACGGCCGGTTCTTCACCCAGGATTCGGGCGTACGCGCCATTGATCACCGAAGCCGTGTTCGGTGGCGTGGTGTCGATGAACGTCCACCTGCAGTCGGGAGTCGTCATCGGCCCGAATCTCAACGTGTGCGTGTCGGCCAGTGTATTCACCCAGAACGGCTTTACCGCGGCGGCGGTATCCCAAGCTTTGTTGCAGGGGTACTTGATCGCCGAGTGATCTCGTGACCGTTCAGGTCGCAACGCCCCATCCCTACGCTTCCCTTAAGGCGTTAGTTGGATTCATGCTGAGCACGCGGCGAGAAGGCCCGATGCATGCAAAAAGGGATGCGGCGATGATCACGGCGGATGTCACTCCGAAGTGCCCCGCAAAGAGCGCGATGTCTTTCGCAGGCTCGCCTGACGGTCCTGCGCCAAGGACGAGCGACAACATCAGCAGCACGCCTCCAACTGCGACGCCACTCCCAACGAGCCTCACCGCGCCCGACAGAATGCCGGCGAGCACCCGGCGCGGCGTGGCGCCAAGTGCCGTGCGCAAGCCGATCTCACGCGTCCGACGTGAGACACCGATCGACACCAGCGAGAAGATGCCCAGCGCCGACAGAAACAACACGAGGACCGTCACCGCGACCTGTGCGCCGACGGTCGCGATCAGAAACTCATCGCGCCGCCGGAGCCATTCCTTCATCGGCCACGAGTCGTGAACGAGGAGTTGCGTGTCGACTGTGGTCGCGACGAGTGGCAGACGCGCAGCGAGCGTTGCCGGGTTGCCGCGCAGACGAACATTCATCACCATCGACGAGACCGCTCCCGGCGATGCGGGATGAAAAATATGCGGCCGTTCATTCCCGTTGTCATCAGGATCCAGCCCGAAGTCGCGCACGACGCCAACGATCTCGCTCCACGGCTCCCACGTTCTGGGCCGGCTGCCTGCTTCGTCATCGTCGTTGGCGGATGACAGGGCAAACCGTAGACGAGTACCAATCGGCGAACCGATCTTTGTTGCGCGCGACAACTCCTGCGCGAACGCCTCGTTGACGATCACGGTTCGTGCGGTGGGACTGAAGTCCGCGGCGCCGAACCCGCGTCCGGCGACGATCGGGCGATCGAATGTTTCGAAGAATCCCGGGCCCACCGGTGACGTCGAGAATCGGCCACCGTACGCCATCCCGGCGGCGGCCGACGACTCCGCTTCCGCGAACCGTGCGGCACCCGATCCCACTGGCTGCTCGCTGTACGTGACTGCGACAACTCCAGGCTCCTGTGCGATCCGCGCTGCGAGTGCCTCGAACATTCGCGTGCGGCGCTCGTGCAACGCCGCTGTCGTCTCTCGCTCGAGCTCCGGACCGACATCGATGCGAGCGGCAACGTACTCCTGACTTGGAAACTGGGCGCGGGCGTGCAGCTTCCGCATCGTCTGGCTGACGCTCTCGAGGGCGGCCGGGATGCCGACGGCGGTCAGCGCTACCTGGACGAGCATCGCGCCGGTCCAGACACGGCCGAAGCGCAGCGTGGCTCCACCGCTGCCCACGTTCGCCAGGTGCGGTTGTAGCCGCGTTCGCGTGACTTTGATTGCAGGCAGAACCGATAACATCACTGCGCTGATGACCGCGAGGCCGCCGGCATAGAGAATCGTCGAGAACCTCAGGCCGGGCGTCATCCAGAACGGTGCGCCCCCCATCGCCCTGTTGGCGCCTTCGATTCCCCATGCCAGCGCCTTGTCTGCCGCGATCAGACCGACCGGTGCCGCAACGGACGCGAGCACGAGCGCCTCCACGAAGAGTTGGCTCATGATGCGTGGGCGGCTCGCACCAAGCGCGGATCGGATAGCGATTTCCCCCTCGCGCGTGGCCGTCCTCGCGTAGATCAGCGTCCCGACGCTCAGACACGCAATGCTCAGCACCAGCAGCGCAGGCAAGTTCCTCAACGCCAACTGCGCGATGTCGAGATCATCAAGTGGCTCCCCGAGCCGAACGACGCGTGGCCGGAGATGCGCGTGCGTTGCCGGGAGCGCCACCGCCGTCCGTTCGCCGAACAGACGAACCTCGGCGTCTGCCTGCTGCCGCGAGACGCCGGGCGCCAGTCTGCCGATGACGCTGATCGCTCCGCCGTCGAGCGGATCGTACGAGCCGCGGAGCGACAACGGCGTCCAGGCGTCGTGGTTGACCGGATAGCCAAAACCTTTCGGCATGACACCGATCACCGTCAGCGGCGTATCGCCGAGTTTCACCTTTGAACCGACGACGTCTTGCCGGCCGCCGAGCGAGCGCTGCCACACGTCGTAACCGAGCACGATGACGCTGGCTCCGCCGGCCGTTTCGTCGGAATCGATGAGGGGACGACCCACCAGCGGCGGCAGATGCGCCGCGCCCAGCGCGGAGGCGGTCAGCTCCGCGACCTGGATCGGTTCGGGAGGCGTGTTGCCGACGACGAGGTTTTGTCGATGCGTGCGATACGCCCCCAGCTCCTCGGTCGTTTGCAGCGCGCGCCGCCACTCGAGGTAATCGCGCAGCACGCGCGGCTCAGGCGCGTTGGTCAGCGTATTGTGCGTCTCGATCGAGACGAGCCGGTCGCCTTCGGGCAGCGGGATCGTGGGGGCGATGATCTGCCCCATGACGTCGTACCAACCTGCGCCGACCCCGATCGCAATCGCGAGCGCCAGTCCGCCCGCGAGCGTCAGGCCCGGATATTTCAGGAGCATTCGGAGGCCGAGCCGGTAGTCCTGCAACATGGGTCCCTCGCACCGAGCATAGACCAACTTTCGCTCCGTCGACTCGCCTCACCGACTGGTCACGACGTCGCGATTTCATGAAAACTGGCGATCGCACTCCAGACGCCGAGTCCGATTCCTCGCGCCATCTGCGACAGTTCGAGCATGTTGTGCGCGAGGAAGATCAGCACTGATCGATCGGTGGGATCGGCCTGCCACCAACCGCCGTACGCGCCGGGCCAACCAATCGTGCCAATCCCACCTCTGCAGCGCATGGGATCCGCTTTGTCAGGCTCGAGCACGACGGCTACGCCCATGCCGTACCCGTGGCCCGAGGCAAAGATCGGCATTCCAAACATGCGAGTCGATGCGCGCTGTTCAGCGGTGAGCTGATTCGACGTCATCAGTGCGAGCGTCTCACGACGCAGCAGCGCAGGCACATCCGCATCGCCCAGTAGCATGCGAGCGAACACGAGGTAGTCGTCGAGCGTCGACCATAAACCTCCGCTGCCTGACTCGAACGTCATGTCGTCCGGTCGTTCCTCGAGCGCGTGTCCTCCTGGAGCCGTGGCCAGCGTCGTCAAGCGACCATCGTCGTCGAAGCCGATTAACGCGGCGCGGCGATGGCGCCGTTGGCGTGGAACGATGAAGCCGGTGTCGCGCATCCCGAGCGGCGCAAAGATTCGCTTCTGAAGTAGCGTACCCAACGACTCGCCTTCGAGACGCGCGATCAGGAAGCCGAGCAGGTCGGTCGAAATTCCGTAGTGGAAACCGGCGCCGGGCTGATCTATCAGCGGCAGCGTCGCGAGCCGCGCGATCCACTCGTCGGGCGTGAGCGAGCTGTCGATCTGCGCGCCCAGTGTCTCGGCGCACGCGCGACGGATCGGCCCACGATGAAATTCGCCGTACGTGAGCCCCGATCGATGCGTCAACAGATCGCGAAAGGTGATCGATCGTCGCGCCTCGTCGGTGGCGTCGAGCAACCCTTCCGGATCGCGGAGCACGCGGAGGTGCGCGAGTTCCGGTGCGCACGTTGTGATTGGATCGTCGAGCGCGAATCGTCCCTCATCGAGCAGGATCAAGGCCGCGACCGACGTGATCGGTTTGGTCATCGACGCAATGCGGAAGATCGTGTCGCGCTCCACTGGCAGTCCACTAACTAGGTCGCGCCGCCCGACGGCCGCCATATGGACGACCTCGCCGTTGCGCCATGCGAGGGCTGCGGCACCCGCGAGTTCTCCGGCATCGACACGTGTCTTAATCGCATTTTCCACAGCGTTTTTATTTTTAATATTAAACATATAAAATAAATGTACTATTTTATTGCGTATGGCAAGTGCAATTAACTCACAGACAGGAACCTCGTCACGCCGCGGTAAACCGAAAGGCGACAAGCGCGAGCGCACCCGAGCGGCGCTGCTCGAAGCCGCACGTGCATTAATTCGCGAACAGGGACACGAGCGAACGACGCTCGAGGAAGTCGCCAGGCGCGCGGGCATGACGACCGGCGCGATTTACGGGAATTTCAAAAACCGCGCCGACCTGTTCATCGCACTCGGGCAGAAGTACTGGGCGCCGATCGCTCCCAAGGTCGCACCAGGCGCGACGTTCGCCGAGGCGATGCACGCGATCGCCACGGCCACGCTTGCAGCCGTCCACGAGCGCACGCCAGTCGCCGTTGGGCGACTGGAGGGACTCGCCTACGCGCTGTCCAATTCCGAGCTACGCGCGCGCGTCCACGAGGTCACCAAAGACAGCTACGAGTTCGGCGCCGAGTGGTTGCGCACATTCGACGCGAGCGAACTGCCGATGCCGGCCGACGTCCTCGTACGCGTCGTCCATGCGCTCATCGAGGGGCTGGTGTTGCAACGCATCCTCACGCCGGAGCTGTTCCCTGACGAGGTGTTCTACGAAGCATTCGCGGCGCTGGCGCCGAGACAACGGTAATCGACACGCGTGCGCGTCCATAGCCAGGCGACGATTTGACGTACTCTTTACGGCGTCGGCGATGCACGGCGACCGCTATGCTTTCGCCGATGCCGTCTGGAATAATGGCGGTGTATTCAGGGAGCGGATGCGTGGAGGGCGAGCAAGACAACCCGGGAGAAACCGCCAAGCGCCGGCTGGCGACGGTCGAGCGGGCTCGCACCGACGACGATCGGTTCCGCGCGATGAGCGATGCCGCGCCGGTGTTGATCTGGGAAACCGACGAGACCGGCGTCGTGTTTCTCAACCAGCATTATCTGGATTTTTTCGGAGCGGATTTCAACGCCGTCCGCCAGATGGGTTGGGCGAAGTTTCTGCATCCTGACGATGCCGACCTCTACATTGCTGCCTATCGGGAGGCGTTCGCGCGGCGCCAGCCATACACATACGACTGCCGTTTCTTGCGCGCCGACGGCGAATACCGGTGGCTGAGGAATATCGGACAGCCGTTCGGCGAACGCCGCTTCGTTGGAAGTTCGGTTGACGTGACCGACAGCAAGCGCGTCGAGGATGCGCTCCGAGGTTCCGAAGGGCGCCTGGCCGCCGAAATCAGCGCGCTCGGCAGGCTGAACGACGCGAGTTCGCGACTGTGGCGCCTGCCGGATCTCCAGACGGGGCTCGACGAGATTCTCAAGGCCACGATCGAGATGCTCGGTGCGGACATGGGCCATATCCAGCTCTATGATCGCGAGCAGCGCGCGCCTCGGATCGCGGTGCAACGAGGCTTCAATGCGCAGTTCCTCGATTTCTTCCGCGAGGTCATGACCGAAGACGAGTCGGCCTCCGGGAGGGCGCTGCGGACGGGCGAGCGCACCATCGTCGAAGATATCGAACTGGATGCCGCTTCCCAAGCCTTGCGGCCGATCGCACGCACGGCCGGCTACCGGGCCGTGCAATCCACGCCGCTGACAGGCAGGGACGGCGCGCCGTTGGGGATGCTCTCGACGCATTGGCGATCGCCGCGCCGCCCGAGCGAGCAGGACCTGCGGCGGCTCGATTTGTACGTGCGTCAGGCGTCGGACTTCGTCGAGCGTTTCCGGAGCGACGAAGTTCTGCGCGAACGCGATCGGCGATATCGCGCACTATTCGAAGCGATCGATGAAGGATTCTGCATCATCGAGTTTCTCGACGGGCCGCATGGACCGCTCAGCGACTATGTGCACGTCGAGGCCAACCCCGCGTACGCGCGGCACGCCGGCATTCCCAACGTGGTCGGTCAGAAGCTGCGCGATATGGTTCCCGACGAAGCTGACGATTGGCTCGCTCGCTACCGTCCGGTCCTCGAAACCGGTCGACCGATCCGCTTCGAACAGGAGCTGCTGGCGACGGGTCGTCGACTCGATCTTGCCGCCTTTCGCGTCGAGCCGCCTGAACGCCGGCAGGTCGCGGTGCTCTTCACCGACATCACCGCACGTTGGCAGGCCGAAGCCAAGCTGAAGGCGGCCGACCGGCGCAAGGACGAGTTCCTTGCCATGCTTGGACACGAACTCAGGAACCCGCTCGCGCCCATCCGCAACGCCGTGGAAGTGATGAAGCGGATCGGCTCGTCGGAACCGCGTGCGGACTGGGCCCGTGACATCATCGAGCGCCAGGCGCAGCACCTGACACGATTGATCGACGATCTTCTCGACGTGTCGCGGATCACGCTGGGGAAGGTCACGCTAAAACGGCAACGACTCCAGCTCTCGGTCGTCGTCAACGGCGCGGTCGAAGCGAGCCGGCCCCTCATCGAAGCGAAACGCCATCAACTGTCCGTCGTGTTTCCCGCTGACCCGGTCGAAGTCGAGGGGGACCTGACGCGCCTCGTGCAAATCGTTTCGAACCTCCTGAACAACGCGGCCAAGTACACAGACGAAGGCGGCCACATCTCGGTGGAGGTTGCCGCCAATCACGCGGTTGAGGAGGCGGTCGTCCGCGTGCGCGACAACGGGATGGGGCTCGCCGCCGACCTGCTGCCTCACGTGTTCGACCTTTTCATCCAGGCCGAGCGCGCAGTCGATCGCTCGCAGGGCGGACTCGGAATCGGTTTGACGCTCGTGCGTCAACTCGTCGAGATGCACGGCGGCCGTGTAGAGGCTCGAAGCGACGAGCCCGGCCGCGGCAGCGAGTTCGTCTTTCACCTGCCGCTCGCGAAGCCCGGTGTGTCGGGCGCTCAGGATTTGGAAGTTCCCCCCGCACTCTCCGCACCTCGTGCCGCTCTGCGAGTCCTGGTGGTCGAAGACAATGTCGACTCAGCGGAGATGTTGAACTTCATGCTGCAGCTCGGCGGGCATGAGACACGGATGGCGCACGACGGATCGACGGCGCTCGACATCGCCCGCACATTCCAGCCCGACGTCATCCTGTGCGATATCGGTCTGCCGAGGATTAGCGGGTACGACGTCGCCGCCGGGCTGCGCCGGCAGCCGGAGTTTCAGCGCACGGTCCTCATTGCTCTCACGGGTTATGGGCAGGACGAAGATCGCCGACGTGCCGAGGATGCCGGTTTCAATTACCACCTCACGAAGCCGGTCGAACCGGAGGCGCTCGCAGCGCTGCTCGACTCGCTGCGAGCAGACGAGGACGCGTCGTAAGACTCCGCAACTGCAGAGACGCGATTACTGACCGCCGCCGCGAGCACCTCCACGCCGGCCCGGGCTCACGGGTGCTTTGCCGGCGGCAATGATCGCGTCGGCACCAGCGGGCACGGCGCGAACCACGACCACCGTGTCGCCGAGCTCCATCACTGCCTTGTTCTCCGACGTCATTGGCGGCCACTTCGTCAGAGACTTGCCGTTGGGATCACCGGTCTTCACGAAGTTCGCGATGTAGGACGAGAACTGGTCCGCCAGCCGTCGATCGATGTCGGTGAATTCCCGCCCCGGCGACAGGTGCAGCGTGTGGAATTCGTAAGGCACTTCCGACGTGTGGAACGCGCCGTACCGTCCGGATTCCGGGCCCGGCTCAACGTGCGTGAACAAGTACGCGTACACCGGCCTGGTGGCACCGCGAATCGCGAGCCAATCAACCAGCTTGAGATTGAAGCCGCGATCGGCCGTTTCCCGTTGCGCCGAGCGTGCCGCCTGTGCGTCGCTGTCGCCGGGATAGAACTTCAGGAATTCGGAGGCTCGATCGCCATAACGAGCGGCGACGTCGGTCTTCCAATCGGCCGCGGTTGTCACCGGCACACGCGAGACGAAGAGATCGTTGAACGTGTAACCGGTCATGATCGGCACGTCGCTCGAGAACTTGTAGCCATCGGTTGACGGCGGAACGATCCGGCCATCGGCAACAAGACCGCCGCGGCCCCCAGAGGTGTTGGCCTGCGACGCCGGCAGCGCGCGAGCATCCTTGATTGAGGTGATTCCCCCGCGACCGAGCGCCGCGACCGCTGTTTGCTCGGCGGTCTCGCGCGGCGTGTAGTTGCCGTTCGTGCCAGGCGCCGCCGGGCTCTGGATGATCGCGCCGCGGAACAGCCCCTTGGCTACGGGTGATACGAGTAGCGCCTGCTCGGACATCGCGCCTGCAGACTGGCCGGCCAGCGTGACCTTCGCCGGATCGCCACCGAATGCCCGGATGTTGTCGCGCACCCACTGCAGCGCCGCGATCTGATCCTGAATTCCGTAGTTGCCGGAGGCACCGCCTTGTTCCGCTGTGAGTTCAGGGTGAGCCATGAACCCGAGGCGACCGGCACTGCGCCAGAGCCTTCGTTGAATCCGCCACCATAGATGTAGAAGAGCACGGGAAGGTTCGCGGCGGGCCGGCCGCTGCCAGTGAGTGAAGCTGGCGTCCAGATGTTCAGGTATAAACAGTCCTCCGACACACCCGGCGCCTCCGGGCTCATGTACTCGCTCGTCCACTGGTTCGACCCCTGCGATCGCAGCGTCTGCGTGCAAGCGGGCCCAAACGTTTTCGCCGGCCGGACTTCTGTGCCCCAACGCGCGGGTGGGCGCGGCGGCGCCCAGCGCAGATCTCCGACCGGCGGTGCGGCGAACGGGATACCGAGGAACACGCTCACGCCGTTGTCGGCCGTTCCTTCGAGTACACCTTCCGCGACCGTGGCGCGCGGCGCGGTCGGCGCGGCGGTCACGCCAAAACTCAAGGCGGCGATAGTGGCGAACAACACGACAACGAGTCTCATAGGCGACCTCCGACTGGTGATTCGTAATCCTATCCAAAGCTCAGCTCTCCTGCGACCGCAAGAAACGCTGACAGGACGTTGAGATCGTCTCGCGCCATTTCTGAATACTCATAGACCTAGCTGTTCTGCCGCCTAGTCACGCCAACCTGTTCGGATTAGTCTGGGTTGTAGAGAGCCGCGCGAACGGCCCTCCAAGCGTCCTGACGAGCAGCAGAATTGCAGCGCATCAGCCTCATTGATTGAAGGAGAAGAAATGCATAAACGGACGTTGGGCAAAACAGGTCTCGAGGTGTCGGAACTCGGTTTCGGCTGCATGGGGATCAGTCAGAGCTACGGGCGGCCGATCAGCCGCCAGGATGGCATCGCCATCATCCGGGCCGCCTTCGACCGTGGCGTGACGTTCTTTGATACCGCCGAAGTGTACGGACCGTTCGCCAACGAAGATCTCGTCGGCGAAGCGCTCGAGCCCGTGCGCGACCAGGTGGTGATCGCCACCAAGTTTGGATTCAACATCATTGAGAACAAGATGGCCGGCCTCAACAGCCGTCCTTCACACATCCGAAAAGTCGCCGACACGTCGTTGAAAAGACTCCGGACGGATCGGATCGATCTCTTCTACCAGCATCGCGTCGATCCGGATGTCCCGATCGAGGATGTCGCCGGCGCGGTCAAGGACCTGATTGGCGCGGGCAAGGTGAAGCACTTCGGGTTGTCGGAGGCAGGCGCGCACACGATCCGCCGCGCCCACGCCGTGCAGCCGGTGACGGCCCTGCAGAGTGAGTACTCGCTCTGGTGGCGCGAGCCCGAGCGCGAGATCCTGCCGACGCTCGAGGAGCTGGGCATCGGCTTCGTGCCCTTCAGTCCGCTCGGCAAGGGTTTCCTGACTGGCACGATCGACGACAAGACGACGTTCGAGCCGACCGATTTTCGCAATGTCGTACCGCGCTTCACCGAAGAGAATCGCAAGGCGAACCTCGCGTTCGTCGACTGGCTGAAGACGTTCGCCGCTCGCAAGAATGCGACGCCGGCGCAGATCGCGCTCGCGTGGCTGGTCGCGCAGAAGCGGTGGATTGTGCCGATTCCCGGGACGACCAAGCGTCATCGGCTCGACGAGAACCTCGGTGCCCTGGACATTGATCTCGCTGCCGAGGACCTTCGGGAGATCGATCGCGCCGCGTCGCAGATTGAGTTGCACGGTGCGCGGTATCCAGAGCCGTTGTTGAAGTTGGTCGGACGGTGAGAATCGCTAATCACTGATCACTTATCGTGAATCCAGGAATCACGAATCCTTGAATCCTTGAATCCTTGGATCCTTGAATCGTTGAACTCTTGAAACTCAAATCCTGCAGCGAGTCCGGATGGTATGCGGATCGCGCGACGGCTACTTTCTCTCCGACGCCACCAGTTCGATGGAGACCGACTTGATCAGCGCGTAGAGACGCTGGCCGACGTCGATCGCCAACCTGCTGATGGCATCGCGTGTGACTTCGGCCAGCAGCATCACTCCACCCACGGCCAATTGGACGATCACGCCCTCGAAACCACTGTCGGCGTGAATGTTGGTGACGGTGCCCGCCAGCACATTGTGAAGACTCAATCCGCTCGGCGCGCTGGT
>Ga0111539_10006149_pt1 | contig 15500 bp, 13 predicted proteins | sample RhiMethybrSRZTD1_FD_79667 | JGI IMG/M metagenome (GOLD analysis project Ga0111539, IMG submission 79667) | Populus rhizosphere microbial communities from Tennessee, USA - Rhizosphere MetaG P. TD hybrid SRZTD1 (version 2) (version 2) | ecosystem: Host-associated > Plants > Roots > Rhizosphere >... | reverse complement strand
GGGCCGGAGCTGGAGGAGTTGGTCGCATCATGTCTGTCACCGAGCCGCTCGCAAGCCTGACACTGCAGGTCAGCGTCGAGAAGTGGCCCCTCAAGGCGCCCTTCCGCATCACCGGGTACACCTTCGTCGCCGTCGACGTCGTCGTCGCGACGATCTCCAGCGGCGGCCGCGTCGGGCGCGGCGAGGCGGCGGGCGTCTACTATCGCGGCGAAACCGCCGCATCGATGACGACGCAGATCGAAGCCGTGCGCTCCGACATCGAAGCTGGCATCGATCGCGAAACTCTGCGTCGCCTGTTGCCTGCGGGCGGCGCGCGTAACGCCGTCGACTGCGCGCTGTGGGATCTCGAATCGCGACTCAGCGGGATCCCGGCATGGAAGATCGCCGGCCTCAGCACGCCGGTGCCGCTGGTCACGACGTTCACGCTCGGTGCCGAAGATCCCGAGAAGATGGCGCAGACCGCTACCTCCTACGCCGACGCGCAGGCGATCAAGCTCAAGCTCACGGGCACCCCCATCGATGCGGATCGGGTTCGCGCAGTTCGCCAAGCGCGCCCCGAAGCGTGGCTCGCCGTCGACGCGAATCAGGGCTTCACGCGCGCCTCACTCGCCGATCTGATGCCGGTGCTGGTCGAGGCCCGCATCGGACTGATCGAGCAGCCGTTTCCCATCGGCCGCGAGGCGGATCTCGACGGCCTGCGCTCGCCGATTCCGATCGCCGCCGACGAAAGCGTGCAGGATCTCAACGACGTCGCAGGCCTCGTCGGACGCTTCAACGTCGTCAGCATCAAGCTGGACAAGAGCGGCGGCCTCACCGAGGCGCTGGCGATGGCGCGTCATGCGCACTCGCTCGGTCTCGATGTGATGGTCGGCAACATGACCGGCACGGCGCTGGCGATGGCGCCCGCCGCGCTCGTCGGTCAGCTGTGCCGCATCGTCGATCTCGACGGACCGATCTTCCTGCAGAACGATCGCTCGCCCGGCGTCGTCTACGAGCACGGCACGGTGTGGTGTCCGCCCGAAGTGTGGGGCGGAGCCCGGTCGAAGTGAGCACCGAAGTCGCGGGGACCTGGCCGCAGCAGAAGGACTGGTTCGGTCAACCGCGCGGCCTGACGATCCTGTTCCTCACCGAGATGTGGGAGATCTTCTCCTACATCGGCATGCGCGTGCTGCTCGTCTACTACATGACCAAGCAGCTGGCGATCCCTCAGCACGACGCATCGCTCATCTACGGCGCCTACAACGCCTTCCTGTACTTCACGCCGATCGTCGGCGGCATCGTCTGCGATCGCTGGCTCGGCCGGCGCAACTCCGTGCTGCTCGGCGGCTCGATCATGGCGCTCGGCCACTTCATGATGGCGTTCGAGCCGTCGTTCTTCGTCGCGCTGGCGACGATCGCCATTGGCAACGGGCTGTTCCTGCCGGCGCTGCCGAGCCAGATCTCCGGCCTGTACAGCCACGACGATCCTCGTCGCAAGAGCGCCTACAACTATTACTACCTCGGTGTGAATGTCGGCGGCTTCCTCGCACCGCTCGGCTGCGGCACCGTCGGCGAGATGTACGGCTGGCACTGGGGATTCACGCTCGCGGGGATCGGCATGGTGAGCGGCCTGCTCATCTACATCTTCGGCAGCCGTTACCTGCCACCGGAGCCGCCGCGCACGCCGCCGCCGACGCCCTCGCCTGCGCCCCAACGCTGGCATGAAGGCGGAATGGCGCGACGTTTCGCGCTGCTCGCCGGCATCTGCGGCATGGTCGTCATCTTTCGCACGGCTTACGAGCAGGTCGGGAACACTCTGCCGCTGTGGATCGAGCACGTCGATCGTTCCGTCGGCGCGTCCGTGATTCCGATGACGTGGTTCCAGTCGCTGAACCCACTGCTCGTAGTGCTGCTGACTCCTTTGTTCGTCGCGCGCTGGGTGCGGCATGCACGAGAAGGCCACGAGCTTTCGTCCATCCGCAAGATGGCGGTCGGCGCGGGCGTCGTCGCGTTGTCGTACTTGCTGCTGGCGGCAGTCGCAGCCTGGAGCGGCGGCGGAGTCGTTGCAGAAGGCTGGATCTGGCTGATCGTCTTCTTCGTGCTGATGACGGCCGGCGAGCTCTACATCCTGCCGATTGGCCTGGGCTTGTTCGGGCGCCTCGCGCCGACGGGATTCGCCGCGACGACGATCGCGCTCTGGTTCCTCGCCTCGTTCTTCGGCAATCTGCTCGCGGGCACATTCGGAACCTTGTGGAGCGGCATGACACCGCCGCAGTTCTTTGCAGCGACAGCGGCAATCGCCGCAATCTCGGGCGCGCTGCTGCTTGCATTCAACCGGCCGGCACAACGTGCCGAAGCCGAGTAACGACCCAGAGGGTTCGAGCATGAGCATCAGGCTTGCTTCGATCATTTTTGCCGTTGCCGGCGCATCCATCGTGAGCGCGGCGCTCGCTGACACGCCTCCACCTGCAACGCCGCACCCGCTCACAGCTGAAGATGCGGCAGCGTTCCTCGACGGCATGCTGCCTCCCGCGCTCGCCATGTCCGACGTTGCTGGCGCCACGCTCGCGATCGTCAAAGACGACGGAGTGCTGCTCACTCGCGCATATGGCCTGGCCGATGTCGAGAAGCAACTGGCCGTTTCCGCGCAGGACACGCTGTTCCGCCCTGCTTCGATCTCGAAGCTGTTCACGTGGACGGCCGTGATGCAGCAGGTCGAGGCCGGCAAGCTGGATCTCGATCACGACATCAACGAATACCTGGACTTCAAAATCGAGGGCTACGGCGGCCAGCCCATCAAGCTGCGACATCTCATGACGCACACGGCAGGCTTTGAGGAGTCGTTGCTCGACCTGCTGGTCGATAGGGTCGAGGACGTGAAGCCGCTCGGCGAAGCGCTGAAGCACGGGATTCCAGCGCGCATCTATCCGCCGGGCACCGTGCCCGCGTATTCGAACTACGGCGCCGCGCTCGCCGGCTACATCGTCTCGCGCGCGTCCGGCCTGCCGTTCGAGCAATACATCGAAGAGCGCATCTTCAAGCCGCTGCGGATGGAGCATTCCAGCTTCCGCCAGCCGGCGCCGGAAGCGCTGCGCGATCGCCTCTCGAAGAGCTACATCACGGGATCGGGAGAGGTGGTGCCGTTCGAGCTCGGCTGGGACGCGCCCGCGGGCGCATTGTCGTCGACGGCGCCGGATATGGCGCAGTTCATGATGGCGCATCTTAACGGCGGCCTGCTGCCGGGCGGCGACGATGCGAATCGCATCCTGAAGCCGCAGACGACGGAGCTGATGCACAGCGTAGCGAACCGCCCTGCCCCGGTCGTCGACGCCATGTGTTATGGCTTCTACGAGCAGAGTCGTAACGGCGTGCGCGTGATCGCGCACGGCGGCGACCTGACGGCCTTTCACAGCGAGCTGGTGCTGATCCCGGCGGCGAAGGTGGGCCTGTTCATCTCGTTCAACAGCAGCGGCAAGAACTCCGCGGTCTATAACGTGCGCACCGCAGTGTTCGAAAGCTTCATGGACCGGTACTTCCCGCGCCAGGCGACGGCGCCGGTCGCGACACCTGCGGATACGAAGGAGCATGCGGCCGCGCTCGCTGGCAACTATGAAGACAGCCGCCGCTCCGATCAGAATCTCTTTAGCTTCCTCTACATGTTCCTGCAGTCATCGACCTCGGTTCTCGACGACGGCAGCGTCGTAGTCGGGGGCCTGGATAGCCTGAACGGCGAGCTGAAGAAATTCCGCGAAGTGCAGCCTTGGCTCTGGCAGGACCAGCACGGCGAGCAGCGCTTTGGCGTCATGCTCGACGACAAGGGCCGCGTCCTGAGCATCGCGCCGGACGGCTACGGAGCGATCATCGTCAAGCAACGGCCGCCGGCGTGGCGTAACAAGGCGTGGCTGATGCCCGCGATCCTGGTCGCCACCGTGATCGTGGCGCTCGCGCTCGTGATCCGCGTCGCCGGATTCCTGCGCCATCGTTTCTCGCGCGCGGCTGCTCCGGCGCCCATCGCGGATCGCAACCGTCGGCGTTCGCTCGCGGCGATGCTGAGCTGCGCGGTGTTCATCGCACTCTGTCTGCTGGTGCTGGCGATGTTCGCCGGCCAGAGCTTCTGGGTCATCTCGTCCGATGCCCGCTGGTTCCTGCGCCTGCTGCAGCTCTCGGCGCTGCTCGCCGTGATCGGCGCAATCGTGTCAGTGATGGTCGCGGTCGATACATGGCGCTCGCCCGCGCGCACCCGGTCGCTGGTGATCGGCAGAACGGCGCTCGCTGCGGCGTGCCTGGTCTGGGCCTACTGCGCCATCGCCTTCCACTTCCTGTCGCTCCGGCTGCAGTACTGAAACGGGGGTTTCGGCTATCCTAGCGGGCATGAAATCGAAACAGGCGACCCTCGGCACCCTGCTGCGCAGACTACGGGCCCGTAACGACTGGACGCTCAAGGAGATGAGCGAACGCACCGGCATTCCGGTCTCGACGCTCTCCAAAGTCGAGCATGACCGCCTGACGCTGACATACGACAAGCTGCAGCAGCTGAGCCACCGGCTCAACATCCGCATGTCGGAGCTGTTCGCGGAAGGCGATGCGGTGCCGGACGCGCCGGTGACGGCGCGCCGCAGCGTCGGTCGAGTCGACCGCGCGATCCGGGTCAACACCAAGAACTACGACTACTACTACCTGTGCCCCGAGCTGCGCCGCAAGCGCATGATCCCGGTGCTGACGCGCATCCGCGCGCGCAGCGTGGCGGAGTTCGGCGAGCTGGTGCACCACTCGGGCGAGGAATACATCTACGTCATCGAGGGCCGCATCGAGATCCACACCGAGTTCTACGACCCGATCGTGCTGGAGGCCGGCGAGTCGATCTACATCGATTCGAACATGGGCCACGCGTACGTCGCCGCCGAAGGCTGCACCGAGGCGACCGTGCTGGGGGTGTGCTCGAGCGCCGACGACGGCCTGATGCAATCGCTGATGAGCCTGCACGCGGACGAGCCCGTGGCGGTGACGGTCGACGACACGGAGGCCGCCAAGCCCGAGCGTCCCGTGCGCGTGAAGCAAAAACGCCTCAGGACACCGGCCACACGATCATGATGACACGAGGAGACACGCCATGAGAGCAACGCATCCCGGCCTCGTACTGAGCCTGACCCTGCTGCTGGTTGCGTGCTCGCGCGAGCAACCCGCAGGCGCGCCGCGCGCGCCCGATGACACGACTGCGGCCCCGGCCGAAAAGACGTCCGAGCCTGCAGCCGCCGCCCCGGCAGCTGCTGCGCAGATCGCGCCGACTCAGGGCAACACCGTGACGGGCGCGCTGGCGCTCGCACAATCGGCGGAGGGCGTGCACATCACCGGCTCGATCCAGGGACTGAAACCCGATGCGGAGTTCGGTTTCCACGTGCACGAAAAAGGTGATTGCACTGCGCCGGATGGCAGCAGCGCCGGCGGACATTTCAACCCGACGCAGGCCCAACACGGGAATCCGGCTGGCCCGAGCCATCACGCCGGGGACATGTTGAACATCAAGTCGGACTCCCAGGGCGTGGCGCAGGTCGACGTGACCGCGGCCGGAACGAGCCTGAACGGCGATCCGGGCACGGACATCATGGGCAAAGCGCTCGTCGTGCACGAAGGACCGGACGACTACACCACTCAGCCCTCCGGCAACTCCGGCAAGCGGGTCGCCTGCGGGGTCATCGCCGCGCCTAGCCCACAGTAGCCCGCACGTTCGCCCGCAGCAGTACGCGCAGCTTCGCCAGCGCGTACTTCTTGCGGCTCAGCACCGTATCGCGCGGCGCCGCCGTCAACGCGGCGATCGCGCCGATCCGCATCCCATCCGCCCACAACGCGACCACCTGTCGCTGCTCGATCGGCAACCGCAGCAGCGCTTTGCGCAATCGCGCCGTCTGCTGGAATTCGTCGAGCGGCTCGCCGGGATCGGGAACGACGCGGTGAGCCTCCGCCAGCATGCCGCAGACATCGACCGGCAGCGGCACGCTGCGCGCCGCGGCGAACTTCCGCTGGTACTCGTCGATGAAGTGATTGCGCGCCAACGTGCACAGCCAGCTGCGGAACGCCACGCCCGACGCCTCCGCGAACGTGCCCTGTCGCGCGACGTCGATGACCTTGACCCAGGTCTGCTGAGCGACGTCTTCGGCAATCGCACGGTTGCGGCTCAGCCGGATCAGGAAGCGCAACAACGCGCTGCCGTTGCGCTCGACCAGTCGCGCCAGCGCCCCCCGGTCGCCGTCGCGCTGAAAACAAAGCATGAGCTGCGCGTCTGACTCGGCCATCTACCTCGGATATCGGGTTTCCGGGAATAAACCTGCCAGAGAGGAGAGAAGAAGTGCAGTTTCGGAGGGGGTATGCGGAGGATGCGCGTCCGCCGTCGGGTTCAAACAGAGGAGATATCTCTCGCCAAGATCGCCAAGACGCCAAGGAAGAAAGAGGAGTTCGGAAGGCGAGATTCAGAATTCATGATTTCTGAGTCCTTTCTTTTCTTCCTGCGCGTCTTGGCGATCTTGGCGAGAGTAATTTCTTATCTCTTCTTCTCCTCCGCGATCCCGGTCAGAGACTGCCCCTTCCACTTCCCGTTCAAGTCAGTGCACCCGACGCGCGAAGGTCTTCAATCTGCTTCTCTGTGAACCCGGCAGCCCTCAGGACTTCTTCTGTGTCTTCGCCGGGGCGACGAGGGGCTTGGGGAATTTGGGAGGGGGTGCGGCTGAAGCGCGGCGCGGGTGAATTCTGCTCGACGCCGTTCACGGATACGAACGTGCGACGAGCGACGTTGTGGGGATGGCGGGCCGCCTCCTCCATCGTCAGGACCGGAGCGAAGCACGCGTCCGTCCCTTCCATGATGCGGCACCATTCGTCGCGCGTTCGCGATGCGACGGCCGCGGCGATCGCCGAGCGCAGCTCGGTCCATTCTTTCGTCGCCGGGTCCACGACGGGAAAGCCGACGCGCGCATAGCGCTGCCAATCCAGTCCGAGCTTGTCGAGCAGCTGCGCGAAGAACTGCGGCTCGAGCGCGCCGACCGCAACGTACTTGTGATCCTTGGTGCGATAGGTGTCGTAGTACGGCGCCGCACCCGCCAGGAAGTTGGTCCCGGTCGCGTCCTGGAACATGCCGCGCGCCCGCATTCCGTAAAACATCGCGAGCAGCGCGGCTGAGCCATCGACCATTGCCGCGTCGACCACCTGGCCGCGTCCCGACTGGCGGGACTCGAGCAGCGCCGCGAGCACGCCGAACGCGAGCAGCATCCCGCCGCCGCCGAAATCGCCGACCAGGTTGAGCGGCGGCACCGGCTTGCCCCCCGGCGTGCCGATCAGGTGCAGCACACCGGAGAGCGCGATGTAGTTGATGTCGTGACCCGCGGCAGGTGCGAGCGGTCCGTCCTGGCCCCAGCCGGTCATGCGACCGTAGACCAGCCGAGGATTGCGCGCGAGACAAACGTCCGGGCCGAGACCCAGCCGCTCCAGCACGCCGGGCCGAAAGCCCTCGATCAGAGCGTCAGCGCCCTCCAGCAGCTTCAGCACGACTTCGACCGCGCTCGCGTTCTTCAGGTCGAGGGCGATCGAGCGCCGGTTTCGCAGCAGCGGATCGGGCGGCGGCGGCTCGCTCCGCTGCGCAGAAGCGCGCTCGATGCGCACGATCTCCGCACCGAGGTCGGCAAGCATCATCGAGCAGAACGGCGCCGGTCCGATCGCGGCGATCTCGATGATCTTGATTCCGGCAAGCGGGCCCATGACGGTGTATTGTCGCACTCTTATGAAGACTCCGCTGTGCGACCTGCTCGGTATCGAGTTCCCGCTGTTCGCCTTCAGCCACTGCCGCGATGTCGTAGCAGCAGTGACCAACGCCGGCGGCTTCGGCGTGCTCGGCGCGAGCCGGCACACACCCGAAGAGCTCGAGTTGGAGTTGAAGTGGATCGACGAGCACGTGCACGGTCGCCCGTACGGCGTCGACATCCTGATTCCCGAGAACATGATCGGGCGCGACGAGAACGTCGATGCGCAGACACTGCGCGCGCGAGTACCGGCGCAGCACAAGGAATTCGTGCGCTCGCTGCTCGCCCGCTACGACGTGACGGTCGACCTCGACGATCCGATCCTGGCGAAGCGCGACTTTCCGCTGTTGCCTCAAGTCTCGGCGCGCCTGATGGACGTGGCGTTCTCGCATCCCATCAAGCTGATCGCCAACGCGCTCGGCTTGCCGCCGCAATCGATGATCGATCGCGGACGAGCGCAGGGCGTCGCAGTCGCTGCGCTCGTCGGCGCGAAGGAACATGCGGTCCGCCAGGTTCAGGCCGGCGTCGACATCATCGTCGCCGAAGGCGCGGAAGCTGGCGGTCACTGCGGCGAAGTCTCGACGCTCGTGCTCGTACCGGAAGTCATCCGCGCGCTCGAACCGATTCGTCCGGTTCCGGTGCTCGCCGCGGGCGGCATCGTCACTGGCCGACAGATGGCAGCGATGATGGCGTTAGGCGCGGCCGGCGCGTGGACCGGTTCGGTGTGGCTGATGACGAGCGAGTCCGAATGTTCGCCGCTGCTCCAGGAGAAGTTCGCCGCTGCGACGTCGCGTGACACCGTGCGTTCCAAGAGCCGCACCGGCAAGTACACGCGTCAGCTGCGTTCTGCGTGGACGGATGCGTGGAGCGGACCGGAGAGCCCCGGCGCGCTGCCGATGCCGTTGCAACTGTTCCTCAGCGAGCCCGCGTTCCGTCGCGCGGAGCACGAAGCCAGTCGCGGGAACCGCAAGGCGGAAGCCCTCGTCAGCTACTACATCGGCCAGGGGGTCGGCCTGCTCGATCAGGTCAAGACGTCGAAGGCGGTGGTACGCGAATTCATGGAAGACTTCGCCGCCGCCGCAGCGGACATGGCGCAACTGACAGAAGAGTGACTTCGTCACCTGCTCGGTTTCGCGAACACAAACCGATTCCCGTACTCGAACGAGCGCACGTGGATCGTTGCGCCGAGCGGATCTTCCTCGATCATCGATTGCAACGTCCGGTCATCTTCATCGTGAGTGTTCGCGAGGAAACGCTCGCCCGTGCCGTCGAGACGGCCGACCACGACTGCGTGCGACAGCCCGGTCTTGCCATGCACGACGGTGTAGCTCTCGATCGTCGCCGGCCCGTCCGCCTCCTCCGCAATCGTCGGCGCCGGCCATGAATCGACCTGCGATTGCAGCGGGCTGCTGTCGCAGCGGACGAACTGCGCCGGCCGCGTCGAGTAGATGCCCACAGCGTACTTCGACATGTGTCCGCCGTTCGCGCCGACCAGTCCGAACGCGTCGCCTTGCTCGCGCAGTTTCTCCACCATCGACGCGATCGCGTGCGTCGAATAGCTGTTACCCGGCCCGCCGAAATACGGCAGCCCGCCCGTCACGGTCAGGCCGCGCCGATCCTGCGGCGACAATCCCAGGCCATCGCAGATATTGAACACTGCGATCGGGAAGCAGCTGTACAGATCGAACAGTGCAATATCGTCGAGGGAAATGCGCGCCGCAGCGAGCGCTTCACGACACGCGAGCCGCGCGGCCGGCGATGCTCCGAGATCCTCGCGACTCATGATGTCGCGCTCCTTCACTTTCGAGTAACCGTGCAGGTAGATCCACTTCGCGGGATCGATGCCGAGCTCCTGCGCCGCGCCGGCCGATGCAATCAGCACCGCAGCAGCCTGATTCACCTGATCGCGCGCCACGAGCAGACGCGTGTAAGGATCCGCGATCATGCGATTGCGCTCGGTCACTGCGACGAGCTGTTGCGGCGTGTACGCAACCGGGGCGGTCGAATAGGGATTCGCAACCGCGACAGTGCTGAATGGCGCGAACAGGCGCCCCATCTCCTGCGCATAGTCCTGCCGTGACATTCCTAATCGCGCGCGGCGCGCGTGCTCGAACACTGCATACGAGATCGATGCTTGCACGAGACCGTGCTGTCGCGTGTACGGAGTGCTGAGCTCCTCGAGCCCCAGGCCGCGATCGTCGACCGGCGCGTCGATCGCCTCGGCCCAGTCCGCGGCCAGGTTATTCGCGATCAGGTGCTTCGAGGTCGAGATCGCCTCCGAGCCCACCACGAGTGCGACGCGCAGCGAACCCGACGCGATGCGCTCGCAGAATTCGCTGACCAGCGTTTGCGGGGTATCGCCGCCCACGCTCGCCCACACCGCAGTGCGTGGCGTTGCGCCGAGCCGTCGTGCGATCGAATGCGGGAAGTTGTCGGACTTGCCGAACGGCGTCGAGTAGCGCGGGATCGAATCTTCGAAGGTGCGCAGGGCACCGATGCCGTCGATCTGCGCAACCACTCGCGGGTTGTCGAGCGCATCGCGACACGCGCGGCTCGCCGCTTCGACTGCAAGCTCGACACTGGATAGGCCGCGGTAGTGCGGGGAGTCGAGACGGTCGGTGTATTGACCGACGCCGACGATGACCGGTGTGTTCGCGTGCGTCATCGCGTGGACTGCACGAACCGGCTGCCCGGCGGCGGCGGCGTTTCCGGCGGTCCGGCGAAGCACTGCGCCATCGACATCCATTCGTGCGCCACTTCGCCGCTCACGCGCAGCGTCGTGTCCCCGATGTTGCGCGTCTGCGCGACGACCTGGCAGAACTCCACCGCCGAGCCTTCGACGCGATTGCGCTCATCGAGCTCGTTCCAGGTCCACCACTCGCCCGACGGACTCTGCAGCCGCACGTGCGGCTTCACGGACGGTACCGCGCGACCGCGATTCGCGAAGGTCCAGGCGAAAGTGTTGACGCCCATGACGACGATATTGCGAATGCGGTCGTGCTCGATGCGCGTCTGACCGAGCAGATCGAACGCAGCCTGTCCGTGCGCCCACGTCTCCATCTGCCGAGCGCTTATGCAGGACCGCACGCTCATGTCCGGTCCGGCCCATTTCACGCGCAGCGCGGGATCGAGACCGGCGTACTCATCGGCGACTTGCTGCGAGAACTCGTGCCAGCGCTGCAACAGCTCGCGCCCCTGGCAACCGCGCAGCCAGACGCGCGTGTAGTCGGCCATCGAGCGCCCGGCCGTGAGCGAGTGCGCAAGACTGTCCCAGAAAGCTGCGAAAGCGTGCGGGCCTTCGAGGGTGAGGCGCGCCGCGTAGTCGAACATGTGCAGGTGACCGAGCACATCGTCGAGGGTCCAGCGCTTGAATTGCGTCGGCTGCGAGAAGCGGGCAGCGTCGACGTCGGCCAGCAACGCGTACAGCGCGTCGCATTCGTCGCGATAGTCGATTGCCTGTGTCAGCATCGCGAGCACCCGTCGTTATGGTGCTGACTGTATCAGAGTCGGGCTGAAGCCCGACCTACAGGATTCTTCTCTTCTCCACTGCCTCCGCCAGCCGCTCCAGCACCTCGACCGAAGTCGCCCAGTCGATGCAGCCGTCCGTGATGCTCTGGCCATACACGAGCGGGCGGCCCGGCGTCAGGTCCTGGCGCCCCGCGACCAGGTGGCTCTCGACCATGACACCGGCGATGCGCCGCTCCCCGGCTTCGATCTGTCGTGCGATGTCCCCCGCCACGCCCGGCTGATTTTCCGGACACTTGCTGCTGTTGCCGTGACTGATGTCGATCATGACCTGCGGCCGCAGGCCGGCGCCGGCGATCGCGTTGCAGACGCTGGCGACGCTGGCCGCATCGTAGTTCGGCGCTTTGCCGCCGCGCAGAATGATGTGGCAGTCGTCGTTGCCAGCGGTCGTCGCGATTGCGCTGCGACCCTGCTTGGTCACCGCCAGGAAGTGATGGGGATGCGCCGCCGCCTGCACGGCGTCGATTGCGATCTTCACGTTGCCGTCGGTGCCGTTCTTGAAGCCGACCGGGCACGACAGCCCGGAAGCGAGCTCGCGATGCACCTGACTCTCGGTCGTGCGCGCGCCGATCGCGCCCCAGGCGACGAGGTCGCCGATGAACTGCGGCGTGATCATGTCGAGGAATTCGCAACCGGCGGGCAGGCCGAGCCGGTTGATATCCACCAGCAGGCCACGCGCCACCCGCAGTCCCTTGTTGATATGAAAGCTGCCGTCCAGGTCCGGGTCGTTGATCAGTCCCTTCCAGCCGACCGTGGTCCGCGGCTTTTCGAAGTACACGCGCATGACGATCTCGAGCGCGTCTTTGAACCGCTCGCGTTGCTCGCGCAGCCGGCCCGCATACTCCAGCGCCGCGCCGGTATCGTGAATCGAGCACGGACCGATGACGACGGCGAGCCGATCATCGGCGCCGTGCAGGATGCGTTGCAGGCCGCGGCGCCCGGCGTTGACCGTGGCAGACGCCTGCTCGACGCACGGATACTCATCCATGAGCTCCTCGGGCGTGCTGAGCTCACGGATGTCGCGGATGCGCAGGTCGTCGGTACGAATGTTCATATGTAAAAAAAAACCGCCAGCGGTCTGGCGGTTTTTGCGTGTCTCGGAGTAGATCGGTTCAGTTCGAGCGCAACGGTTCCGCCAGCGGTGGGGCTGGATGGTAGTAGTACCAGAACCAATAACGAAGCGTCATGGGCGGCATTGATAACACAGTCCTATCACTATATCCATCACGTTGGTGCCGGTCGGACCGGTGCGATACAGGTCTCCGAGTGCGTCCAGCAACGGGTAGCTGTCGTGGCGTCGCAGAGCCTCCTGCGGATCGAGACCGAGCGCTCGCGCACGCGCAATCGTCGAGCCATCGGTGAATGCACCGGCCGCATCCGTCGGTCCGTCGGTGCCATCGGACCCCGCGCTCAACAGCGCGACGTTGTCGACGCCTTGCAGGTCGAGCGCTGCCACCAGCGCGAATTCCTGATTACGTCCGCCGCGACCTCCGTCTTCCACCGCGAGCGTCGTCTCGCCGCCCGCAAGCAGCACGAGCGGCTTTGCGTTTTTGTGTGCGGCTGCTGCTCGACGGAGCGCAGCTGCGAACTCGTGTGCAGCGTCGTGCGTGTTCCCCTGCATTTCAGTCGTCAGGGTCTCGACCCGGCATCCCGCCTCGCGCGCCGCGTGCGCGGCTGCAGCGATCGAGATGCGATTGCTGGCGACGATGCGATACGGCGAGCTCCGAAAAACTTCCGACGTCTTCTTCGGCGTCTCGGCGATACGACCTGCCGCGCCGGTTTCCAGATGATCGATCACCGCGCGGGGCAGCGCGTCGCGCAGCCGACAGCGATTCACGATGGCGAGGCACTGCGCGAACGTCGATGGATCCGCGACCGTCGGCCCCGAGCCGATCGCAGCTGGCGAGTCGCCGATCACATCCGAGATCGCCAGCGTGCAGAACGTCGTGCACTTCGCACGCTGCCGCAAACGGCCGCCGGTCACGGCCGAGAGATGCTTGCGCACCGCATTGATCTCATCGATCCCGGCTCCGCCGTTGACCAGCAGCCGGCTCGCGGTTTGCACGTCGGCGAATGACAGGCCCGCAGCAGGTTCGAGCAACAACGCCGATGCGCCGCCAGTCAGCACGAAGAACATCGTGTCATCTGCTGCAGCTGCTTCGACCGTCTGCAGCAACTGCTGCGTGCCGGCGAGACTCGCTGCATCCGGCACCGGATGGCCACCTTCGAGGACGCGAACTCGTCGCAACGGGAGTGCATGACCATGCTTCACCAGCACGACGCCCGATTCGATGCGATCGCCGAGCACCGTTTCGAGCCCGCGCGCGAGCGAGGCGGCGGCCTTGCCCGCACCCGTTACGAAAACGCGTCCGCGAAGCGGAATCTCGAGGGGCTCACCGGCACCGAAGTAGCGCCACGCATCGCCGCTGACTGTCGAGTTCGCCGCCAGCAGATCTTCGCCGCGAGCGGCGCGCACCGCGGCGTCGAAGAGCGCGATGAGCAATGGATCGGGCATCAACCGCGAGTATTAGTGCGCAGGAACTGCGCGAGCCAATGGCCGACGCGCTCACGATCGTTCGACTGACGCAAGCTGTCGAGCGCGCGGTCCGCCTGTTCGGGTGTGTACTTCGAACTGCGACGCAGCTCGATCAGCGCCGCTGCATAGTCCGGCGTGAACTCGGGATGCGACTGCAAGGACATTGCACGGCGCTGCGGATATTCGACGATGCCGTACGGCGTGAACTCGCTGCCGCCGAGCACCTGCGCATCGGCCGGCAACTGCACGATCTGGTCCTGATGTGAAGCCGGCACTGCGATCGAGCGAGCATCGTCCATCCAGGGCGCGCGATTCTGCACCTCGTAACGATGCAACCCGATGCCCCAGCCTCGCGGCGACTTGATCACCTTGCCGCCGAACGCCTCCGCCAGCAGCTGATGTCCGAAGCAGATGCCGACCATCGCGGCGCGCCCGCTCGCATCGCGCACGAAGTCCTTGGCGGCATCGATCCAGGGATCGGCGTCGTATACACCGGAAGCGGAGCCGGTGATGACGTAGGCATGGCAACTTTCAGCGACCTGCGGCAGCTCGCCGTTGCGTACGTCGAACGTCTTGAATTCGAGATCCGGGCCCAGCAGCTGCCGAATCATCGCGCTGTAAGTGCCGAATCGCTCGTGCAGCGGGGGCGGCGGACTGCCGGTCTCGAGGATTCCAACTTTGATCTGCGACATAACCGACACGGCTGTTTCGGGAGCGCTGCTATTGTACGATGACGCGTCCCCGGGGCGGCTGCGGGTGAAGGAACTTCCCGGCCGGCCGCGGCGTTTCCATCCTTCAGCGGTCCTCTGCCGACCGACCCGACGTATAAAGAAGCAATTCCCGGTGGACCTGAGCGATTTTCTGGAGAACGCCGTCATCGGCCTGCACCGGATCGACGCCGACGGCATCGTGAGCTGGGCGAACCGCGCCGAGCTCGAGATGCTCGGATACGAGCCCGACGAGTACATCGGCCGGCCCGTCGCCGATTTCGTGGTGCAGCCCGGCCAGGCGGCCTCCCTGCTCGCGCGCGTGAAAGCCGGCGAAACGCTGCGCGACGAGCACGTGCAGATGCGCTGCAAGGACGGTTCGACCAAGGACATGGTAATCAATTCCAGCCCGCTGATCATCGACGGCAAGTTCGTCTGCACGCGCTCCTCCATGCACGACGTCACCGAGCAGTGGACGATCGAAGGCCACTTGCGCAACGAAGCGGAGCGATGGGAGATCCTGCATCGGACCGGCGTGACGCTCGCGAGCCAGCTCGACCTGGAGCAGCTCGTCCAGACCGTGACCGACGCAGCGGTGCAGCTGACCGGCGCGGAGTTCGGCGCCTTCTTCTACAACGTCGAGAAGCCCGAAGGCGGCTCCTTCATGCTCTACACGTTGTCCGGCGCGCCGCGCGAAGCATTCGCGACGTTTCCGATGCCGCGCGCGACCGCGCTGTTCGGACCGACGTTCCGCGGCGAGGGGATGGTGCGGATCGAAGACGTGCTCGCCCATCCGGACTACGGCAAGTCTGCGCCGTACCACGGGATGCCCAAGGGCCACCTGCCCGTCCGCAGCTACCTCGCAGTGCCGGTCGTCTCGCGCGATGGCAGCGTGCACGGCGGACTATTCTTCGGTCACTCCGAACCCGGCGTGTTCACACATCGCGACGAGCTGATCGTTGGCGGCAT
>Ga0111539_10006148_pt1 | contig 15502 bp, 9 predicted proteins | sample RhiMethybrSRZTD1_FD_79667 | JGI IMG/M metagenome (GOLD analysis project Ga0111539, IMG submission 79667) | Populus rhizosphere microbial communities from Tennessee, USA - Rhizosphere MetaG P. TD hybrid SRZTD1 (version 2) (version 2) | ecosystem: Host-associated > Plants > Roots > Rhizosphere >... | reverse complement strand
AGGCAGCGCCGGCACGACAGGCAGCGCCGGCACGACAGGCAGCGCCGGCACGACAGGCAGCGCCGGCACGACAGGCAGCGCCGGCACGACAGGCAGCGCCGGCACGACCGGTGTCGCGGGCCGAGGCGGAATGGGCGGCCCCGCGGGCTCGCCCGGCAACGCGGGCGCAAACGGCAACGCCGGCCGCGGCGGCGGCGCCGGCCGCGGCGGCGGGAGCGGCACCGGCCGAGGCGGCACCGGCGGCAACCCGTGCGCGGGCTACCCGTCGGGGGCCCGATCCTTCGTCACGCCGACCGACAATCGCGTGCACTGCTACTGGGCTCGCTCCAGCTCGCAGACCTGGAGCGAGGCATCGCAGTCCTGCATGCTGCAGAACGGCCACCTGGTGACGATCCTCTCGGCCGAGGAGAACGCCTTCGTCGTCAGCATGGCGCAGTTCTCCACGTCGTTCATGGACACCTGGATCGGCGCCACCGACGGGAAGGCCGGCGGCGATCGAACGGGCGTCGGAACGTATCGCTGGGTGACCAACGAGACCTGGGGCTTCACCAGCTGGGCGCAGGGCGAGCCCGACGGCTTCTGCGATCCCTGCTCGAGCGGACAGACCTGCACCTGCGATCACCGCGCGACGCTGGTCAACGACGGCACCTGGACCGATCGCTGGGCGGACAACAGCCGCTCGTCGGTCTGCGAAGCTACGCCGAACTAGCTCTGGTCTCCGCGACCTATCGCAATGGTCCGGGCATTTCCGGGTGTAGCCGGGACGCGTGCGCTTACGTGGGCGGCTAGCGACGCCTGCGCCGCCGCGCCACGCCCAGGAGGATCAAGAGGCCTGCGATGCCGCCGGCGCTCGACCCGCCGCCCACGCCACACCCGCAGCCGTCATCCGCGGGCGGCCTCTGGCCGGCGTCGTTCCCGCCGTCGACCGCGCCGCCGTCGGCCGGCGCGCCGCCACGGCCGCCCGCACCGCCAGCGCCGCCACGGCCGGCCGCGCCGCCCGTGCTGCCGCCCGTGCCGCCAGCCTGGCCGCCCGCGCCGCCCCCCGTACCCGTGCCGCCGGTACCGCCCCCCGTACCCGTGCCGCCGGTGCCGCCACGGCCGCCCGCACCGCCAGCGCCACCCGTTCCGCCATCAGTGCCGCCGCCGTCGACGGCGACACCGCCGTCGGGGATGCCGCCATCGGGCGACGGCGGCATCGCGACGTCGAAGCGCACGACGGCGCCGTAGGTGGTGCCGACGGCGTTGCTGGCCGCCGCGCAGTAGTAATAGGCGCCCGGCGCCAACGTGGCGAGCGTCGTCTCGATCGCGACGTCGGCGTGCGCCGCGCCCAGCGTCAGATTCGTCGCCGGCGCGCGCGTACCGAAGGCCGCCGTGCAGGTTCCGGGGTCGGTGCTGCCGTACTGGAACCAGGCCATGCCCGCCAGGCCGTGCGGGTTCGCGGTACCGGCCAGCGTCTTCCGCCCGTCCGCCTCGGTGGCGGCCGTCAGCGTCCGGACCGTCGGCGCCGAGGTCATCGTCGTGAACGACATGACGTTGCCGAACGCCGCGCCGCCGGTATTCGACGCGATCGCGCAGTAGTAGTAGGTCAGGTTCGGCTCGAGGCCGGCGAGCGCGGCGGTGAACGCCATCGAAGTCGCGCCCGCCCCCAGGTCGGTCCCACCGGTCAGCGGCGCGCGGGTCCCGAACGAATCGTTGCACGCGGCCGGCATGGTCGTGTCGTAGCGGAACCACCCGGTGGCGGCGGTGCTGTTCGGGTTGGCCGAGCCGTTGAGCGTGGCGGCCCGTGCCGCGACGCCGCTGGCTGCCTCGGTGGAGACAGTCGGCGACAGCGCGTCGACCCGGAAGCTCAGCACCTGGCCGAAGGCCGTGCCGGCGTTGTTCGAGGCGACCGCGCAGAAGTAGTAGGTGACGCCGGCACTGAGGCCCGTGATCTCCTCGGAGAAGCTGACCATCGCTGTACCGGCGCCGAGCGACGAGCCGCCGGTCCCCGTCGGGACGCGGGTGCCGAAGCTGTCGTTGCACGCGGCCGGCATGGTCGTCGCGTAGCGGAACCAGCCTGTGGACGATGCGCCGTTCGGCACAGCCGAGCCGTTCAGCGTGGCCCCGGTGAGGGTGACGCCGGAGACCGACGAGGTGGTGACCACCGGCGTGATCGCGGTGGTCGTGAACGTGAGCGTCGTCCCGGCCGCCGCGCCGACCACGTTCTCGGCGATCGCGCAGAAGTAGTAGGTCGTTCCCGGCTGGAGACCGGTCAGTGCCTGCGAGAACGGCGCCGGCGTGCTGCCCGAGCCGAGCGAGGTGCCGCCCGTCGCGGGCACGCGCGTGCCGTAGAGATCGTCGCAGGCGCCGGCGGGGTCGGTCGTGCCGTAGCGGAACCACCCGGTGGTCGCGCCGCCGTTGGGCGTCGCCTGGCCGTTCAGCGTCGCGGCCGTGCTGCTGACGCCGGTCGCGGCGGCGGTCGTCACCGTCGGCGTGGCGAGCGTAATCAGGGTCATCACGGCGCCGTATGCGGTGCCGACCGAGTTCTGCGCGATCGCGCAGTAGTAATACGTCGTCCCCGGCTGGAGGCCCGTCACGCTCTGCGAGAACGTCGCGGCGCTGGTGCCGGCGCCCAGCGCCGAACCGCCGGTGCCGGGGGCGCGCGTGCCGAAGCCGTCGTTGCAGGTGCCCGGGCTGGTGGTGGCGTAGCGGAAGTAGCCGGTGGTGGCGTCGCCGCCCGGGTTGGCGGTGCCGAACAACGTCGCGGCGGAGCTGGTCACGCCCGTCGCGGACAAGGTCGTCACGCTCGGCGCCGCCAGCGTCGTGAAGGACACGACCGCGCCGAAGGCGGTCCCTTCGGCGTTGGAGGCGATGGCGCAGGCGTAATACGTCGTCCCCTGGGTGAGCCCGACCAGCGTCTCGGAGAACGCGACGTCCGTGGTGCCGGTGCCCAGCAGCGTGCCGCCGGTGCCGCTCGGCGCGCGCGTGCCGAAGGTGTCGTTGCAGGTGCCTGGGTTGGTGGTGGCGTAGCGGAACCAGCCCGTGGCGGCCGCCATGCGCGGGTTGGCCGAGCCGTTCAGCGCCGCGCCGGTGCCGGTCACCGCCGTGGCGGGCGCGGTCGTCACCGACGGCGGCGCGGGCGTGGCGAACGTCAGCACCTCACCGAACGCGGTCCCCACCGTGTTCGAGGCGATTGCGCAGAAGTAGTAGACGGTGTTCGGCGTCAGCCCGGTGAGCGCCTGCGCGAACGCCTCGGCGCCGCTGCCGGCGCCCACCGCGAAGCCGCCGCTACCGGGCACGCGCGTGCCGAACGTGTCGTTGCAGGTGCCCGGGCTCGCCGTCCCGTAACGGAACCAGCCCGTCGTCGTGTCGCCGTTCGGGTTCGCCGAGCCGTTGAGCGTGGCCGACACGCTGCTGACGGCGGACGCCGCCAGCGTCACGACCGTCGGCGCGAGCGGCGTGACGAACGACTGGATCGAGCCGAAGCTGGTCCCGGCGCCGTTCTGGGCGATGGCGCAGAAGTAGTAGGTGGTGTTCGCCGCCAGGCCGGTCAGCGCCTCCGAATACGTGACCGCCGTCGAACCTGAGCCGAGCGTCGCACCGCCGCTCGCCGGCGCACGCGTGCCGAACGTGTCGTCGCACGAGCCGGGGCTGGTCGTGGCGTAGCGGAACCAGCCGGTGGTCGCCGCGCCGTGCGGCGTCGCCGACCCGTTGAGCGTCGCGGCGGTGCTGCCGATGCCGGTCGCCGCCTGGGTGGTGACGCTGGGGGCCTGCGGGGTGGTGAACGTCAGCACCGAGCCGACCGAGACCCCGGCGCCATTCTGGGCCAGCGCGCAGAAGAAGTAGGGAACGCCCGGGGTGAGCCCGGTGATCGTCTGCGTGTAGTCCATCGGGCTGGAGCCGGAGCCGAGGTTCGAGCCGCCCGTCGCTGGAACGCGGGTGCCGAAGGTGTCGTTGCACGAGCCCGGGTTCGTCGCGGCGTAGCGCAGCCAGCCGGTCGTCGGGCTGCCGTTCGGGTTGGCGTTGCCGTTCAGCGTCGCCGCCGTGCCCGTGACCCCGGTCGCCGCGACGGTGGTGACGCCGGGCGCCTGGTCGCTGACCGGCGTCGTGAACGACAGCACCTGCCCAAACGAATTCCCCTGCACGTTGTTCGCGATTGCGCAGAAGTAGTAGGTCGTCCCCGGCGACAGCGACGTGAGCGCCTGCGAATACGGCACCGGCGTGGTGCCGGAGCTGAGGGCGGTGCCGCCGGTCCCCGGGACGCGGATGCCGAAGCTGTCGTTGCACGAAACCGGGCTGGCGGTGGCGTAACGGAACCAGCCGGTGGTCGTGTTGCCGTTCGGATTCGCGGTCGCGTTCAACGTCCCGGTCGTCGAGGTGACGGGCGTGGCGGCCAGCGTCGCCACGGTCGGCGTCGCGGGCGCGGTGAACGACCGCAGCGCCCCATAGGCGATGCCCTGCGAGTTCGAACCGATCGCGCAGTAGTAGTAGATCGTGTTCGGCGACAGGCCGGTCAGGTCCTGCGTGAACGGGACGCTCGAATTGCCGGCGCCGAGATCCGCGCCGCCCGTCGCCGGCAGGCGCGTGCCGAAGGTATCGCTGCAGATCCCGGGGTTGCTGCCGCTGAAGCGGAACCAGCCGGTCGTGGTCGCGCCGCCCGGAATGGCCGACCCGTTCAGCGTCGCTGTGGTGCTGGTGAGGTTGGTGGCGGACACCGTCGACACCTGCGGCAGGACGGGCGGCGTCGTGAAGGTCTGCACCGCGCCGAACGCCGTGCCGTAGCCGTTCGAAGCGATCGCGCAGTAGTAGTAGGTCGTGCCCGGTGTCAGCGCGACGTAGCTGACCGTGTTGAATCCGTAGGCGAGCGGGCTCGAGCCGCTGCCCAGGCTCTGGCTGGTGCTCGTCGGCACGCGGTTGCCGAACGTGTCGTTGCAGGTGCCCGGATCGGTCGGGGAGATGCGGAACCACCCGGACGTTCCGGACCGGTTCGGATTGGCCGAGCCGTTGAGCGTCGCGGAGCTGCTGGCCACCGACGTCGCCGGCGACGTCGTCACCACCGGCTTGTCGAACGTCGTGAACGACACGACGTTGCCGTACGACGTACCGAGCGAGTTCGACGCGATCGCGCAGTAGTAATAGGTCGTGTTCGGCGTCAGGCCGCTGGCCGGCTGGCTGAACGACGCCGGGCTGGTGCCGCTGCCGATCTGCACCATGCCGACGGTCGGAACGCGCGTGCCGAACATGTCGTCGCAGGTGACCGGGTTGGTCGATCCGAAACGGAACCAACCGGAGGCCGCGTCGCCGTTCGGATTGGCCTGGCCATTGAGCTGGACGGCGATGTCGCTGAGGCTGCTGGGCGTGGTCGTGGTCACCGTCGGGGAGTTCAGCGTGACGAAGCTGGACACGCCGCCGAACGAGGTACCGGCCGAGTTCTGGGCGACCGCGCAGAAGTAGTAGATGGTGCCCTGCGTGAGGCCGGTGATCCCCTGCGAGAACGGCTGGCTCGTGTTGCTCGAGCCCAGGTTCGAGCCGCCCATCATCGCGGGGGCGCGGGTGCCAAAGGTATCGTTGCAGGTCCCCGGGTTGACCGTGCTGTAGCGGAACCAGCCCGTCGTCGCGCCGCCGCCCGGGTTCGCGGAACCGTTCAGCGTCGCCGCGTTCGCGGTGATGGCGGTCGCCGAGCTGGTCGAGACCGAGGGCACCGCCGGCGGGGTCACGAATGTCGTCACGCTGCCGAACGACGTGCCGTAGGCGTTGTTCGCGATCGCGCAGTAGTAGTAAGTCGTGCCCGGCGTCAGCGTGAAGTAGCTCGCGGTGCTGAACGCGAAGTTCGCGGCGGTGGTGCCGCTGCCCAGGCTCTGGCTGGTGCTGGTCGGGATCCGGTTGCCGAAGGTGTCGTTGCAGGTCCCCGGGTTGGTCGCCGACACGCGGAACCAGCCGGTGGCCGATGCCCCGTTCGGGTTGCCGGTGCCGTTGAGCGTCGCGGAGGTGCTGGCCAGGGAGGTCGCCGCCGCCGTCGTCACCGCCGGGGCAGCGCGGGTCGTGAACTGCACGACCGTCCCCAGCGCGGTCCCGAGCGAGTTGGAGGCGATCGCGCAGTAGTAGTAGGTCGTGAGCGGCGTCAACCCGGTCACCTGGATGGTGTACGAGGTCGTGCTGCTGCCCGCGCCCAGGTCGGTCCCGCCCGACGCCGGCACGCGCGTGCCGAACGTATCGTTGCAGGTGACCGGGTTGGTGGTGCTGTAGCGGAACCAGCCGGTGGCGGCGTCGCGGTTCGGGTTCGCCGTGGCGCTGAGCGTCGCGTTGTTGTCGTTGACCACCGAGGGCGCGTTGGTCGTCACGGTGGGCGCGGTCGGCGTCACGAAGCTGCTCACGCCGCCGAACGCGATGCCCGCCGAGTTCGAGGCGATCGCGCAGAAGTAATAGGTCGTCCCCTGGGCCAGGCCCGAGATCATCTGCAAGAACGCGACATGGCTGTTGCCCGCGCCGAGGCTGGAGCCGCCCGTCGCCGGGACGCGCGTGCCGAAGGTGTCGCTGCAGGTCCCCGGAGACGAGGCGCTGTAGCGGAACCATCCGGTGGTCGCGCCACCGCCCGGGTTCGCCGACGCATTCAGCGTCGCGGTCATGTCCGTGATGTTGCCGGCCCCGTTGGTCGAGACCTGCGGGATCGCGGGCAACGTCGTGAACGACACGATCTGGCCGAACGACGTGCCGAAGGAGTTCTGCGCGATCGCGCAGTAGTAGTAGGTCGTGCCCGGCGTCAGCGTGATGTACGACGACGTGCCGAACGCGAACGGCGTCGTGGTCGTGCCGCTCCCCAGGTTCTGGCCGCCACTCGACGGCACACGGGTACCGGCCGCGTCGCTGCAGGTCCCCGGGTCAGTCGGCGAGATGCGGAACCACCCGGTCGTCGTCGCGCCGTTCGGGTTGGCGGAGCCGTTGAGCGTCGCCGTCTGGGTGCTCACCGACGTCGGCGCCAGCGTCGTCACGGCCGCCGGGGCGCGCGTGGTGAACGACTGCACCGTGCCGACCGCCGCGCCGAGCGAGTTGGACGCGAGCGCGCAGTAGTAATAGGTCGTGTTGGGGGTCAGACCGTTCACGCCCTGCGTGAACCCGAGCGCGCTGCTGCCCGCGCCGAGATCCGTGCCGCCGCTGGTCGGGACGCGCGTGCCGAAGGTGTCGTTGCACGTCACCGGGCTGGTCGTGCTGAAGCGGAACCAGCCCGTCGTCGTGTCGCCGTTCGGGTCGGCCGAACCGCTCAGCGTCGCGGTGGTGTCGCCGATCCCCGAGGCCACGTTGGTCGTCACGGTGGGGGCGGACGGCGTCGTGAACGAGCCGAGGCCGCCGAACACCGTCCCCTGCGAGTTGGAGCCGATCGCGCAGTAGTAGTAGACGACGCCCTGCGAGAGGCCCGTCAGCGCCTGCGAGAACGGGACGCTGGAGTTCCCGGCGCCGAGATCCGTGCCGCCCGTCAGCGGGACGCGCGTCCCGAACACGTCGCTGCAGCCGCCCGGATTCAGGTTGCTGTAGCGGAACCACGCGGTCGTCGTCGCGCCGCCGGGAACGCCGGACCCGCTGATCGTCGCGCTCGACGCCGTCAGCAGCGAGACCGAGCCAGTCGAGATCTGGGGCAGGACGGGCGGCGTCGTGAACGACTGGATCCCGCCCACCGCAGTTCCATAGGCGTTGTTGGCGATCGCGCAGTAGTAGTAGGTGGTCCCGGGAGACAGCGTGATGTAGAGGCTGGTGCCGAACCCGTAGTTGAGGGCGCTCCGGCCGGTGCCCAGGTTGGCGCCGCCGCTGGACGGCACGCGGTTGCCGAACGTGTCGTTGCAGGTGCCCGGGTTGGCGGTGGCGATGCGGAACCAGCCGGTCGCCGAGGCGCCGTTCGGGTTGCCCGTGCCGTTGAGCGTCGCGGTGTTGCTGGTGATCGACGTCGCCGCCGCGGTCGTCACCACCGGCTGGTCGAAGGTCGTGAATGACTGGATCTGGCCGAACGAAGTCCCGAGTGAGTTGGACGCGACGGCGCAGAAGTAATACGTCGTGTTGGGCGTCAGGCCGCTGGCGGGGTTGTTGTACGGCGTGGTGCTGGTGCCCCCGCCCAGCGTCACGATACCGACGGTGGGAACGCGGTTCCCGAACATGTCGTCGCAGGTGCCTGGGTTGGTGGTGCCGAGGCGGAACCAGCCGCTGGCCGAATCGCCGTTCGGATTGGCGGTGCCGTTGAGCTGCGCCTGGATGTTGCTGATCGCCGAGGCCGCGCTGGTGTTCACGGTCGGCGCGCTCGGCGTCACGAAGCTGCCCACCCCGCCGAAGCCGGTCCCCGCCGCGTTCTGCGCGATCGCGCAGAAGTAGTAGGTGGTCCCCTGGGCGAGGCCGCTGATCCCCTGCGAGAACGCGACGCCCGTCTGGCCCGACCCGAGGCTGGAGCCGCCCGTCGCGGGGGCGCGCGTGCCGAACGTGTCGTTGCAGGTGATCGGATTCGTCGTCGCGTAGCGGAACCAGCCGGTGGTGGCGCCGCCGCCCGGGCTGGCCGAACCGTTGAGCGTCGCGCCGCCGGCGGTGATGGCCGACGCCGAGCTGGTCGACACCGACGGCAGGGCCGGCAGCGTCGTGAACGGCTGGACGCCGCCGAACGACGTGCCGAACGTGTTCGACGCGATCGCGCAGTACCAGTAGTTCGTGCCCGGCTGCAGCGAGATGTAGTTGACCGTATTGAGCGCGTAGTTGGCGGGAGTCGAACCGCTGCCCAGGGCGGTGCCGCTGCTGCTCGGTATGCGGGTGCCGCCCGTGTCGCTGCAGCTGCCCGGGTCCGCCGTGTAGAGCCGGAACCACCCCGTCGCCGACGCGCCGTTCGGCGTCGCGGAGCCGTTGAGCTGCGCCGAGCTGGCGGTGACGTTGGTCGCCGCCCCGGTCGTCACCGCCGGCCGATCGCGTGTCGCGAACGACACCACCGCGCCGAACGACGTTCCGAGCGAGTTGGACGCGATCGCGCAGACGTAATAGGTGGTGATGGGCGACAGCCCCGTCGCTTGCTGCGTCAGCGACGTCGCGCCGCCGCCCGCTCCCAGGTCCTGCCCGCCCGCCGCAGGCAGCCGCGTGCCGAACGTGTCGTTGCAGGTGACCGGGCTGGTCGTGCTGTAGCGGAACCAGCCGGTGGTCGCGGCGCCGTTGGGGTTGACCGTCCCGCTGAAGGTTGCGCTGGTGTCGTTGATGGTCGGGACCGCGTTGGTCGTCACGCTCGGCGCCGTCGGTGTGACGAAGGAGCTCAGACCGCCGAACGTCGTGCCCACGGCGTTCGACGCGAGCGCGCAGTACCAGTAGGTGGTCCCCATCGTGAGGCCCATGATCGACTGCGAGAACGCGACGCCCGTGTTGCCGGCGCCGAGGCTCGAGCCGCCCGTCGACGGGACACGCGTACCGAACGTGTCGCTGCACCCTCCGGGATTCGTGGAGCTGTAGCGGAACCAGCCGGAGGCCGCGCCGCCGCCCGGGTTCGCGGTTCCGTTCAGCGTCGCCGTCGTCGCGGTCAGCGCCGTCACCGACCCGGTCGAGACCGACGGCAGCACCGGATTCGTCGTGAACGTCACCACCTGGCCGAACGACGTGCCGAGCGAGTTGGACGCGATCGCGCAGTAGTAGTAGGCCGTCCCCGGCGACAGCGCCACGTAGCTGGCGGTGTTGAACGCGTAGCTCATCGGGGTGGTGCCGCTGCCCAGGGCGGCGTTCTGGGCCGCGCTGGAGGGCACCCGCGTGCCGCCCGTGTCGTTGCAGCTACCGGGATCGGACGTGAACAGCCGGAACCACCCCGTCGTCGTGGCGGCGATCGGATTCGCCGACCCGTTGAGCTGCGCCGAGCTGGAGGTGACGTTGTTCGCCGCGCCGGTCGTGACGGCGGGCGGGGCCGGGGTCGTGAACGAGAGGACGTTGCCCAGCGCTGTCCCCGACGGGTTCGACGTGATCGCGCAGAAGTAATAGAGGGTGCCGGGCGTCAGCCCCATCGTCGTGATCTGGTACGACTGGTTGGTCGTGCCCGACCCCAGCCCGGTGCCGCTGGTCGCCGGGACGCGCGTGCCGAACGTGTCGTTGCACGTGACCGGGTTCGTCGTGGAGATCCGGAACAAACCCGTCGTCGCCTCGCCGTTCGGATTGCCCGAACCGTTGAGCGCCGCCGACGTGCTGGTCACCGACGTGGCGGCCGATGTCGAAGCGGTGGGCGCCGCCGCGAACGCCACGCTCGATGCCCCCAGCACCAGCAGCGCCGGCGCCACGCGCAGCAGCCACACAACCCGATGCGCCTCGCGCGCATGGGTGCTGCAGCGTCCCCCTCGCCGCTGTCCCAAGTTAATCACTGCCGGGCGCGCAAAGTAACACGCACATATGATCGCGTTCAAGACGCTCTTTTCGGGTGATAGATTGCGCGCCGATGGTTTGGGCCCGCCCGCGCGTTGCGATCGGACTTTGCGCAATGTTTGCGTTTGCGTTTGCGCTTTGCGTTGTCGCGGGCTGCCGCAGGAAACCGACCGAGGCGCATCTCCGCCTCGACAACGGACTGCGCGTCGATCTCTTCGCGACGCCTGGCGGCGACAAAGCGGGCCTCGTGGTCCTGTTCGACATCGGCGCCAATCACGATCCGGCGGGACGATCGGGGATGGCGCACCTCGTCGAGCACCTGTTCGCGACGTCAGGCGGGGCCGAGAAGCCGGCGCGCCCGATCGACAAGGCGAAGGAACGATATGGAGAGGGCTTCCACACAAAGACCGGCGCCGACTACACCCTGTACGGGGTCGAGGTTTCCGCGGAGCGCATTCTGGAGGAGATAGACGACGCGTCGTTTCGAATGTCGCGCCTGCAACCGAGCCAAAACGATCTCGATCGCGAGCGGCGACGGCTGCTGGACGAGATCGCGACCCTCCAGGAGCGCGATCCGACCGCGGCGGCGATGCACCGGGCGGCCGAGGCGGTGCGCCCGAGCCGGGGGGGCGGGCTGCGCGGCGGCGTCGCGGCGGAGATCGAGAAGATCACGCTGGCGGAGGTCGAGGCCTTCCGGCGCGCCCACTACGGGGCGCCCACCGCGCGGGTGATCGTCGCCGGCCGTTTCGACGTCGAGGAGATCTCGAAGCAGATCAAGGCGAGCTTCGCGATCGCGCCCGCCGGCAAGCTGCCGCCGGCCCGCGAGCCGGCCCCGTCGCGCGTGACCGGGACGCTGGTGATGGGCGACGCGCCGACGGCGGCGGCGCTGGCGGTCCCGATCCCGGAACCGAAGGATCCTCTCTATGCGGCCTTCCTCGTGCTCGGCGAGCGCGTCGCCGGGCCGGGAGACGGCAAGCGGGCCAAGCCGGGATGGAAGAGCGAGCTCGCCCCGCTCGCGCGTCCCGATGTCCTGTTGCTGGGGGCGCCGATCCCCCCCGGGCAGCCCGCCGCCGCCGAGGCGTTCGCGGCGCGCATGCGCGCGGACGTGACCGCGATCGTCACCGCGCCGCTGGCGGGCGACGAAGCGGATCGCGTGCTCGCGAAGCACGGCGCCGCGCTGGGCATCACCCCGCCGACCGCGGACGGGATCGCGGCGGCGCCGTTCGAGGCGGCGTTCGCCGCGGGGCGCCGGGCGCAGCTCGGCGTCGACGGCGGCGCGCTCGGGCAGGCCGCACGGTCGATCACGCCCGAGCAGCTCGCGGCCGCGGCCAAGCTGTTCGACACGCAGAACTCCGCCGCCATCGTCACGGGCGGGAAGATCTAGGCGGGGGCGCGCCTGCCCCCAGCGACGTCAGCGCGAACAACATCAGGTACGCGACGCCGAACAGCGCGCCCATCAGCATCGTCACGCCGAACGCCCGCGGGTCCGGGTCGTGGACGTGGGCGGCGAGGTCCGCCATCAGCTCGCCCGGTCGGGTGACCACGTCCCAGCTGTTCCAGCGCGGATAGCGCCCGAGATAGACCCCGAATCCCGCCAGCCCGGCGATGACGACCACGAATCCCCAGCCCACCGCCTTCCCGCGGCGCCGCTCCACCAGGCCGTGCACCAGCCACAGCGACAGGAACGCGAGGCAGAGGCCGGTCAGCGCGAACGCGAACACCATGATCGCGTCGTACCAGATCGGAACCGACCCGCGCGTGCGCAGGTGAATCAGGTCGGTCACCAGGTACGGCGCGTTGGGAAAAAACGCGAGCCAGGCCGCGCCCAGTGTCCACGCGGTGAAGCGCGACGGCTTTCGGCCGGCAGCGTGGCGGTGGTCGATCAGCAGCGCGAGCAGCAACGGCACCCACGCGAGCACCAGGTTCCACCCCAGCCACAGGTACGCCGTACGCCCACTGTAGAACACACGCGTCAGCGCCAGGCCGCCGCAGAACGCGGACGCGAGGACCAGGACGAGCAACGCGCGGGGGATACGCCTGTCGTCGTCGCCCGTCAGCACGCCCCGAAGTGTACGGGCGTATGATGAGAATCGCCGGTCATGGCCTCTAACGGTCAAATGTCACGTCTGGTCGTCACCCTTTGCGTCGTGAGCGGTCTGCTGGCCGCGGGCGGATCGCGCGCGATGGCGAGCTGCCGCGTGAGCAACGAGACCGCTTACAAGTTCACGGTCTCCTCGGGCAACGTGTCGAACCAGCGCGTCGGCGCGCACACGACGACGACGATCGCGGCCGGCAAGATTCAGGGCAAGAGCGACGAGGGCAAGACCATCAGCGGCTCGTGCAAGGACGGCAGCGATCTGGTGATCCAGGAGAAGAACGGCGTGCCGCTGCTGCTCCCTAAGAAGAAGTAGCCGGCTTCCCGAGGTTGTACTCGCGGTAGACGCCGACGGCGGCGAGCAGCGGGACGAGGGTCAAGAAGATCCCCCCGAGCGCGGCCGGGCGCGTCGACTCCTTCAGGCCGACGAGCAGCGTGCGGGCGATCTCCGAATCGGGCGCGCGCGCCGGATCCTCGAAGTAGCGAAACACCGCCGCCAGATCGGTCACCGTCGCGTGAACGACGGCGACCACCAACGTCACCCACAGCACCGCCACGAAGCGGAGACAGAGGCGTTCGGGACGGATGGCATAACGGGTGGCGCTGGCCAGCGCGACCAGCCCGAGCAGCATCACCGGCCACATCCCCCACCCGCCCTCCTTCATGAAGTCTCCGAAGCTGGTCGTCGCGAACATTGGGGCCTCCTGCAGACCGAAACGCCGGTGCCCCCGCCCGCGTGACGGCCACCGGTACGTTTTTTCTGTTGTCACGGCAGGGGCGGTGGCCGCGTTATGTAGATGATGGCCGGCCCGCCCGACGCCAACGCCAACGCCGCGCTGGTGGATCGCCTGCGGCGTGGCGATCGGGCCGCGTTCCGGGAGCTGTACGCGCGCTTCGCGCAGGCGAGCTTCGGCTATCTGTTGCGTCTCGCCGGCCGGCGCGACGCGGCCGAGGATCTGCATCAGGAGATCTGGCTCTCGATCGCGCGGCACGCGGCGCGGCTGACGCCCGGCACCGACCTCGCGGCCTGGATCTTCACCGTGGCGCGCAACCGCTTCGTCTCGTCGCGGCGGCGCGCCGACCTCGCCGCGCCGGGATCCGACCCCGGTGCGCTCGCCGGGCTCGCCTCCGGCGCGCCGCCCGCCGACGATCCCGGCTGCCGCGATCTCGAGCGCGCGCTCGCGTCGCTGCCCGAGATGCACCGCGAGGTGCTGCTGCTCGTCGGCGTGGAGGGGCTGGAGATCGGGCAGGCAGCGGCAGTGCTCGCGATCCGTCCCGACGCCGCCCGGCAACGGCTGGCGCGGGCCCGCGCCGCGCTCGCGGAGGCGCTCGGCGACGCGGAGGCCGCGCCCGAAACTGTCCCCGTCGGTAGAAAGGCCAGCTCATGACGACACCCGATCCTCTGCTCGAACGCCTGCGGCGGCTGCCCGGCGCGCCGCTCGACGACGTCGCCGCGGCGCGCACGCTCGCGCGCGCGGAATCGGCGTTTGCGTCGGCCGCCAACACGGATGCCGGCGGGCGATCGCACGTTGCCACGACGATGGGCTGGTTGACGCGCGCGTGGGTTCCGGCGGCGCTCGCGCTGTGGGGCGCGCTGTACGCGTGGGGCGCCGTGCGCGAGCTCGGCCGTCTCTTCCCGGCCGCGCCGGCGCAGCCCGCGGTGGCTGCCAGCCACCGCGGGCCCGACGGTTTCGATACGGACGCTCAGTTCATGTTGAACGCCATCAGCAAGGCGAGGGCGATGACGACGGCGACGATGACGATCGTGCCGCTCCGCCCCGACACCTTTCGCGCGACCTCCCTTTCGGTCGCGGTTCCGGTCTGTTCAGAAGTGTCCTCGGACATGGATCCCTCCATGCAAGTGGTTGCCTGCGATACCCGGACTACCGAACGAGTCAGTCGCTCCGCGCCGCAGGCGCGGTGTGCGACTGTTGTTTTTTCAGGCAGCCGCAATCCCGCGCTATGCGCGGGAGCGGCAGATCGTTCGGGGCGGGCCGCGGCACGATCGCGGGGCCGACGGCGGCGCCACCGGCGCGCGCGCCGGTTCGGTCGCGCGCGCGAGCACCGTCGGGATGATCGTCGCGACGAAGCGGAGCGTGAGCGTGTGAGGCGGTAGCTTCCAGAAGCCGGGGCGCGCGCTGGATTCGCGCGCGGCGCGGAGCTGGAGCGGCGTGTGGTTCGACGACGCGATCGGCGTCCGCTCGGCCTCCCCCCCCAGCGCGGGCGCGGGCGCGGCGGCGGCGACGGCGGCGGCCGGCAGCACAGGCGTCCCCGCCACCACGAGGGCGCCGAAGAACGACACGACGGCTATGGCAACACGCGCGCGCAAGGCCCGAAGGTTGTAGCAGACGCGATCGCGCCGAGCTATCGACGCAGGCGGTTCCAGTCGATCGCCCACACCGCGCCGCGCTTCACCCAGCGCAGCGGCCGGCGCGCCGCGGGCGGCGTCGCCAGCGCCAGGTGATAGAGGTGATCGATGCGCCAGTAGAACCCGCGCGTGTGATAGCTCTGCGGCATCGACAGGCGCGCGCTGTCGAGGTGGTGGCAGAACTCGTGCAGCAGCGTGTTGAGCAGCGCCTTGGGACTGGACACGCGCTCGCGGATCGCCGTCCGCATCCAGACCCGGATCTGCTGCGTCGCGGGCGTGTAATCGCCGAACAGCTGATACGTGCAGACGCCCCTCGTCACCTTGTGCGGACGCACGCCCAGCACGCGCAAGCCCGGCACCGGAACCTTGTAGAACCCGGACAGCGCCACGAGCAACGCGTCGCCCGCGACTCTGACCGGCGCGGTCTCACCCACCGCCATCGCGTCGGCTAGCACGCGCGCCAGCGCCTGGATCGGCTCGGGGGCCGGCAGCGGCATCGTCGCCAGGGCGTCGCTGCGCTCGTATTCGCGCCGCCGCGCCTCCGATCGCGGCTGAGGATCGGTGATCACGGGCGCAGTCTAGCTCGCTAGTCGCTCCGCGCCGCAGGCGCGGTATGCGACTACTGTCTGTTCAGGTAGCCGCACTCCCGCGCTTCGCGCGGGAGCGGCTAGTCGCTCCGCGCCGCAGGCGCGGTATGCGACTACTGT
>Ga0111539_10006146_pt1 | contig 15504 bp, 16 predicted proteins | sample RhiMethybrSRZTD1_FD_79667 | JGI IMG/M metagenome (GOLD analysis project Ga0111539, IMG submission 79667) | Populus rhizosphere microbial communities from Tennessee, USA - Rhizosphere MetaG P. TD hybrid SRZTD1 (version 2) (version 2) | ecosystem: Host-associated > Plants > Roots > Rhizosphere >... | reverse complement strand
CGGGCACATGGAAAGAGTTGGACAGTATAGATGCCTCAACGCTGAGCGGTGGCGCGCTCGACGGCAACACGTTTCCGGTGGTTCCTGGCGGCTTCGTAAGGGCCAGGGTAAGCGTCCAGATTCAAGGTGGTGGAACAGTTACGGCGCATCTAAACGGTTTAAGAATATGAGAACGGTAATTCTTGTTTTATTGTTCATTGGATTGCTAGCAAGTGTCGGTTTAGGCCAGGGCGCACCGCCTATTACCTTCAAGGAGATTGACGGCACCCCGAAGAAGACGGCCCCGACGACCATACGTGTAAGCAACGGCACTCTTACCTGTTCCGGCAGTGTTTGCACGATTACGACCGGGGGCGGCAGTGTTGGCGGGGCTAACACTCAAGTCCAATACAATAATAACGGCGTTCTTGGAGGCATCAACACTTTCACTTACGACGGAAACCGCGTCACGTTTGGCGCGAATCCGCTTTTTAACGTCGGTAGCACTGGAACGGACAACCTTATCTACGTCGGTTCGACGAGTAGCGGCCCCGTAAATGCTTCCTTCGGCTTCTTTGTTGCCGGCGTCGGCAGCCAACAGGCTTCAGACGGCCCGTACTTCCTCGGTCGTGGCAATAGTTTTTCCAATATCGGCAATCAGCACGGAATGCTTTATTTCGGCGCTGGCGATCCGGGGGTAAGCAACGGCAATGACGGTAACATTCTTTTTGCGACAGGCGCCGATATAGTGCGGGTAATCATTCGGCGGGATGGGTACTTGCAACTTGTCGCGTTCACGCTTAGCCAACTTGGCGGCCCGCCCGATGGCAGCATAGCATACTGCTCTGATTGCGCCGTCGGCACCGATCCCTGCACCGGAACCAGCACGGGCGCATTTGCTTATCGGCTTAATTCCCGCTGGTACTGCCCGTAATTCTATGGACTTTGCCCTACTTCAAGTCGGAATCAATTCATATCCGTCGGCCCCACTGAGGGGCTGTCTAAATGATTGCGAGAATCTGTTGCAGCACTTCACCGCAATCAATCGGCCGCCTCGGTTTCGGCTGTCGCTCTATGATGCCGACGCCACGCGGCAGAACATTATTGACAATCTGCACTGGTTATTCAGCAGTCAAGCGCCGCTTCTGATATTCCAATACTCAGGACACGGCGCGAGGGTCAGGGATCGGAATGGCGACGAAACGGACAAGTACGACAGCGCGATTTGCCCGGTTGACTTTTGGGACACGGGGTTGATTCTGGACGATGAATTAGGGGAACTATATTCGTCCGTGGATCAGTCCAAGCGACTCGTCGTCATTTCCGATTCCTGTCACAGCGGTAAGTCGCAGCGCGCGATTACGCTGAAGGCAAAGGCAATGTTCCGTATGGACATTCCGCGCTTTATACACGAAGACCAAATCCCCACGAAGGCCGCCGCGCTTGCTCGTCCACTTGCTGGGATTAAGCTCACCACGCGCAAGACGTTTCTTGAAACCAATGAACGGGCTGTGCTGATTTCCACGTCGAAAGAGACGCAAACCAGCGCCGACACCTACGTAGATAAACAATGGCAGGGCGCTGGGACAGCTTCAATGCTGTGGGCGTGGAATCAGCTTGGAATGGGCGCAAATTACTGGGACGTGGCGCGGCTGGCTAATTCGTGGTTGAAGAAGAACGGCTACAGTCAGGTATTGCGCGTTGAAGGACAGTCAGAGAACAAGGGGCGTCCACTGTTCACCTAAGAGGAAAGAGACTTGATAAGCAGTTTGATTTTATTCCTAAAACTTGCGGTGGGCCATTTCTTGGCCGACTACCCACTGCAAGGTGATTTCCTAGCCGCAGCAAAAAATCATCGCAAGCCGATTCCTGGCGTTCCGTGGTATCAGGCGCTAATGGCGCACTCTGCGATTCAAGCCGGAATGGTTTGGTATGTAACGGGGAAATTGTGGCTTGCTGGGATTGAGTTTGTTTTACACGCCGGAATTGATTGGGCAAAAAGTAACGAAAGCATTTCATTCAATCAAGATCAGGCTTGTCATTTATTGTGCAAGATTGTTTACGTGGCGGCGCTAAATGGCAATTACTTTTGAGAGGGTTATTCAGCAAGTTTTGAACCGGCTGGGTGCTGTACTTGGCGCAACTGCGTCCACGGCAGACACCAACTACGCCGCTAGTCCGTCAACTTTAACCGTTGTTGGCCCGGATTTCCTAGATTCGCATGTTGAGGACGCATTGGCCGCAACGATCAGCGAAATCGTGGAAGCCATAGCCACTACGCCGCTTCACCCCGAACGGCAGAGATTTGCTGACGTGACGGGTTCGCTGGCCAACCGGGCAGACATTCCAACCACTGGCAGTGGCGGATCAAGAATTATTGGCGTCCCCCGATTCGTGCGGGACGCTTCGGACAGTAAGGCAGTTCTGCCCGCGCCACTTGATGCCGTGCGCAGCTTTACTAACTTTTCTTCGACTATTTACAGCGGCTTTACGCCGTACTGGTACGCCATAAATGACGGCAGAATCGAACACACCAGAACCAATGTGGTAATGGGCGTTTGTGTTTATGCCCGGCCAACGTCATTCACCGGCAATATCAGTCTTAACGACGAACACGAGGCTGCGCTTGCAGCGGGTTCAGTGGCTAAACTTGCGCTGAAAGAAAGCATGTTCGGCGCGTTGTACGATGGCGCAAACGCTGAGTGGCTGGCAGCTATTGCCCAGATTCGCAGTTATCAAAACCCGCTGGCTTACGGAAAAGCCCAAGCGGCTCCCTCTTCAACATGATTACTTGGATTCGTGAAAACGCCGCGTTGGCTTCAATTCTGACGGGCTTTATAGCCATTATTTCGTCTGGCGCTGTGGCTTACCATCAACTATCAAATTTGATAGCGAAGCAGCCGGGAATAGATCAGCACGTTTACGACACAACCCGCCATATTGATCCAGCCCGCGATCCGCAGGCGTGGAAGGAACTCAAAGAACGGATTGAGAAGCTGGAAGAACACCAACGCCGAATGGGCAGGTGGCAAACTCAATACGGTGAACGGCGGACGCGGAGGGGTGAGCGATGACAAAGCCGGAACTGATCGAGCGCGCCAAACGGCAGCTTAATGCTGGCCAGCCGCAGCCGCACATGTGGCCAGAGTCCGAGATAGACTTGGCTGCATGCGTCATGCAGGCGTCGGGCGCGCTAGGGCAGCGGGTAATGCGCGACCCGTCCTTACGCGGGCTTTTGCAGCAGGAATATTCCGTAACGCTGGACGCGAACGGCGAAGGCGACTTGTTGGCGGCCACTGGAAGCGTCACGACTGTCGCTGGCGAGATTCTACTTGAAGGCGTCCATTTTGGCGCCGTACTGGACGCTGAGGGGCAGCGATTGCACCCGCTTGTCAACTATGCCGATTTTCTACGTCCGCAGATTACGGTTTTCGGCTATTACACCATTAAAGACAAGGCGACGATTCTGACGCGCGCGCGCAATACGCAGGTGAACACGTCCTTTGACGTTCAGTCCGCCAGCGGCCCGCTGACAGTGACGGCAAGCTATACGCCTGCCAGCGTGGATGATTTCCCGGAAGAACTAGCCGACATGCTTGTGCAGGAACTCTGCAACCAAGTCACCGTAAAGACCAAGCCTGCCAATGCCTGAACCCGCAAATTTAAATACCATTGAAGTTGCTTTCACACGGGGATACTTCCCGCGTGCGGCAGTGTTTGCGCCGAACGGACTGCAAAGCACGATCCTGGCCGGTTCGGGTGTATTGCTACGTCCAGGTGGCAAACTTGAAGTGGCTAACGGGCTGAACCAGGTTTCGTCAACCAATGTTGGGGCAAGAATCTTTGCGGCAGATACTCAGCGGGCCTCCATTGCGGGGGGGCTTGTTGGCGATCTGTTGCCCTATGCTAGTGTTGTTCGCTACCAAAACGCTGTCCTGTTCTATCTCAGTCAAGACACTTCTGCCCAAGTCTATCTTAATGAAACGTCGGTATCTGGCTTAACAACTTCTTCGACGGCTGGACGTTTGCGCGTCGCCGTGCCTGACGGTGTTGGCGGCTACAACGTTTTTGACGCGGGATTCGATAAGCCAGTTTTGACCTCGGCAGACGTAACTGTTTTGACAGCCGGCGCTGGCACATTCGGACAGCGGACGCTAACGGGGCAAGTGGGTGTTGCGGTAGCGCCCTGGCGCAGCAAGACAAACGCCATCGGGCCACCTTCAGAAATCGTCTATAACAACATTTCTCCGACTGGGTCAACCCTAATCCGAATTGACCCCCCAAACGCTGTGTCCGGCCAAGACGGATGGATTTTTTGTGGCACCCGTTCGGCGGATCAAGGGGGCGGCATTCGCGTTGTTAGATATGTGTATCTAACACCTCGCGGCACGTTCACGGCTACGAATGGATCACCCTCGCTCACGCTTGGGGTTGGGACATTCTGGACAAGGGATTTACGGCGCGGCGATCAGGTGACGATTGACGGCGGAGCATATGAGATTGGCGACTTCGTGGCAGAAACGTCTTGCACGCTGACAAGCAATTTTACCGGGACAACCGGAGCCGGCAAGACGATGACGCTTAACACGATGGCTGCGAACTGGTACGACACCGAGCTTGGCGCCCTCATATCGCGCAGCGTACAAAGACCTAGACGGGCTGCGGGACTTGCGAAGTACGCCGATAGACTCTTCTTGTGGGGCATACCCGACACGGTTACGGCGTCGCCTACGGATGTGACCGGAAACGCGCTTGGCGCTATGCTGGACGACAATCCCGAACATTTAGGTGATTTGTTTATCGGCACGGCGTCGGGCAGTAACTTAGTGAATGTCCTGGCGTCGGATGGGCCGCTGTATTTGATGACGACTACCGGCCTGGAATTGCTCAACTTCACGAACGATCCGCAAAAACCCTACAACCTGCGAATCATTGCCGAGCCAGGCTTTGCCGCCGCAACAAACGGGGTGTTGTACGTTGATTATTTCTATTTCTACAACAATAGGCCCGGCAGAACGAGGGCGGAAGAGAATATTGACGTTGAATTCGCACGGGACGTATTGAAAGAAATGGAAAATTGGAACCCTGCACGCGTCGTCTTGGCTGTTGATCCAAAGAATTCCGCCGTTTTGTTTATCCACGACGACGGCGAAGCGACCACCGTAATTCCGTGGATGGCGCAAGAGAACGTGTGGGGCGCGCCACTGAATTTCAGCGCTAGGATTATTGATGCCCAAGTCGTAAACGGAACGCTGTACGTGACTTACCTCAGCGGTGGCAACTATAGGGTGAATGAGTGGGAAGGGGGTGCAGGCATCGGCGGCTCCCCTTATGCGGTTTGTCAGTACATTGATGGCAGGCAGTTGAACCGCAACCGGCTGAAGAGTTTCGTTGCGAACGGCAAGATAGACAGCTTGGATGTTTTTGCAGTGTTGCCAGATACGCCTATACCGGACGTAACTAATACCGGCCAGGCTGCGGCGAATTTTCCACTATCTGACACAGCCGAGCAAAGCGAAGCGGAACAGTTTACCAATATTGAGGCGCGCGGATTCGCCTTTCGGTTTAACTTTAGCAACGGCGGCGATTTTCAGTCATTCGTGGCGCGCGGAACTCCTAGAACTGAGCGGCGGTAATAGTGCCCAGATACATTGATGAAGGCCAGAGGTTTACACGAGGGGATGAGGATTTTGAGCGGCGGTTGCCCGTTCTTGATCCAATTACAGGGCCGCGAATCGCCGCTCAGGATGTGTCCATTGATGGGCAGATAACGTTTGACGCATTCACGGCAGATCAGAATAACCTTACCCTGCCGAATGGAAATTCTTTCAGGCTATCCACAAACGGCGTGGCGCGAACGATTACAGGTTTTGCTAACGTGGAGGCCGGACGGCGCGTCACTATCTATAACGTTGCAGGCGGCGCAAATATCTCTTTAGCGAATCAATCCGCCAGTTCGACGGCGGAATACAGAATCATTACCGGAACGGTCGGGACTGTGGCGATTCAGCCGGACCGGTGCGCGATTCTTGAATACGATGGCGAGGATACGCGCTGGCGTCTTGTTGCGTATACATGATTCAGATTCAGCCGCTTCGCCAGGATCAATTGCGCCAAGTCGCGGAATGGGAGTTTGGCCCGCAGCCCCCAGATGCCGACTGGGACAGGTACGCGGCTGAAATGAACGCCCCGAAGTGGACACATTATGGGCTATATGTGGACGGGGTTTTCGTGGGCTGTCTCTCCCTTGAAAGAACCGATAGGCAAATGTTGGCTTATCACGTTGTTACTGGCCGTCACAAAGTTCACCCAAATGCGCTTGCTCAAGTTTTACTGAAGACGGCCGGCATTCTATTTCGGCAAGGATTCACGGCGCTGACTGCATGTATACCCCGCAACAAGCGGGCGGCCGCAAAGTTGGCAATCCGTTGCGGAATGAGGGAATTGAGCCACGAGCCAGACTTTCGACATTTCTTACTCACACCAGCGGATTACAGCGAGTACAGGTCATGACACTTGAAGAACTGATAGAAGAAGCGCGGGAGCGAGTCAGCCGTGATCCGGCTGAGAGAGAAGCAGAACGCCGACAGCAACAAGAGCAGAGGCGGCAGGAACTCACCGCAGACGCGGTGAGCCGAATAGACGTATCCCTGCCAGACCCTTTGCGGCCATACGTGACTTACGCGGGGCATGATCGAGACGATGGGAGGCCGCAAGAGTGGTTCCCGGTCTTCTTTAAAATCCAAGCGCCGAGATTGGCGCAGATGTCCTTTAATGCCGCGCTAAATCCAGAGCCAAATCCAGACAGGACACTGCGAGTTGATTCTATTCGCGTCGGTGATAAAAAGTTCTCGAATTGGGACGAGGCTATTATCGAAGCCGCCAGGCCACGCATAGGTGAAGAACTGCCCGCCGACACTAAACCGCCCACAAGGAGATAGTTCATGGGAAAAGGCAAGCCAGAGCCTGTCAAAACGCCATTTCAGCAGCAGCAGCAGCAGACGAACACCTACGCGCCGATGGGTATAGCCAGCACGCCGGAAGCGCAGGCGTTTTTGGGTACCCCGCTAGACTTTGGGGATGAGGTAAATATTGATCCCGGCGTGGGCAGGCGCACAGATTTAAGAAGACAGGAAGCCGAAAACCGCTACAACAGCGCTTTCAGCATGGGTGTGCCTCGTATTCTCCGAGAGTCTGCACAAGCAAAAGAACTCCGTGATATAGACTCGCAGGGCGCGGGGGAAGCGGCGAATGCTGAATACATAAAACAGCAGACAAATAACGAGCGGCGACGGGCCATGACGCTGGCGGACTTGCACCGCCGGCAGATGGTTTTACCGAATATCGTGCAAACCGGCGGCAGCGGTACCTCAAGCGGGTTCAACACACAAGTGTCTCAGCCGCAGCCGTCCATTTGGAATTCCATAATCGGCGGCGCAGCTCAGGTTGGCTCCGCAGCGATACCGTTTATCTAATGTGGTGGACTCTCTTCGTTTCTCTCAATTTGTTGATAACGGTTGGGTCTTGCACTTTCATACCGCAGACGTACCGTAAGGACTACTTCAAATCCCCTAAAGACGCCAGTTGCTATCTGGCGGCACTCTCGCTGCACGGGATATGGGCAATCGCCCTCGTGCAAAGCGCGGTGGCGCCAAGCGTTTTTCCAGACTGGATACGCTTTAGCGGGGCCGCGCTTTTTCTTGCAGGCAACACCCTTGTGATATGGGCGCGGGCTGTGAATCCTTTTTTCACCGTCGGTATCGTTGTCCCGGATTACATCGTAAAAAATGGCCCCTATCATTGGATGAAGCACCCCGGCTTTGTTGGCTTTGCGCTGGCGGCTGACGGAACGTTTTTCCTGCTAGGCGAATCGTGGGCCGCCGTGCCAACCCTGGTTTATCAATGCGTGCTTGGTTACCGGGCATATCTCGAAGATCGCACCCTTTCCGTTTACTTCCACAATTACCAATGAAACATATTCTCTTTGCCCTAATCGCAGTTTTCGCGCTTGTCTCTCCCGTCTTGGCCACAAACGTGGACATTGGCGCGTCCACAATAACCGGATTCAACAGCGCCAACGCAGGCGCAGATACAAGCGTAACCGGTATATCCGTCACGCTCAGCTCGGCCAGTGTTACCTGTTCAAGTTGTCTCCCGCAGTCCGCCGTCGGCATTGGCGGAATGAAGATCACCTTCAGCACAGGCGTCACTTACACCATACTAAGCGTTGCCAGTCGAAGCGCCTTTACGCTCACCGCGACCTACGCTGAGACGACGGGAACAGTGACAGCAACCCTGTGGAAGTTCGTCCACCTCCGTATCTACGCCATGCAGTCATTCGTCCCGTTTGGCGAGACTTTCGTGGTGCAAGCGGGTTCCCCTGGTTCGACACAGTGGTATAGGCGATATGGCGTCTCGATAATAAATGATGGCGTTCAAAACATTGCCTACGTCCCTGCCGTTGACGACCTGCCGGCCACAACTGATTCGTCATTTCCAACGGCTCGATACTTCGCGGGGTTCTACACTCAATCCGGCGGGTTCATGCAAGGCTATCCCCAATGCGTGACGGAATTCAAACTGGATTCAACTACGACCCCGACCAGTTGGGCGCAAATCTGCGAGTACAACAGCCCCGCAAATCCATCGCCGCCGATCCCGACAGACTATTACACCACAACCCAGATAGACGCGCGCTTTCCGTCCTGCACTGCGAGCCAGATGATTTACTATCTGGCTACGGGAAACGTGCAAAACTGCCTCACGCTGGGGGCGGATTTTCAGATCGTAGGTGGAACGCTGAGCTTGGCCGGGACGGCTGGCTATAACCGCATTCAAGAAGAGGCTTCAAATTTACCACAAAGAACGATACTGAATTTTGTTGGTACGTCTTTTACGGCAGCCGACGATGTTCCGAATACCCGAACCAACGTTACAGCCGACGCCGATCTTGACGCGCTGGCTAGCACTGCCACCACTGGACTGTACAACCGCACTGGAAGCGGAACCAGCAACACTATTACCACGTCGGCAGGGGTTGCAGGCGTGATTTCGGATGAAACGGGAAGCGGCGCGCTGGTGTTTGGGACGGGGCCAACACTGAGTGGGGGAACCCACACGGCGTTAACTTCTCTTGGAATCCGGTCTACTGGCGCCGCCTTTGATTTAACACTTGCTAGCACGGAAGCGTTCACCGCTGGCAGGACACTTACTTTTACCCTCAACGACGCAAACCGAACGTTGAACCTTGGCGGCAATCTCACCACAGGTGGCGCGCTCACCACGGCGAGTTCTTTTACAACGAGTGGGGCAAACGCCTTAACCCTGACCACGACGGGTTCAACCAACGTCACCTTGCCGACAACTGGCACGCTGGCCACGCTTGCCGGGACTGAGACCTTTACAAATAAGACGCTCACTAGTCCCAAAATCGGCACGGCCATTCTTGACACCAACGGCAATGAGTTACTGAACCTCACTGCGACAGGCTCAGCTGTCAACGAGCTGACGCTAGCGAATGCCGCGACGGCTAACAGCCCGACTGTCAGTGCGAGTGGCAACGATTCCAATATCAATATCACCGTAACCCCGAAAGGTACGGGCAGGTTGGCCGTTGGCACGCCTGGCGCTTCACCTGTCGGTGGAGTGATTGTCAGTCCTGACGCGAGCGGGACGAATACGGCAGGCGCTAATTTGATAGTCGCCGGCGGCCCCGGCACAGGCAACGCAGTTCCGGGGACGGTTGCCGTTCGCTATCCGTTGACTACTGGAAGCGGCACGACGGTTCAATCTTTTTCGTCCAACTTCTACCCTGTCGTTACCAGTATGTTCAATTCGGTCACATCCAAGACCGTTGCGAACACCGTTACAGAGACGACTATATTTGGAACGGCCAGCGCAGGCAGCACGTCAACCATTGAGGCCGGCCTTGCGCGAGTGGGACAGGTTTTTAGAGTTGTAATCAACGTCAATTTCAGCACAACAGGCAATCCCACGGGTAGGCTAAAAATCAAGGTCGGGTCTTCCACTATTGCTGACACTGGGGCAGTGGCGTTTACCACGGCGAATTTGAATGCGCGCGGGCAGATTGTGTGCGATCTCAGCGTGTCAGCGGTAGGGGCCACGGGAAGCGTAGCAACCACATTTCTGACGCTCACCTTTGGAGACTCAACCACGTTTGACGGTGAAAAGACCCTGCGAATGCTGACCGGCGGTGGCGCCCAAACCGTTGACTTGACGGCCGCGCAGGCAATTGACGTGACCTGGCAATGGGGCACGGCTTCAGCTTCTAACACTATCACCGCTGTATCTTCGAGTATTGAAATTATCCGGTAACAATAATGCCAATCTTTAATCCTCTATTTAACTTGGACGAGGAACGGCGCCGAAAACTGGCAATGGCGCCACCTATAGCATTGCCGCCACCACCTGCGCGCCCGCTGCCGAACATTGCAGAGCCTACCCCGCGTCCATTACGTGCGGCAAACCTGCCGACGGCGGCAATGCCTGGACGTATGCCAGGAATGGCCGCGCCTTCACCGCTACCGGAAACGGTAATACCCGACAATACACCAATGCCTGCGCCCGCCGGAATGGCCGGTAGCATACCCATGCCGCCCACACCTGCTTTCGGGGAAGCGCCGATGAAGACCCGCCCCCACCAAATTGAGGACGCGCGACAAGAACACTTGGGGAAGACACCGGGCAGACTGAAGAGTGGGCTTCTGAATGCGCTTCGTGGGGGGTTGAAAGGACTCGCTACAGGTGGCGGACTTGGCGCGGGGTTAGGTGGCGCCGTGGCTGGTGCGGGATTGGGGGCTATCAATCCGCGTGTCGCGCAAGATATGGACTTCAACGAGCGAGTTAAGCCGAAGATATTGGGACGATTCGCGGACGAAGATCGAGAGAAAATGGCCCAGTTCGCGGCAGCTAAAGCGGCTGGGGATCAAGCAATGACACAGGCTCAGCTTGCGAACATTCAAAGCACAATCCAGTCCCGCGCGTCTGGGGATGAGATGGCCCGCGCTAAGAGCGAACGGGAAGCGAATGCGCCTATGATTCTCAATCCGGGACAAGTGGCGGTTGACAGGCGAACCCATGAAAAGACGTTCGAGGTCCCGGCAACACCGAAGCCGCCCACACAGATAGAATTGGGTATAGAGCCGACAAGTGGTAAATCTTATGAAGAAATCGCAGAGGAAAGCTATCAGGGCAAGGGCGGCGACGCCTACGTGCTGTCCAGATTGCCCGCTCACGTTCAGCAGATTATCCAGAAGGGCACCGTAACAGTAAACGGCAAAGAACTGGCAGCGTCCCCAGAGGAATTGAGCGCAGCCCAGCGTCAGTTTGAAAGCGCAATTGAGCGGCAGCGTAAGGCCGACGTGGATTACACGCGCGGTTCTGTCCGTAGTAGGGCTTTAGGCGCAAGCCGCAGTGGCGGCGCGAAGCCTGCCCAGCGCAAAGGCCAGCCCGGACGCCGCGCTATTTCCGTAGCCGAGGCCGCAGAGTTGCTGAAGTAGAATCAATTCTGACGAATTTTCCCCCCGTAGTAGCCTACAACGCAGAAGCCTGCCAGCGCACAGAGAACCACAAGCAGTTCCCAGTAGGGCCATACTAAAAACAACAGGCCGGCGATTCCCACTATCGGCAGGAATACCTTTAGTCCAACTTTTACGCCTGATCTCATGGCGCGCATTCTCTAATATTTCCACCTATGCCGCAAGATAAAGTAAACAAGTTGACGCAAGCCGAACCTGAACAAATGTCGCTTGACGACTTCCGAGAGAAGGCTCGCGAGCGGTATGGAATCCCTAAGCCGCTGTGGGAGAGTCTGAGAAATCAGGAATCGGGGGGCAATGTTGACGCTGTAAGTCCTACAGGGGTTCGGGGAGAATTTCAACTCACGCAGGGAACCGCGCGAGGGATGGGCTTAGACCGTAATGACCCTTTCCACCAAATCGTCGGCGCTGCAAAGAACTTACGAGAAGGTTACGATAAGCATTCCCACTTAAAAGACGAGAACGAAAGGTGGTTGGCGGCTGCCGGTTATTACTATGGCGGGCCGGACGCCGTAAAGTCCGACGGTACGCTGAGCGATAAATCTAAAGACGGACTATCGAATCCGCAGGCGTATGTCACGAAGATTGCGCAGCGCTGGAAAGCGTATAACGACTCGCAAGGGACGCAAGCGGCTCAACGGCCTACGCAGCAAATGCAGTTCGACTTGAATGAGCCGAAAGCGCCAAAACCTACAGCGATTCAGACTCTGAATCCACGTCAGACCCGCCCAGCTACTTCCCGCGAGCGAAAACTAGCCGCCGATGAAACCGCGCGCAGAAACGCAACGCCCGTCATTGCTAGGATGGTAGAAGACTTTGAAGCGCTGAAGCGTGAGGGTAGCGTTGACGCGGCGCGAAGTGTGGCTCAGAAAATCAAAGCGCAATACGGCAAGTGGATGGAAGTTGGCGAGGGTAACGGCTGGCCATACGTTAAATCGAGGATTGCCGGGTGGAACCCTGTGCAGCCCGGCCAACCCGTTGTCACGCCCGCTTTAGAAGATCGGCTACGGAGTGAGTTCGCGAATAAATCAACGATTGGGCAGTTAGCCGAACGTGGCGCGGATGCGCTCGCTCGCGGTGGCGGCCAGATTTCAAGAATGGCTAGGCAGACAGCCGGTGCGGGATTTGGAGTTGCACGAGGGCTGAACTCTGGCGACTTTACGCCAGTTGATTTACCGGCGTGGCGAGAAGCTGAAGAACAAAGAATGCGGGTGCTGGAAGAGAGGCGCCAAGTGCGCCCAAGCTCTTTCGCTACCGACGTTGCTGAGGGGGTTATCGAAGCTGTTCCCGCTGCCGCTGGCGCTATTGGCGGCGCCATGCTTACTGGTGGCGGCCTGCCAGCAGCAATGGCTATAGGCGGCGGAATGGGCGCCGCTGGCGCAGACTGGCGTAATCCAAAGCGTGCCCTTGTTCAGACGGGCATAGGGGCTGTTGCGCCAGTTGTCGGCGGTGTGGCTGGCTCGAAGATCGGCGGCGAGGTTGCGAAAAGGCTCGCAAGTCCGGCGGCTCAAGCTGCGGCCCGTGTCGGCGGGGAACTCCTTGGGGGTGGCGCTGGGAATATATTAGGTTCCGGGGCTGAGCAGTTAGCGTTTGAGGGGCGGGTTGATCCACGGGAACTAGCCAAGCAGGGGATTATTGGCGCGGCATTGAACGTTCCGGGCGCAGTGGGGGCGGCGCGGCGCCCTAGTATATTGTCCGCCGCCCCCGAAGCCGTTCCTAGTCCCGCCGCGCGTCCAGTCATGCCGCCACAGTTGGATGCCCGCCAAGCGACAGACTTGAGTATCCGCCGTGTCATTGATCGTTACACGCAAGAAGTTGACAGAATCAATCGTGCGCCCGGTGATCCGGCGCAGAAAGAGGCGGCGCTTGCCAATGCCCGCCAAGCGTATATGGCTGAACGCCAGGCGGTCCGAATGCCACAGCAAGCCGCCGAATCTGTGACGCCTGCGCCCGTAGGGGCAACGGAGCAACAGGCGTCCAGCGTCCCGCCGGTAGCAGTGACACCAGAAACCCCACCACTGCCGGCGGGTGTCCGCATTATTCGACAGGGCGAACCGCAGCCGCCGCGCGAGAAGGGCCAGCGACGGATTGCGCTTGATGTTGACGGCGAAACCTACTTGGTGCTATCGCCGGACAAGATAAACGGCAAGCGCGTAGACGAGAACGTCTTGCGGCCAATCGTCGAACAATATCTAAAACCAGTTCTCCCAGCCGCTCAGCCCGTGACGCAACCTGTGACGCAAGGGGCGGGTACTCCACCGCCCCAACTTCCACAGCAGCAACGGCCAGCGTTTAGGCCACCACCGAGGCCAATAGGCTTGCCCCCATACCCGCGCACACGAGGCGGGGCGATTATCGAAGACTTGCCGACGGAGCGACTTCCGGCGCGTCCGCAACCGGAACGCGTACCGTCCGCGCCGTTGGTTCAAGAAATGCAGCCCCAGGTAGCGCGGCGCACGGCGGAGATACCGCGTGTTCAGCCCGACGCTATACCCACGCAGCGTATCCAGTATCCAGACGCGCCGCCTACGCAGGAAATGCCAGCGATTCGCCAGCGGATAGCAATGGAGGAAGCGCCGACGGCAGAACTGCCAGCGCAGCCCGTCCAGCGACGAACAGCGGCAGCCCCACGGCAAGCGCCCGCAATCGCGCAGGAACCGACGAATCGCATAGGGCCAATTGAAGGTTACGAGGGGGCCGAACTGCCGCGCCGTGTGTCACGCCAGCCCGAAGGTCAGCCGGTGGACACCCAACGACGCATTCCGGCGCCGCCACGTCCCGCAGGACGCCCGCAAGCCAGACTGCAAGGCCGAATGTATTCTGAATTTCCAGCGGATAGGCGCGGAATGATTCAGGAGGGCCGACGTGTGGCCGGTGAGATAGAAGCCGGACGGGGCGAGAAGGGCGAGTTTGGCAAGATAGCTCAAGGAATGTTCAAGAGTGCGTCCGGGCAGCGCTTGCACGGGCAAGATTCGTTTTTCCACGATCCGGCGGTTAAGGGCGCGCTTGGACTCAGCCGCGACGCTGAAATGTCACAAGTGCGTGTTGAATTGAAGCGTGATATGGCACGAATGCTGGGCGTGAAAGCTGAAGAAGTGTCGCTAACCCAAGTGAACCCGGAGACGTGGAACAGGTGGGCGCGACAGAAGGGATTACCCGCCGAAGCTGTGGCGAAAATGAAAGCAGCGATTGGGCGGTATCAAGAGGGGGTATTGAATGAGATTGAGAAGGCCGCTAAGGCTAAGGCCGAAGAATCACCAGAGCGTGTGGGCGAACTGTCAGAGACAAAAGAACAAGAGGCGCTGAAAAACCTAAATGCTGTTATCGCAGACATGGAAGCGCGCGGCGTGCTGAAACCTGAGATTGTGTCAGGGCGTGGCTATAAGCGAGCAATGAAGCAGCACGAAGAGCGAATTGGGCGCGAAATTAAGGGGCAACGTAGACGTGGAATGATGCCGCCCGACATTAAACCCGAAACACCGCAAGAGGTAAAAACACCGGAGACAGAGACGGGCGCGAAAATAAACCGAAACCAACCCACTGTTAGCGGCGTTAATAAGTTTATGAATAAACAAACTAACGCCGCAACAGGTTTACAAGCTGACGCGCCGAACACCGAAGTCACCGCCGTGCGGGCATTAGCGCGCGTTATCGAGGAAGTCAACCCTCGAAGATTGCCGGGGAAAATAAGAGTGGGCGACATGGAGTCATTCGCCGCCTTAGATCAGGCGCGGGCAATGCGTGAGGGTACACCGGCCAAACTTGAGGAATGGTGGGGGCAGGGGCGCGTATCCGACGACGTTTACAACGCTTTTGCCGAAGATTGGAATAGCCGGGGGCGCTCGTTCAGAATGCCGATAAAGGGCGACTACAACGCGGCCAATGTGGCGAAACTGCGAGAGGCGGCATACGGGACTAAGGGCGGCGACGAAACTAAGGCCAGCACCGCCGAAGCGCCCGACATTGT
>Ga0111539_10006145_pt1 | contig 15504 bp, 14 predicted proteins | sample RhiMethybrSRZTD1_FD_79667 | JGI IMG/M metagenome (GOLD analysis project Ga0111539, IMG submission 79667) | Populus rhizosphere microbial communities from Tennessee, USA - Rhizosphere MetaG P. TD hybrid SRZTD1 (version 2) (version 2) | ecosystem: Host-associated > Plants > Roots > Rhizosphere >... | reverse complement strand
CGGGCCTGACCAGGACGCACAAGAAGATCCCGATCGTTACGAGAAAAGCAAAGGTGAGGGTGGGCCCGAAGAGGATCAGTAGCCGCGCGAAGAAATACGCGACCAGGAGCACCCCGAGCCAAGGTCCAACTTGTACCGATGCCTTACGCGCGGTGAGGATCGCTGTGCTCATCGCCTCTCCGCCTGCAAGATCGCCCGGGCCGGGTTGCCTGCGACTGTCTCGCCCGCCTCGACGTCGCGCGTCACGACGGCGCCGGCCCCGATCATGGCGCCCGCACCGATCCGGATGCCGCCGAGGAGGACTGCGCCTGACCCGATCGAGGCGCCGTCTTCTACGAACGTCCTGAGCAGCGTCCAGTCGTCCTCGTTCTGCAGCTCCCCCTCCGCGTTCGTCGAGCGCGGGAGCTTGTCGTTGATGAAGACAACTCCGTGCCCGACGAAGACGTCGTCCCCGATCTCGACACCGGTGCAGACGAACGTGTGGCTCTGCACCTTGCAGCGCGCGCCGATCCGCGCTCCGGCCTGGATCTCCACGAAGGGGCCGATGCGGCTCTCGTCCCCGATGCTGCAGCCGTAGACGTTCGTGAAGGGGTGGACGATGACGCCTTCCCCGAACTCGACGTCGCTGATCAGCCGAAAGGGCGCATCGTTGACGGGCGACTCAGCCACGCGCGAAGAACTCCTTGATCGCCGCGATCACCGTGTCCAGGTGCTTCTCCGTCATGCCCGGGAAGAGCGGTAGGGAGAGGCCGTCCCTCGAGACCCCCTCCGCGACCGGAAACGAGCCGACTCCGTAGCCGAGCCAGCGATACGCAGGCGAGAGGTGCGGCGGCTCGGGATAGTGGCGCCCGGTCTGAATCCCCCGGCGGCTCAGGAACTCCTGCAGCTGGGCGCGCGACTCGGTCCTGACTACGAACAGATGCCAGACCGGGATGCTTCCGCGCGCGATCGGGGGCAGGCGCAGGTCCCCGAGCCCGTCGAGCTCGGCCAGATACGTGGAGGCACCGTCCTGCCGGCTCTCGTTCCAGCGGTCGAGGTGCGGGAGCTTCGCCGAGAGCACAGCTGCCTGCAGCGCGTCGAGGCGCGAGGTGAAGCCTTCGAAGTCGTGGCGGTACTTCGCGCGCTGACCATGCTCGCGCAGGGCGCGCACCCTCTCGGCGAGCTCGGGGTCGTCGGTGACGAGCGCGCCTGCGTCGCCCATGGCGCCGAGGTTCTTCGCCGGATAGAAGCTGAATGCCGCAGCCCTTCCGGCTGAGCCGGCGCGGATCCCGTCGCGCCGGGCGCCGTGCGCCTGGCAGGCGTCCTCGACGAGCGTGAGGCCGCGGACCGAGGCGAGCGCCTCGAGGGCGACGACGTCGGCCATCTGACCGTAGAGATGCACCGGCAGGATGGCGCGCGTTCGCTTGGTGACCGCCGCCTCGGCCGCCGCCACGTCGATGTTGTCGTCGTCCTCGGAGACGTCGACGACGACAGGGCGCGCGGCGGTCTGCGAGACCGCCTCGAAAGTCGCCACGAACGTGTTCGCGGGGACAATGACCTCGTCGCCCCGTCCGATTCCCAGCGCGAGCAGCGCGAGACGAAGCGCGTCCAGCCCGCTCGCGAGGCCCACGGCGTGGGCGCTCTCGCAGTATGCGGCGAACTCATCCTCGAAGGCGTGAACGGCAGCGCCGCTTCCGAACTCGTTCCTGTCGATCAGCCCGGAAACGGCCGCCAGCACGTCGTCTTTGACGGCGGCGTTCACCGGTGTCAGGTCGAGGAACGGGACCGCGAGCGAGCGGGTCGAGGCGAGTGACGCCATCACGCGCCTCCGAAGGCCGAGCGATACGCCTCGACGAGCTTGGGCGCGCCGACGTTCTCCCACCGCAGGAGCTCCTCGAAGCGGTCACGCGCCGTGGCGCCGAGCAGCTCCGCGCGCCGGCCGTCAGCAAGGACATCGTCGAGCGCATGGGCGAGCGATTCGGCGCTCATGTCGTCCGCATACGCGATCGTGTCCGAGCAGAGGCCTTCGGTCTGCGGAAGCCTGTGGGCGACGACGGGTGCTCCGGCGGACATGTACTCCACGAGCTTCACGAAGCTCGCGAGTTCGTTGAAGGCAGAGGAGGTCTCGGGCGCCACGCACACGTCGGCGGAGCGAACGAGCGAGGCGATCTCCTCACGCCGCCCGACCCAGCCGAGCCACAGGAACGAATCGGCAATACCGAGCTCGTCAGCGCGCTTCTCCGCGGCCGGTCGAGCGGATCCGTCGCCCGCGAGCACGACCCTGACGTCCTTCTCCGCGAGCAGCGCGATCGCCTCGACCAGATGGACGACGCAGTCCTGCTCGCCCATGGCTCCGACATATGCCACCAGCCGCCTCGCGTTCCCCCGCCAGCGCGGCGACGGTGCCGCCTCCGGAAGCGCCCAGCCGTTCGGAACGACGGCCGCTTGGCCAGCAAGCAGCTTGTTCGCGAGCGCGCGCCGCTCGTATTCCGAGTTGGCGAAGACGGCGAGCGAGGCGCGCGAGAACGACGCGCGCTCGAGGACTTGCGCGAGCCAGCCCAACGACCGCATGACCGGCCCGGAGCCGTACTTCTCGGCGAGCAACACCGGCGCGACGTCGTGTTGGTCGAAGACGAAGCGCGGCTGGAATCCTTGAGCCGTCCGGACGAGCGGGCCGAGCAGCCAGAGATTGTCAGGCGGATTGGCAGCGTGGACGACGTCGATGGGCGAGCGCCGCGCGAGCCGGAACACGGTCCGGGCGACGAGTGAGAACGACTTCGTGAGCTCGGAGACTTGGCCGAGCGCCCCCGCCCCCTCGGAGGGCAGGCGGTAAAGAGCGAGGTCGACGGCCGGGTCGGTTATCTCGCGCACCCGCTCGGGATTCCGTGTTCCTCCTACGAGGGTGACGCGGTATCCGGCCCGTGCCAACGCCTCGGCTTCGGCACGAGGCCGGATGTCGAGCTCGAGGTCCGCGTTCTGGCTGACGACGGCCACGTGCGGCTTCGCGCCTGCCTCACGGGACACCTGCCGCCGCCTCTTGGTCGACGTCCAAGACTTTCACCCTGGCGCCTTCAAGCTCGAGCGAGCGCTCCACGGCCTCCACGATCCGGACGACGTCCAACCCGAGCTGCGCATGCGACCGGGGCCTGAGCCCTTCGACAACGGCCAGGCGGAAATCCTCGAGCTCGCGAAGCAGCGGCTCGGCAGGCTCGACGCGCGGGGAGACGATGTCTCCGGTTCGGTAGCTCAGCTGGAACTCACCGAACGAAGCCGGGTCGCGCAGCATGACCTGGGAGTCGAAGATTCGAACCGGCTCGGGGCTCGTGTCGTCGTAGAGGATCATCTTCGAGGAGCCGACGATCGCGGTGCGGCGCAGCTTGCTCGGCGCGAGCCAGGCGATCTCGACGTGCCCGATCGTTCCCGAGGGGAACGCGAGGTTGATGAAGGCGACGTCGGGAATCGTGGGAATGACGCAGCCCCGGCTCCACGCAGCGACCTCGGTGGGCAGCTCGTCGAGCCAGTAGCGGAGGATCGAAAAGTCGTGCGGCCCAAGATCCCAGGCGACGCTCACGTCGGGCTGGTGCAGGCCGAGGTTCACGCGGCTCGTGGAGATGAAGTAGATCTCGCCGAGCTCGCCGGACGAGATCAGGTCGCGGATGAGGATGACCGGCGGGCTGTAGAGGAAGGTGTGCCCGGGCATGAGCACAAGCCCGGCAGCGTCGGCGATCTGCACGAGCTCCGTTGCCTCGGCGTTCGACGCGGCGAGCGGCTTTTCGACGAAGACATGCTTCCCCGCTTCGAGGGCTGCTCTGGCCAGGCGGTAGTGCGTCCCCACCGGGGTGGCGATCGCGACGGCCTCGACGTCGGGGTCGGCGATGAGCTCCTCCGCGCGCGTCGTCCGCTTCACCGCGGGATAGCGGGCGCCGACCTTGTCGAGCGCCTCGGCGTCGAGGTCGCTCATCGCCACCACCTCGGCTCCGTCGAGCTCGTGCAGGTTGCGGACGAGGTTCGGCCCCCAATAGCCGAGGCCGATGACGCCGACTCCCAGCCGGCGGCCTGTCCCGTTCCTTCGGCTCATGCCGTTCCCGTCCGCTTGAGCACCTGAATCGGAGTGCGGCAGAGCAACGAAAGGTCAAGCCCCAGCGACCAGCCGCGGACGTAGGCGACGTCCATCTCGAGCGCTTCGAAGAACGTCGAGTGTGCCCTCGCGGTCACCTGCCAGAGCCCGGTCAACCCCGCCGGCATGAGGAAGCGCTCGAACTGGTGCTCCGAAAACTGTTCGGTCTCGTAGCGCAGGCACGGGCGGGGTCCCACGAGTGACATGTCGCCCTTGACGACGTTCAGGAGCTGGGGCAGCTCGTCCAGGCTCGTGGCGCGAAGCCACGCCCCGACCTTCGTGATGTCGCCGTCTCGCTCGAGCTTGTAGACGCCGCTCGCCTCAGGCGCCGCTCCCGAGCTCATCGTCGCCTTGATGTAGTCCTCGTGCACCGACTCGTCGATGCCATCGCGCATCGTCCGGAACTTGAGGAGCGTGAAGGGCTCCATGTTCATTCCGAGCCGCTCCTGCCGGAAGAAAACCGGGCCGGGCGAGTCGCGCTTGATTCGCCAGGCGACGTAGGCGAAAAGCGGCGCGGTCACGACAAGGGCGGCCGAGGCTAGCACCACGTCGAGCACCCGCTTCATCAACAGCGAGGACTGAGAAGGCCTCGCCGGCGGCAGGCCCACGAGGGGCATTCCCTCGACCGCATGGATCCCGACCCTGGGCCCGACCGCCTCGAATAGGCGCGGGACGATATCGACCTGCACGTCGAGCGTCTTGAGTGTGCGCACGACCTTGAGGGTTTCCTCGTCGCGCTCTGTCGAGAAGGCCACGATGACACGCTCGACGTCGAAGCGACCGACGATCTCCTGGAGCGCTTCCGGGCCACCGAGGACTCGGAGCTCGCCGAGGTCGCGGCGCGCCTCCCTCGGGTTGATGTCGACGAAGCCGACGAGATTGATCCCGTACTCCGGGTGATGACTCAGCTTGCGGGCGACAAGCTGGCCCACGTCGCCGGCGCCGACGATGACGGTGTTCTGGAGGTAGGTCAGGCGCCGGCGGCAGAACGCCCTGCCCAGGGCGCGGGCCGTGACAACGAAGGCAATCGCGAGGCCCCAGAACATGACGAGCTTCTTCAGGTCGGGGACGATCAGCCCGGTGAGCCATGAGCCGGCGAAGAAGAGCCACGCCCCGATGGTCACGAGGTGGAAGACCCCGACGAACTCATCCACAGTCGTGTGGTCCGTCCGCTCCTCGTCGTTGTCGTAAAGGCCGTAGAGCTTCGCAACGAAGAGCCAGCCGGGAAGCGTGCAGACGAAGAGCAGATACTCGGCGGCAGGGTCGAGCCTCGAATGCGGACCGCCCTCGCCGAGCACGAGCTCGGCAAGGAGGAAGGCCAGGGCGAGCCCGACCAGGTCGGCGATCACGAGCGTCCGGCGCACGAGCCACCCGCGCCGGTGACGGCTCGAGCTCCGGCGTTCGAGGATCTCGAGCGTCTTCCCGTTGGCGACCTGCGCGAGGTCTTCCGGAAGCATTGCGTGGGGCGTCGTCGCGTTCATGCGGTCACCCGCCTCATAAGGCAGCCGATGACGAGGTTTCGGATGGCGTCCGGGGTCGAGCCGTCGACGTCCGCGATCTCCCAGGCCTCGTCCTGGAACACGCGCACCGTGCCGTCCGCGACGGAGACATGCACCAGCAGCCCGCCCTCGGTCGACACGTACGGCGCGGCGCTTTCGGCAGCACGCTCGTCGTCGACGATGACCGCGTCTGGCCGAAGCCAGCGCAGCACGCCGGCGGTGTCGCCGCCGTGGGTCGGGAGGCTCCGCACCTCCGCCATGCCTTCGAACGCACCGGTCAGTGCCTCGGCGACGAGCGGAACACTGCAGAGGAGCGCGATGACAGGCAGAGTGGCGCCCGGTGTCGATCCCTCGGTCACACGGCCTCCCCAGCGGTGACCGCGCCATCCGACGAAGTTCGGTAGAAGGCTCCGGCGGCGGTCCGCGACGTGAGGTTCAGCTTCTGCAGGATGTTCTGCACGTGGCGCTTGACGGTGAACTCGGAGATGGAGAGCTCCTCCGCGATCTGCCGGTTGCGCGCACCGGTTGCGACGAGAGCGAGGACCTCTCGCTCGCGCGCAGACAGGGACACGACTCGCTCACGAGCGCGATCGCGTGCCTCGAAGTCGTGCACCGCATCGACCACGACCGTGACCAGCTCTCTCGGCAGCGGGGTCTCGCCCCGAGACATTCCCCGCAGAGCGCGCATCAGCCCGGTAGGCGAGATGGTCTTGTCCAGGAAGCCGTCCGCTCCGGCCGTCAGGGCGTCGAGAACTTGCTCGCGCTCGGCCTCGAAGCCCCAGACCACGAGTCGTGCGGCGCTCTGCCCTGCGAGGTGACCGACGGCCGCAACACCGCCGGAGGGGGGCAGGTCGAGATCGATGAGCGCGATCTCCGGCGCCTCATCCTCCATCGCTTGCGTGAGCTCGTCGAAGTCAGCGGCTTCGGTGAGGACGAAGTCGCCTTCGCGGGTGAGCAGATGACGGACGCCTGAACGAAAGAGCGGCGCGCCGTCTGCAATCAGGACGCGCCGCCGGATCACGTGACGGTCTCCTTCTTGCGCCGGCCGGTGACCTTGCTCCGCTTGGTCGTTCGGGCGTAGTAGTAGGAGCCGTAGCCGTATCCCTCCTCGCCCTGTGCTCCCGTCACGACGACGCCGAGCTTGGCGGCCGGGGCCACGGCGAGCAGGCGACGGAGCTCCGCAAGCATCGGCCGCCGAACGATCTTGAGCCTTCCGACCACGATGAGCCCGTCGACGTGCGCGCTCAGAGCCATGGCGTCGCCGACATGGAGGATCGGCGGGGCGTCCACGAGCACGAAGTCGACACGCTCGCCGAGCTCTTTCAGGATGGCCTCGACCGCATGACTGCCCGAGAACTCGCCCGGGTCGGGCGGGATCGGCCCGGCGGGTAGCACCTCGAGGATGGCCTCCAACGGCGAGTCGGACCCGTTTCCGTTTCCGTTCTGGTGTCCGTTGAGCTCGCGCCCTGTTGTTGGGCGATCGACGGTGATCGGAATGCGAGCAAGGGCCTGATCGAGGTCGACGTGGCCGAGCGCGACCTGGGTGAGACCCGGCGCGCCCTGCAACCCGAAGAACCGGTCGAGATAGGGCCGCCGCAGGTCGAGGTCGACGATGGCGACCCGGCGGCCTCCCCGAGCGAGCGTGACCGCAAGGTTCGCGATCGTCGTCGACTTCCCCTCCGACTCGACGGCGCTCGTGATCATGATCGTCTTCGCCGCCCGGTCGATGTTCGTGAAGTCGAGATTCGTCCGCAACATGCGGAAGGCTTCGGCGGCCGCGCCGTTCGGGTCGTCGACGGTCGCCAGCCGGTTCTTGTTCCGGAGTCCCCGCCGGGGCTGCGGAAGGCGAGCCAGAAGCGGAAGGCCGAGCTGCTCGGCGATTTCCTCTGCCTTGCGAACCCGGGTGTCGAGCGTTTCCCAGACGAACGCGAGCACGATTCCGATCGCCAGCCCGAGGAGGAGCCCGAAGACGCCGTTTCGGAACGGCCTCGGCTGGATCTGAGACGCCCGCGTGGCCTCCCTGACGACCGAAAGCGTGGACGTTTGAAGCGCCTCGATCGTCTGGAGCTGCTGCTCCTTATCGACGAGGGTCCGATAGACGACCGAGGAAGTGTCTCCCTGCGCCTCGAGCTCGTCGATGCGCTCGCTCACGCCCTGTCGCGCGAGCTGGATCGCCTTCCCGTCGAGCTCACTCCGGTATTGCGTGAAGACGGACGCATACGTGTTCGCGAGCTTCGCTGCCGTCGCGCGATCCGTGTCGACAACGGTGAAGTCGATGAGGTCGGAGTCGGGCTCCGCCACAACCGAGGACGAGCCGAGGAACCCCGCCGGAGTCCTATCCGTGAGCCCGGCGGCCGTGATGACGCGCTGGCCGACCTCGGGCACTCGCGCGAGCTCGGCCTGCGTCTGCGCGAGTCGCTCCGGCTGGTAGTAGGTGTTCGGATCGGTGACCCCACTCAAAATCCCGGACAGGTTCTGCCGGTTGAGGAGGACCTGAGAAGTCGCCTGATAGAGCGCCTCCTGTCGCATGCTCAGGATGACCGCGACTGTCGGCACGGTCACGAGCGCAAGGAGGATGATCCATTTTCGGCGAAGAACCACGCGCAAGTGGTCGCGCAGGCTCGCGCCTTCAGCCGCAGCACTTTCGGGGTACATCCCTCTCCTCTCCCGGTCTTGCTTTGCCTTACGTCCTGTGCGTCGGGGTTCCGCAGATCCCCGCTTCGCGCAAGAACCACCGGCAGGTCCCTCTACCTGGCCCAGTGGATCTCCCCCTTCCGGGGGAAGTCGGAGGTTAGGGGAGTTTTAAGAGAAAATCAATACCCTGTGACCATTGAGGATGGTTCGCGGCTTGCTTGGTGCGCCGCAGAACGGCGGCTATCATCAGGCGTCTAGTGCTGCGGGGGAGGGGAAAGATCCGGCATACCTTGGTGACCGCTGTCGCGGGCGCCGCACTCGCAATGCCGGGAACCGCATTCGCACAAACCGGTGGCCTGATCGACCAGTACATCGAGGACGTCCCCACATCGGGCGGTACACACCATGCGGGCACCGGCTCCGGGGGGACGGGATCGACCGGTTCCTCCGCGGCGGTGACGCCGGCATCGCTCCCGAGCGACGTCACGACAAAGCTCGAGGACAAGGGCGGCAAAGACTCCGAAATCCTGCAGGAGATTGCGACGTCACCACGCTATGGCGCCCCGCCCGCGACCGCGGGGGCGGTGCTCACCGCGACTTCGTCGCCCGATCCGTTCTCGGCCGCAGTCGGCGCCGTGACGGACGGAAGCGACGGCCGCATGGTCGGTCTCTTCGTCGCCCTTCTCGCGGTCACCGCAGTCTCGCTGGGTTTCGCCGCGGCTCGCCGCCGAACGATCTAGCGCGGGAAGTACTCCTCCACGTCCTGCGGCTTCACGTCGTCGCGGACGAGGACCACGTCGTTCCTGCCGGCGAGCATGATCGCGACCGTCGGGGGCACGCCTTGCACCGAGGTGACCTCGACCTGCTCTGCCGGGATCGTCGTCCCGGCCCCGCCCGTGTCGTTGCAGGGAGGGATCGTGGCGTTGCCGATCGAGTCGCCGGGGACGGGAGCCGCCTCGACGGCGGTGCCGAGGTAGGTGTGCCCGTCGTAGGAGACGAGCATCGCGCAGCTGGCCGAGGCGACGCCGCCTCCGCTCACTTCGGTTGTTGCGCCTCCACTGACCTCGGCGCTCTTGCCTCCGCAGGCAACGAGGGCGAGCGGGAGGACGAGCAGAGCCACGGCGAGAAAACGCGTCGTTCGATGAATGGTCATGTCGCCTAAGACCGGGCGAACCGCCGATTTGTTCCCGTGGTCAGCGCAGTTCTTTGTTCGATTCCATGTCGAACCACATGGCGAAGAGCAGCAGCTGCAGCCCCGAGATGACGAGCAACGCGACCAGGACAATCGATGCGCTCGTGATCGGGTTCCCCGCGATGCGGAGCCCGACCTCGAGCAAGCCGAGCAGGAAGCCCGAGCCGAAGAGGAGCATTCCCAGCGAGTAGAAGAGGATGAGTGGATGGAAGTCGCGGATGATGTACTTCTCCTTCATCCGCCAGAAGAAGCCCTTCGTCAGAAGCCAAGAGATCTTCGGGACGACGTGGCGCAGTCGAATACCGCTCCGCTCGCCGACGCCGTAGATGGGGCGCGAGGGGTAGTCGCGCACGCGCCGGTTCCAGACGTTCAGGTGGACGAGCAGGTCGTTGGGGAAGCCATAGCGCTTGTAGATGCGGTCGAGGTCGAGCAGCTTCAGGGTCTCGAGGTTCACCGCGGTGTAGCCCGACTGCGAGTCGGCGACGTGCCAGTAGCCAGAGGCGATCTTCGTCAGGAAGGAGAGCACCGCGTTCCCGAGGTAGCGCGTACGCGGAATGAGCTCCCAGGCCTGGCCGGTGAAGAGCCGATTCGCCTTGGCGTAGTCGACCTGGTCGGAGATGACGCCTTGCACGAGCGTCTCCAGGTCGTCGGGATCCATCTGCCCGTCCGCGGCCATGACCGCGGTGACTTCGATCTCCTCGGCGATCGCGCGCTTGTAGCCGGTGACGATCGCGGCGCCGACGCCCTGGTTTCGTTCGTGCTCGATCAGGTCGACGCGTGGATCGGCGCCCTTGACCTTCTCGACCGTGGCATCGGCCGAGGCGTCGTCGACCACGATGATCCGGTCGACGAAGGCAGGGACCGTCGAGACCGTGGAGGCGATGAGCGCCTCCTCGTTGTACGCAGGCACGACAACAGCGACGCTCTTCCCCTCATACATCGCGCCGACTCTAGCTCAGACCCCGGCCGGTCTCGGATTCGAGCCGGTAGAGCGCGTAACGCCCGTCCTGATAAGCGAGATCGAACTGGGAAAGGAAGTCGCGAGGGTAAGGCCGTGACTTGTCGACGAGCACCCATTGGGCGCCCCAGCGCTCGAGTATCTCGCTGCGCTGTGCATTCGAGACCGACGCGCCGGAAAGGAAACGCCTCGCGTCGTTCAGGCGATCCCCCACGTGGTTCGCCCTTGTCGGCGCAACGTATCCCGGCCGCGAAGAGGTGATGTAGACAGGCGCGTAGGCCGCCAGCTCGTATCCGGTCTTCGGGTCGGAGAAGACGACGTCACCGACCGGAACATCATCCCGAACCGCCGCGATCGCGCCGGGTGTGAGCTGGCCCGTCCGCGAGCCGGGCTCGAGCCCGTAGAGCGCCCCGACCCCGACCGGAAGCGCGAGCGCGACCACGATCGCGAGCGCCCACGGTCCCACGTCATGCCCCGGCGACTGCCGAACGGCGGCCACCACGAGAGCGGCAACACCTCCGACGGACCCCGCGATCACCAACCAGCCCGGTCCCTCGTAGCGAGGTGTCGGATCACCGTAGAGCACCGTGAGGACGATTCCGGCGGTAGCCGCCACCGCCAGCCCGCCCGCCTTGAAGCGCGACAGGACCGCTGCCGCGCCGACGACTGCGACGCCGAGCGGCAGGAAAAGCGGAAGCCGTCGTGTCTGCGAGAGGGAGAGAAACTCAGAGAAGAGCGTCAAGAGCGGCGGCGTGAACGCCACGACGAGGATCATGAGAACACCGCCGAGGACGACGGCCGCCCAAAGGCGCCGCCCGGCAAAGGCGGCCAGCGGAACGGCCAGGAGCCCAGCGGCGACCATTGGCCCGCCATGGGCCATCGCATCCGGCGACATGACCACCCAGCGTCCGACGCTCCTGAATACGCCGTGAAAGTGCTCGAGCTCGAACTCGCGCGTCGCGCCCGACGGCGTCACGTCGGCCGAGTTTCGCGCCACGGGCACGACGACCGGCAGGAAGAGCGCGAACGGCACAACCACGCCACCCAAGGCGACCACCACACGCGTCGCGGTCTCGTCCCAGGCACGCACGAAGAGGAGACGAGCAAGCAGGAATCCTCCCAGGACGATCGCGACAAAGGGCGTATAGGTGAGGTGGATCGCGGTGAGAGCGAATGAAGCCGCCACAAGCGGGACGAGGTAGCGCCAGCCTCCTTCAAGGATGTAGCCGAACCCGACGGCGAGCAGAGCGACGCTGATGAGCAGAAACGCAGAGCCGCGCGGCCAGGAGAGATTCTCGAAGAACCCCGTGCCCGGAGGATTGGTTTCTCCGGCGGCGAACCCGAACTGGGCCAGCCCTGCGACGACGAGAGCCGCTCCGCCCCACGGGGAGCGGAACACGACGCTTCCCAAGGCATAGAAGAGAACGAAGGCCAGGGGCAGGAGGACCGCGGGGAGGTACAGCGAAGCGGTCACGACGTCGACTCCGGCTGCACGCGAGATCAACGCCTCGACCGCATGCCACAGCGGGAAGAGGTATCCGGGATGAACGCCGCCGTCCTTGAACTCGTCGACGGTCGTGAGAGACGCGAGGGAACCGAAGTCCGCCAGCTTCCTCTCGCGCGCAGCGTGGAAAAGACCGTCGCTCTTTAGCGGCCCTGCTGCCCACCAAAGAACGCAGGCGTAAGCGATCGACACGGCGAGGACGGCGAGGAACGGTCGGCGCTCGTCTTCGAGGAGGCCGGACGAGGATCGTTCCTGCCGAAAGGCGAAGGGCAAGGCGCCGCCGCAGACGAGCGCCACGACCAGCCCGAGGACCACGATCGAGGTGCCGAAGAGGAAGACCACAGCAAGTCCCACTCCCGAGATCGCAAGGCTCACGGCCAACGCACCGGCCACGGCGACGGCGGGCGCAGGAGCCCAGGCGATGGCTCGGAGGACGAGCGCGCCGGGCACGAGAAGAACGCACGCGGCGGCACCGGCGAGGCGGAGGGCCAGGCCCGGCCCAGAGGCCGGGAGCAGGTGACCGACGACGAGTGCGCCCGGCGCCGCTGCAAGGAGTGCGAAAAAGCCGCTTCGCCCGCGAGGGACGATCGCCGTCGACAGCGAAGTCAAGGAGCCGCTTCCTCGCTCACCGAGCCGATTCTAGGGACGCTAGCTCTCCCGAGGCCGCATCAAAGCAGGTCGCAGGCTGTCCCAGATCATGATCCCGCCGCCCGGGATCGAGGCGGCGACGGTGACCGCGTAGAAGAGAAAGCCCGTGGCGAACGCCGCGTCGGCGTCCACTCCGAAGCGCCCGAGAAAGGCGATGAAGAACGCCTCGCGCACACCCAGCCCGTTGATCGTGAACGGGATGAGCATGACGAGGAAGAGGAGCGGGCCCATGACGATGTAGACGAGCGGGGAAACGTCGACCCCGACCGCTTCGCCGCAGAGCCAGATCGAGAGGATGCGGACGAACTGGAAGACGACGGTCGCGCCGAGAACGATGAGGAGCGCTCGTGGCTGCGCGCGGTAGCCGTGCAGCGCCTCCCAGAGGCCTCGGAACCCGCGCGCGAGGGCTCGCGCGCCGCCTCGCTCCTGCAGCCAGGCGTTCGTCCGCCGCGAGAACATGAGGGCGAGGGCGAGCGCCAGCCCCACGGACAGCGCGATCTCGAGGATCAGGATTTCCCGGATGTTGTTGTAGCGCCCGATCGCGAGCACGAGACCAATCGCGACGAGGACGAGCGTCCCCGCGGAGCCGACGACGCGCTCCATGAGAACCGCGCCCGCGACCTCAGCCTTCGCGTCAGGCCTGCGGCGGGCGTGTGCGGCGATGCGCACGGTGTCTCCTCCGATTGACGTGGGCAGCACCTGGCCGGCCGCGTAGCCGACGAAGTAGAGCTTCGTCAGCCAGGAGAGCGGCTCGTGGATGCCCTTCGAGGCCAGGAGCGCTTTCCAGCGCCAGGCCATCCCCACGGTCGTCACGAGGAAGATCACGTACGAGGCGAGCAGGTACCAGCCGTTGCTCGACCCGATCAGGTCGATGGTCGCCCCGAGGTTGATCTGCCAGATCAGGTAGGCGAGGACGCCCGCGCTGACGAGCACCTGCAGAGCGATGCGAACCGGCCGGCTGATCCTCACGGCATCAGATGGTGAAGCGGGCGTGGACACGGCGCAGGGCGTCCACCGCGTCCGCGATGTCCTCGTCCGAGTGCGCCGGCGAAAGCGGCAGGGAGAGCACCTCGCGCCCGGCCCGCTCCGCGACGGGGAGCGGCGACTGGTCGGGGGAGCGCTCGCGGTAGTACGTCAGCGTGTGCACGGGCAGGAAGTGGATGCTCGTGCCGATGTTCTCCTCGGCGAGGGCATGCTGGTACGCGTCGCGGTCGGCGCCCGCGTCCTCGGGGTCGATGCGGACGATGTAGAGGTGGAGCGCGTGCCGGTCGCGCGGGTCGCGCGCGAGCGGCGTTATCCCCGCCAAGTCGGCGACAGCGACATCGTAGGCCTCGACGTGGCGGCGGCGGATCTCGGCATGCGCATCGATCTTGTCCAGCTGGCAGAGAGCGATCGCGGCGAGGACGTCGGAGAGGTTGGCCTTGAACCCGGCCGTGCGGACGTCGTAGAGCGAGCCGTGGCTCCTCCGCATCAGGCGGAGCTCCCGTACCTCGTCGGCGAGCGCGTCGTCGTCGGTCGTGATCGCCCCGCCCTCGCCCGCGGCCACGTTCTTGGTCGCGTAGAGAGAGAAGCACGTCGCGCGCGCGATCGAGCCGATCCGCCGGCCCCGGTAACGCGCCTCGAAGGCATGGGCCGCGTCCTCGACGACCGGGAGCCCAAGGGCGAGGAGCGGGTCGAGTTCGGCGGGCTGGCCGGCGAGGTCGACGGGCAGGATCGCCTTCGTCCGCCCGGTCACCGCCGCGGCCGCGAGATCCGGATCGATGTTCAGGTCGGAGTCGCGCACGTCCACGAAGACCGGGGTCGCGCCCGTGTGGACGACCACGTTGGCCGTGGCGGGCCAGGTGATCGGCGTCGTGATCACCTCGTCGCCGGGCCCGAGGCCCAGGCCGACGAGGGAGAGGTGCATGGCGGCGGTGCCCGACGAGACGGCCAGCGCATGGCGCGCACCCGTCAGCTCGGCGAGCCGGCGCTCGAGCTCCTCGGCGCGCGGTCCGCTCGTGAGCCAGCCGCTCTCGAGCGTCTCCGTGACCGCGGCAATCTCCTCCGGGCCGATCGCCGGCGGCTGGAAGGACAGGAACGTCTTACGTTTGCTGGAGGACAGCTGCATCTTCGGTCTCGAAGCGTATTGAGTCGGCCGCGCGGCCGGCCTTCGCGAGGGCGTCGTCGCGCGACGACCCCGTCGCGAGGACGAATCCGGCGCGGTCGGATCCACGCAAGAAGGGGCCGAAGACGAAACCCGGCCGCCTGTAGACCCGCGCGTCGACGACTCCCTCGGCCGCGCGCGCCTCGTCGAGCCCGTCGAGAGCAACGAGCTCACCCTCGGGGGGAACCAGGAAGCGGACGCAGGCGCCGCCTGACGGCGTGGGCTCGGGCACGCTGACCGGTTCTCCGAGAGCAGCCGCGAGTGCGAGCTCGTTGGGGTCGATGCCGAGCGCCTCGCGGCAGACCTCGGCGTCGTGGCCTCCGCCGAGCCGTGCGGCGAGCTCCATCACGGTGGCGCCGCCCTCCGCGAGCCTCACCTGCGTGTATGTCGGGCCGTTCGCGATCCCCAGCGCCTCCGCGGCCGCCCGGGCGACCTCGACAGCATCGGTCACGTCATGGGCACTCGGCCAGGCGTGTGCGAGGGCGACCCCGAAGGCCGGAGGATCGGCCGTGAGGCGGTCGGTCACGGTCAGCGGATGAAAGACGCCGCCGGCCGAGAACGCGTTGACCGTCACCTCGGGGCCTTCGACGAGGTCCTCGACGAGCGCGCAGCCGGCGCGGGACTCGGCCACGGCGAGCTCGACGGCGGCCGCGAGCTCCGACGGGTCGCGCACGAGCGTGAGGCCCTTCTGGCCCTGGCGGTCCGGCGGCTTGACCACACAGGGAACGGGCAGCCCCGCCGCCTCAGTCGCGATCTGCCACTCGGGCTGAGGGACTCCCGCCACGCTCAGCCGTTCGCGCTGGCGCTGCTTGGAGACCGCGAGTGACGCG
>Ga0111539_10006143_pt1 | contig 15508 bp, 18 predicted proteins | sample RhiMethybrSRZTD1_FD_79667 | JGI IMG/M metagenome (GOLD analysis project Ga0111539, IMG submission 79667) | Populus rhizosphere microbial communities from Tennessee, USA - Rhizosphere MetaG P. TD hybrid SRZTD1 (version 2) (version 2) | ecosystem: Host-associated > Plants > Roots > Rhizosphere >... | reverse complement strand
GCGCTGCAGCTCGCGGCCGACCAGCAGGTTGAACTTCTGGTCGGTGCCGCCGAGCTCGACGTCCGCTTTCATCGCCACCGAGTCGTAGCCCTGCATCAGCGGATAGAGGAGCTCGTGGACGGCGATCGGCCTCTCCTCAGCGAATCTTTTCGAGAAATCGTCGCGCTCGAGGAGCTGCGACACGGTGTACTTCGCCGCCAGGCGAATGATGCCTTCCGCGCCGAGCTTGTCCGACCATTCGGAGTTGAACAGGATCTGCGTCTTGTCCGGGTCGAGGATCTTGAAGGCCTGCTCGCGGTAGGTCTTCGCGTTGGCGAGGATCTCCTCGCGCGAGAGCGGCGGCCGCGTCTGGTTCTTGCCGGTCGGATCGCCGATCATCCCGGTGAAGTCGCCGATCAGGAACTGCACCTGGTGACCGAGCTGCTGGAAGTCGCGCAGCTTGTTGATCACCACGGTATGGCCCAGGTGCAGGTCGGGCGCGGTCGGATCGAGGCCCAGCTTGATCCGCAGCTTGCGGCCGCTCGTGAGTTTTTTCACGAGCTCCGCCTCGACGATCAACTCGTCGCAGCCCCGACGAATGGTCTGAACGGACTGCTCGATGGCGGCCATATCCCTTGGGTGGCTTTGCTAGACTGCGCAGGCTTCTGAATAACAAGGGATTCTAGCCGAACATGCCGTACAAGCCGGGCACTCTGGGCGGAACTATCGGGCTTACGCTGCTTTCCCTCGCCGCGTGCGGCGCGGTGAGCGCCTATTCGAGCTTCTCCCCCGACGCGCTGCAGCTTTCCGAGCCGATGGTCGAGGCGCTCGCGTTGCGCGCCGAGGCGCAGGCAGCGCCGAAATCCTACGTGCGCGAAGAGCAGTTCCAGCGCGCCGACACGATCGCCGCCTTCGTCGGCCGCCTCGGGCTCTCCGACCAGCGCATCGCAAAGCTGCGCTCGTTGCGCGAGCTACGCCCCGGAACCTTCGTCAGCGCCGAGGTCGGCGCCGACGGCGACCTCATCTCGCTCAGCTGGCTGAACGGCCGCGACACGCTGGTGCGCATCGCGCCGGATGGCGACGGTTACGCGCGCAGCGAAGGCCGCGCGCCCCTCGATCTGCGGGTGGCGATGAAATCCGGCGTGATCCGCAGCTCGCTCTTCGGTGCAAGCGACGCGGCCGGGATTCCCGACGGCGTGGCGATGCAGCTCGCCGACGTGTTCGGCGGCGACGTCGACTTCCATCGCGACCTGCGCAAGGGCGACCGCTTCACGGTGGTCTACGAAACCTACTGGCTCGGCGGGCGCGCCGTGCGCTCCGGGCGCGTGCTCGCCGCGGAGTTCGTCAACCAGGGCAAGAGCTTCCGCGCCATCCGTTACGGCACGAGCTACTACACGCCCGAGGGCAACAACATGCGCAAGGCGTTCCTGCGCTCGCCGCTCGAGTTCTCGCGCATCACCTCCGGATTCGGCATGCGTAAGCACCCCATCGCGCATGAGTGGCGGCAGCACAAAGGCACGGACTACGGCGCCGCGGTCGGCACGCGCGTGCGCGCGGTCGGCGACGGCGTGGTCGACTTCGTCGGCGTAAAGGGCGGCTACGGCAAGGTGGTGGCGCTGCGCCACCACGGCCAGTACACCACGCTGTATGCGCATCTCAGCCGCTTCCCGGCCGGACTGCATCGCGGCCAGCGCGTGGCGCAGAACGACACCATCGGCTTCGTCGGCCAGACCGGCTGGGCTACCGGACCTCATCTGCACTTCGAATTCCAGATCGCCGGCCAGTCGCGCAACCCCCGCACGCTGGCCATGCCTTCGGGCCTGCCGGTGCCGAAGTCGCAGCTCGAGGATTTCCTCGCGCAGGCCGCGCCGCTGACCGCGCGCCTCGACATCGCCGCCAATAGCGACGTCGCGCGGCTCGACTAGCCAGCCGAAGACCCGCTTCCGCTAGAGTAGCGGGGTGCTTTCGCAAGAGCAGTCGGCCGCACTGCGGCAAGTCATCGAGAAGGCCGAGAGCGCTGCCCGGGACGGCAGCGGCGAAGCGTCGCGCGTCCTGGCGATCCTCGCCGCGACGGGAATGGGCCTGCCCCATGACTTGAACGCGGCGCTTCAGCACTTGCAGGATGCCGCGGAACGAGGTCATGCCTCCGCCCAATCCGAGCTCGCCGCGCTCGCCGGCGACTGGCTGCTCGCCGACGAGATTCTGTCGGGACGCAAGGAGCGATCCGAAGCCTGGGGCCGCCTTCGCGCCGCCGTCGACGTCGCCGCGTGGCTGCGCCTGGCTCCGCTCACCGAGATCTCCGCGCAACCGCGCATCGCTGTCGTTGACCGCTTCATTTCCACACCAGCCTGCGATTGGCTGATCCGCGCCGCCCGGCCGCATCTGAAGCAGGCGCAGATCTTCGACAACCCGACTGGCGGCAGACGCGACGACGGCAGGCGCAACAACAGCGCCGCGGAACTGCACCTGTCCTGCATGGACACGGTCGTCGCGTTTCTCCGTGCGCGTATCGCCGCGCTCGCCAAGGTGCCGCTCGCCTGGCTCAACGCGGAGTCCTGCCAGATCATGCATTACAAGGTGGGGGAGGAATTCGTCCCGCACTACGACTTCCTGGACGTGAGCTATCCAGGTCTGGCGCGCGACGTCGCGGACAACGGCCAGCGTGCGCTGACCCTGCTCATCTATCTAAACGAGGACTACGAGGATGGGCAGACCGCGTTCCCGGCGCTCGGTCGCAGCTTCAGAGGGAGCAAGGGAGACGCGCTACTTTTCTGGAACGTGGCGGACGACGGAACCCCGGACCGGCGCACCTTGCACGCGGGGACGCCTCCGACCCGCGGCGAGAAATGGCTGCTATCGCAGTGGATCCGCCGGCGCTGAGCCGCGAACCCGGATCCATTGCGAGAAAAGCCACTTCTCGCCGCGGGTCGGCGCGGTTCCCGTGTGCTGCGTACGGTAGTCCGGCGCGCCGTCTTCGCCCAGGTTCCAGAAGATCAGCGCATCGCCCTTGCGGCCCTTGAAAGCGCGGCCGAGCACCGGGAATGCCGTGTCTCCGCCCTCGTAGTTGTCGTTCAGGTAGATGAGCAGGGTCAGCGCGCGCTGGCCGCGGCGCTCCACCTCGCGCGCCAGGGCCGGGAATTTCACATCGAAGAAATCATAGTGCGGGTTGAATTGCTGCCCGACCTCGTAGTGCAGGATCTGGCTGTCTTCGAGCGCCAGCACCGGCAGCTCGGCAAGGGCGGCGATGCGCGCCCTCACGAAAGCAAGCACGACGTCGATACGGTCGATCTTGAGAGGCGCGGCGTTGTTGCTGCGGCGGCCGTCGAGCACCAGCTCGCCGGTCGCGCTGTCGAAGATGTCCGCCTGCTTAAGATGCGGCCGGCCGAGCCCGATCAGCCAGTCGCAGGCCGGCGCCGAGATGAAGTCCTTCACCGCCGCAATGCGCGGCTCGGTGGAGAAGGCGCGACCCGCAGGCACGCGCAACCACGCCGCAATATCGACGGCCGCTTTCAGGCGATCCCAGGTTCCCGGCGGCGGCGTCTTCCCCGAAGAAATTTCGCGAGCGAGTCGCCAGTTGCCGACCAGCGCGGCGAGCTCGGCCTGCGCCCGCTGATGGCCGCGTTCCGCAGCCCGCTGCAGGTGCTCAAGCGCCGCTTTCAGATCCTGCGCGACGCCGAAGCCGGAAGCAGTGAGCAGCGCGAGAAGATACGCCGCGTCGCCGTTGCCTTCCTTCGCCGCGGCAATCTGCGCGATCGCCTCCTGATCGCCTGCGACGGCGCGGTCACGCCACTGGGCAAGCAACTCGCTATCGACCGTGATCCCTCCCATGACCGCTGTGATTCTAGTCGGGCCGCGCCTTGCGCCCGAGCATGTTGACCTGCAGGTAGGGCAGATATTTGCGCATGCCGCCGGGCGTCTGCGCGTGCTCGGCCATGCGGTTGTCGACCTCCCGCAGGTCCGTCAGGTTGAGCTCGACGTGCTCGCCGGTCACCGTCGTCGAGTAAGTCGCGGTCGTCCAGTCGAACGCGGGGAAGAGCGTCTGGATTCCGCGCGGGGAAAAGCGGAAGTAGTCATCGGGGTAGGCGTGATAGCGCCAGACCCAAGGCACCGCCACGTAGAGCTGGCCTTCGGGGCGCAACAGCCGGCTGATGTTCTGCGCCATGACCCACGGCCGTGGCGTGTGTTCGAGCACGGAGCAGCAGATCGCCAGCGCGAACGCCCCCGGCGCGAGCTCGCCGAGGCCCGCGGTCAGATCCGCGACGCGGTCGACGCCCTTGCCGGCCTCGAGATCCACGCCGATGTACTCGGCGCCGCGATAGAGATCGCGGAAGCTCGTCGTGTTGCCGTAATCCTTGGAGCCGATCTCGAGCACCGGCCCGTCGACCTTCGGAACCAGTCGTTCGAGGAACAGGCGTTGGTTGACGTCGCCCACAAATGAAAAAGGGGCCGAAGCCCCTTTTCTCGCGCGCCTAGGAAATCAGGTCGAGAACGAAGACCCGCAGCCGCAGGTGCTCTGCGCGTTGGGGTTCTTGATCACGAACTGCGCGCCTTCGAGGCCCTCGCTGTAGTCGATCTCCGCGCCGACCAGGTACTGGTAGCTCATCGGATCGATCAGCAGCTTCACGCCGTTCTTCTCCATCACGGCGTCGTCCTCGTTCTGCACTTCGTCGAAGGTGAAGCCGTACTGGAAGCCCGAGCAGCCGCCGCCGGTGACGAAGACGCGGAGCTTCAGCTCCGGGTTGCCTTCCTCGGTAATCAGCTCCTTCACCTTGTTCGCCGCGCTGTCGCTGAAGACCAGCGGCGCCGGCATTTCCGTAACTGCTGCTTCCGTGACTGCGTTCATTCCCACTCCTTACGTAGGGCTTTAACCGCCCGAGGCCAGCTTCAATTCTACGCCCTTCGCCTCGGCGCCGTGATGCACCAACCGGCCCTCGACGACCGCACCCTGGTGGATCTCGATGCTCTTGTAGTGCACGTCACCTTTGACCCGAGACCCCGACTGGAGTTCTAGGGTCTCGGTCGACTGCACCGGGCCGTTGATCACGCCGTTGACGACGATGTGCGCGGCCTGGACTTCGCCGTCGATGCGCGCATCGGAGGACACCACCAGCGTGCCCGGCTGGTCGGGCAGCGCCGCGACGTTGCCGCGCACCATGCCGTCGACCCGCAATCCGCCGCTGAAGACGACGTTGCCCTCGATGCGCGTGGTCGCGCCAATCAGGCTGTCGATTCGGTTCTGCGGCTTGCTCGTTTTGTTGAACATGCTCTATCTCCCTTGCTTTGCTAGAGCGTCACAGTGTGGGTTGCACGGGGCTGGTTGGAGCCGTTCTCGTAGACCCGCACCTGCACGCTCTCGACACGCGCCTTCGGATTGACCCGGAAGGTTCCCTGCACGCGCCGGAAGTATTTGAATGCCAGCTTGAATTCGGACGCCCCGGCGTCCGCCGGCTCAGGGAAGCTCATCATAGCACTCTGGTCCCCGTCCGTCAGGCTGACGACCAGCTCCAACCTGCCATGAAATTCACGCTCGCGCCGCGTCGTCGGCGTGAGCAGCAGCAGGTGGTAGCGATATTCGCCCGGCAGCACGTCGGGCTCGACCTTGAAGCGATAGACGGTGAGCACCGCCGACGAGCGGGCGTCCGAAGAGAGCATCCCCTCGAAGGTGGCGAGCTCTTCGCGCACGCGCGCGTTCTCTTGCTCGAGCGCGCGGATCTGCTGCGCGAGCTTCTGCTGTGCGGAGCGCTCGATCGACATGCGGTTGTCGGCGGCGCTGGCGACGGCGCGCAGCCGCTCGAGCTCGGAGCGCGCCGTAGCGAGCTCGTCCTTGGCGACGGTAAGCTCCTGCTGCACCTGGCTCGAGTCGAAGCCGGCAAAGCGCCGGCCCGCGTCGTAGACCCACGCAAATGCGGCGGCCGCGACGCCGAGCAACGCGGCAAATCCGACCCAGCGCCAGTACCACGGAATCTGCGAGCTGACGGTGACGCGCGGCGCGGCAATGCCGAAGCGCTGGCGCAGCTTCCAGAAACTTCCGCTCAGGTCGCGCTTCAAGGAACAACCCTAAACATCAGGGCACGACCGCCACGTGATCGAGGCCGGTGGTTTCCGGCAACCCGAACATCAGGTTCATGTTCTGCACAGCCTGGCCGGAGGCGCCCTTCACCAGGTTGTCGATCACCGAGAGCACGACCACAGTGTCGCTCTTCGCGCCTTCGGGCGGCCGGTGCACCGCCATGCGGCAGGTGTTGGCCGCGCGCACCGAGCGCGTGTCCGGATGGCTGCCGGCAGGCATGACATCGACGAACGGTTCTTTCGCATAGCGCTTCTCGAACAGCGCCTGGAAATCCGCTTCCTTCGTGATCCGCCCATAGAGCGTGGCGAAGATGCCGCGGTTCATCGGCGTGAGGTGCGCGTTGAAGATGAGGCCGATGGGGCGCTTCGCCACCTGGGCCAGGCTCTCGCGCGTTTCGGGCCGATGGCGATGCCCCGGTACGTTGTAGGCGGAGAAATTGTCCGATACCTCGGAATAGCTGAGGCTCAGCTCGGCTTTGCGGCCGGCGCCGCTCACGCCGGACTTCGCGTCGGCGATGAGGTGATCGGTGTCGACCACACCCGCTTCGATGAGCGGCAGGAAGCCGAGCTGGATCGCGGTCGGGTAGCAGCCGGGATTGGCGATGAGACGCGCCTTGCGGATCCGCTCGCGGTTGAGCTCGCACAAGCCGTACACCGCCTCGCGCACCAGCTCGGGCTCGGTGTGCTTCATCTTGTACCAGCGCTCCCACTCGGCGAGGTCCTGCAGCCGGAAGTCCGCCGAGAGATCGACGATCTTCGCGCCGCCGTCGAGCACCGCGCGCGCATCCTTCATGCACACGCCGTGCGGCGTGGCGAAGAACACCACGTCGCAGCCCTTGAGCGATTTCGCGTCGGGCTCGGTGAAGGCGAGCTCGACGCGCTTGCGCAGGCTGGGAAACATCGCCGCCACCGGCGTACCGGCTTCCTTGCGCGAGGTAATCGCCTTCAGCTCGACCTGCGGATGCCGGACGAGCAGGCGCAGGAGCTCGACTCCCGTGTACCCCGTTCCGCCGACAATTCCCGCCTTGATCATCCTCGCTCCAGAAACGAAAAAGCCGCCTCGTCGGCGGCTTTCGTATCGCAGAGATGCTTCGTCTTCAGCGTTTCGAGTACTGCTTGCGCCGCCGCGCCTTGTGCAGACCGACCTTCTTTCGCTCGACTTCGCGCGCGTCGCGCGTCACGAGCCCGGCCGCGCTCAGCGTGGGCTTCAGCGCTGCATCATACTCGATCAACGCCCGCGTGATCCCGTGGCGAACCGCGCCCGCCTGGCCGCTCTCGCCGCCGCCGAACACGTTCACCATGATGTCGAAGGTGGTCAGGTTCTTGGTCAGCTCGAGCGGCTGGCGCACCACCATCTGGCCGGTCTCGCGGCCGAAAAACTGGCTCATCGGCTTGCCGTTGACGACGATGTCGCCCTTGCCCTGCTTGAGGAACACGCGCGCGACCGATCTCTTGCGCCGTCCCGTCCCGTAGTAGTAGTCGCCAACCATAGAACTAACCGATCTCCACTGTTTTCGGCTGTTGCGCCGAGTGCGGGTGTTTGTCGCCCGCGTAGACCTTCAGCTTGCGCAGCATCGCGTAGCCGAGCGGCCCCTTGGGCAGCATGCCCTTCACTGCTTTCTCGAGCACGCGTTCCGGCTTCGCCGCATGCAGCTTGGCGAAGTTCGCGACCTTGAGGCCGCCGGGAAAGCCGCTGTGGCTGTAATAGATCTTGCGCTCGCTCTTGCGGCCGGTGACGCGCAGCTTCGCCGCGTTGACGACCACCACGTAATCACCGGTGTCGACGTGCGGGGTGTACTCGGGGCGGTGCTTGCCGCGCAGGCGCATGGCGATCTGGGTCGCAAGGCGCCCCAGAACCTTGTTCTGGGCGTCCACGACCACCCACTGCTGGTCGATCTGGCCTGCTTTGGCGGTATAGGTTTTCATTTCCGGCGGAATCTGAGGCTGCAAAATTGCGAGAAGGCGCGGATTTTACACAAAAAAATGGCGCGACTCACAGGAATCGCGCCGGGCCCACCTTAGGAGGAGGGTTGAGGAGACGGCTGATAATGCCGCCGCGCTCCCTAGGAGGCGATGAACTATGTCGCGTTTCCCTTAAGATGATGATTTTTAGGCAATAACGCGATCCCATGGACTGCACGGTGCGCTGGACGGGCGGCGAGGGCATGACTTTCCTCGCAGAGACAGGCAGCAATCATGTCGTGGCGATGGACGGCGCGCCCGACGGAGGCGGCCGCAATCTCGCGCCGCGGCCGATGGAAATGGTTCTGCTCGGCACCGGCGGCTGCGCCGCTTACGACGTGGTCGTGATCCTGCGCAAGAGCAGCCAGGCGGTCACCGGCTGCGATGTGAAGCTCACCTCGGAACGCGCCGAAACCGATCCGAAGGTCTTCACCAAGATCCACATGCATTTCGTGGTCCGCGGCAAAGGCCTGAAGCGCAACGTCGTCGAGCATGCGATCCGGCTCTCGCACGAGAAGTACTGCTCGGCTTCCGCCATGCTCGGCAAGACCGCGGCTATCACCAAGGACTTCGAGATCATCGAGGGCTGATGCAGGCCGGCGCCCTCCTCGCACTGAAGCGCTACGAGGAAGCCGAAGCCGCCTACCGCGCCGAGCTGGACGCGTCGCCGCGGGATCCAGCGCTCTACTACGGCCTGGGCATCGCGCTCTGGGAGCTGGGACACTACGAGGACGCAGAACGCGCGCAGCGCAACGCCCTCGCGCTGCAGCCGGATTCCGCCGAAGCGCACTACGAGCTCGGCAACGCCCTCAATCTGCAGCAGCGCTACGAGGAAGCGGAAGCATCGTTCGAGCGCGCCATCGCGCTGCGGCCGAAGTTCGCCGAAGCGCATACCAATCTCGCTCGCGTGCTGCTCGACTTGCGCCGCCCCGAGGAGGCGATGGCGCGAAGCCGGCGCGCCCTCGCCCTGACGCCAGCGCACTGGCCCTCGCACGCGATGCTTGGCAACGCGCTGCGGGAGCTCGGCAGGGAACGCGAGGCCGAGACCGCCTTTCGGCGCGCGATCGCGCTCGCGCCGAAGGCCGAAGTCGACATGCCCCGCTACAACCTGGGCACGCTTCTCCTTGCGCGCGGCGACTTCGCCAACGGCTGGCCGCTTTACGAATCGCGCCTCGCGGTGAAGCACGGCGAGTGGCTGCGAGGCATGGATCCGGTGCCGAGCTTCCCCTTTCCCCGCTGGGGAGGCGACTACGCCTCCGGCAAACGCCTGCTTGTCTGGCCCGAGCAAGGCTTCGGCGACGCCATCACCTTCGCGCGTTACGTCCCTCTCCTCGCCGATCGCGGCTTGCGCGTCACGCTCGCCTGCCGCGCGCCGCTGAAGGAATTGATGCGCAGCCTGCGGGGCGCCGAGATCGCCGACGTCGGCGAGGCCGCCACCCGGCCTTTCGACTTCTGGACCCTCATCTGCAGCCTGCCCTCGCATGTGGGCGGCGAAGGGATTCCTGCCGCGATCCCTTACCTCGCGGCCGACCCACAGCGCGTCGCCAAGTGGCGGGAACGCCTGCCGCGAGGCCGCTTCAAGGTCGGGCTGGTCTGGAAGGGGCGGGCGGATTTTCGCCGTGACCGTTACCGCTCTCTGCCCAGCTTCGAGGTCCTGCGGCCGCTTTGGGAGGTGCCCGGAGTCGCTTTCGTCAGCCTGCAAAAGGGCGTCGACGAAGACTTGCAGCCGCCCGCCGATCAGCCGCTATCGCGGCTGGGCCCGGCGATCGCCGACTTCGCCGACAGCGCGGCAATCATCGCCGGCCTCGATCTGGTCATCACCAGCGACACGGCGATGGCGCACCTCGCCGGCGCGCTGGGAAAGAAGGTCTGGGTTCTGGTGCCGGGCTACAGCCGCGACTGGCGCTGGCCGGCGACGGGAGAGACCTGCCGCTGGTATCCCGGCCCGATGCGACTGTTCCATCAGGGCCCGGACTGGGCCTGGGAGAAAACCATCGCCGCGGTTCGCGACGCCCTTCAGGTCTTGACCAGATAGCCGCGCGGCGCGCAGGTAAAGCCGAACTTCTCCTCGCGTGCGACGTCGCGCTCGAAGGCCGCGGGATTGGCGGCAATGAACTCTTCCAGCGCTTCGTAAGGTCCAGGGCCGAAGTCGGCGCGTAGCGGATGGCCGTTGATGCAGGTGTCCTCCACCACGAGGTAGTCCCCTCGCCGCAGGACGGGCGTCCACACCGTGAGCTCTCTGAGAACGTGCGACTTGCCATGGTCGGCGTCGAGGATGACAAACAACGCGCCTCTCGTGGCCGGCAACCGCTTGCTCACCGCCGCGACCGCCTCCGGCGAACTGCTGTCGCCGAGCAGGAAATCGATGCGCGGATGCTGCCCGACCATGTTTGCAGCCGGATCGACGTCGATGCTGATCACGCGACCGGCAGAGCCGTTGAGCTGCAGCAGGTCGGCGAAGTAGAGCGCCGAGCCGCCGTGCCGCGTCCCGGTTTCGATCACCCAGTCGATCCGTCGCTCGGTGAAGATCTCCTGGTAGTTCCACAGATCGCTTGGGAACTTGAGGATGCGCACGCCGCGGTAGTGCATGCGCTTCCAGACGCCCTGCTCGTAGGCCCAGCGGAAGTACTCGAGAGCGTGGTCGTTCATGTCGGCCGCAGCGCTTGCTCGATGGCCAGCTTCCATGCCGCGCCGACGGCGCGCGACGAGAAGCGCGCACCGATGACCTCCTGTCCGCGGTGGATGCGGGCGAGCGCTTGGTCGGCATGGGCTGCGAGCCACTTCACGCCGGCGCCGAGGTCTTCGCCGACCCAGCCGCATTCCGCCAGCTCGCGATAGGCAGGCAGCGGATGCGCGAGGACAAAGCGCCCCGCCCAGACGGATTCGGTGAAGCGATTGGGGCTCTTCACCGTCTTGCGCGGATCCTGGGGATTGGACGGGATGAACACGGCATCGCATTGTCGCAGCTCGTCGAAGACCGCCCGGATGCTCCAGGGGCGGAATCGCGCCTCCATCTGCTCCGCGCCGGCGCCAGGCGCCGTGACGAGAGTGAGCGCGACCGGCAAGCCGCGCAGTTGCTGCATCGCAGGCTGCAGAGTGTCGACGTTGGTCCCATGGCCGAACCAGAGCAGACGGAAAGGCGGCCGCGCCGGCACGCGCGGCTCGCCTCGCTCGCCTTCGACGGGATCGGTGACTACGCTCACCGGTACACGCGTCTGCTGACGCAGCACCTCCGCTAGCTCGGGCGTGCTGGCCACCACCGCGTCGACCGCGTTGGCGAGCGCGCGGTAGGCTTCGCCGCGCACCGGGTCGGCGAAATGGTCGTCGCTGAAATCCGCGAGCACGGCGACGCGCGCGGCGTGTAACTGCGCGACGAGCGCGAGTGCATCCCTCGCTTCGCGCGCCACGTCCCGCGCAAGCAGCTTGCCGAGTACGACAGCGCTCGCGCCGCAGCAGCGCTCCAGGAGGGTGCCCGCCGCGAAAGCGATGACCTTGCTGTCCGCACCCTCGGCATGAAGGGCGGCGGAAGGCAGGAGCAGTCGATAGCGCACCGACGCCACGCCGCTGCTCGTCTTCCCTGCGCTGCGCTCGAGCGGCGCGAAGCTCAACCAGACGATGCGCAGCGGCGCGCTCATCTCACCTCTTGCCGCCCTTCATCGATTCGCGCTCGGCGAACCATTCGTCGGCGTATTCGCAGCCGCGGTAAGCGTCGAACCAGGGGCCCCCCAGCGTGTAGTGCACGAGCTTGGCGTCCGGGTTGTAGTCGTACTCGGTCACGAGCCAGTTCCATTCCCTGGGCAGATCGCCGATAAGCGCGTCGTCGACCCAGCGGAAGCGGTGCAACTCCAGTCCGGAGGCGGAGTTGACATAGCCGGCCGTGAGGGCGCGGCAGCGCTCGTTGTTGAACAGCATCACGCTCGACCAGTTCTTGCGCTCGTATTTCGTCTGCACCTGATCCAGAAACTTGCGCTGGGTTTTCGGCACGTAGTCGTGCTTGACGACCATCACCGCCTTGTCCTCGCGGCGCTGCGCGGCGAGCCCGGCGATGTCGGCGCGGCAGAGCATGTCGCAGTCCATGAAGACCGACCAGCCGCGGAAATTCGCGAGCGCCGGGACGAGGAAGCGCGTCAGGCTGAACTCGGTCGATTCGGTGGGGCCGCGCTGCCTTGTGTAAAGACCTGCCTCGCGCAGATCCTGCTGCACCAGGGGCTTGATCGAGACCGGGACCGACGAGCGGCGCTCGATCGAGTGCGCGAGCGTCTCGAATGCGACCGCTTCCCTCGGGTCGAAGCCGACGAAGACCTGAAGCACGGCTAAAGCCGATAGGCGACGGTCGTCATGACCTTCGAGGCGAGCCGCATCGCATGCTTCGCTCCCTCAGGCAACTCGGCCGCGCCAAGGTCGATCGCGCTGGCGCGGTGGCGCGCCTCGTCGGCGCGCATTGCCTCGACCACGGCGCGCGTGCGCCGGTCGGCCGCGGGCAGCGCATCGAGATGACCGGTCAGGTGCTCCTCGACCTGACGCTCGGTCTCGGCGAGGAAAGCGAGATTCCAGCGGTCGCCGAGCGCGCCGGCGAAAGCGCCGATCGCGAGCGACCCCGCGTACCAGAGCGGATTCAGGAGGCTCGGCCTGCCGCCGAGCTCGCGGATGCGCTCCGCGCTCCAGGCGAGATGGTCCTGCTCCTCGCGCGACGCTTGCTCGAGCGTGGCGCGAGCCTGCGAATCGCGGGCGGTCAGCGCCTGGCCCTGGTAGAGCGCCTGCGCGCAGACCTCGCCGACATGGTTGACGCGCATCAGCGCAGCGGCGTGGTCGCGCTCATCGGCGCTCAGCTCGGCGTCGGCCACGCCTTCGGCGGGCGAGCGTCGCGCGGCCTCGGCGACGCCGGCGATGGCGCGCAGCGCGCGGTCGAATTCGCCGATCAGTCCATCAAGGGAAAGCATGCGAACAGACTAGCAGAAAAAAAACGGGCGCCCGAAGGCGCCCGTTTAGACCTCCCTGACGTCTCGCTTAGAAGCGATGCGTCATGCTGATGAAGAACGTGCTCACGTCCGAACCGAACAGAGGCGTGTTGGTCGGAATCGCGGCGGACTGGCTCTGGTTCGGCGGTGCGCCGGTCCAGGTGAACTGCGCGTTCGACTTGTTGTCGATCTTCGCGTAGCCAATACCCACGTTCGTCCGCTTCGAGAAGCGGTGCTCGTAGCCGATGTTGTACTGCGTCGCGCCGGTGTCCGTGAGCGTACCGATGCCCGTGCCCTCGAGGTCTTTTGCCTTCGACCAGGAAGCCCGGATCGAGCCCGGACCGACAGGAACCGCAAGCGCAACAGCGTACTGCTTGGCCTTCACGTCGCCGGCCAGCGGCTTGTACGTCATCGCTTCGTACGCAAGACCGACGTCGATCACGCCGAAGTTCCAGCCGCCCTTCACCGAGTAGCCGGTGTCGGTCGTGCCGATCGCGGTGAAGTCAGCGTGCTTGTCGTACGCCGCACCGATCCGCGCCCGGCCGCCCATACCCGCCCACTGCACCGAGCCGGACATGAGCCAAGGGTTAGCGTTGGTGCCCTGCGTCGCGCCTACGGGCGTGTTGCTCGTCGCCTTGCCTTCGTTGGTCTGGTACGCAAGCTTGACCTGGACGCCCGCCATCACCGGCGATTGGTAGAAAATCGCGTTGGATGCGCGACGCCAGAACGCGTGGCCTACTCCGCCGCCGCCTTCCAGTGCGTCGCAGACTACGGTGCCCGCGCCCGTGGTGGTGGCGCCCGGTGTGGCACCCTCGCCGTTGACGCAGTTCGGGTTCGGCGCCGTGCCAGTCGTCTCCCGGCGGCCGATGATCGACGTCACCGGACCCCAGAAGCCCACCGTGCCGATGCCCCACAGCGCATCAAGGTCCGCCCACGGCGTGGTCCACTGGCCCATGAAGAAGTTACCGAAGCCACCCTGCAGACCGATTGCCGAGTTCCGCGACGCAGGCTTGATAGCCTGGTTCGAGGAGCGCTCCAGCGGAGCGTTCTGCTCGATCTGCACCCAACCCGACAGGCCGCCGCCGAGGTTCTCCCGGCTGCGCACGCCGTAGTTGGACGCGCCGTTCGCGACGTCCCACTTGCTGGCGCTGGCGCCAACGGTGGTCGCGTTGTTGTTTTGCGTCGTCGAACCGTCCGTGTACCTGAACTGACCAAACGCCATGTTGACGGTGCCGTACACCTCGGTGGTCGACTGCGCCACCGCGATGGCGGGCACGGCCAAGGCGCTGGCCACTGCCACTGTTAAGAGTTTCTTTTGCATGCCTTGCTCCTCTCTGTTGACCCAAGCGCAGCGCCGATCGGTCGCGCGCCAACCCCTCAATCGAGAAGTCCCATGCAGTGTGCCCAACGGCCCCTTGAGAAACCAAGGATTCCCGGCGTGTCAGGGACTGTTTGCCTAGCCCCCGTTGTGAATTCCCAACAGCTAGTTTTGCTGCGGTGCCGCAAAAAACAGCGTACGTAACGCCTCGCCGGGGTCGCTCGCGCGCATGAAAGCCTCGCCGACGAGGAATGTTTCAACGCCATGACGGCGCATCCGCGCCACGTCCGCTGGGGCCAGGATCCCGCTTTCGGTAACGACGATCCGGCCCTTGGGGATTCGCGGGAGAAGATCGATCGTCGTCTCGAGCTTCGTCTCGAAAGTCTTCAGGTTTCGATTGTTGATGCCGAGCAGCAGCGTCTTCAGCGCGGCCGCCTTCTCGAGTTCTTCGCCGTCATGCACTTCGACAAGCACCGCCATGCCGAGCGAATGCGCGACGCCCTCCAGCTCGCGCATTTCCTCTCGGGAAAGGCAGGCGGCGATGAGCAGGATGCAGTCGGCGCCGAGCATCCGCGACTCGTGCACCTGCCATGGATCGATCACGAAATCCTTGCGCAGCGCCGGCAGCGCACACGCTTCACGCGCCGCCTTCAAATAGGCCGAATCGCCCTGGAAAAACTCCTTGTCAGTGAGCACTGACATGCAGGCAGCACCGTTCTTTTCGTAGCTGCGGGCAATTGCCGCAGGGTCGAAGTTCGAACGCAACACTCCCCGAGAAGGGCTCGCCTTCTTAATCTCGGCGATGACTGCCGGCCGCTTCTTTCGCAGTGCAGCAATAAAGTCGCGGACTGGCCCCTCCCCCTTGGGCTGGGGAAGGCGAGCCTTCGCCTCGGCAATCTCCCGGCGCTTCACCTCCAGGATCTTGTCGAGGACGTTCACTTTTTCAGTTTTTGCGTGAACGCCACGAACTCCTCGAGCTTCTGCTTGGCGGCGCCGCTCTTGATCACTTGCGTCGCGCGCTCGACTCCGGCCTTCATGCTCTCGGCGCGTCCGGAGACGTAGATCGCCGCCCCGGCGTTGAGCGCGACGATGTTGTGCGCCGGTCCGGGCTGGCCTTCCAGCGCCGCGACGATCATCGCCTTCGACTCGTCGACCGTGTGCACGGTGATCGCGCGCCGGTCGAAGAGCTCAAGCCCGAACTGCCCGGGGTTGAGCGTGTACT
>Ga0111539_10006140_pt1 | contig 15511 bp, 17 predicted proteins | sample RhiMethybrSRZTD1_FD_79667 | JGI IMG/M metagenome (GOLD analysis project Ga0111539, IMG submission 79667) | Populus rhizosphere microbial communities from Tennessee, USA - Rhizosphere MetaG P. TD hybrid SRZTD1 (version 2) (version 2) | ecosystem: Host-associated > Plants > Roots > Rhizosphere >... | reverse complement strand
CGTCCCGTGAGCGCTTCGTCCGTCAACTGGGGCTCGGTGGATATCCGCCGCTTCACGTTCATCCAGTCCGCCGGCCCCCATAACGTGCTGGGCGTCGTCAAGTTCATGTTCCCGAACCGGCACGACATCTACATGCACGATACCCCGCAGCGCGAGCTCTTCGAGCAGTCGCGGCGCATGTTCAGCCACGGCTGCATCCGCGTGCACAATCCCGGACGCCTCGCCGAGCTGATCCTTGCCGAGGACAAGGGCTGGGGAGCGGATCAGGTGCGCGGCATGCTGGCCCAGGGCTACAACAACGAGGTGCAGCTCTCCCGCGAGTTCCCCGTCCATGTCGGCTATTTCACCGCCGTTGTCGACGAGACCGGCAGGGTGAGCCACCACGGCGACGTCTACGGGCATGACGCCCGCATGGTGGCGGCCCTCGGCGGCAAGCCCCTTCCGCCGGAGATGACGCCTGGCGACGACTCCCAACCCGCGCGCGAGGTGCGCCGCGCGCCTCGTAAGCAGACGGACTTCCTGTCCGGCCTGTTCGGGAACTGACAAGCGGCTGGCCGAAGGCTGAGCCGGCTGCGGGCTTCTCCTCCCTCGGCAGCCCGGCGATGCACGTCGCCCCTTGTCCAGGAAGCATGGTCGGCCGGCGTATTGTGCGCTAGTGTCTGGCGCGCTCGTCTTTACGGGCATCCCGCGCCGCGATAGCTCCGCAACGAAACGCACCCTCCCTTTCAATTGCCGTGCGAGCCAGGGAGAAGCATCGACGTCATGCAAGCCGTCGACGACGCGCGAGATCTGTTGGTGAACGGAGCAACCGACCCGTCAAGACCTGACATCCGCCTGGAATTTCGCCGGGGCGGCGCTGACGCCCGTCCGACCCACACTCCATTGTCGCTGAGCACCGGAGGAACGTCCCATGATCTACGAGCTGCGCACCTACACCGTGAAGCAAGGCACCGTGATGGAAGTGGCCAAGAATGCCGCCACCGTGTCGCGTGACATCCGTGGCGACAACTACGGCAAGCTGGAGGGATACTGGATCAGCGAGATCGGACACCTCAATCAGGTGCTGCATCTGTGGAGCTATTCGGACCTCAACGAGCGTGCGCGGCTGCGTGCCGAGCTCGGCAAAAATGCACGCTGGACCAGCGAGTACATTCCGCTTATCCGTCCCAATCTCATTCGCCAGGAGGTGCGGCTGCTCAACGCGGTGCGCTCTCCGGTCGCCCCGGCCAAGACACCCAACGTCTACGAGCTGCGGGCCTACCGCACCAAGCCGGGCGCGGCCAAGCCATGGATCGATCTGTTCACGAAGGCGCTCGAGGTGCGCGAGAAGTATTCCAAGATCGTCGGCCTATGGATGACTGAGGCCGGCCAGCCCAACGAGGTCTGCCATATCTGGGCCTATCCCGACCTCAACGCGCGATCGGCGATCCGCGCGGAGGTTGGCAAGGACTCCGGCTGGCAGGAGTTCCTGAAGAACGCCTCCCAGCACCTCGACGAGATGCACTCCACCATCATGCTGCCGGCGTCGCACTCGCCGCTGAAGTAGCGCTCTCATCCGAGCAACGCACAAACCCCGCGGCGTGCAGCGTACACGCCCGGGGTTGGCGAAGATCAATTTGGAAAAGCGTGCGCAGGATCGGCCTAGACCGATTCCTTGAGCTCCTTGGCAGCGCGGAACGCGACCTTCTTGCTCGCCTTGATCTTGATCGCCTCACCCGTCGCGGGGTTGCGGCCCATGCGCGCCGGGCGCTTGCGCACCTGCAGGATGCCGAGCCCGCCGATGCGGATGCGCGCCCCCCGCTTCAGGTGCTTGGTCACGTTGGTGACCATGTCCTCGAGCATGGAATAGACCTGCTTTTTGGGCAGCTCGTGGGACTCCGACAGGGCCTCGGCGAGTTGACGCAGCGTGACCGTTTCGACTTTGGCAGGCGCAGTGGATGGTGCCATGTGTGTGTCCCTCTCCTGGTTGCGGTGAGCCGACTAGCATAGTTCGGACCCCAAGAATACAAGCGTTTTCGCCTCATCTGCACAGGTTTTTGCGCTGTTGCACTGGGTTTGGGCAGCACGTCCGACCTGATCGATGGTCTTTGCGCTACCCCCCGGCAGTGCCGCGCGGCATCGGTAAGCCGGCCTGACCGGTGGCTGTCGGCACATGGTTGGTTGCGCTAGATTTGCCGTGCTGCAAGCGGACGCCCGTCCCCGCGGGACGGACAGATCGCCCATAGGGTCTGTCGTGGAGCGCTTCTTGCATGGCCTCGAGCCATGCAAAGCGGAGCAGACCGGCCAACGAGTACCAAACCGTCACAGCGTCGAAGGGAGTGCTTTTCCATGAGACCATTTGCGTCAGCAGCATGCGCGGCTGCGGTCCTGCCGCGACATCGAAAGCAAAGCGGAGCATTGAGGGCAGGCCTCGCGGTCGTGGCCCTGGTCGGCGGGCTGTCGCTCTCCGGCTCGGCACTCGGCCAGACCAAGACTCTGAAGATGCAGTCGACCTGGCCCGCGAGCCTCACGCTGCAGGACAACTTCCGCTTCTTCGCCGAGCGAGTCGACAAACTGACAGGCGGATCACTGAAGATCGAGGTACATGCGGCCGGCCAGATCGTACCGCCGTTCGAAATCCTCGATGCCACGAGCAAGAAGGTGATCGATGGCGGCCACGGTATCTCCTACTACTGGGTCGGCAAGAACAAGGCCGCGACGCTGTTCTCCTCCACGCCGGCCGGCATCGTCGGCATGGACCACATGGACTTCCTGGGATGGATCTACGAGAGCGGCGGTCTCGAGATGTGGTGGGAGCTCTATCAAAAGGAGCTCAAGCTCAACGTCGTCGCTTTCCCGATCCTGCCGGCGAGCCCGCAGGCGCTCGGCTGGTTTCGCAGGCCGATCACGGGCGTCGAGGACTTCAAGGGCATGAAGTGCCGGCAGACCGGCATCGTCGGTGAGATCTACAAGCGCATGGGCATGAACACGGTCAACATGCCCGGCGGCGAGATCGTGCCCTCGGCCGAGCGCGGCGTCATCGACTGCGCCGAGTGGGTCGGCGGCGTGGAAGATCTGCGCCTCGGCCTGCCGCAGGTGTGGAAGTACCACTACACGCCGGGCATGCATGAATCGAGTTCTATCGGTGAACTGATCATCAACACCGAAGTGTGGGCCGCTCTGACGCCGCAGCAGCAGGAGGCGATCCGCTCGGCCACAACCGAGACCTTCGTGCGTTGGTGGGTGAAGTGGCAAAAGCAGAACGCCGACGCCATCGAGGAAATGCAGACCAAGCACGGAACGCAGATCCTGCGCACGCCGCCCGAGATCCTGACCGAGTTCCTCAAGGCGTGGGATGCGATCGCCCAGGAGGAAATGGCGGTCAACCCGTTCTTCAAGAAGGTCTATGAGTCGCAGAAGGCCTATGCCGCCAAGGTGGTGCCGGCCAAGCGCTTCATGTTCCCGCCCTATTCGTTCGCGGCGAACTACTACTTCCCGTCCCCGACGAGGTAGCGCCTGTCCCCTTCCTGGGGAGGCGTGGCAACACGCGTGCTTGAGGGGGCGGCGATGCCGCCCCTTCTTTCGTTTTCTTTACCGCTATCACAACTTGGCCTGTGCGCCCCAAGGGATGCTCGCTCCGGCATCTGGCGCATCGGAGGGTTTGCCGGATATGGTGTTGCCCAGCCCGACCTCGATACTCAGGGACTAGGCCATGACCAAAGCGACTGCCGCACTCAAGGGCCCTGCCGCCGAAAAAACCCAGGCGCCCGCAAAGGCCGGCGCCTCGAAAACGCCGGCGCGCAGCAAGGCGAACGCCGACAAGAAAGCCGCCGCCGTCACGAAGGGCCACTGCCAGTGCCGCGACATCGAGTACGAGTTCACCGGCGAGCCCAAGTGGGTGATGCACTGCCACTGCGAGAGCTGCCGCCGCGCGGTTTCGTCCGCCGTCGCCACCTACGTCGGCGTGCGGCTCGAGCAATTCAGCTATCTCAAGGGTGAGCCGACCTACTACGAATCCTCGCCGGGTGTGAAGCGCTACTTCTGCACGAAGTGCGGCTCGCCCATGGCCTACGCGGGGCCGCGCTGGCCGGGCGAGGTGCATCTCTTCCACGGAACGCTCGCCGATCCCTCGCAGTGGCCGCCGACCGGGCACGCGCACGTCACCGAGCAGGTGCCCTGGTTCGACATCGACGATCATCTGCCGCGCTATGCGGCGACGGCCGGCAAGGGAGCCACGCCCGTGCGCAAGGGAGCCAAGCATAGCTCGTGATTGGCGGCGGGCACGGGCGGGTTGCCCGTCGCGGCCTCGATCCCCATCTCTCGCGTGTGCACGATCGCCTCGGAAGGAGAGAGAGCATGCGTCGCCTGATCCTCGGACTTGCCGGCCTCGCATTCGCGCCCGCGGTCGTACTCGCCCATCACGGCTGGGGCAGCTACGATGCTTCCAAGCCTGTCACCGTGGTCGGTCCCATCGAAACGCTGAAATACGAGAACCCGCACGCGACCATCACGGTCAAGGCGGCCGACAAGGTCTGGACGGTGACGCTGGCGCCGATCTCGCGCATGCAGACGCGCGGGGCCCCGCCTGAGCTGGTTGCCGTCGGCAAGACGGTCTCCGCTTACGGCTATCCTTCGACAGTGGAGAAGGACGAGATGCGGGCCGAGCGCATCACCGTCGACGGCAAGACCGTCGAGATGCGCTGATGCTGCATGAGGCGCCGCAATTCCTCGTAGCGCTCGAGCAGTCGGGGCTGGGCGCGGCGATCCGGCAGTCGGTCTGGCTTTATCCCGCCGCCAACGTCGGCCACATCCTGGCTTTGACCGTGTTTGCCGGCGGCGTGGTTGCGATGGACCTGCGCCTCCTCGGCGCGTTCGCCGCCGCGCCTCCCGCGGCCATCGTGCGGCCAGCCCGGGCGCTTGCGATGCTCGGCTTCGCGCTTCTGCTGCTCACGGGCTCGATACTGTTCACGGCGGAAGCGAGCCACGTCGCCACCAACCGCGTATTCCAGATCAAGGCGGGCCTGATCGCCCTCGGCCTCATCAACGCCCTGCTAGTGAATCGGCCTCTCCACAGTGCCATCGCGAGCGCGCCGGCGTTCGCGCCCCTCCCTGGCCGCATTCGGCTCGCGGCCCTGCTATCGCTGTGCGTGTGGTTCTGCGTCGCTGCCTGCGGACGATTGATTGCCTATTTCTGACTGATGCCATCCCCTTCGGCGCTCGTCTGCTGAGAAGCGAGGGCTGCACCGCAAGCGCGCCGTCGAAGGGCGTGGTATGATTGGCACATGACCGACTCAACGAAGCCCAACAAGGCCGTCACCGTCGGCCGCGTCACGTTCGCCAACGATCGGCCGATCGCGGTGTTCGCTGGCCCATGCCAGATGGAAAGCCGCGCACATGCCCTCGAGATGGCGGCCGCGCTGAAGGAGATCGCTGGCCGGCTCGGGATCGGCCTCGTCTACAAAACCTCCTTCGACAAAGCCAACCGCACGAGCCTGTCAGGTAGGCGCGGCATTGGCCTCGACGGCGCGCTGCCCGTGTTCGCGGAAATCCGCGAGACGCTCTCCCTCCCCGTCGTGACCGACGTGCACGAGGCCGAACAGTGTGCTCGCCTGGCCGAGGTCGTCGACGTGCTGCAAATTCCGGCCTTTTTGTGCCGCCAGACCGATCTTCTCATTGCCGCAGCCAAGACTGCGCGCCCGGTGAAAGTGAAAAAGGGTCAGTTCCTGGCGCCGTGGGACATGGCAAACGTCGTCGCCAAGATCACCGGCAGCGGCAATCCCAACGTGCTGGTGACCGAGCGCGGCGCCTCCTTCGGCTACAACACCCTGGTCGTCGACATGCGCTCCCTGCCGATCATGGCGCAGACCGGCTGCCCCGTAATCTTCGATGCCACCCACGCCGTGCAGCAGCCGGGGGGACAGGGCACGGCCTCTGGCGGGGATCGCCGGTTCGTGCCGGTGCTGGCGCGCGCCGCCGTCGCTGTGGGCGTGGCGGGCCTGTTCATCGAGACGCACCAGGACCCGGACAACGCTCCCTCGGACGGCCCCAACATGGTTCCACTTCGCGACTTCGAGGCACTGCTCGCCGAGCTCATCGCGATCGACGGCGTCGTGAAGGCTCGACGCTAGGGCGAGCCGCCTCGCTGGCACGTGCGAGTACTTGGGATCAGGCAGGCCTGTCCTGCTGCCTCGCACCTTCCACCGCCCACCGCGTCAGGGCCCAAAGGCTGCCGCCAGTGGCCATGCCGAGCAGATAGATCACGGCCACGAGAAGCGCCAGCGGGGCGCTCAACGACAAGCCGAGGAACGAGATTGTGACGCTGTGCAGGTTCTGCACTGCAAAGACCAGCGTCACCAAAGCCAGAACCGCCGTCACGGCCATATAGACCCATCGCATGGTCCGCGCTCCGATTGCTTTTGCCACCGGAGAGACGCTACGCTTACCCCGGATCAGGCCCGGTCAGTCTATCGGCCCACGGCCGGCGGCACCATGGGATGCAGTGTGTATCAATCCTGTATCCCGGGCTGGTGAATGCCCCACCCGGACCACCGCTGCGGGATGCAGTACAGGGTCGACCGTCAGACTGCTCGAAATTGCGCTCCTGACCCGGTAGGTTTGTCTCTGAAAGGCGGTATCAGAGGGAGGAGAGGCCGTGGTCGCACACGCAAGGAACGAAGCCTGGCTCGGCAAGGTGGAGGAGGAGGCGCTCGAGCCCGAGCTGCCGATCTGCGACCCCCACCATCATCTCTGGGACTACCGCAAGGGCGCCGTGCAGGAGCGCTATCTGCTCGATGAGATGCTGAGCGACATCGGCGGCGGCCACAACATCGTCTCAAGCGTGTTCATCGAGTGCGGGGCGATGTTCAAGGCGGACGGTCCGGAGGCCTACCGCCCAATCGGCGAGACCGAGTTCGTCAATGGCATCGCCGCCATGAGCGCGTCCGGCAATTACGGCACGGCACGGGTTGCTGCCGGCATCATCGGCACGGTCGATCTGCGCATCGGCGATGCTGCAGCCGGCGTGCTCGATGCGCACATCGCGGCCGGCGGCGGCCGCTTCCGCGGTATCCGCCGCGGCGCCTTCTGGCACGAGAGCCCCGCGATCCAAAACCACCGCACGAACCCGCCCGAGGGCCTGCTGCTGCGCGACGATTTCCGCGCCGGCTTCAAACACCTGGCGCCGCGCAAGCTGAGCTTCGAAGTGTGGTGCGCGCACACCCAGATCCCCGACGCCATTAGCCTCGCCAGGGCATTCCCCGACACGACGATCGTGCTGGACCACTTCGGCGGCCCGATCGGCATGGGCCCCTATCAGGGCAAGCAGGAGGAGGTCTTCGCCTACTGGCGCACGCAGATCGACGCGCTGGCGCGCTGCCCGAACGTGGTGGCGAAGCTCGGCGGGCTCAACATGGAGGTCAACGGCTACGGTTGGGAGCATCGCGCCCTGCCTCCCACCAGCACCGAACTGGCGGAGGCGACGCGGCGCTACTTCGAGCACACCATCGACCGGTTTGGCCCTGCCCGCTGCATGTTCGAATCCAACTTCCCCGTCGACAAGCTGAGCTGCAGCTACACTGTGCTCTGGAATTCGTTCAAGCGCCTGAGCAAGGGTTTCTCGGCCGACCAGCGCGCCCAGATGTTCCACGGCACGGCGACCCGCGTCTACCGCCTGTAGCAGCCACGACGCCGACATGTGGCGCTGGCCGCACCCCGCCAGGCTCCCGCCATGTGCCCGATTTTACCGCTCCCTTCGCAGACCACGGACCCGGTCTGCGACCGCGGCCAATGGATGCCGGATATTTCGCTGACGCGAAATTTCCGCATGGCAGTGAGCGGGGACTGATCGGAAGCTGCGCTAGCCGGCGCCTGGCGTGGCGCGGTCGAAGCCGACGTAAACCTCGTACTCGGCGGGACGCGAGCCTTCCGGAATGGTGAAGGCAATGTCGCGCACGAACGAGAAATAGCCGATCGGCTTCTCGATGGCGACGTCGACATCGACCATCACCCGGTCAGTGACGACCTTCTGCCGCTTGGCGTCGGTGACGAAGACGTTGAGGGGCAGCGTCACGCGGCCTGTCCGGCCCTTGGGCCCGAGCAGCACCCGCCCGGAGAAGCCGTACTTGACGGTGACGCGGCCGGGCTCGATCTGACACTCACGAGCCGTCTTGGTGATCTCGCCACGGTGCATCACGGCAAGGCCATCGCCCACCTTGCCGGGCTCGTAGATCGTCACGTAGCCCTCGCGCGACCAGATCTGGAAGCGGGGGCAGCCATGCGCCACCTCGAGCCCAATGCTGCCGGTGGCGCCAGCGTCGCTCTTGGCCGCCGCAAGGAGTTGGTCCTCGCTCACGGAGCCGACCTCGGTCTTCGACTTCTCGCCGCCCCCGAACCATCCGCCGCCGATGCCGGAGGTGAGCGACGACGACATGCTACAGCCGCCGACGGCGACTATCAGCACCATCAGCGCAGCACCCCGAACGATGCCGATCCCCGTTCTGCCTAGCGATTGCGTCACGAAGCCCTTGTCCGAACACTTGCCCGGTCTCTTGCGGACCGGTATTCCCTACCCGTCGAGCCCTATCTGCGCCCTTTGGTCACTGTCCGGCGACTCAACCTTAGCATCCGGAAAGCTCGGCGGCCAAGTTGCGCCCCGCGAACCTAAAGTGAACACATTGGCGTCGCTGCCCCCGTCCATGACCCAGTCCGATCCAGCCCGGGCGTCGCGTCCCGCCCTCAAGATCCTGTTGACGGCGCCGCGCGGATTCTGCGCCGGTGTTGATCGCGCCATCAAGATCGTCGAGTTGGCGCTGCAAAAATACGGGGCACCCGTCTACGTGCGCCACGAGATCGTGCATAATCGACATGTCGTGAAGACGCTTAGGGACAAAGGTGCCATTTTTGTGGAGGAGCTCGACGAGATCCCGGAAACCGACGCGCCCGTGATCTTTTCCGCACATGGCGTGCCTAAATCGGTTCCGGCCGCCGCAAAGGCACGACGCATGTTCTATCTCGACGCCACCTGCCCGCTGGTTTCCAAGGTCCACGCCGAAGCCAGGGTCCACCACGAGGACGGGCTGGAGATCGTGCTGATCGGCCACGCCGGGCACCCCGAGGTGGTCGGCACTCTCGGCCAGCTGCCACCCGGCGCCGCCGTACTGGTCGAGACGGCCGAGGATGCGCGCAATCTCGTGCCGCGCGACCCCAGGCGCCTCGCCTATATCACCCAGACCACCCTCTCCGTCGACGACACCGCGGCGATCGTAGAGATCCTGAAGGCGCGCTTTCCGGACATCGTGGCCCCCCGGAAGGAGGACATCTGCTACGCCACCACCAACCGCCAGGAGGCGGTGAAGGCCGTCGCCGGCCGCTGCGACCGGCTGATCGTGGTAGGCGCACCCAACAGCTCCAACTCCCTGCGGCTGGTCGAGGTGGCCGAGCGCTCCGGCTGCCCCAAGGCCCTGCTGGTCCAGCGCGCGGACGACATTCCCTGGGCGGAGTTCGATGGGATCGCCACGCTCGGCATTACAGCCGGGGCGTCGGCGCCGGAGCTCCTCGTCAGCGAGATCATCGATGCCTTCCGCGACCGCTTCGACGTTACGCTCGAGAGCGTGGTCACGCGGGAGGAGCGCATCGCCTTCAACGTGCCGCGCGAATTGCGCGAGCCCGGCGCCGCCTGACCCGGAGCCGGCCTCGCCCATGGCGGTCTACACCGAAGTCCCCGACGAGGAGCTGGCGCACTTCATAGCGAGCTACGGCCTGGGCGCCTTGCTCTCCTACAAGGGAATCGCCGAGGGCGTGGAGAACACCAACTATCTCGTGCACACGGAGAAGGGCCCCTACTTCCTGACGCTGTACGAAAAGCGCGTCGATCCGACCGATTTACCGTTCTTCCTGGGGCTGCTGGAGCATCTGGCGAAGGCGGGGCTCAGTTGCCCCGTCCCGGTGCGCGACAGTGACGGCCGCCTGCTGCGCACGCTCGCCGGCAAGCCCGCCGCGCTGGTCACGTTCCTCGAGGGCGTATGGATCAGGCGTCCGCAGCCGCATCATTGCTGGGCCGTGGGGCAGGCGATGGCCCGCCTGCATCTGGCGGGTCAGAGCTTTCAGGGAACGCGGCCCAATGCGCTCGGGCTTGCCGGATGGCGTCCGCTCTATGCGCGGTTCGCCGCGCATGCCGACGACATCACGCGCGGCCTTGCCACCACCATCGAGCAGGAACTCGATCACCTCGAAGCAGGCTGGCCGCGCGACCTGCCGAAAGGTGTGGTGCACGCCGATCTCTTTCCCGACAACGTGTTCTTTCTCGGCGATCAGCTCTCGGGCCTGATCGACTTTTACTTCGCCTGCAACGACGCGCTCGCCTACGACATCGCCGTCGCGCTCAACGCCTGGTGTTTCGAGCCCGATCATTCCTTCAATATCACCAAGGGCCAAGCCCTGCTGCGCGGATATCAGACCACGCGGCGCCTGGAGGCCGCCGAGCATGCGGCCTTGCCGTTGCTGGCGCGCGGGGCCGCCCTGCGGTTTCTGCTGACGCGCGCCTACGACTGGCTGCACACCTCCGCCGACGCCTTCGTCAGCCGCAAGGACCCGCTCGAGTATCTGCGCCGGCTCAAGTTCCAGCGCGGGGTCCGCTCGGCCGGCGAGTACGGGCTGGAGAGCCCTGCATGACACCGGCCAGCGGGTCAAAACCGCACGTGGTGATTTACACCGACGGCGCCTGCTCCGGTAATCCCGGTCCCGGCGGCTGGGGTGCGATCCTGATCTCGGGCGCGCATCGCAAGGAAATCTGCGGCGGCGAGGCCAACACCACCAACAACCGGATGGAACTGATGGCGGCCATCGCCGCGCTCGGCGCCCTGAAGAAGCCCTCGCGCGTCGATCTGCACACGGACTCCGAATACGTCCGCAACGGCATCAAGAGCTGGATTCACGGCTGGAAGCAGCGCGGCTGGAAGACGGCCGACAGGAAGCCCGTCAAGAACGCGGAGCTGTGGCAGCAGCTCGACGCCGCGCGCGCGCGCCACGAGGTTGAGTGGCACTGGGTGAAGGGCCACGCGGGAGACACAGAGAACGAGCGCGCCGACGAGCTGGCGCGCGAGGGCCTGCGCGAGGCACGGGCTGGAGGTGCCCGCGAGTAGGCAGGTTCTGGTCCGGAATTCGACGAAGACGAATATCCCGCGCTCAGGACACGATACAGCCGGCTGCCGACTGGCCCTGGGTGCCGGCTCCCGGGCTTGTCCCTCGGCTGGTATGACAATGCTCGATGCCGCCTTTCGCGGCTGCTGCCCGCCTTGGCGGCAGCGCTGGAGCAGGGCTCCGAATCTGTTTGACAGGCACGGGCTGCCGGGCCAAGAGCCCATGAGGCCTGCGATGCCGTATCCGGACGGATGCCGGCTCTGCAGACACGAAGGGGAGAGAGCCATGCGCGTCATCTGGTCCTTCTTGCTGGGGCTCGCGCTCGCCCTCGGTGTTGCCCCGGCACGGGTCGACGCCGCATGGCCGGAAAAGCCAATCACCGTCACGGTCGGTTTCGGAGCCGGGGGCACGACGGACGTCGCGGCGCGCGCCGTCGGCGAGGTGGTGAGCAAGCATCTGGGCCAGCCCGTCGTGATCGAGAACAAGCCGGGCGCCGGAGGCGCGCTAGCGTCCACGGCGCTGATGCGGGCCGCGCCCGACGGCTACAGCCTGGTCGCCAACACCTCGACGACCATGACGTTCGATCCCCACGCGGCGCAGCTCGCCTACACGGTCGACGATTTCAGCTATCTGGCGGCCATCGGCGAGTTCCCTGAGGCCTACATCGCGCTTCCCGACAAGAATTGGAAGACGCTTGCCGATGCGCTTGCAGCCGGCAAAGACAAGGGGCTCAACTACGCCTCGACGACGTCAATCGACCGCGTCGTCTCCGCGCTGATCGCCAAGAAGACGGGCACCCAGCTCTCCGCCGTGCCGACCCGCGGCGGCGCCGAGGCCGTGACACAGGTGATGGGCGGCCACGTCGATCTCGCCTACAGCTCCGGCGCCTACGTGCCGCAGGCCAAGGCAGGGCAGGTCAAGGTGCTCGCCGTGCTGGGCGACAAGCGCATTGCCGCCTTTCCCGATGCCCCGACGCTACTCGAGCTCGGCCACGATCTTGCCAGCGTCAACCTCATCGTCTTCATGGCGCCGAAGGGCATTCCGACCGACATCCGCGCCAAGCTGACCGCCGCGTTCGCCGCCGCGGCCAAGGACGAGAAGATCGTCGACCTCATGGATAAGCGCACGCTCGGCGACACTATCCTCATCGGCGACGACCTCACCGGTGCCATGCGCGCGCACAGCGCCCGCTTCAAGCAGATGATCGACCGGAGCAAAGCGCAGTGAGCGAAGACGAACGCGGCGCCGCAGGCTCCCGTCGCGCCGCGCTGGGGGAGACTGCAGCCGTCGTCGCGTTCGGCCTGGCGGCGCTCTGGATCATCCCGCGGCAGACCACGTCAGGCCCGGTGCTGGGTCTGCGGCCGGCCCTGCTGCCGGAGCTCTGCGCGCTCGCTATCGTCGCCATCGCTTTAATCGGGTTCGGGCTACGCCTGTGGAAACCCGAATCCGTTGCGCCGGAGAGGCTGGCTCCGATATGGCCAGCGGCGCTCCTTGCCGCAGTCGCCGCCGCGGGAATCCTGGCGCTGCAATTCGCCGGTCCGATCGCCTGCGGCCTGCTCATCGTCGCCCTGGGGCTCGCCGTGCTGCGCGAGCGGCGGATGCGCATCGTGATCCCGGCCCTTGCTGGCACAGCGCTCGCCCTCGTCCTCGTATTCCAGGTGTGGCGCTAGCGTGATGATCGAGAAATTCGCTCGCCCTTGCTTCGAGGTCCGACGAACTTCGCGACGGGGGCACTAGCCATGTCGGCCTCGGTGCTGGGCTTTGCCGACGCCCTGCGCCCCGATGTCGTCGCCTTCGTGTTTCTCGGCGTACTGCTCGGCTACGTGGTGGGCGTATTGCCCGGCCTCAATCGGCCGGCGGCGCTCGCGATCGCCGTACCGCTCAGCTACTACATGTCGCCGCTGTCGGCCGTGGCCTTCCTGATCGGCATTGCCAAGGCGAGCGGCGCCGGCGGCGCCACCACGGCCATCCTCATCAATACGCCGGGTGAACCCAACGCCGCCGCTACCGCGCTGGACGGCTATCCGCTCGCGAAGGCCGGCAAGGGCGAGAAGGCGCTCAAGGTCGCGCTCTATGCCTCGGTCGCCGGCGACATCCTGGCCACCACCGTGCTGATCGTGGTCGCCGAACCGCTAGCAAAGCTTGCCCTGAAGATCGGCCCCGTCGAATTGGCGGCCCTCACCCTCCTCGCCCTGACCTTCATCGCCGCGCTCTCGGGCAAGTCCCTCGCGCGGGGCCTGGTCGCCGCCTTCCTCGGCATCCTCTTTGCCATGGTCGGCACCGATGCGGAAACCGCCACGCCGCGCCTCACCTTCGGCTTCATCGAACTCGCCGACGGCGTACCGATCATGGCCATCACGGTCGGCATGCTCGCATTCACGGAGATGCTGATCCAGGGTCAGGAGCACCTGGCGCGCACGCGCGAGCAGACGGACGAACCCGCCGGCGTGGCGCCCACCGACAGCGCGCTGACGCTCGCCGAGATCAAGAGCGTCACGCCGACCACGCTCATGTCGAGCGCGGTCGGTATCGTCGTCGGCATCATTCCGGGCCTCGGCCCGACGGTTGCGTCGTTCCTCGCCTACGCGCTGGCCAAGCGCATGGCCAAGCCGCACGAGCGATTCGGCGAAGGCGAGCTCAAGGGCGTGGCGGCGGCCGAGACCGCCGACAACGCCGTCGTGCCCGCAAGCCTGATCCCGCTCTTCGCCCTCGGCCTGCCGGGCAGCGTGTCGGCCGCCATCATCATCGCCGCCTTCACCGTGCATGGCGTCACGCCCGGCCCACGCATGTTCGAGGAGCACGGCCGCCTGATGTACGGCATCTACGGCTCCATGATCGTGGCGAGCCTGCTCATGCTGGTGGTGGGCCGCGTCGGCCTCTCGCTGTTCGCGAAGCTGACGCGCGTTCCCGCCACCGTCATCATTCCGACGGTGCTCGCGCTTTGCATTCTCGGCGCGTACATGGAGACCAAGTCCGTCTTCTCTGTCTGGCTGATGTTCGGGTTCGGGGTGCTCGGCTGGGTGATGCACCGCTTCGACTATTCGCGCATCACCTTTTTGATCGGCTTCGTCGTGGGGCCCCTGTTCGAGCTGGCCGTGCGCCAGTCGATCATCATCACGCACGCCGACCCCGTCCGCATGCTGCAGCATCCGGTCGCGTTGGCGCTCGTCGCCTGCGCGCTCGCTGTGGCAATGACGTTCACCCTGGCGCCTCGCAGGGAGAGCCCGGCGCGCTGATTCCCGGCAGCGCGAACGACGCAATCGCCATCAAGCCAATGCCGACGACGGGCGCCGCGCCTGCCGCCTTGGTGGTGGTCGTGCTGCTCACGGCGTCCCCCGGCTCCCGCCGGTCGGCAAAACCTGCCCCCCGCGGCCTTGCTACGTGTCATGGAGACGGACACTGGCGTGCGAGTGCGCCGACTCGGCCTCAATCCGCGCTGAACAGGGCCGCGACGCCCAGGCCGCCGGTGGCCCCTTGCGTCACTGCGCCGAGCCCCGGGGCCGCGCCGTTGCGGCCACGCACCATACGCGTGAAGAGACGCGTCACGCTGACCGCGCTCGCCGCTCCCAGTGGATAGCCGCGCACAAGCGCCCCTCCGTCCGGGTTCAGCGCATCCTCGGAAAGATCGAAGGCATCGCGCACGGCGAGAGCCTGCGCCGCAGAGACTTCCGACATCTCCACCAGCGCCAGCTCGTTGCGGGGATTGGCGCCATTCGGGCGCAGGAGCTTTTCCAGCGCGGCAACGGGCGCTCGAGCTTCCTCACCTGCACCCATGCCCAGAATGCTGCTCGCCACGAGGCGCATAGCCTGCGGGGACCCGAGTTCGGCATGCACTGCGGCCGAAACGATGACGACGATCGCCGCGCCGTCCTGCAGCATGCTGCTGTTGCCGGCCGTCACTGTTCCGTCGGGGGGCAGCAGCGGCTCCAACTCCTCGAGGTCATCAATACCGGCGACATCAGCGGCCTCATCGCGCGCTTCCTCGCCGGCCATCCGCAGGGGGACGATCTCGCCGACAAAGCGCCGCTCGCCGATCGCCCGCTCTGCCTTGAGGTGGGAGCCTAGCGTGTAGCTGTCCTGGCGTTGGCGTGAGATGCCGAGACGCCGCGCCAGGGCCTCAGAGGCCGCCGCTGACGGCGACGCATCCCGAGCCTCGCCGGCATCGGCCTCGAGCCCCAGGAACCGCGGTGTCTGGAACAGGTTCCTCGGTCTGGCAACGCGCCAGGGGGCGGTCGAGATGGACTCCGCGCCTCCCGCCACGACGACACTTGCCTCGCCCAGAGCCACCGCGCGCATCCCGATCAGGATCGCATCGAGGCCCGAAGCGCACTGCCGGTCGACCGTCAGCGCCGCCGTGCCATCCCCGAGCCCCGCGGCCAGGCCGACGATGCGGGCT
>Ga0111539_10006137_pt1 | contig 15513 bp, 7 predicted proteins | sample RhiMethybrSRZTD1_FD_79667 | JGI IMG/M metagenome (GOLD analysis project Ga0111539, IMG submission 79667) | Populus rhizosphere microbial communities from Tennessee, USA - Rhizosphere MetaG P. TD hybrid SRZTD1 (version 2) (version 2) | ecosystem: Host-associated > Plants > Roots > Rhizosphere >... | reverse complement strand
GGTAAGCGAGGCCGGCCGCCGCGTCCCCCCGCTCGACGTGCAGGCGCCCCGCCTCGCGGAGCGCCGCCGCCATGAGGACCTCGTAGTGCGCCCGCGGCCCCTCGATCCACTCGTCGTACTCCTCCTCGAGGAACGGCCCGCGGTAGAGGGCCAGGGCGGCATCGAAGGCGGCGAGCGCCCCCGCGGCGTCGCCGCCCGCGGACGTGCGGCGCGCCTCGCGCAGGCCGGCCTCGAAGCGCTCCGCGTCGATGTCGTAGCGGTACGCGGGGTTCAGGCGGTACGCGCCGCGCTCGAACAGGATGAAGTGGCGCGGGACGTTGTGCCCGTCGTTGAGCGCGCGCCTCAGGAACGAGATGGTCGGGTGGAAGTTCTTCTCGATGACGGCGGGACGGGCGTCCCCCCAGAGCGCGTCGACGATCCGCTCCTTGGTGGCGCGCCGATCGCGCGCCACGGCCAGGTAGCAGAAGATGGTCAGCGCGCGCCGGATCTTCCAGGCGCGCGGCGGGATCGCCTGGCCGCGTTCGTGGAACACCTCCACCGGACCGAACAAGTGCACCGTGAGATCGGCGGTCCCCTGAGGGGGCGCGCTCCGGGGGACGGTCCCGGCCCCCGCCTCCACCGCCACGTGGAGCGCGGCCGGCGCCCCGTCCCGCGCGCCGAGCCAGCCGCGGAAGCCGGCGTCGACGGCGGCGACGCGCAGGAGCGCCGCCTCGTAGTCGAAACGGGTCGAGATCCGCAGCGCCGTCTCCGCGGCGCGCACGGCCGGCTCCTCCGCCCCCTGCCGGCGCCGCGCCAGGGCCAGCCAGGCGTGGGCGAGACAGGACGGGTAGGCGCGGTTCAGCCCGGTGAAGATCGCCGCCGACTCCTCGAGCGCCGTGACGGCGCGCTCGTCCTGCCCGGCGCGCACCGCCGTCTCCCCCGCCGCCAGCAGGGCCGAGGCGAGGCCTTCGCGGTGCGCGGCGGCGCGGACCCGCTCCACGACCGGCGCGAGGATCCGAAAGGCCTCGGCGCACCGGCCGGTGCGGGCCAGCAGGATGGCCTCCTCCTCCGCGAGGCCGTCGAGCAGGTCCATCCGGCCGAGCCCGGTGAACCGGGCGCGCGCCAGCGCATAGCGCTCGGCCGCCCCGGCGGCGTCGCCGGTCTCGCGCAGGAGCGTCCCCTCGGCCTCGAGCACGTCCGCCTGGAGCGCCGGGAGCCGCAGCTTCTGGGAGATCTCGCGCGCGTCCCCGAGGAGCGACGCGGCCCGGTCCCACTCCCCCCGGAGGATGGCGATGCGCGCCAGGTTGAGATACGCCGCCCCCTCCTCGGGACCGACGCGGATGTTCTCCGGCGCGGTGAGGATCCGGAAGCACTCGGAGGCGCGCCGGAAGTCCCCCCGCACCGCGTGCGGCAGCCCGAGGTTGTGGGCGATCATCAAAGTGAGGTGCTCGTCGCCGGCCTGGCGCGCCCGCGCCAGCGCCTCCTGCCAGCGGGCGAGCGCCGCGTCGTGGCGATCGGAGCGGTAGTGCACGAGCGCCAGCGTGTTGAGGGTCCGGGCCAGAAGCGCCGGCTCGCCGTCGCCGGCCTCGGCGAGGGCCCGCTCCGCCGTCTCGGCGGCGCGCGGCAGCGCCCCGGTCTCGAGGAGCGCGTACGCCAGCCCCTGCAGCGTGCTGGCGCGCGCCGGCCCCGCGAGCCCGGGGTGATGCGGCCCGGCGCCCCCGGCCGCTTCGGATGCGGCGAGCGCCCGCTCGAAGTGCGGGATCGCCGCGGCGTAATCCCCCGCCAGCCGGCTCGCCTCGCCGAGGAGATCGTCCACCACCGGCGAGGCGTGGCCGGTGCGCGCGACGACACCGCACGCCTCGCGCACGAGATCGATCCGCCCCCGGTGCAGGAGCCCCTTCCCCTGCCGGGCGAGGAGGTCGGCCGCGCCGCGCGCGTCCTCGGCGGCGAGGGCGTGCTCGAGCGCCGGCGCGAACTCGCGGCGGCGGGCGAAGGCGCGGCTGTAGCGGCGCTCGAGTGCGCGCCGCTCCTCGCGGCCGCGCTCCGCCTGCAGCCGGCGCAGCAGATAGTCGCGGAACAGCGGGTCGTACGCGAAGTGCGCGCCGCGGCTCTCGAGCGGGGCGAGGAAGAGGTTCCGGCGCAGGAGATCCTGCAGGACGGCGCGCGCGTCGACGCCCTCCAGCACCTCGGCGAGGAGATCCGGGTCGAACGTGGGCGGCGGAGCCGATCCGAGGAGGAAGGCGCGCGCCTCCTCCGGCAGCCCTTCGAGCACCCGGGCGGTGAACCAGTCGAAAATCTCCGGCTCGGTCCGCTCGAACACCTCCTCGGGGAGTCCGGCCGCGCCGGGGCGGAGGTGCGCGGTCTGGCGCAGCAGCTGCAAGGCCGTGACCCAGCCGCGGGTGCGCGCGTGCACCCGGCGGATCGCCTCGTCCGGCATCGACAGGCCGAAGGTGCCGGCGAGCAGCGCCCGCGTCTCCTCCTCCGTGAATCGGAGATCGTCGCCGCCGATCACCGCCACCTGCCCGTCCCCCTCCAGCCCCTTGAGGCCGATGTCCGGGAGCGAGCGCCCGACCAGGACGAGGTGCAGCGTCCCGGGGAGCCAGGCGAGCAGGCGCCGCAGCGCGCGCGCCGCCCCCGGGCTCCCTTCGAGGCGATCGATCTGGTCCAGGACCACGACGAACCGCCCCCCCAGCGATTCCTCCGCCTCGCCGATGAAGATGTCGGCGAGCTGCTCCGGCTTGCGGAACCCGGTGCGGGACTCCTTCCACATCCACTCGATCCGCTCGCCGAACTCCGGGGCGTGCTCCCGCAGCCCCTGCATCAGGTAGCGGAAGAAGATCGCCGGGTCGCGGTCCGACGGATCGAGCGAGTACCAGACGGTGTCGCCGCTGGTCTCCTGGAGGAAGCGGGCGACGAGCGTGGACTTGCCGTAGCCGGGCCCCGCGACCACCGCCGTGGCGCGACCCTCGAGGCCGCGCGCCAGCCGCTGGTGCAGGCGCTCGCGGCGCAGGTGGAACGGGCCGGGGCCGGGAGGCAGGAGCTTCGCCCCGAGGACCGGCATCGGCGTCTTCACCGCCCCCCTCCCGTCTCCCGCGGCAGCGACCACGCCTCGAGCCCGGTGTAGGCGCTCCGCGGATCGGGCCGGAAGCCCTCGAGGCGCCGCGGGACGGCGTGCAGCCGATCCCGCTCGAACAGGAACGTGTACGGCTGATCGGCGGCGATGATCCGCTGCGCCTTCCGCCACAGCGGCAGCGCCTTGCCGGCGTCCGCCTCGCCGCGCGCCCGATCGATGAGGGCGTCGAGCTCGGCGCTGGAGTAGGAGCCGTAGTTGTAGCCCCCGGTGCGCGAGGCGCTGTGGAACGCCGACTTGAGATCGAACTTGGTCGATTCGCGCCAGGTCCCGACGAAGGCGTCGAAGTCGTGGCGCTCGTGCGCCTCGACGAACGCGCCGAACTCGATCACCCGCGGCGTCGCCTCGATGCCGAGCGGCCGCAGCTGCGCCGCGACCATCTGGGCGACGTCGGCCCGGAGTCCCGATCCCTGGTTCGACTCGAGCGTGAAGCGGAAGGGGACGCCGTCCCGGTCGAGCAGGCCGTCGCCGTCGCGATCGGCGAAGCCCGCCTCCGCCAGCAGGCGGCGCGCCCCGTCCGGATCGTGCGGCAGCGGTGCTGACGCCGGGTCATGGGCCCACAGGAACGACAGGGCCGGACCGGCCGACGGGCGTCCGGTGCCGCGCAGCAGCCCCTCGATGACGGCGGGTCGGTCGATCGCCATGGTCAGCGCCCGCCGCACGCGCGCGTCGCGGAAGAGCGGCCGCTCCGTGTTCCAGCAGAGGAAGGTGTACGAGAGATCGGGGACCCGGACGAGGCGGAGACGCTTCGACTCCTGCACCCGCGCGGCGGCGTCGGGAGGGACGTTCTCCATCACATCGATGCCGCCGGCGAGCAGCTCGTTGACGAGGGTCGTCTCATCGGGAAGGATCCGGAAGACGACCGTGTCGAGTCGCGGCAGCGGCGCGAACAGGTAGGCGGGGTTCCGCTGCAGCTCGATGAACGCGCCGCGCTCGTAGCGCTTCAGGACGAACGGGCCGCTCCCCGCGGCGGGCTCGAGGAATCCCCGCTTCGGCCAAAGGGCGAGCGGCACCTCCCCGAAGACATGCCGCGGCAGGATGTTCCCCTCCGCCGCGTCCATCATCTGGTACGGATACGGGCGCGTGAAGCGGTACACGACCGTGCGCGCGTCGGGGGCGCTGACGGATGCGATGAACTCCTTCACGTCGCTCCCCACCCAGCCGACGTCGGGGCTCGTCGCCGCCTGGTGCGAGAACAGCACGTCGGCGGAGGTGACCTCGCGCCCGTCGCTCCAGCGGGCGCGCGGGTCGAGGTGGAAGGTCAGGGCGAGGCGGTCCGCCGAGAGATCCCACGACGCGGCGAGCCCCGGCTTGAAGCCCGGCGGGTGATCCGCGAAGTCGTCCTGCTCCATCGCCAGGCGCGCATAGAGGAGATCGGCCACCTCCTGCGTGAAGGCGTTCGTGGCGGTGTAGATATTGAAGGAGGTAACATCCCCGCGCACTCCGATGACGATCCTCCCGCCACCCGGAGCGGCGGGGGGCGTGGCGCGGGGGGCGGGCGCGGCCGCGGCGAGCGCCGCCGCGAGCAGCAAGCCGGCCGCGATCGCGGCGGAGCGAAGCCCGGCACGGCGTCCACGGCGCCGGATCGGCGGCGCCGGAAGTGAGTCGTCTCGTTTCATCCGGAAGGGCGACCAATGGCGGTCTGGGGAGATCCTACGCCCGGCCCCCGCGGGCCACAAGGATCGATTCCGGGGAACTTCGCGCGGAGCCCGGCTTGAGCGCCTTCTTCCTCCGACGTTTCCTCTTCGCCCTCCCGCTGCTGCTCGGCGCCCTGACGCTGCTCTTCCTGCTCATGGCGATGGTCCCGGGGCGGCCGTTCCCGGCCGAGACGGGGGCGCTCGACCCGGCGGCGGCGGAGCGACTGCGGGCCCTGTACGGGGTCGATCGCCCCGCGGCGGAGCGCTACATCCTCTGGCTCGGCGGGGTGGCGCGCGGCGACCTCGGCTTCTCCTTCTCGGAGCGGCAGCCGGTGGCGCCGGTCGTCGGGCGCGCGGCGGCGCGCACCTGCGTGCTCGCCGGGCTGGCGCTCCTCCTGCAGTTCCTCGGCGGGACGGCGGCGGGGGTGCTGGCCGCCGCCGGAGGGCGCGGGATCGATCGCGTCATCACCGGGGCCGCCGCGCTGCTGTACGCCGTTCCCTCGTACTGGCTCGGTCTCATGCTCGTCGGCCTCTTCTCGGTGCGTCTCGGGTGGCTGCCGGTGTCGCAGATGGCGACGGTCGAGGATGGCTCCCCCTTCCTGGTCGACGCACTGCGTCATCTCGTGCTGCCGTGCCTCGCCCTGGCGCTTCCGGCCGCCGCCGGCATCGCCCTGTTCGTGCGCGACCAGATCCGCGCCGCGCTCGATGGGGGGCTGACGCGGGCGGCGCGCTCCCGCGGCCTGGGGCGCGCGCAGATCGCCATCCGGCACGGCGCGTGGCGGGGGCTGTTCGCCGCCTCGACCCTGTTCGGGCTGGCGCTCCCGGGGCTGGTCGGCGGGAGCGTCGTCATCGAGACGCTGTTCGCCTGGCCCGGCATGGGGCGCCTCGCCTACCAGGCCACCCTGGCGCGGGACGCGCCGCTCGTCCTCGGGTGCGGCGCCTTCTCGGCGGCGCTGGTGATCGCCGGGAGCCTGGCGGCGGATCTCCTCACGGCGGCGATCGACCCGCGCGTGCGCGCGTCGCTGCGATGAGGATCGCGGGGGGGCCGGCCGCGTGGGTCCTCGCGGCGATTCTGCTGCCGGCCGCGGCGGCGCCGCTTCTCGCCCCGCGGCCTGCCGATTTCCAGGAGGACGTCGCCGGGGGGCGCGACCTCCCCCCGCTGAGCCGCGCCCACGCGCTTCACACCCCCGACGGACGGACCCGGATCGTCACCGGCCTGCGCCCGGACGGGGCGGGCTTCGTCTTCGAGCGGGCGGGCGGGACCGGGCGGGTGGACGCGGCCGACCTCGCGGTCCCTCCCCAGCCGCGCCTGTATCTCCTCGGTACCGACCGTCTCGGGCGCGACGTGGGGAGCCGGATCCTGTTCGGCCTGCGGCACTCCGCCGGCGTGGCGGCCCTCGCGGTGGCGCTCTCCCTGTTCGTCGCCTTCGCCCTGGGCGGCGCGGCGGTCTTCGGCGGACCGCTCCTCGACGCCGCGATCATGCGGGGAATCGACGTCGTCATGGCGGTGCCGCGGCTCCTGCTCTATCTCCTCTGCGCCAGCCTCCTCCCGCTCTCCACGCCGCTCCTGGTCGCGGTCCTCGCGGCGACGACCTGGACCGGCCTGGCGCGCATCGTCCGCGCCGAATTGCTGACGCTTCGGGGCGGGGGGATCGAGGCGGCGGCGCGCGCCGCCGGGGCCCGCCCGCTGCGCACCCTCTTCCTCCATCTGCTGCCGGCGATCCTCCCGGCGCTCGCCGTCGCCGCGTCGCTGCGCTTCGCCGACACCATCCTCCTGGAGTCGGCGGTCTCGGTCCTCGGGCTCGGCGCCCCGCCCCCCGCCGTCTCCCTCGGCGACATCATGTCGTCAGGGCGGGCCGCCGCCGGCGACTGGTGGCTGGTCGCCTTCCCGGGGCTGCTCCTCGCCGCGCTGGTTCTCGCCCTGCGGTCGGCCGCCACGTCGCTCGACCGGCTCCTCGATCCCCCCTCGATCGCTTGAAAAAGCACCCGCCCCGCCCCAAATAACCCTTGCGGCGCCGCTGCGGCAGGGTACTATCTACGTAATTGCTCTGAGTTGGCCCGGGGTTTCTTCGCCGAGACCCCGGCCGACGCGCTCGAATCGCAGTGACATCGCCGCGTGCACGACGCTTCGCTTCAGGGGAGCTCGGGGGATGCTCCGCCCTGGCACTCGTCGCACCATGCCGTTGCCCGCCCGCGGGGCGGAGGACACCGGTGCGCCTGCCCCACCCCGCGTCCGCTGGGAGATCCGGCTGGTCGCCTCGGCCCTCGCGCTGCTCCTGGCGATGGTGCTCCTCGAAACCGGTCTGCGCACCCTCACCGCCTTCGGCCTGATCCACGTCCCGCGACCACTCGGACGCGACGACGCCTTCTGGGACGCCCGGCACCCGCTGTTCGGCGTCTGGCACCACCCGCGCACGACCGCAACCCACGGGACCGCCTGCTTCAAGGTGCGCTACCGGACCAACTCGCTCGGGGCGCGCGACGTGGAGCACGCGCAGCGGGCGGAGCGCCCGCGCGTCCTCGCCCTCGGCGATTCCTACCTCGAGGGCTGGGGGGTGGATCAGGAGAGCCGCCTCACCGATCTCCTGGAGCAGAAAAGCGGCATCGAGCTCATGAACCTGGCGATGTCGCACTTCGGCACGTACCAGGAGCTGCTGGCGTACCGGGAATTCGGTCCGCGGTTCGAGCACCAGGGGGTGCTGGTCGGCGTCCTGCCGATGAACGACTTCTACGATCTCGACCTCGCGGTGGCCCGGCGCTCGCCCGGCTACATGTACCGCTATCGCCCGTACCTCGACGGCGCCTTCCCCGACTATCACCGCGTGGACTACCGCGAGCCGGCGGCGCGACGGTTCCTGCGGCACGAGTCGGCCGCCTTCAACGCGGTGGCGTGGGCCTGGTACGCGCTGGCGGGCCGGCCGGAGGACTCCTTCGATCGGCCGCCGGCGTTCGCGGCGGCGTCCGGCCTCGTCCACTCCTTCTATTACGACTACACGCTCCGGGAATTCCTGCTGCTGCGCTATTGCCTCGAGCAGATCGTCGCGGAGGCGCACGGCCGGCCGGTTCTGGTGGTGCTCTTGCCGGCCCCGCCCGACTTCCCGCGCTACGCGCAGTCGGGCCCGGAGCCGCCGCCGCTCGGGCGGGAGCTCGACGCCATCGGGAAAACCCACGGCTTCCGCGTGGTCGATCTCCTGCCGGAGATGGCGCGCCGCTCGCGCGACTGGAGCGAGTACTTCTTCACCTGCGACTACCACTGGAACGAGCGGGGCCACGCGATGGCCGCGGAGATCCTGAACGCCCGGCTGCGCGAGGCCCTCCCTGCGCTCCCAGAAGGGGAGCACCACGACGGCGTCCGCACCGCCGCAGGTCTCCGCCCCCCGAGGGTACCCCCGCACTGATACAATCGCCCCACTCGACCACCGAATTGTCCGCAGCCGGATGGGGTTCCATCCCGGAGGGATTTCCATGACGCGACCCTGGCGCCCGACGCTTCTCGCCGCCGTTCTTTTCGCCGTCCTCGCCGCTCCCGCCATCAGGAGCGACCTCCGGGCCGCGCCGACCCCTGCGACCAACCGGCTGCGCGTCATGAACCTGAACATCTTCTATGGCGGGGACGAGCTGAACCTCCAGAACGGCAACTTCTGTGTCCGCGCCGACGGCTGCCCCGAGACGCTGGCGCTGGTGATCGAGGAGATCCGCCGCGCGGCGCCCGACGTCGTCGGCATCGAGGAGGGGGAGCACAACGCCTGCACCATCGCCCTGGCGCTCGGGTGGAACTGCTCCGCCCGGATGCAGATCGTCTCGCGGCTGCCGCTCATCGATCCCCCGGGCGGGGACGGGACCTACCTGTTCGTGCAGCTCGCCCCCGGCAAGGTCGCGGCGATGATGAACGTGCACCTGCCGTCCGATCCGTACGGGCCGTACCTGGTGCGCGACGGCGGCACCGAGGAGGAGCTCCGGACGCTCGAAACCTCCGTGCGCCTGCCGGCGATCCAGGCGCAGCTCGCCGCCCTGCCGGCGCTCCTGCACGCCGGCATCCCGGTGTTCCTGACCGGCGACTTCAACTCCCCCTCGCACCTCGACTGGACCCCCGCGGTCGCGGCGATCCGCCCCGAGGTGGCCTTCCCGTTCGACTGGCCGGTGAGCCGGGCGCTCTTCAACGCCGGCTTCCGCGACGCGTACCGTGTCCTCCACCCGGACCCGGTTGCGGTGCCGGGGTTCACGTGGTCGCCCGGGGGACCGGAGACGGTGCCGAACGACGTCTTCGACCGGATCGACTGGGTGCTGGCGGCCGGGAACGCCGTGCCGGTTTCGAGCACCGTCGTCGGCGAAGGGGGCTTCCGCGACGCCGGCGTCACGATCGACCCGTACCCGACCGATCACCGCGGGGTCCTTTCCACCTTCGACGTCACCCCGGGCGTCTCTCCCATTCTGGTGGCGGTGGGGGCGCGCCGCGTGTTCACCGGGGAGATTCTGATGGTCACGTTCCACGCGCGCGGCCGCACCGGCGAGGCGGTGGTGATCGTGCCGGCCGGCGGGACCGCCGCGACCGCCCTGATTCGCCGGCCGACCGGCGGCGCGGTGGACGGGACGCTCGTCTTCGGGACGTCGTCGCTGGCGCCCGGGGCATACGAGGCCGCGCTCCTGGACCCGGGCGGCGCGATCGTGTCGCGCAGCCCCTTCTGGCTGTACGCGCCTGGGACTCCGCCGTCGCTCGTCACCTCGAAGAGCGTGTACGTCAGCGGCGAGCCGATCGAGGTGTCGTGGAAGGGGGCCCCCGGCTCCCGCTGGGACTGGCTCGGGATCTACTCGCCCGGGGAATCGGACAGCAGCAAGGTGTCGTCGCAGCGCGTCTCCGGATACGGCGGCAACGCCCACTACCGGCTTTACGCCTACACCCGCACCGCCATCGAGGGGACGGCGACCTTCACCGCCGAGTCGTTCCCGGGCTACACCGTCTGGCCGCTCCAGCCGGGGAACTACGAGATCCGCCTGCTGCTCGACGACGGCTACCGCACGCTCGCCTCGTCGCCGCCGTTCAAGGTCGTCAAGCCGTAGGGAACCTGCCCGGAGGCCGCCGCGTTTCGCCTCTGCGACCATCGCGGGAGGGCCGATGCACTCCATCCTTCAGGATTTCCGTTTCGGGCTGCGCGCGCTGCGCCGCCAGCCGGGCTTCACGGCGATGGCGGTGCTCACCCTCGGCCTGGGGCTCGGGGCCACGACCGCGATCTTCAGCGTGTTCCGGGCGGTGCTGCTGGCGCCGCTGCCGTACGACCAGCCGGACCGCCACGTGATGATCTGGAGCCGCTGGGCCGGCTGGGACAAGACCTGGGTCTCGGCGGCCGAGGCGCGCGACTACGCGGGCGCCCGGCTGCTGCGCGACGCCGCCGCGTGGGCCACCGGCCGGGTCAACCTCACCGGCGGGGGGGAGCCGGAGCGGGTGGGCGCCGCCGAGGCCACGGCGAACATCCTCGAGGCGCTCGGGGCGAAGCCCCTGCTCGGCCACGGCTTCCGACCCACCGATGATGACTCCGGGGACGGGGCGCCGGTCGTCCTGATCGGTCACGGGCTCTTCACGCGGCGCTTCGGCGGGGATCCGACGGTCCTCGGCAGGACGATCCAGATCGACGGGCGCGGCTACGAGATCGTCGGCGTGATGCCGCCGGGCTTCCGGCTGCCGACCGACTACCGCGAGGACTTCGCCGAGCCGACCGAACTGTACGTGCCGCTCGTTCTCGACACGGACCCGAACAATCGCGGCAACCACGGCTTCTACGCCGCCGCGGCGCTTGCCCCCGGCGCCACGGTCGCCCAGGCCAATGCCGAGCTCAAGGCCATGACGGCCGAGTGGACCCGGCAGGGGCTGTACGAGAAGGAGATGCGCTTCGAGGCGTTCGCGGTGAGCCTGGTGGACGAGATCCTCCGGCCGGTGACACCGGCGCTCGTGCTGGTGAGCGCCGCGACCCTCTCCCTGCTGCTCATCGCGTGCGCCAACGTCGCCAACCTGCTGCTGGCGCGCGCCGAGTCGCGCCGCCGCGAGCTGGCGGTGCGCTCCGCCCTCGGCGCCGGCCGGTTCCGCCTGCTGCGGCCGCTCCTGGCGGAGACCCTCCTCCTGTCCTGCGGCGGCAGCGCGCTCGGTCTCGGCATCGCCTTCGCCGGCGTGCGTCTTCTGGCCGGCTCGAACCTCGCGGCGATCCCGCGCGCCCAGGACGCCCGGATCGACGCCGCCGTCCTCGGATTCGCGGCGCTGGCCGCGCTTCTGACCGCGCTGGTCTGCAGCGTCGTGCCGGCGCTCCGGGCCTCGCGCGTCGATCTCACCGGCTCGCTCAAGGACGGCGCCGGGAGCGTGACCATCGGCCGCGATCGCCAGAGGAGCCGCAGCGCGCTCGTCGTCGCGGAAATGGCGCTCGCCGTCGTGCTCCTCGTCTCGGCCGGCCTGGCGCTGCGGAGCCTCTGGGCGTTGCGGCAGGTGCGCCTCGGGTTCGACCCGGAGCACGTCCTGACGATGCGGCTGGCGCTGCCGCAGGCGTCGTATGGGACCGACGCACAGGTGGAGGGGTTCTACCGCGATCTCGTGGAGCGGGTGCGCGCGCTTCCCGGGGTGCAACAGGCCGGCGTCGTCCGCTCTCTGCCGCTGGCCACGACCCTCGGCGACTGGGGGCTCGACATCGACGGGTACGTCGAGACACCCGGCGACAACGCCAAGGGGGACTGGCAGGTGGTGAGCGACGGCGCCTTCGAGGCGCTGGGGGAGCGGCTGGTCTCGGGCCGCTTCTTCACCGGCGCCGATCGCGCCGACGCGCTTCCCGTGGCGATCGTGAACGAGACGATGGCGAAGCGGTACTGGAAGGACGGCGACGCTCTGGGCGGGCGCATCAAGATGGGCAGCCGCGAGGAGCGCCCCTGGATCACCGTCGTCGGGATCGTCGGCGACGAGCAGCACAACGGCGTCGGCTCGGTGGTCAAGGAGAAGTTCTACCGGCCGCACGCGCAGTTCGCGATGGGGGGCGCGCTGTCCGCGCCGCGCGACATGACGCTCGTGGTGCGCACCCCGTCCGAACCGCTCGGCGTCCTGCCGGCAGTCCGCCGGGAGATCGCCGGGATCGACCCGGCGCTGCCGGTCGCGAGCGTGCGGCGGATGACCGATGTCGTCTCGGGCGCCATCGCCGCGCCGCGCTTCACCGGCTGGCTCCTGGGGCTGTTCGCCGCCACCGCCCTGACGCTGGCGGCAGTCGGGATCTACGGGGTGCTGTCGTACCTCGTCAGCCAGAGGACCCGCGAGATCGGCCTGCGGATCGCCATCGGCGCCCGCCGGTCCGAGGTGATGCGCCTGGTGCTGGGACGCGGGCTGACGCTGGCGCTCTCGGGGGTCGCCCTCGGTCTTTTGGCGTCGCTCTTCGCCGGGCGCCTCATGGAGGGGATCCTCTTCGGGATCCCGGCGCGCGATCCCTTCACCTTCCTGAGCGTGCCGCTGGTGCTGACCGCCGTGGCGATCGCCGCGAGTCTCGTTCCGGCGCTGCGCGCGACGCGCGTCGATCCGATCGTGGCGCTGCGGGCCGAGTAGCGCCGCGGGGGGGCCGCCTCCGCTATCATCCCGGCCCGCGTGCGGCCCCTTCTCCGGTCCGGTCTTCTCCTCGCGGGGCTGCTGCTACCCGCCGGCCGCCCGCAGGCGGACGCGCTCGCCGCGGAGGCCGCCGCCCCGGACGAAGCGCCCCGGGTGTCGGTCGGCCGGGCGGCCTCCCCCATCCGACTGGACGGCCGCCTCGACGAGGCGGACTGGGCGCTGGGCGGCGTGATCCTCGACCTGACGCAGCAGTCGCCGGTCCCCGGCGGCGCTTCCCCCTATCACACGACGGTGCGGCTCCTGACCGACGGGACGACGCTCTACATCGGGGTGCGCGCCCTCGATCCGCAGCCCGGGAAGATCGCCATCCACACGATGCAGAAGGACGGCGACCTGACCGGCGACGACGCCATCGCCCTCTGCTTCGACACCTTCGGCGACCGCCGCACCGGGTACTTCTTCGAGATCAACGCGGCGGGGGCGCGCTACGACGGACTCATCGCCGACTTCGAGACGATCTCCCCCGACTGGGACGGCATCTGGGACGCCGCCACCTCGGTCGACGCGGAGGGGTGGACCCTCGAGGTGGCGATCCCGGGGCCGACGCTGCGCTTCGCGACCGGGGACGCCGCCTGGGGATTCAACGTCCAGCGCCGCGTGGCGCGCGACCGGACCGTGCTGCGCTGGACCGGGACGACCCTCGACGCGCGCACCTCCGACATGCGGCGCGCCGGCGCCCTCGAGGGGGCGGGCAGCCTGCGCCAGGGGATCGGCCTGTCGATGAGCCCGTACGGCCTGGTGCGGACCGACACCGACTTCCGGCTCGACGACACCGACACCGTCGGCGACGCCGGGGCGGACGTCGCCTACAGCATCACGCAGCAGCTGTCGGGGGTCCTGACGATCAACACCGACTTCGCCGAGACCGAGGTGGACACGCGCCAGGTCAATCTCACCCGCTTCCCGCTGTTCTTCCCGGAGAAGCGCTACTTCTTCGTCGAGGGGGCGAACCAGTTCACGTTCGGTCTGGGGCTCAACGAGGACTTCGTGCCGTTCTTCAGCCGTCGGATCGGCCTGTTCGAGGAGGAGCGGGTGCCGATCGACGCCGGCGTGAAGATCATCGGCCGGCAGGGGCGCTGGGGGATCGGCGTGCTCGACGTGAAGACCGGCGACATCCCCGCCGCCCCCGCGACGAACCTCTTCGCCGGACGCGTGACGTACGACGCGAGCCAGCACCTCCGTTTCGGCGCCATCGGGACGCGCGGCGATCCGGACGGCGTCAGCGAGAACTGGCTCGGCGGCGTGGACGCCGTGTGGCAGACGAGCACGCTGTTCGGCGACAAGAACTTCGCGGTGGGGGGCTGGTGGTCGCGCACCGGCGGCGATGCCCCGGAGGGGGATCCGGGGGGCAAGTCCGACGGCTGGGGGTTCAAGATCGACTACCCCAACGACCGCTGGGACAACGTCTTCCTCGTGAAGGTTTTCGGGGACTCGCTCGACCCGGCGCTCGGGTTCCTGCCGCGCCCCGGGATCCGCCTGTACCGTGCCGCTTCGACCTTCGCGCCGCGGCCGCAGGGGGCGTTCTGGCAGGACAAGGTCCGCCAGTTCTTCTTCGGGGCGGTCGGGACGTTCATCACCGATCACACGGGGGAGGCGGAGTCGTGGGAGATCCTGGGCTTTCCCCTGTCGATCGAGACGCCGGCGGGAGGTCACGCCGAGGTGCTCCTCACCCCCACCTACGAGCGGCTCGACGCGCCGTTCGAGATTGCGCCCGGGGTGTTCGTGCCGATCGGCGAGTACCACTTCCTGCGCGAGCGGGTGTCGGCCAACACGCGTCCGGATCGGCCGTGGCAGGCGGGCGGGTACGCCGCCGGCGGCACGTTCTACGACGGAAGGCTCAAGGAGCTGCAGGGGTTCGTCCGCTTCGCGTCGTCCGGCGGGCATCTTCAGATGGAATTGAACGGGCTCTACCTCGACGGCCACCATCCCGCGGGGGATTTCGTCACCCACCTCTGGCAGTTGAAGACGGCGTACGCCTTCTCGCCGGATGTGGTGCTGTCGTTCGACGGCCAGTACGACAGCGTGTCGCGCAACATCGGCCTCAACGCCCGGCTGCGCTACACCATCCGCCCCGGGGCCGATCTCTACGCCGTGTGGACCCGCGGCTGGCTGCACCCGCCCGGGGCGGAGCGCGCGCTCGAGGCGGAGCCGATCGACAGCGAGGCGGTGGTCAAGCTGCGCTGGACCTTCCGGATGTGAATGTGCGGGAGCGCCGGATTCATTGGAGGCAGCAATCCGGCTTGACGCTCTGAGGATCTCGCCGTATCCCCATCGCAAGCACGCTCGATCGACCTGTTGTTTCAGTGTGTCGCCCCACGGTTCCGCAACCTTCCGCGGGTCCGCCGCGACTAAGAGGTGTCGGCCCGGCTGCCCCGGGCCGCCGTTCGCGGTGCCGCCTCGCCGCCGGCATCGCCGTCCATTCCGTCGCCGGAGGAACGGTCATGCGCTCATCCACCCGCGGTCGCTTCGGTCCCATCGTCCGGTTCGCCCCCATCCTCGCCGCCCTCGCCCTCTTCGCGCCACCCGCTGGCGAGGCCGCCGCGGCGTCGCTGTTCCCGAACCCGGTCTACGCCGTCGGGACGAACCCGTACGGCATGGCGCGGGCCGACTTCGACGGGGACGGTCACGACGACCTGATCGTCTCGAACGCGACGCAGGAGTACTACAACGGCGGGACCGGCGACCTGTCGCTCCTGCGCGGTCTCGGTGACGGGACGTTCGCCGCAGAGGTCCGGATCCCGGTCTCCCATCACCCGACGGACGCCCAGTCCGGTGACTTCAACGGGGACGGGGCCCAAGACGTCGTCTACACCTCCTGGCAGGGGGCGATGGTGCTGTACGGCCACGGCGACGGGACCTTCGGACCGGATGTGGCGCTTCCGGGCACCCCCGGGGTCGCGCGGGTCGCTCACTTCGACGCCGACGCCCTGACCGACCTGCTGGTCGTCGAAGGGGTGCACGGCGACGGCAACGTGCGTGCCCTGCTCGGCCAGCCGGCCAATTCGTTTCTCGCCGGGAGTCCCATCCTGAGCGGACTCTCCGGCCTGCCGACGGTGACCGACATCGATGCGGACGGCTTCGACGATGTCGTGTTGATCACCGGGACGTTCGGCCCGTGCTCGATCCCGCAGACCAACACGCTG
>Ga0111539_10006136_pt1 | contig 15514 bp, 11 predicted proteins | sample RhiMethybrSRZTD1_FD_79667 | JGI IMG/M metagenome (GOLD analysis project Ga0111539, IMG submission 79667) | Populus rhizosphere microbial communities from Tennessee, USA - Rhizosphere MetaG P. TD hybrid SRZTD1 (version 2) (version 2) | ecosystem: Host-associated > Plants > Roots > Rhizosphere >... | reverse complement strand
TCCAATGACTTGTGGATAGACGTGTAGTTATCGTCGTAGAACCCACGGAGGGTCGCAGAAATACTCCATGGCTTGGTGCTTTCCATGGGAGACAACCCGGGGGCGGCAGCCTGAAGCCCTGCTGTGCTCACCGCGACCAAACCGGCGGACGCTATGATCTTTTTCATATTGTTTAGTTGTTACCTGTTCTGAATCCCTGATTTAAGCCAAAATGACTGCCACGGTTCTACTTGTAAACACAGCAATGTCAACACATTACAAGCCGCCCGTGCTACGGTCTGTCAGCTTGTTCGGAGACTTTGATTCTTTTTGTAGCCGGATGTTCAGAATCTGTCAAAAGAATTTCGGGCCTTATTCCTTCCGGGGCCATTTTCAGCGGAAAACCCGCCGGCACCTCTCGCGTCACCAAAATCCCCAGCACGAGGCTTTCCCAATTCGCTCCGCTACCCCGAACCCAATGTTTCTCGGCCAATAAATAAATCTCCTTCAAAGACTCGATTGACTTTTGCTCACCATTCGAGCCACCTGCGGCATCTGCCAGACTCCGCAGCCGCGCTAGAAGTGTCTCCCAATCGGTATCTGCCCCCTCGGCTTGGCGCCACTGCGCCACTGCCCCGGCATCGAGTCTGCCCATCGTCAAATGCGTGAGATGCAACCCCTGTAGCCGCTTGAGCTGGTGAAGCGAATAAAAGTCATTACCCGACGGCGTCCCCGCGATTCCGTGCTTTGGCGGCAGCCACACCGCCTTGCGATCCCCATACCATGCGATCGCCCACGGCATGTCAGACATCATCCAGCCGTCCTCCCCAACGTAGCCCGCCGCGGCATGCGCATATGGAGGATAATACGGCGGATACGAGATCGGCGATGAGCGCGGCGCCGCAAAGGTCAGGATCAGCGGCGCGCACACCAACACAAAAAACGCGCCCAGGATTCCGTACCGCACGGCCACAGCCGTGAACTGCTCCAGAAGATTAAACAGCAGACTGATCCCGAAAATGAAAACCAGCGGCGCAACCACTGTCAGATAATCCGAAGCCAAAGACGTTCCTCCGCCCACGGTCCCCAGACTATCGGTCGCCACGATAGCGGCTTGTGCCACAATCAATATCCCCAGTAACGCCACCACCAGCAGGCGCAAACGACTGTTAATCACCTTCCGAAACGGCACCACGAGCCCCGCCAGGAACAACGCCGTCACCCAACTCCCTCCCAGACTCGGCAAATCGTGCAACCAAATCTCACGCAGATTCAGCAATATCTTTCGTGCGATCGCATCCGTCGTCACCGTATTGAAATCCGGCGCAAACGATCGCATCAAAGTGTCTCCTGGAAAATGCGCCGTACCGACCAGCGCCGTGTACGACGCCGTGCCGAACAACGTCCCGCTCACCGAATAATTCCGCGCCAGCCAGGGGACGACTACTGCCAGAAATGCCAGACTCGACGCCAGCGCCAGCACCACCGGCGAAGTCGCCCCAACACCGGTTGCTGAAGTGGCACCCATACCAGTGGGCGCACCGCTCCTGGGCAGCGTCACCAGATAAATCACCACCGGTACTATCAATGCCAGGAGCGCGTACCGCGTCAGCCCGGCCGCGGCCGTCACCATACCCAGACACACCGCCAGCATTACTGCCCTGTCGCGGGATACTGTCGTTGCCACGCTAGCGGCCAAATGCGCCAGCAGCAACACCAGCAACGTCAGCCACAACGTCGGCAAGCCCGAAACACTGTGCCGCCAAAAAACCTCCGCCCCCACGAACGCCGCCGCCGAGACCCATCCCACCCCCTCATCGAACAACCGTCGCCCGAACGAAAAAACCAGGCATGCGCAAACCAACAAGAGCAATTGGTTGAACCCAATGATCCATACCTCCGGCCCGTACGTTTTGAACATTCCCCCCTTGCCTTCCCACTCATCGCCTCCCACTCCAAACAACTCTCTTACCTTCAACACAGCGGCCAACACCACCGGATATGCGGGCGGATTCGACAAATCAGGACACCGCTCGATCACCCGCGCCATACCCGCAGTGCGCGATGCGGCGGCCGCGCCGCTATTGGTCTCTGCTCTAGTGGCGAATAAATACAAACTCAACGGCCGCACCACATCCGTTTGGAACCCTTGCCCTTCCGAAATATTTCGCGCCAACTGCGCGGCGTCCATCGCTTCCGGCGTCGAAAAATTCTGGTACGCCGCCATGTTGTAGAATAGCGCCACCGCCACGATGGCAACGATCGCCACGGCACCTTTGAGGACACGATAGCCCGAACCCACCTCCAACTTATGAATTATGTCTTGCGCAAATACTGGCATGTCTTGGTCAGGCCATGCTACACGCCGCCGTGCCGCTTCCAAGCCTGTCCCATCACAGACAACGCAACGCGCCACGCCACTCAACCGCGGGTTTTTTCCAACGAGGAAAGGGCGGGTTGCGTCGCTGTGAGGACTTCCGCGTTTGGCTGGGCTCTTTTCGCTAATCAGTCAGAGCGGTTCACGGGAACGCTCGAGGGAAAACACCAGCCGCAGCCAAAAGCTCCTGGCAGGGGCGTGCTGGTCATCGCCTGTACCAGAGATAGTATGCCAATGCACCCAAAGCGACAACGAACAGAAGCCATATCACCCATTTTGACCTTCCAGCCGTCACTGCGGCTGGCCTCTTCCCTTGAAGAGGGGCACTGCTTCGCCCTTGTGCCCGGTGACTGGTCGCCCGCGCACTCCGCCCCTTAAACGATTTCTGTGGGTCATCAAGGTCGACATCCTCTCCTGCCTGCGCGTCGGCCATCCGCCAACCTTCGCGCTTGCAAAGGCCCGCAAACTGTCTGATGTGATTGACGCTGGCATCTGTGTGAACCTCCTGAACCTTACCACCCTGCACAGTCAATTTAACCCGGAAACCGCCATCCACATCCACAGGCAACGCTGCGGAGATGGGTGATTGCCACTCCAGATCGATGAACGCTCCATTCAAAGCGTCGGTCACGCGACCGAGATCGCCCAGCGGCTCAATCTGCTGCGACGTTGGACCGGTTTTGTAGATGATCAGATTCCGAGACATCGTTCTGCTCTCCGATTCTGAAAGCATTCCTCATTCCGTAATCCAAATTGTTCTCCCGCCGTTCGTGGACGAAATACGACACTTGGGTTTGCTCGTCTCAGAAGCTCCTTTGCAATGTCGTATGCTGCCATGCGATCGTCGGTGCCTCCTTCAACTGGCTACAGCCCCTCCAAATGATACGCGTGGAGTTTGCGATGGAGGGTGCGCCGGCTCATGCCCAGTTTCTTTGCCGCGTCCGTGCGGCTGCCGTTGGAGTCGTTCAGCGCGCGAATGATCAATTGTTTCTCCGCTTCTTTCACCGTGATGTCACCCTGCGCGATGATTGAGCCTGACGAAGTGCCTGAACCAGGAACGGACCCCGACGGAGCGGCGTCCGCGCCCGCCCGGACTTCCGCGGGGAGGTCGCGCGCGGTGATGCGTTCGCTGCGAGAGAGCACCACCGCCCGTTCAATCGCGCTGCGCAACTCACGCACATTTCCCGGCCACGAATAAGCAATCAGCCGCTCCATTGCATCCGTCCCAATCTCGCGCACGCGCTTGTCATTCTCCCGCGCGGATTCGCGCATGAACGCCTGCGCCAGTAACGGAATGTCGTCGCGCCGATCGCGCAGCGACGGCAACTCAAGCCGCACTACATTGAGCCGGTAATAGAGGTCCTCGCGAAACGTCCCCGCCTTCACCAGGTCCTCCAGCTTCCTGTTCGTGGCGGCGATCAGCCGCACATCCGCGCTGTGTGTTTTCGTTGAGCCAAGCCGCTCAAACGTTCGCTCTCCCAAAAACCGCAGCAACTTCACCTGGATTGTCGCGTCAATCTCCCCGATCTCATCCAGGAACAACGTCCCGCCTTCGGCTTCCTCCACGCGCCCGATGCGCCGTTCGTGCGCGCCCGTGAACGCGCCCTTTTCGTGCCCGAACAACTCGCTCTCAATCAACGTCGCCGGCAACCCCGCGCAATGCACCGCCACCAGTTTGGCCCGGCTGCGCGGACTCAAATTATGGATCGCCTTCGAAATCAGCTCTTTGCCCGTTCCGCTTTCTCCCGTGATCAGCACCGTCGCCCGAGTCGGCGCGACCTGCCTCACCACATCGAACACCTCCTGCATCGCCACCGACTGCCCCACGATGTTCTCCAGCCCGAACTTCGTGTCCAATTGCTGGCGCAACGTGACGTTCTCGGCCTCCAGTTTTTGGTTGCGCAGCACCCGCGCGATCCGCATCTCCAACTCGTCGATCTGCATCCGGCCCTTGGCGATGTAATCGTCCGCCCCACTTTTCATCGCCTGCACCGCTACTTCTTCGGAGCCGTAAGCCGTCATGAGGATGCACACCGGAGGCCGCGGCAACGACTTCGCGCGCGCGATCAATTTCATCCCATCCTCGGACGGCAGTCGAAAATCCGTAAGCAACACGTCAAAATGCTCCGCTTCAAGCAATCCCATCGCCGTGGCCGCGTCCTCCGCCAGGTACACGTCGTAACGATCGTCCAGCGCGGCGCGCAGCCCTTCGCGTGTCGGCTTCTCGTCATCCACAATGAGCAACGTGGGTTTGCTCATTGATCGTCTCTTTCGGTCGGCGACGGAGCGCCGACCCTACCGCCGTCGTGTTCGCCGGCCCCCAATAGCCGCGGATGCTGTTCGTGCAACGGCCACCAAACACGAAACGTGGTGCCCTCGTTCACGCGGCTTTCCAATTCAATCCTGCCCCCGTGATCGCGCACGATCCGCTGAACGATCATCAACCCCAGGCCGCTGCCCTTTTTCTTCGTGGTGAAAAACGGCTCGAAGATGCGGTTCAGTTGCTCCTGCGCGATTCCGCCCCCGGTATCGCGCACCGCCACCCACACGGCCTCCGCGGACTGCCCTGTCTCCACCGTGAGCGCCCCGCCCTTCGTCATCGCCTGGATCGCATTCTTAATGAGATTCACCAGCACCTGCTTGACCTGGGCGCGATCCAACGGGGCATCCGCAAGATGCCGCGCAAACCGCTCCTCAATTCTCACCCCGCGATTCTCGATTTCCGGTCGCAGCAGGTCCACCGTCTCCCGCACCACGCCATTGAGATTCGTGGGCGCGAGTCTGGGCGGCGTAGGACGGATCGCTTCCAGAAATTGTCGAACGATATAATCGAGCCGAACAATTTCCCCCTTCGCGACTGCCACGTAACGCTCCAATTTTTCGATCGTGTCAAAAGGGGACTCCTCCGTTGTCACCGTCACCGTTTTCCGTTGACGGCGCGCCTTTGTCCCGACCGGCTGCGCCGAGTCCTGCTGCCGCAGTTTCCTCAACTCGCGTTCCATCAACTGCAAATGGATGTCCAGCGCATTCAGCGGATTGCCGATTTCGTGCGCCACGCTGGCCGCGAGCAGCGTGAGCGCTTGCGTCCGTTCCGTTTCGATCGCGGCAAAGGTCTTGCGCCGGCTCTCCGTGGCGTCGTGCAGAATGAGCGCGAGGCCCGAACTGCCTTTCGCGGCGCCGTCCAGCGGCGCAGCGTACAAACTCAAAAACCGTGGCCGCGGATAAGACACTTCTAATTCATGACGGCTGACGCGGTCCCCTCCACGGCCGTCCATGGCAGCCAAAGACGACCAATCGATCTCGGGCAAATACCGCGAAATCGGCTGGCCTTCGCTCTCCTGTCGCTTCAGTCCCAGAAAACGAATGACCGCTTCGTTGAAATAAAGAATGCGGCCGGCTTCATCCACCACCAGCACGCCGTCCTCGATCGTGTCGAACAACGTCTCCAAAAACGTCCGTTCCCGGGCAAGCCGCTGCACCACCGTTTGGAGACCCGCTTTGTCGAGCCGGCCAATGCGCGCCAGGACCTTGTCGAGGAAGTTGGACTTTGGTGAAGCCACGCGTCTAAAACCACTTCTTACGTTTAAACCACCACACCGTGAGAGCGGTCGACACGACGGTGAGACCGATCGCAAAATAATACCCGTGCGGCCATTTATACTCGTGCATCGACTGGAAATTCATGCCATACCAGGTCCCCACCAGCGTCATTGGCATCGTGATCACGGTGATCAACGTAAGCAACTTGACGACTTCACCGGTTTGGTTCGACGACATGTTGAGGTAAACCTGCAGAATGTTCGTCAGCGAATCCATGTACGTCTGGGCGAGAGTCGAGATGCGGAACAGTCCATCGTAAACATCGCGGTAATACGGCACCAGGTGCGGGCGAATCAGCTTGAATTCGCCCGCTGCGAACCGCGCCAGCACTTCGCGCTGCGGTCCGATGATTTGGCGAAGGTGAAGGACCTCTTTCTTGATTTTTACGAGCTTGTTGAGCGTCTTCTTGGTCGGTTGCTCAACCACCTGGTCTTCGAGGGCCGCAATTTCCAGCGAGAGTTCCTCCAGAGCGGGCTTGTAGTTTTCGACGATGCCGTCCAGCAGCGTGTGCGCCACGCGATCCGGCGCGCGGGCGATGTGCATGGTGCCACGCATGCAGCGTTCCTCCGTTGCTTGAATGCTTCGCAGTGGAACGTCGTGATACGTCACCAGAAAATTCTTCCCGAGAAAAAAGTTTAGCTCACTCGTCGCGAAGACGCCGTCCTTGCGGCTGTAATCGACGGCGTGAATAACCATGAACAAGTAAGCCGAGAAGCGGTCCTCATCCTTGGGTTGGTACTCCTCCACCTTTGGCGCCGAACTGATACCAATACAGTCCTCGATCGACAGCGGGTGAAAGTGAAAGATGCCTTCGAGGATTCGTTTCGCCTCGTCCGCGCTTGGTTTCTCAAGATCCACCCACAGGAACAAGTTGGTGTCCGCGAGCAAAGTGGGCATGAGGAACACCTCAATGTCCTTGCTGTGCAGGCGACCCTGTGTCGTAAAGGCAAATGAGCGGATCATTCAGTGTATTCAGCGCGTGTGCGCCAGATTGACACACATGTAGAGGGCGAACGCAGGATTAGCAAGGTACTTCCGCTTGGCTTCCTCAGGTGAGTCGCTCCAAAAAACTGTCCAGCGCGGCCTGAACGTCGCGCGTGTGCTGGTCGAGGCTGACGGATTTCGGGGTGATCTCGCGCAGTTGGGCACCGGGGATTTCGCGGGCGAGTTCCTGGCCGAATTCCCACGGGTGGATCGGGTCGTGATGGTTTGCCAGGACAAGCGTGGGCACGCGGATGCCGCGCCAGAGCGAACGGTCGGCGCACGGCGTATCGGTGATGATTGTCTCCAATTTGCAGGCCGTTTCCTCGGCAAGCGGGCCGTCGAACTGTTCGGCGAGAGATTTGGCGACTTCAGGCCAGCGTTGAAGTGTGTCGCGGTACTCCACAGATTGCCGGAACATTTCCTTCCCCTGAACGCGACCGTGTTCGGTGAGCAGGCGCGCGATCAACGAGAACATCCGCACGTTCCATGGGTGTGGCTTTTCCAGCCACGCGGGGCGCGAAAGCACCAGCGCGAGGACGCGTTTCGGAAAGCGCACTGCGAAATTCAACGCGATCCCCGCGCCCATTGAGATGCCACCGATCACCGCACGCTCGATCTTCAAATGCTCCATGAGTGCGTGGAGGTCATCGGCAAAGGTGTTGAAGCGGAGTTCCTGCGGATCACCTAGGGGCTTCGTGGCGCCGTGTCCGCGCGCGTCGAAAGTGAGCAATCGAACGCGGCGCGACGGCACAAAGAGGCTGAAGGGCTGAGTTGTATCCGCGCCCAGACCGTGCTGGAAGAAGAACGCAAGGCCGTCAGCGCCGCTGTCACTATAGTGAAACTCGATTCCCTTGTGCGCGAAGGTTGGCATGATTTCAGTAATCAGCGATCAGGAACCGGACCGGTCACTTGCTTGCAGCAACATCGTTCACCGCGAGCCACACAAATTCCAGGAAGGTGCGCAAGCCTGCCACCGAGAGGCGCTCGTCGTTGCCGTGGAAGCGATTGCTTTCCTCCTCGGTCATCACGCTGCCGATGCCGTAGGCCTGCACTCCCTTCGCCCTCAACTGCGCGGAATCCGTCGCGCCCGTCAGCAGGATTGGAAGCGTTTGCGCGCCGGGGAACATCTTTTGTTGCGTGCGTTCCAAAGCGCGAAACATTTCGGTATCGAGACGCGACGGCGGCGAGGAGGGCCGCTGCTTGTCACTGCCGGAGACGACTTCCACGGCAGGATCGTTGATGAGATCGCGCAGCGTTTGGAGAAATTTCGCGAAATCCTCGTCAGGCAACGTGCGCACATCGACGGTCGCGAGCGCATCGCCGGGAATGACGTTCACGCGGAAACCGCCCTTGATGATGTTTGGCGAAACCGTGGTACGCAGCATCGCGTTGTACGTAGTGTTGCTGGCGCGAAGTGTCTCCTGGATTTGCGCGGTCATCGCCGGGTTTTCGAGATTGCGATACAGCGCGGCTTCCTCGGGAGGACTGATGCTCGCGAGCCGCGCAAAGAATTCCCGAGTCGTGTCGTTCAGCCGCATCGGTGGTTGCCACTGGCCGACCTTCGCCACGGCGGCGGCGAGGTGGACGATCGCGTTGTCCAGGCGCGGTTTCGACCCATGCCCGCTGGTTCCCTTCGTTGCAATGAGGACCGGTCGCGGCACTTTCTCGGTCGTCGAGGCGCCCACGTATTTGATCTTCCCTCCTTCGTCGCGAATCGCGCCGCCCTCGTTCAGCGCGAACTCGCAGGCGATCTTGTCCCAGTGTTTCTCCACCATGAAATCGATGCCGACACTCGACACCGACTCCTCGCCCGCCTCTGCGAGAAAAATCACATCCCGATCCAACGGGACCTTCATCCGATGGAGCATGAGCAGCACTTCAAGGCAGACGGAGGTCATTCCCTTGTCATCCGCGGCGCCGCGCCCGTAAATGAAGCCATCCTTGATCACGGCCGCGAACGGATCAACAGACCATTTCTCGCGCTCGACCCCGACGACATCGAGGTGGCCCATCAGCAGCAGCGGCTTCTTTTTCCCGTTGCCCTTGAGGCGCGCCACGATGTTTCCGCGCCGCGGCTCGACTTCGAGGATTTCCGACGGAATCCCGGCCTTATCGAGATACCCTTTCAAAAACTCCGCGCCCCTGGCCTCGTTTCCCGGTGGATTGACCGTGTCGACCTTGATGAACCCGCTAAGGATTTCCATGACTTCCTTGTGTGCGGCGTCGAAATCCGGCGCGGAAGCGCCGCTCAGGGCGGCGATATTGATCCAGAGTGAAATGCACGTTACCAAAACGACCTTCATGCCCGAACTGTTTGGAATTTGATCCCGCCTTGGCAATTCCTATCTGTGAACGGGGCCCTCGAGGCGCCTTATTGAGTATTTACTACAATTGTAACACGAGATTGATAACGCCGCTGTGCGGCTAAAGCTGCAACGGCCGGGCTTGTGCTCGCTCTTGTTCGTACAGACTTTTTGAAAGAAAGGCGGTAGACTCCCGTTTAACGAACTATGTCTGCGGCTGTACTTATGGCGGACCCTGAAGAGCTGATTCCGACGAGGCATAGTTTGTTGAGCCGGTTGAAAGATCGGGAGGATGAGGCCAGTTGGCAGGACTTTTTCGATACGTATTGGAAATTGATTTATGGGGTGGCCGTGAAGTCGGGCCTCACGGACCAGGAGGCGCAGGAATGCGTTCAGGAAACGGTGATTACGGTGGCGCGGCGCATCCCGGAGTTTCGTTATGACCCGGACATTTGTTCGTTTAAGACGTGGCTTTTGAATCTGACGCGGTGGCGGATCGTCGATCAGATAAGGAAGCGCAAGCCGGAAGCGAAGTTCCAACGGCGTCGCTCCGACGGCACGGCCCGCACGCCGACGATCGAGCGGCTGGCCGATCCGAGCGGGATGGAATTGGAGCGGGTCTGGGATGAGGAATGGGAACAGTACATCCTGGAAGCGGCCATCGAGCGGGTGAAGAAACAGGTGAGCCCGGAGCAGTTCCAGATTTTCGCGCTGCGGGTCTTTAAGGAATGGCCGGTTTTGAAGATTGCGCGCGAGCTTGACGTAACGGTCGGGCAGGTTTATTTGGCTAAGCATCGCATTTCGGCTTTGATTCGCAAACAGGTCAAAGAGTTGGAAAAGAAGATGAAATGACAGAGCGTCCGAACAACGAGAAAGAAGATCTGGCGGACACGAAATCCATGTTGCGGCTGCGCACCCTCAAGCTCCGCAAGGCCGCGTTGGCATCGCAACGGCTGCTGAAGGTCAAGCAACAGATTTTACAACGCATCGTCGAGCGGTTATCGTAGTGCAATCTCATCGATTGCGACCGCAATGCCCGAGCTGAACGTACCCTCCGGTGGCGCCGAGAGTCCCGCGGCAGAGCCGCCGGCCATTCCCGGGCATAAGTTGCTGCGGTGCATTGGCCGGGGCAGTTACGGGGAGGTCTGGCTGGCCCAAAGCGCCGAGGGAGAGTTTCGCGCGGTCAAGATTGTCTTCCGCAAAACCTTCGAACGCGACCGGCCTTTCGAGCGCGAGTTCGGAGGCATCCAGAAATTCGAACCGGTCTCGCGCGCTAGCCCCAGCCAGGTGAGTATTCTCCAGGTGGGTCGCGACGATGCGACGGGCTTCTTCTATTACGTCATGGAGTTGGCGGACGACCAGCGCGGTAGGGACGGCGCTCCGTCGCCGTCCGCTGGCTCGCAGAGGTCGCCCCTTCAGGGAACGGACGCCGGCGGAGCACCGTCGTTACCGATTGATCCTGCTACTTACAAACCCAAGACGCTGCGGAGCGAAGTCGCCGCGAACGGCAGGTTGCCGTACGACCGCGCGCTCGACATCAGTCTCTCACTCGCGAAAGCGCTTCAGCATCTTCACGCGCACGACCTGATTCATCGCGACATCAAGCCTTCGAACATTATCTTGGTTGAGGGCGTGCCGAAGCTCGCCGACATCGGCTTGGTCACGGACGTCGGCGCATCGATTTCATACGTCGGCACTGAAGGTTATCTGCCCCCGGAAGGTCCCGTCAGCAAACAAGCCGACATCTACAGCCTCGGCAAAGTGCTCTATGAAATGAGCACAGGAAACGACCGGATGGAATTTCCGGAACTTCCGACGTTTCTTGGCGAGACTGCAGAGAAGCAAGGCCTTCTCGAACTCAACCTCGTCTTCCTCAAAGCTTGCCAGAACGATCCGCAAAAGCGCTATCGCACTGCGCAGGAGATGTACGCCGACCTCACAATCCTGCGCAGCGGCAAATCGCTGAAGCAGGCACGCGCAACCCAACGTCGATTGCAGAAAGTGACACGGCTTTCTCTCGCGACCGCTGGCGTGGCGCTGTTTGTTGGCATCGCAATGTACGCCTTGGACCAATATCGAATTCGCAAACTGCGCGACCAGATCAGTTATCAACAGGGTCTCGGTAGAGCTACCGAAGAAGCCACTCGCGAGAAAAGCCGTCGACTCGTCGAGTCCTACCTTCGTTCGGCTGAGGAACTCGGCGGCGTCGACGCGTTGCCGTGGTACGCACGCGCGCTGCAAACTGAAAGCGAGCCCGAACGGGTCGAAACCCATCGAAAAGTTTTAGCCGACAAACTTGAAAAACTGCCGAAGCTCGTCGGCTTCCTCGCGCACGGCGCGGAAGTGAGCTCGGCGCGGTTCAGTCCCGACGCGACACGCATCGTCACCGCCGGCGCGGACAAGGTAGTAAAGACATGGGACGTCGCCACGGGGGCGCTCATCGGCAAGCCGCTCGTTCACCCCGCTCCGGTTCTCCATACGGAGTTGAGCACGGACAACCAACGGGCGTTCACGATATGTACTAACGGTACCGCCTGGCTCTGGCGTGTGGGAGATGAAACCTTTGCCCGCGAAATCGAACATGGCGCCGCCGTTTTGGACGGGCGCTTCAGCCCCAATGGCCGCTTTGTTCTCACACGCGCGGTTAACGAGGAGGTGATCGTGTGGGATGGCTTGAGCGCGCGCCCGCGTTTCAGGCTCGAGTGCGACGAAGTGCCCATCGCTGCCGAATACACGCCGAACGGCGAGTACGTTTGCGTCGCCACTACAAATACGCTGAGCACGTGGGAAACCGAGCGGGGGCAGCGCGTCGCTCATGCCAAAAGTCCCATTGGGCCGCTAAGCGGCATCGCGCTTTCGCCGGACAGTCGGCGGCTGATCGCTCCTGCCGGTCCAATCGCGCAGTTCTGGAACCTGACCAGCGGCGAGTGGTCCGCTTTTTCTCTCCAGGAAGTCTCTCCGATCACCTTGATTGGCTTCTCACCCGATGGACGCAACGTCATCACTGGCGCCGGGGACGGCACATTTCGTTCCTGGGACGTCACGGGCGGGCGCATGGTTGCGGATGCAGGGCGCGTGCCAGGCGCGCCGCGCGAATTCCAGGTGAGCGGGGACGGCGCTGTCGCGCTCGTGCGAACAGATGGCCGCGCCTCACTCATTGATGTGCCTCCAGCCCAGCCGGTCGCGACGATTGCTGCCCAAGCGAGTGCCTTCAGTAGCGATGCGCGTCTGATCCTCTGCGCCGGTCCTGGAGGGGCGGTACGAATGCTCGAAATTCCGGAAACCCCCTCGCGTTTCGATCAACTGTCTCGCGAACACTTGCTTGCGTTGGCTCGCCTGCTCTCGGCGCATGAAGTCGGCACGAACGACGCGTTGGTTCCTGTGGGGCCAGAACGCCTGATCGCGGATTGGGCGGGCGTACGGGAGCATGAAGCGCGTCGCCCCGCAACCCGACCGGTTTGGCACGCGGCGCGCGCGGAGCGTTTCGCGAAAACAAAATCGTGGTTCGCTCTCCGGTTCCACGCCGAAGCTCTCAAGAGGTTGAACACAGCGGATCACCGCGCTAACGCGTGGAGCGAGACGGCGACACGCGAGTTGGCGCGTGCGGAAAGCGTTCCCGCTCAGGTTGACGCCATCCTCAGCCGTTCGCCAGCCGCGAAGCCAAACCTCATCGATCTTTCGCAGTTTTACAACGTGAGCCTCACGCAGACCTGGCTGCCCATGAAAGATATGGACCGCGGCAACGACCTTGCGTCACTGCCCAGCGGACTCCAAAAATTTCTCGGAATCGAATTCGACGTACGCGGATTGATTCAACTCTCGGGCAGCGCGTTGGAAAATCTCGGCGGACATTTTCCGCGCCGCGTCGCCGGCATTCCAATAAATCAAAAGGCGACGAACATCCATTTTTTGCACGGCGCCGCGTTGGACGCGCTCTATGGCACCGTGATCGGCAAATACCAGATTAACTACGCCAATGGAGAAACGCGCGAAGCAAAGATTGTTTTCGGACGCAACGTCCGCGACTGGTGGTTCCCACGCACGCAACCGCAATTGACGATGGAGGCGGCTGTGGCCTGGCAGGGCGAAAACCCAGCGAGCCGCCAACTGGGTATGGCGATTCGGATTTACAAGTTTACGTGGAGCAACCTGCTGCCGGACGTGGAAATCAGCAGCATCGACTTCGAGTCGGCAATGGAAAAACCCGCCCCGTTCCTCCTGGCGATTACGGCTGAGCTGACGCCGGCGACGCCCCGTTAAGCCGCCGCGTGCTGAGCATCTCCATCGGTTCCTCGGCGGGCAGCAACCGAATATCCAGCGGCTGACCCGGCAGTAACTTCAGGTCCTGTGGCAAACTGATTGAGACCACACGTCCGAGCACCGGAATCTGCTGGTCCATGCTGACACCCGGATTGATTGGCCGCGCCAGCACATTGGTAATGTTCTCCAGGTGCGGACTCACTCCCGTAATCGTGCAAACGCTGCGCGACTTGTAGAACGACAACGGCGAACGCGTCGCCACCTCCACCTTCATCCCGACCGACGGGTTGATCGGAAATGCCTGTGGCAAATAGCCAAGGATGCGCTCTGGTTTCCGGGACGTGATCGTCGCGATCGGATCTCCGGGCAAGACCTGTTCGCCGGGTCGTTTGTGAAGAACCGTAATCACGCCGTCAAAAGGCGCGTCCAGCTCCAGCGGCTTCAGTTTCGCTTGAAACAGCTTCATCTTTTCTTCTTCGACCGCGAGCGCAGCCTTCAGTGGATCGTTCTCACCGCCGGGCACGAACGTGTCCGCCATATAAGCAAGTCGCTCCAGGCTCTTTTCGGTCATCGCAACAATCTTTTCCTTCTCGGCGACCGTGACCTCCAGCGCGTTCTTCTCGGTCAACGCCAGCTCGTACGTCGCCTTCGAAGTGATGTCCTGCGCGAGCAAATCGGTTTCTCTTTTCAATTTACTCCTGGCGCCTTCCAGCAGGGCCTTTGCAGTTGCAAGGTCATCTCTGATTTTCGCGCAATCGACGACTAACCGCTCATAGTCCAGCGCGCTTCGCTGGCGGTTCAGGATTGGGTCCAACTCCATCGACATGAGTTGCATGCGCCCGCGCAATACCGAGAGCCGACTGTTTACTGTGCGCGGGTCCGTGGTCATGATTTCCGCGATCACGTCTCCCGCCAGCACTTCCTGCAAGGGCACGATGGCGATGTTGGTCAGCAAACCTGCGTCGGGACTGGTGATAACGGTTTGAATCGTCTCCACCATCCCGACGAAACTCATCGGACGGGCCATGCGCTTCCAAATTAACCCGATAGCCAGCAGCACCAGGATCAGGGTAACGACAGGCACGACTTGCTGTCGTGCGCGCCTCAGATGCTGCCGCATGGGAGTGACGATGGGCGGCAACGCGTTCATCTATGCCTCTTTGCGCATAACGGTGTGACCCCATTACTATCCACACTTACAGCATGCGCGTCAATGTCTCCGATGTAAATACCTTGAAAGCATCTCCATTCTGAAAATGATCATGCGCGATGAGTTCAGCGGAACGACACAGCATCCTGCTCGGAATCGAAGCAGGCGGCACCCGGACTGTCGCGCTCGCCGCTACCAGCGACGGCAAAGTGCTGCGGCGGCGGGAGTTCGGGCCAGCTAACCTGCGCCTGGTCGATGATTCAACCTTGCGACGGCACTTCAAGACGATTGCGCGCGACATGCCCCGCCCCTCGTCGCTGGCGGTCGGCATGGCCGGGGCACGTTCCGATGAGGACCGCCAACGCATTCGCAAAGCCGCTGCCTCCGCGTGGAAGGGCATTCCGTGCCTCGCGACCAACGATTTGGAAACGTCTCTGAAGGCCGCCCCCGCTCTGTCCGGCGTCGTAGCAACTGTATTGATCCTCAGCGGCACCGGTTCCTGCTGCTTTGGCCAGGCAAAAGACCGAACCGCGATGAAGGTCGGCGGCTGGGGACACATCCTCGGCGACAAAGGCAGCGGATACGACATTGGTCTGCGCGGACTCAAGGCCAGCCTCTACCACTATGACCACGATGGCACATGGCCGGCCCTCGGTGCTCGACTTTTGCGCGCTCTCATGCTCAGCGAGCCGAACGAACTGATCACGTGGGCGCAAACGGCTGGCAAGACCGACCTTGCTGCGCTCGCAGTGGTGGTTTTCGATGCGTGGCTTTCGAAGGACAAAATCGCCTCCGACATTCTCGAGGCTGCCGCAAACAGTCTCGCCAGGGACGCACTCGCCTGTGCAACACGCCTCATGG
>Ga0111539_10006132_pt1 | contig 15520 bp, 14 predicted proteins | sample RhiMethybrSRZTD1_FD_79667 | JGI IMG/M metagenome (GOLD analysis project Ga0111539, IMG submission 79667) | Populus rhizosphere microbial communities from Tennessee, USA - Rhizosphere MetaG P. TD hybrid SRZTD1 (version 2) (version 2) | ecosystem: Host-associated > Plants > Roots > Rhizosphere >... | reverse complement strand
TTTCAAGACCGGTGCCTTAAACCACTCGGCCACCCATCCACTCGGCAGGACCGGGCGCTTAGCAAATCGCCCTGCGCCCGAAAACCGAAAAATGGCACCGGAAGCCATTAGCATGCCCTAAGCGCGGGGGTATGACCACCCGTCGAGGCCCGCCGCGGACAATGTCCGAACCGGCGAAGCTGCCCAAGCGGTAGTCAGGTTGCCTCCTTTCGCGGCTTGACAATGTCCGTCGCGCCGACGCGAACTAGCAGGCAGCGGTTGGGGCCGTGAAAGCACTCAAAGTGCAAAGGGAAAAGTGGCCGGATCGAACGTCGACGGCGCTAAACGGGAGTTGAGTGAGCCATGCATCGTAGGACCGTCATCAAAGGCCTTTCGGCTGCCGGCGTGCTGGCGGCGACGGGCAAGCTTGCAGCGCCTGCCGTGGCGCAGGGGGCCAAGGTGCTGAAGTTCGTGCCGCAGGCCAACCTCGCCAATTTCGACCCCATCTGGGGGACCCAGTATGTGGTGCGCAACGCCTCTCAGCTGGTCTGGGATACCCTCTACGGCATGGATAGCAAGCTGCAGGCGAAGCGCCAGATGGCCGAGAGCGAGGAGGTCTCGGCGGACGGCCTGACCTGGACCTTCAAATTGCGCGATGGGCTCAAGTTCCACGACGGCGAGCCGGTGCGCGCCAAGGACTGCGTCGCGAGCATCGCGCGCTGGTCCAACCGCGACGCCATGGGCCTGATGTTGAAGGCCATCCAGCAGGAGCTGGTTGCGGTCGACGATCGCACGATCAAGTGGGTGCTCTCCAAGCCCTACCCCAAGATGTTGCTGGCGCTCGGCAAGGTCGGGACGCCCTGCTGCTTCATCATGCCGGAACGGATCGCCAAGACCGATCCGTTCAAGCAGATCGAGGAGTACGTGGGCTCCGGCCCAATGAAATTCGTGCGCGCCGACTGGAAGCCCGGTGCGCTGGCGGCATTTGAGAAGTTCGCGGACTACAAGCCGCGCGGCGAGCAGGCCGACTGGTGGGCCGGCGGCAAGGCGGTCAGCTTCGACCGCATCGAGTGGGTGATCATGCCCGATCCCGCCACCGCATCGGCGGCCCTGCAGAACGGCGAGATCGACTGGTGGGAGACGCCACTGACCGACCTCGTGCCGGTCCTGAAGCGCAATCGCAACATCAAGGTCGACATCGCCGATCCGCTCGGCAACATCGGCTCCTTCCGGCTCAACCACATGCACCCGCCCTTCAACAATCCGAAGGCGCGCAAGGCCGTGCAGGCCGCGCTGAGCCAGGAAGACTACATGCGCGCCGTGGTCGGCTCCGACGACAAGCTGTGGAAGACGATCCCCGGCTTCATCACGCCCGGCACGCCGCTCTACACGGAGGAAGGCGGCGACCCGCTCAAGGGCAAGCGCGATTACGATCTCGCCAAGAAGCTGCTGCAGGAGGCCGGCTATTCCGGCCAGCCCGTGACATGCCTGGTGGCCCAGGACCAGGGACCGCTGAAGGCGATGGGCGAGATCACCGCCGATCTCTTGAAGAAGATCGGCATGACCGTCGATTTCGTCGCCACCGACTGGGGCACGGTGGGGCAGCGGCGCGCATCCAAGAATCCTCCGGGCCAAGGCGGCTGGGGCATGTTCCACACGTGGCATGCGGGCGCGGACTGCGCGAGCCCGGTCGGCTACATCGCCTTGCGCACCAACGGCGACAAGGCGTGGTTCGGCTGGCCCGACAATGCCGAGATCGAGAAGGACATCTCCGCCTGGTACGACGCCAAGACGCTGGACGAGGAAAAGGCCATCATCTCCCGCGTCAACAAGATGAGCATGGAGCACGTGACCTACATACCGACGGGCTTCTACTTCGGCTACCAGGCCTGGCGCTCGAATCTGGACGGAGTGAGCAACGGACCGCTGCCCTGGTTCTGGGGACCGAAAAAGGCGTGAAGTGAGCCGCCTGGTATCGATCTGAGCGCGGCGAAGAGGACTCCCATGCTGGGCTTCATCGTACGCCGCGTGCTGGCAACGATCCCCGTGATGGCGATCGTTGCCCTGTTCGTGTTCAGCCTGCTCTACATCGCGCCGGGCGATCCGGCCGTGGTGATCGCCGGCGATCAGGCGTCGCTGGAAGATATCGAGCGCATCCGCACGGGCCTCGGGCTCGATCGCCCCTTCGTCGTGCGCTTCGGCGAGTGGGTGCTGCAGGTCCTGCGGGGAGATCTCGGGAAATCCATGTTCACGGGATTGCCGGTGACCGAGCTGATCGGCCAGCGCGTCGAGCCGACGCTGTCGCTGATGGTGGTTACCCTCATCCTGGCGGTGACCGTTGCCGTGCCGATCGGCGTGATAGCGGCGTGGCGCGCAGGCGGTTGGCTCGATCGCGGCTTCATGGCGCTGGCGGTGGCCGGCTTCTCCGTGCCGGTGTTCGTCGTCGGCTACCTGCTCGCCTACGTGTTCGCGCTCCAGCTCGACTGGCTGCCCGTGCAGGGCTACACGCCCATCGCCAGGGGCCTGTGGCCGTGGCTCGAGAACCTGATCCTGCCGTCGATCGCGCTGGGGTTCGTCTACATCGCCCTCATCGCCCGCATCACGCGCGCGACCATGCTGGAAGTGCTGTCCCAGGACTACATCCGCACCGCCCGGGCCAAGGGTATGAGCGAGCGCGCGATTCTCTTCCTGCATGCGCTGAAGAATGCGGCCGTGCCGATCGTCACCGTGATCGGCATCGGCGTCGCCCTGCTGATCGGCGGCGCGGTCGTGACCGAGAGCGTGTTCGCCATTCCCGGGCTCGGCCGCCTGACCATCGATGCCATCGTGCGCCGGGACTATCCGGTCATTCAGGGCATCGTGCTCATGTTCTCGTTCGTCTACGTGCTCGTGAACCTGCTGGTGGACCTGATCTACACCACTCTCGACCCGAGGATCCGCTATTGAACGGCCACACGCCAGGCGCGGCGCCGGCCGCCTTCGCCATCGCCCCCGATCTGCCGGACATCCTGCCGCCGGTGCGCAAGCGGGGGGGCGTGCGCGGCTTCGTGTGGCGGCATCCGACGCTGTCGATCGGCCTGGCCCTGCTGGGCAGCATGGTGCTGGTGGCGATCCTGGCGCCGCTGCTCGGCACGGTCGATCCGACCGCGCTGGCGCCGGCCAAGCGGACCCGCGAGCCCAGCCTCGAGTTCTGGTTCGGATCGGATGCCTACGGCCGGGATATCTATTCGCGCGTGCTCTATGGCGCGCGCATCTCGCTGGCGGTCGGCTTCTCGGTTGCCATCCTCGGCTCGCTGCTGGGCCTGACGATCGGGCTCGTGTCGGGCTACGTGCGGCGGCTCGACGGCATCGTCATGCGGGTCATGGACGGCGTCATGTCCGTGCCGCCCATCCTGCTCGCCATCGCGCTGATGGCGCTGACGCGGGCCAGCGTCGAGAACGTCATCATGGCCATCACCATCGCCGAGTTTCCGAGGGTGGCCAGGCTCGTGCGCGGCGTAGTGCTGACCCTGCGCGAGCAGCCGTTCGTGGATGCTGCGATCACGTCCGGAACGTCGACGCCGCGCATCATCTGGGCGCACATCCTGCCCAACACCGTGGCACCCCTGTCGGTGCAGGCGACCTACATCTGCGGCAGCGCCATGATCATCGAGTCGATCCTCTCGTTCATCGGCGCCGGCACGCCCCCGATTATCCCCTCATGGGGAAACATCATGGCCGACGGCCGCACGCTCTGGCAGGTGAAGCCCTACATCATCTTCTTCCCGGCCGCATTTCTCTCCATCACAGTGCTGGCCGTGAACCTGCTGGGCGACGGCCTGCGCGACGCGCTCGATCCGCGCATGGCCAAGCGGCTGTAGGTTGCGGACGCCGCCATGGCCCTCCTGGAGATCGACAACCTGCAGACGCATTTCCGCACCCCGGAGGGCGTCAACCGCGCGGTCGACGGGCTCTCGCTCAAGATCGAGGCGGGGCAGACGCTCGCTGTCGTAGGCGAGTCCGGTTGCGGGAAATCCGTCACGGCGATGTCGGTGCTGCGGCTGATACCTGAGCCGCCCGGGAAGATCGCCGGCCGCATCGCTTTCGACGGCCGCGATCTGCTGCGGCTTTCCGATGCGCAGATGCGCGACATTCGCGGCAACGAGATTTCGATGATCTTCCAGGAGCCGATGACGTCGCTGAACCCGGTGTTGACCGTCGGCCGCCAGCTGCGCGAGCCATTGCGGTTGCACCAGGGCCTCGACCGCGCGGGGGCCGAGAAGCGCGCCATCGAGATGCTGGCGCTGGTCGGCATCCCCGAGCCGCTGCGGCGCGTCCAAGAGTATCCGCACCAGATGTCGGGCGGCATGCGCCAACGCGTGATGATCGCCATGGCGCTCGCGTGCAATCCCAAGCTCTTGATCGCCGACGAGCCGACCACGGCGCTCGACGTCACCGTGCAAGCGCAGATCCTCGATCTGATGCGCGATCTGAAGCGTCGCGTCGGCGCGGCGGTGCTGCTCATCACGCACGATTTGGGCGTGGTGGCCGAGGTCGCCGAGCATGTCGTCGTCATGTACGCGGGCCGCAAGGTGGAGGAGGCGCCCGCCCACCAGCTGTTTGCGCGGCCCCGGCACCCCTACACGCAGGGACTGCTCGGAGCCGTGCCGAAGCTCGGCTCGTCGCTGTCGGGTGACGGCAAGCGGCTCGCGGAGATCCCGGGGCTTGTCCCGAGCATGATGAGCCGCATCCGCGGCTGCGTCTTCGCCAGCCGCTGCACACAGGCCACGGACGTCTGCCGGCAGGCGGCGCCGGCGCTGCAGGACAAGGCGGCGGGACACTGGGTCGCCTGCCACCATGCGGTACGGGAGACGGTCACCGCATGAGCGCCCCCCTCCTCGAGGTCCGCAACCTCAAAAAGTACTACGCCATACCCAGCGGTTTTCTCGGCACCGTGCGCAGCCACGTACGGGCCGTCGATGGCATCTCGTTTGCGATCCGCAAGGGCGAGACGCTGGCGCTGGTCGGGGAGTCCGGCTGCGGCAAGTCCACGGTCGGCAAGGCCATCCTGCGGCTCTTTGATATCACCGATGGCCAGGTGGTGCTCGACGGCCGGCGGATCGACGACCTGTCGGCCAGGCAGGTGCGGCCCCTGCGGCGGGACGTTCAGGTCGTCTTCCAGGACCCGTTTTCGAGCCTCGACCCGCGCATGCGCGTGCGCGATATCCTGGCCGAGCCGATCCGCAATTTCCGGCTGGCCAAGACGCCGGCGGACATGGAGGCGCGGATCGGGGCGCTGCTCGACAAAGTGCGCCTGCCGCGCGACGCGGCCAACCGGTGGCCGCACGAGTTCTCGGGCGGGCAGCGCCAGCGTATCGGCATCGCGCGGGCGCTGGCGGCCGAGCCGGAGCTCATCGTCTGCGACGAGCCGGTGTCGGCGCTCGACGTGTCGGTCAAGGCGCAGATCGTCAACCTGCTGCAGGATTTGCAGCGCGAGCTCGGCCTGGCGCTGCTATTCATCAGCCACGACCTCGCCATCGTCGAGCATATCAGCCATCGCGTCGCCGTGATGTATCTCGGCCGCATCGTCGAGCTGGCCGAGAAGCGCGCGCTGTTCGCCAGGCCGCAGCATCCCTATACGGAGGCGTTGCTGTCGGCCGTGCCGGTGCCGGATCCGACGGCGCAATCGCGGCGCATCATCCTGCAGGGAGACGTGCCGAGCCCGATCAATCCGCCGCGCGGCTGCCATTTCCACACCCGCTGCCGATATGCCGAGGCGCGTTGCCGCGTCGAGACGCCGGCGATGCGGGAGGTGGCGGCCGGCCACACCGTTGCCTGCCATCTGCGCGAGGGTCGGCCGGTCGCGTAGCCGCGCCGTCCTGCCCCGCCGCAAGTCCCAGGAGCACGCCATGGCTCGAATGCTCACCGTCGGCGCCGCCCAGCTCGGTCCGATCCAGCGTGCCGACAGCCGCGCAAGTGTCGTCAAGCGGCTCAGGGAGCTGCTGCGCCAGGCCGCGGGCCACGGCTGCCAGCTCGTCGTATTCCCCGAGCTCGCCCTGACGACGTTCTTTCCGCGCTGGTGGATGACGGACCAGGAGGAGATCGACGGCTTCTTCGAGCGCGAGATGCCCTCCAACGAGACGGCGCCGCTCTTCAATGAGGCGCAACGACTGGGGCTCGGCTTCTACCTGGGCTTTGCGGAGCTCGACGCTACCGGGCCGAAGGTGCGCCGCTTCAACACCGCGATCCTCGTCGATCGGTCCGGCAGGATTGCCGGGCGCTACCGCAAAGTCCATTTGCCGGGTCACGCCGAGCACGAGCCGTGGCGGGCCTTTCAGCACCTGGAGAAGCGCTATTTCGAGGTCGGCAACCTGGGCTTCGGCGTGTGGCGCACGATGGATGCCAATCTCGGCATGTGCATCTGCAATGACCGGCGATGGCCGGAAGCCTACCGCGTGATGGGCCTTCAGGACGTGGAGATGGTTCTGCTCGGCTACAACACGCCGCGGCACAATCCCCCGGCGCCCGACCACGACCGCCTGAGCGAGTTCCACAACCACCTGTCGATGCAAGGCGGGGCCTATGCCAATTCCACCTGGGTGGTTGGCGTTGCCAAATGCGGCATGGAGGAGGGCTGCGAGATGATCGGCGGGTCAGCGATCATCGCTCCGACGGGCCAAATCGTTGCGCAAGCGCTCACCCAGGAGGACGAGCTCGTCGTGGCGCGCTGCGACCTCGATCTCGGCCTCAGCTACAAGCGTTCAACCTTCAATTTCGCCCTCCATCGCCAGCCCGAGCACTATCGACCGATCGTCGAGCGCAAAGGCGCAATTCCCCCGAGCGATTGAAAGCTCGCCCACAACTGCTCGTCGAACTTCGTCTGCGCTCCGGCGTCGCCGTGCTCAACCACTTAGAGAAGGCGCATCCGGCGGTCGTTGCACAGTGGCTGATCGAGCGCGCCGACGGCGATACCTTTCGCGCATGCGATGATCTGTTCATAACGCTTGGGCAGTGCTGCGTGAGTTGAGCCTTAGGTGCCAGGCGCCAGAGCACGGTAAAGATTAGCGCTCATTGAGGATGATCCGTGTCAGCTCGTCAGGGGTGCTCAGCATGGGATAGTGGCCGGTGTCTATGACATGCCAGCGCGCCTTCAGCTTGTCGGCAGCGCGTCGGATATGCGTCTCGCCGGGGTTGGGCGCGCGGCTGCAATAGAGGACATCGGCATCCCACGGCTGGTCCCAGAAGCGATCGAGCTTTACGGGCTGGTTGTATACCGCCGCGGGATGCAGCGTGACGCGGTCTGCGGCCCAGTCGCGCGTGGCCGGGTCGAGGCTGGCGAAGAGGCGTCCCGCCGCGTCCTCGCGGGTGGGGCCGCGCGCTAGCGGCGTGTCGATGGCGGTGGTCGGGCGCTTGACGATGTCGAGGATGCTCTCGCCCGGGAAGAGGGCAAGCGCATCGGCGAAGACGACGCGGGCGACGCGATCGCGGGCCTGCTCGGCCGCGCATGCCATCACCATGCCGCCGCTCGAGGTGCCGACGAGCACGGCGTCCTTGAGGTCGTGGAAGTACAACAGCTTCGCGATCTCCTCGCCATGCGTCTCGGTGGTGATGCCGGCGCGCAGCTGCGAGGCGCGCTCGCCGCAACCATCGAGCGTTGGCGCTAGCACGTTGTGCCCCTTGGCGCGCAACCGTTCGGAGACGAGCTTCCAAATCCATCCGCCCTGGTAGGCGCCGTGAATGAGCACGAAATCCATGACGACTTCACTCCCTCTTGCTGACGATGCCGCGGACCCGCGCTGCGGCGCTGCTCACAGCCCGCCTGTCACGTCGATGGTGAGCCCGGTGACGAAATCGGCATGCGAGGAGGCGAGGAAGCAGATGACGTTCGCCTGGTCCACCGCCTCGCCCATGCGCCGTAGAGGCGTTCTGTCAATATCGGCCTGACGCTCTTCGGGCGGGCGCTGCTCCCAGCGCGGGCGGATGCGCTCGGTCAGCGTGGTCGCGGGGGCGATGGCGTTGACGTTGATGCCGTAGGGGCCGAGCTCGTTCGCGAGCTTGGTCGTCAGCGCGATGATGCCACCCTTCGCCGTAGCGTAGGCCGACGAGCTGGCGGAGCTTTTCCCCCGGCCCGCGATCGAGGCGAGGTTGATGATCTTGCCGCTCTTCTGGCGCTTCATGACGGGGATGACGGCATGCGTGAAGAGATACGTTGCCGTCAAGTTGAAGTGGATCAGCGACGTCCACTCGGCCAGCGTCAGCTCCTCCGTGGTGGCGGCGGGCTTGGCGATGATCGTGCTGCCGCCCACGGCATTCACCAGGATGTCGATCCTGCCGAAGCGCTTGACGGCGTCGGCAACCACGTTCTGCACCTTGCCCTCATCGAGGGCGTCGGCATTGTAGGCGTGGGCCTCGCCGCCGGCAGCCGCTATCTCGGCAACGGTCGCGTCCAGACGCTCGCGATCGATGTCGACGGCGGCGATGCGTCCGCCTTCGCGGCCGATGATGTTGGCGGTCGCCCGGCCAATGCCGCTCGCCACTGCCGTAATGACCGCGGCCTTGCCCTTGAAACGCATGCTTCGCCTCATTCGCCCGCTTTGCTTTTCCCGTTGCGCTCTGCACGATGCTGCACGATACCATCACTCGGCACTAGGGTCGGTAGGACGAGAGGGTAGCAAGCGATGCAGACGCTCACCATCGGCGATGTGACCATCACCAGCATCATCGAGCGCGACGGGCCATGGCGGAAGCCCGAGGACATGTTCCCGGCCTATGATCCGACGGTCGGCCGTCGCCATCTGGCCGAAATGGATCCGGTGGTGTTCGACCCAGCCAGCGGCCGGATGGTCATCACCTACCAGACCTTTGTCGTGCGCACCCCCAAGCATATGGTTCTGATCGACACCTGCACGGGCGAGGACAAGGGACATCCGCCGCCGTTCGATTTTCCCAAGCAGCCGTGGCTCGACAATTTTCGCACTGCCGGGCTGCGTTTCGAGGACATCACGCACGTATTCTGCACGCACCTGCACATCGACCACACCGGCTGGAACACGATGCTACGCGATGGGCGTTGGGTGCCGACCTTCCCAAAGGCGAAGTACATCTTCCACAAGGGCGAATACGCCTATTGGGAGGCCGCCACGCAGCGCGGCGCCAATCCGCCGGGCAACGTGTGGACCTACAATTGCCGGCCGATCATGGAGGCCGGGCAGGCGCTGCTGGTCGATGACGCCTATCAGCTCGACGACACCTTCTCCCTGACGCCGACGCCGGGGCATTCGCCGCACCATTGCTGCGTCGACATCCGCTCGCGCGGCCAGCACGCGGTAGTGACGGGCGACATGATGCATCACGCCCTGCAATGCCGGGAGCCTGGCTGGTCCACCATCTTCGATACCGACAAGGAGCAGGCCGCGCAGTCTCGCCGCCGGTTCTTGGGTCAGGTCGCCGATACCGCCACGCTCGTCCTGCCGATCCATTTCCCCAATCCGACCGTGGGCCGGGTGGCAGGCGACGGGGAGCGTTTTCGCTACAATTTCGTGCGCTGACACGCCCCAGGATCGCTAGCACCGCCAACGAGCACCCCTGATGCATGCAGAAATTGCCGGAGCAGGGTTTGCCGGGCTGGCCGCCGCGATCGCGTTGCGGCGCCGCGGCTGGAGCGTGCGGGTGCACGAGAAGGAGGCGGAGCTGCGCGCCTTCGGTGCCGGGATCTTCATCTGGGAGAATGGTCAGCGCGTCCTGCAGGCGATCGGCGCCTACGAGGACGTGGCGCGCGGTGCGCATCAAGCGCCCGGCTACGAGACGCGGCGCAACGGTGTCAACGTCAGCTTCCAGAAGATCAACGGCGCCAACCGTTTCCTGCTGCAGACCATGACGCGCCAGCATCTCTATTCGGCGATCCTGGCCTCGGCGCGGCGCGAGGGGATAGAGATCCTCACGCGCTCGGAGGCGGTCGGCGCGCGGCCGGAAGGTATCCTGGAGCTTGCGGGCGGGCGAAGCCTGAAGGCGGACCTGGTGATCGCCGCCGACGGCGTGCGCTCGGCGGTGCGCGACTCGCTGGGTATCCCGGTGGCGCGGCACAAATATCGGGACGGCATCGTGCGGGTGCTCGTCGACCGCGCTCGCTTCGTCGGCGGCGACTGGGAGCATGTCATCGACTTCTGGGCGTTCGAACCCCGCACCCTGCGCATCCTCTATGCGCCGTGCGAGGACGGGAAACTCTACTTCGCCATGATGGCGCCGCGCGACGACAAGGACGCCGCGAGCTTGCCGGTCGATCCGGCCGTGTGGGGCGCCGTGTTCCCCATGCTGAGGCCCGCGATCGAGACGATCGGGACGCGTGGGCGCTACGATGTGTACGAGACGACGCGCCTCGAGCGATGGTCAGTCGGCCGCGTCGTCATCCTCGGCGACGCGGCCCATGCCTTGCCGCCGACCCTGGCGCAGGGTGCGTGCCTCGCCATGATGAACGCCCTGAGCCTGGCGGAGATCGTGACCGGCGGGGCAGAGGTCGTCGCGTCCTTGCAGCGCTGGGAGGCGCAGGAGCGGGCGCTCACCGACCACACACAGGCGCGCTCCGCCGAGCTGGCCGCCACGCGCGCGCTCGGTGCGGGCATGCAATGGGACGATATCGGCCTGCGCGCCGCGCTGCACGTCCCATTCGGCACCCGGCCGGAAGAATTCAACGCGCGCAGCGCATCGGTGAGGGCAGGTCGTCCATGACAGCTCCGCGGGTCGCCATCGTCGGGGTCGCCCTGGAGAGCAACCGCCAGGCACCGCCCGCGGGCGAGAACGACTTCGCCAGCGCTTACATCATGCGTGGCCAGGACATCCTCGCGGATGCGCGAGCCAAGCACCCACGCATCATGCGGGAGGCCGCCGCGTTTGTGTGTGCCATGGACGCGACCGGACCTTGGGAGCCGATCCCCGTGTTGCTGACGGCATGTCATCCCCACGGTCCCATCGAAGCCAAGCTGCACCAGCGCTTCCTCCAGGAGATCGAGACCGGCTTGAAGGCGGCGGGCAAGCTGGACGCCGTCTACATCGCCAATCACGGGGCCATGGTCGCCACCGATCGCGACGATCCCGACGGCGACATCATCGAGCTTGCCCGCAAGACCGCCGGCAAGGCGGCCCGCGTCGTCGTCACCCTGGACCTGCACGCCAACATCTCCGAGCGCATGGTGGAGAACGCCGACATCGTCGTCGGCTACCGGACCAACCCGCACGTCGACATGATCGAGCGCGGAGAGGAGGCTGCGCTGGCGCTGCGGCTCATGCTCGCGGGTCTTGCCGACCCCAAGCCTGCCTTCATTCGCCTGCCGCTGACGCCTGCCTCCGTGACGCTGCTCACGCACGATGGCCCCTACGCCGACCTGATCGACTACGGCCAGCGGCGGCAGGCAGAGCACTCCGGGGCAATCCTGAATGTGTCGGTCTTCGGGGGCTTCGTGTTCTCCGACAGCGCCAAGAATGGCCTGGCGGTTATCGTGACCGCGCGCCACGATCTGGCCGCGGCGCGCACCCTTGCCAAGGAGATCGCCGAGAGGGCGTGGGCCGATCGAACGCGCTTCCGCAAGCAGCTGACACCTCTCGCCGATGCAATTTCGCTGGCGTTGAAGCAGGACCGGCAACCGATCATCCTCTCCGACGCGGGCGACAATCCCGGGGGCGGCGGGACGGGGCGCACCACGGAGCTGCTTGCAGCGCTCGTGCGCGCGGATGCAAAGGACGTCCTGATCGGCAGCTTCTACGATGTGGCGCTTGCGCGCGCCGCGCATGCCGCGGGGAAAGGTGCCAGGATGCGCGCGCGGTTCAACGCCGATCCCGGGCTGCCCTGCGACGTGCCGTTCGAGGCGGACGCTGAGGTCGTGGGCCTGCACAACGGGGACATCGTCGGACGGCTCGGCATCTTCCAGGGCAAGAGGCTGCGGCTCGGCCCCAGCGTGGCGCTGCGCATCGGCGGAGTAACGGTCGTGGTGATCTCCGACCGCAGCCAGACCGCCGACCCGATGTTCTTCGAGATGTTCGGTCTCGATATCGGCCAGGCCCATACCGTCGCCGTCAAGTCGCGCGGACATTTTCGCGCGGGCTTCCGGCCATGGTTCCCGCCGGAGCGGGTCTACGAGGTCGACACCGAGGGCCTGACGTCGCCGGTGCTCGAGCGCAGGCAATGGACGCGACTGCCGCGGCCCGTATACCCCCTCGATGAGCACGCCAGTTGGACTTCGCCGGATTGGTGAGTCTGTCGGGTGCGGGCGGGCCATCATTAACGCGATCCTAACGTTGGCGTGGCAATTTGCGCGGCCGTTGGGGCAGCCGGGTCCGACAAGGGCCGGCTCAGCGGGCTCGATGTCATGCGTTTGCCGTTGCCGCTGCGGGCGGTCGTGTGTCTGGGGCTATCTGGGGCAGCCCTGCTTGCGGGCTGCTCGGGCACCGAGCGCCCCAAAGAGGTGCGCAACGACCAGCGCTGGGGCGTGCCGGCGAGCCAGCGCGTCGTGGCCCCCGGGCAGCCGGTCCCTAGGGGCGGCGGCATCTACAAGGTCGGCCAGCCCTACCAGGTCGACGGCCAATGGCACACCCCGCGCGAGCAGCCCGACTACGACCGCACTGGGCTTGCCTCCTACTATGCCGAAGACTTCCACGGCCGCCGCACGTCGAACGGTGAGGTGTTCGACATGTGGTCGCTGTCAGCGGCCCACCCCACACTGCCACTGCCCTCCTTCGTCTATGTCACCAACCTCGACAACGGGCGCACGCTCCTCCTGCGCGTCAACGACCGCGGGCCCTACGTCAACGACCGGGTGATCGACGTGTCGCGTGCGGCGGCGCGCTACCTGGGCTTCGAGCGGCGCGGCACGCAGCGGGTGCGGGTGCGCTATGCCGGCCGCGCGCCGCTGACCGGCGACGACCGCAACGAGCAGCGCTTCCTGGCGGGCCAGCCCTGGTTCCGGGTGGCGCTGTCGCATCCGCCCGGCACTAACCGGTGAGCGCAAAAGAGTAGGGCGGCGCCGTTGACTTCGGGGGGGTCGCGACCCAATAGTCTGGAAGGGCGGGTGTTGCCCTCGATTGCGGGTGTCAGTCATGCGTGCTCCAGTCCAGCACCGTTGGCGGCGGGCGTTTCTGTGCGGCGCCGTGGCCGTGGCGGCCGCGCTTGCTCCGCATGCGAGCACGGCCCAGTTTGCCCGCGCGCAGTCGCAGACGGCGGGCGAGATCGTCCTCAAGGCGCCGCAGGCGGTGCTGATGGACGCCGAGTCGGGCGGCGTCATGTATCAGCGCAGCGGCGAGGAGCTGATGCATCCCGCCAGCATGAGCAAGCTCATGCTGCTGGCCGTCGTGTTCAAGGCGCTCAAGGCCGGCGAGGTGAAGCTCGAGGATCAGTTCTTCATGAGCGAGTACGCCTGGCGCAAGGGCGGCGCGCCCTCGGGAACGTCGGCGATGTTCGTGCCGGTCGGCACCAAGGCCTCGCTCGACGAGCTGCTGAAGGGCGTGATCGTGCAGTCGGGCAACGACGCCGCCATTTCCATCGCCGAGAACATGGGTGGCAACGAGGGCTCGTTTGCCCGGCGCATGACCGAGGAGGCGCGCCAGATCGGGCTCAAGAAGTCGGTGTTCAAGAACGCCACCGGCCTGCCCCACCCCGAGCACCAGATGACGGCGCGCGAGCTTGCCATGCTGGCGCGCCACATCATCAAGACCTATCCCGACTACTACCAGCTGTTCTCGCTGAAGGATTTCGCCTATCGCAAGCACAAGTTCATCAACCGCAACCCGCTCCTGGGTCTAGTCCCCGGCGTCGACGGCCTCAAGACCGGCCACATCAAGGAGTCGGGCCACGGCATCGTCGCCTCGGCCAAGCAGGACAACCGCCGCCTGATCGTGGTGGTCAACGGCCTGGCCACCGCCGACGAGCGGCGCGACGAGGCGCGCCGGCTGCTCGAGTGGGGCTTCCGCAGCTTCTCGGAGGCCAAGCTCTACGATGCCGGGGAGGTGGTGGGCCACGCGCGCGTGTGGGGCGGTCAGCGCATGTACGTGCCGCTGGTCGGCGAGAGCGGCGTCAACGTCTGGCTGCCGCGCAATCCGGCCGGCCAAAAGCTCAAGGCGCACATCGTCTACCAGTGGCCGCTGAAGCCGCCGGTGAAGAAAGGCGACCAGGTGGCGATGCTGCGCGTCACCACCGCCAACGAGGCGATGAGCGAGGTGGCCCTCTACGCGGCCGAGGACGTGGAGCCCGGCGGCACGATGCGGCGCGGGCTCGACTCCATCCTGTGCCTGGCGACGCGGTGGTTACCGTAACGTAACTCTAGAGGGAGGCGCAGGCCCGCGCTTGCCGGGCCGGGCTGGGCCATGGCCAGGGGCAGGTTCATCACCTTCGAGGGCGGGGAGGGCTCCGGCAAGTCGACGCAGGTGCGACTGCTGGCCGACCGGCTGAGGGGCCGCGGCGTCGACCCGGCGGTGACGCGCGAGCCCGGTGGGTCGCCGTTTGCAGAGCAGGTGCGCGGGCTGATCCTCGATCCGGCGACGGCGCCGCATTCGGCCTTGTCGGAGGCGCTGCTGTTTTATGCTGCCCGCTCGGATCTCCTGGACACCGTCATCCGGCCGGCGCTGGCGGCGGGGCGGTGGGTGATCTGCGATCGCTTCTCCGATTCGACGCGCGTGTACCAGGGGATTGCCGGCGGGGTCGAGCCGCCGGTGCTCGAGCGCCTGGAAGACATCGTCGTGTCGGGCACGCGCCCGGACCTGACGCTGATCCTCGACCTGCCCGCAGATGCTGGGCTCGCGCGCGCCGCCGGCCGGCGGGGTGGCAACGCCGGAGTGGTCCTGCAACCCGATGCCTACGAGAAGCGCGGGCTCGCCTTCCACGAGCGGCTGCGGGCCGGCTATGCCGCCATCGCCAAGGCTGAGCCGCAGCGCTGCGTGCTGGTCGATGGCGCGGGAGCCGCCGAAGCCATCGCCGCTGAGATCTGGGGCCACGTCGAGCGGCGGTTGCTGCGGGGCGGCGGCTGATGGCGCGCGCGCCTGCCATCCAGGACGCCGAGGTGCTGCCCGAGGCGGATCGGCTCGAGGGTTTCCCTCATCCCCGCGAGACGTCCGTGCTGCTCGGGCACGAGGCGGCCGAGCGGGAGCTGGCGCAGACCTTCGCCAGCGGGCGCATGCACCATGCCTGGCTGATCGCGGGACGGGAGGGCATCGGCAAAGCTACGCTAGCCTACCGGCTGGCTCGGCACGTGCTGGCTCGGCCCGAGGCGCGCGATCCAGAGGGACTGAGCCTCGAGATCGGGGAGAAGACGGCGGCGGCGCGGCAGGTGCGCGCGCTGTCGCATCCGGGGCTCCTGGTGCTGCGCCGGCCCTATGACGTGCGCGCCAAGCGCTTTGCCGCGAGCATCCTGATCGACGAAGTGCGGCGGTTGCGGTCGTTCCTGGGACTGACCGGGGGCGACGGCGCCTGGCGCGTGGTGGTCGTCGACAGCGCCGATGAGCTCAACCTCAACGCCGCCAATGCGCTGCTCAAATCGCTGGAGGAGCCGCCGCGCCGCGCGCTGTTCCTGCTGATCTCCTC
>Ga0111539_10006129_pt1 | contig 15525 bp, 13 predicted proteins | sample RhiMethybrSRZTD1_FD_79667 | JGI IMG/M metagenome (GOLD analysis project Ga0111539, IMG submission 79667) | Populus rhizosphere microbial communities from Tennessee, USA - Rhizosphere MetaG P. TD hybrid SRZTD1 (version 2) (version 2) | ecosystem: Host-associated > Plants > Roots > Rhizosphere >... | reverse complement strand
GGAGGCGAGCGCTAATGCGCGTTTGAAACAGGTGGGCGCGCTGCTCGAGAGTCTTCAGGTGAAGAGGCCGTTGACCACCGAGGACAAAAGTGAAAATGAGAAAACGGCGGAGGAGCTCGCGAACCTTCGTCAGCAGTTTACCAACCTCGTGAGTGCGTATCAGTCCGGTCGGAAAACGAGCGATCTCGAGAGCGACTGGAAAGTGAGGTTTTCTGACGTCGAGCGGACGCTTGCTCGACTGATCGGAGGCGGATCTCAGGTGCCGACGATGAAGGTTGGGACTGCCGTCGTTGCCGGAGCTGTCGGTACGGCCGGCAACATCGAGCCCGCTCCAACGGACGCCGTCGGGAACGCTCCTCCGGGCAGCGTTGCCAACAGTCCGGTAGGCACGGCGGGGAACGTCCCCGCGGGTACCGTGGCAGCTGCCCAGGCTGGGGCGCCAACCGGAGCGTCGCCGGCTGCGGAAACGCCGGCAACTCAGGCCCCAGTGTCAACGCCGACCGCGGCAGCGGGTGCCGTCAGTCCCGCAGACCCGGCACAGAATCAGCTTGCCGGCGATAACGATCCAGCAGCACCGCTAGTCGGCATCGCCGCCGCCAAGGTGAGTACGATCGGGGTCAGAGATCTGGATCCGGCGATCCGCAGTCTGCTCGAGAAATTCCGAGTGGAGCTGGAACTGTTCTATACGGCGCCTTAGTGAGGTTGGTCAGGGCGGACCTGTAGTACAGCGCTGCTCCGCTCAGATGGATCGCCAGCGCCGTGCTGCTGATTCGATCAGACGATCGGCTTCCATCGGACCCGCGCTGCCGGCCGGATAGGTCGGCAGCGGATCGTCCACCCGCTCCGCCCATCGATTCAAGATCGGCGTAATCCATTTCCAGGACGTCTCCACGCCGTCTCTCCGCATGAAGAGCGTGGCATCCCCGAGCATGACATCGAGCAACAGGCGCTCGTACGCTTCCGGCGAGCTGGTGGCAAATGCCCGACAGTAATCGAGCTCCATCTCCACCGGCCGCACTTCGACGCGGATGCCCGGCACTTTCGATGAGATACCGAGCGAGAAGCCCTCATCGGGTTGAATGCGAATCGTGAGAACGTTGGGTTGCAAACGGCGATCGGGATGTCGATTGAACAAGATCGGCGGCACGGCCTTCAGGTGAATGGAGATCTCGCTGGCGCGCTTCGGCAACCGCTTCCCGGTCCGCAGGAAAAATGGAACGCCCGCCCAGCGCCAGTTGTCGATGAAAACTTCGAGGGCGACGAACGTCTCGACGCGCGAGCCAGGGGCGACGCCCGGCTCGCCGGTATATCCGGGGAGTGGTGTGCCGTTGGCGATGCCCGATGCGTACTGGGCGCGCACGGCATACGTCTCGACCGCTTCCCCTTCCAACGGCCGCAGCGATTGAATGATCTCGAGCTTCTCGTCCCGCACGACGTCGGCGTCGAGCGAGTAGGGCGGCTCCATCGCCACGAGGGTCAAGAGCTGGAGCAGGTGGTTCTGCATCATGTCGCGCAGGGCACCGGCCTGTTCGTAGTACGCCGCGCGCGTGCCGACCCCCTCCTCTTCCGCAACCGTGATCTGCACGTGGTCGACGTACTTCTGGTTAAAGAGCGGTTCGAAGACGCTGTTGGCGAAACGCAGAACGAGAATATTCTGCACCGTCTCCTTGCCGAGATAGTGATCGATCCGAAAAATCTGCCGCTCGTCGAAGACCGCGGCGATCGCGTCGTTGATGGCCATCGCACTCGCCAGGTCGTGTCCGATGGGTTTTTCAACGATCAGTCTCGCGAACGTCTTCCCGTCAGGCGGCGCGACAAAGCGCGCCTGCTGCAGCTGCCGGACCGTTGGCACGAACAGCGCGGGTGGCACCGCCAGGTAGTAGACGCGGTTCCCCGGAATGGCGAGCTCGTGTTCGATCGTGTCGAGCCTGGCGCCGATGGTGGGAAAGGCCTCCGGCGCGTCGATCGAGGCGTTGATGAAGAAGAGTCCGCCCGCGAATGTCTTCCAGGCGGCTTCATCGATCGGCCGCCGCGAGAACTCCTGGACTCCATCCTTCGCAAACTCGCGATACCGTTCGTCCGAGAAGTCTTTGCGTCCGATGCCGACCACGGCGAATGGCTGAGGCAACAGTCCGTCGACGTGGAGGTTGTAGAGAGCGGGTAGAAGCTTCCGGTGTGTGAGGTCGCCGGCGCCTCCGAAGATCACCAGAGTGAGGCTCGGCGGCGTCACGATTTCTCGACCGGTTTCACGGCGTGGCCACCGAACTGCTGGCGCAGAGCCGCGAGCAGGCGCTCCGCGAACGGGTTGTCTTCGCGGGATCGAAACCGCGTGAAGACGGCGGCGGTCAAGACCGGAAGAGGGACCGCACGGTCGAGACCTTCTTGCAAGGTCCACCGTCCTTCCCCAGAGTCCTCGACATAGCCCTTGAGTTGGACCAACCCCTTGTCTTCAGCGAGCGCGCGAGCCGTCAGCTCGAGGAGCCAGGATCGCACGACGCTTCCGTGCATCCAGACACTCGCCACCTTCTCGAGGTCGATGTCGTAGGCCCCGGCCTGCATCAGCTCGAAGCCTTCCGCGTACGCCTGCATCATCCCGTACTCGATGCCGTTGTGAATCATTTTCACGTAGTGACCGGCGCCGGATCCGCCGACATGCAGATACCCATTCGGCGGTGCCAGGGTCAGGAAGATCGGTTCAAGCGTTCGGCAGACTTCGGCCTTCCCTCCCACCATGAGACAGTAGCCCTCGGTCAGGCCCCAGATGCCCCCGCTCGTTCCTGCATCCACGTAGTGAATCTGCTTCTGCTCGAGTCGTCCCGCGCGTCGCACATCGTCGTGGAAGTGCGTGTTGCCGCCGTCGATGACGACATCGCCCGGCGACAGCCGATCGCGAAGGGTTTCGACGAGCGCCTCGGTGGGAGCCCCCGCCGGCACCATGAGCCACACGATGCGCGGCGTCGCCAGCGACATGACGAGCGCTTCGAGCGTCTCGACCCCGCGCGCCCCCGCGGCCGTCGCGCGGGCTGATGCGTCGGGATTACGGTCGAACGCGATGACTTGGTGACCGCCGCGAACCAGTCGCGTCACCATGTTCAGACCCATCTTGCCGAGACCGACGAAACCAAGTTGCATAGATCACCGAGGCTCGGGCGTGGCTTCCAGGAGTGCGTTGAGCGTGTCCGCCAGCAGGCCCGCGTCCGGCTTCGGCAGGTGGATGTGAAGCACTCGCCGTCCCGCCGCGCCGAGTGACGAGAAGTCGCCGAGTGCCTGAGCCAGCTCCAGCGTACCGAACGAGAAGGGCGCACCCGGGATCGGAATGTCCTGATCAGGCGTCGCGGTAATCAGAATGAAGACACCGCTGTTCGGTCCGCCCTTGTGAAGCTGACCGGTCGAGTGCAGGTATCGGGGGCCATAGGCCAGGGTTGTCGCCGCTCTCGTGCGATCGCGCACAGCGTTCCGGAACGCGCGGAGCGCATCCATTAAAGCCTCCTCGTGGCCGAGATAGGCCAGAACCGCCAGGTATTCACCGGGGCGAAGCTGCGTCAGCAGGTGCTCTGGCCCGGCTCCGACGTTCCGTCTCGCCGCATCGCTCAAGGTGAACGTGACGTCGTCGCGCCTGGTGAGATCTGGCGTCGCCTCCGACAACCGGCCTCGGGTCTTGTACTCATCGAGCAGCACGCGAGTCGCGTCCTTGGCCTGCTGAACGTTGGGCTCGTCGAACGGATTGATTTTGAGCAGCGCGCCAGCGATCGCCGTGGCAATTTCCCAGCGGACAAATTCCGCCGCAAGGGCATACGCGTCAGCGAGATCGACGACGACTACGGGCGCGTTTGGAATCTGAAGGTCATGAGGAGGGGAGCTGTCACCGACACGAAGGCACGCAAAGAGACGATCGGCTCCGTAGGTTTCCGCCGACCCGGGAGGCTCGCCGATGATCGGAATCACACCGTTGCCGTGCTTCCCCGTACTCTCGGCAATCAGCTGCTCGACCCACAGCCCGAACGGCTGCAGCTCGAACGGAACGATGAGCGTCAGTTTGTCGCGCCCGGCATGTGCGGCCGCGCCAATGGCGAGCCCGAGACCCACGGCTGGATTGACGCCCACATCATCGGACGACTCCATCGCGGCGGCCAGCATCGCAAGGCCCCAGCCGACCAGCGCCTTGAGGTCCTGTCCCATGAGCGCGGCGGGCACGAGGCCAAAAAAGGAGAGGGCCGAATAGCGGCCGCCGATGTCAGACGGGTTGATGAAGACATCGCGGAACTTCTCGGTTCGAGCCCGGTCGGCGAGCGAGGTCCCTTCATCCGTGATCGCCACGAAATGATCGGCCCAGGCTGGGACGCCAGCCTGTTCGAGCCGCGCCCGGAAATGCGCCGCAAGCGAGTTTGGCTCAATCGTCCCGCCGGACTTGCTGGCCAGAATGTAGAGCGTCTGTCGGACATCGGTCGACACGGCCTGGACCGCCGCGGGATCAGTCGAGTCGATCATCTGAAACCTGGGGTAGCCGGGCGCCATCCCGAGGATGGCGCGCAGCACTTCCGGCGCCAGACTCGAACCACCCATGCCCAGGAGGACGACATCGGTGAACCCGTCGCGCATGACGCCGTCGGCGAAGATTCTGAGGCGATCGATCGCATCCGCCATGACCTGAGGCGAGTCCAGCCATCCAAATCGGTTCGCGATCGTCTGCTGAACCGAAGGATCCGAGCTCCAGACTGAAGGGTCCCGCCGCCACAATCCTTCGGACGCACGCGCGGCGTCCGCGCGGCGCGAGTCAATGATCTCGGCAGCCGGGCCCGCGAAGAGATGGAAACTGTTCTTCAGACGAGCGTGTTTGGTCGCGACGTCGAGCGAGGGCCAGCGCGAGAGCAGATCGATCATGACGGTAGAATACTGTATGGCCCGCGGCTTCGAGAGCAAGGACGTCGAGTTTCAGCAGGCCGAAGCTGAGCGCGCGGCGTCCACCCGGCGTGCCCTCTCAGCAGAGGAGCGTGCGCGAGCGGAGCGCCACCGTGCCGTTGAGTTGTCATTGACCCGCGTACGCGCGGATATGGCCGCTGCCAGTTCGCCAGCCCATCGAGACATGCTCGCGCGTGCTATTGCCGCACTCGAGGCTCAGTTGTTGAACCATGCGTGAGGGGTCTGTGCTGCAGACCGTCACCTGCGCGGCGATGTGCCTGTTGTGCGGCGGCTGCGAATCGAACGACCGCAGCCGCGGACCTGCCCAGCCTGCGGCAGGGGCCGCGGCAGCGGTTTCAGATGAACATGCCAACCGGCCGCGCGTCCTCGTGCTCGGCGACAGTTTGACAGCCGGGCTGGGACTTGATCCAAGTCAGGCCTACCCCGCGATTCTTCAGCAACGCATTGATGCCGCTGGTCTGGGGTATGAGGTGGTCAATGCGGGCGTATCCGGCGACACGTCGGCCGGCGGGCTCAGCCGACTCGACTGGTCGCTCGCCGAAGATGTGCGAGTGGTGATCGTGGCGCTCGGCGCGAACGACGGCCTGCGCGGGCTGCCGGTGGAGGAGCTGCGACGAAACCTCGACGCCATCATCACGAGAGCCCAGGCGAAGAAGGCCGCCGTGATACTGGCGGGCATGGAGGCGCCGCCGAACTTCGGCCGTGCGTATACCGACGCGTTTCACGAGGTCTACCCAGCGCTCGCAAAAAGCCACGGCATCGCCTTCGTGCCGTTCCTGCTCCAGGGCGTGGCTGGAATCGAAAAATTGAATCAGCCGGATGGGATTCATCCGACCGCAGAGGGCGCGCGGATTGCGGCGGACAACGTCTGGCAGGTTCTGGAGCCGGTACTCAAGACACACGGCCCGAAAGGCCGGGCCTCCAACTGAGCCCTCACACTCTGGCCAACCAGCGGGCAGCTCGCCAATGATTGAACTGCGGAACGTTTCCAAGACCGTCAACAGCGGCGGCGACCCGCTCACGATCCTTCATCCGCTGACAACGACGATTCCGCGCGGCCAGTTTCTGGCCGTGGTCGGTCCGTCTGGCAGTGGCAAATCGACGCTGCTCGGCCTGATCGCCGGTCTGGATTCACCCACGTCCGGGTCGGTACTGGTCGACGGTGTCGACATCACCGCGCTAGGCGAGGACGCGCTCGCCCGCCTTCGCGGAGAAAAAATCGGCTTCGTCTTTCAGTTCTTTCATTTGATCCCGTCGCTGACCGCCTACGAGAACGTCGCCGTGCCGATGGAGATCGCGGGCGCTCCCGATGCCGCCGTGCGGGCCCGCGCACTCCTCGAAGAGGTCGGACTCACCGGTCGCTCCCATCACTACCCGTCGCAGCTGTCTGGAGGAGAACAGCAGCGCGTGGCGCTGGCGCGCGCCCTCGCCAACAACCCGCGCATTGTGCTCGCCGACGAACCCACCGGCAACCTCGATAGCGCCACTGGCCGGCACATCATGGAGCTGCTCCGTGGCGTGCACGAGTCACGCGGCACCACCCTGGTGCTGGTGACGCACGATGCAGAGCTCGCGGGCCTAGCCGATGCGCGGATTGTGTTGCGCGACGGCCGCGTAGTCGAGGGTGCCCGATGAAGCCCAGGATGCCGTTCGTCCTGAAAATGGCCGGCCGCGAGACCCGCGCGGCATGGCGCCGGCTGCTGTTCTTCTTCGTCTGCATCGCCGTTGGCGTGGCCGCGATTGTTGCGCTGCGGTCGGTCATTCAGAACGTCCGGGCTGTATTTGGCAGCGAGGCGCGCTCGCTGACCGCGGCCGATGTGCTCATTTCCACCAACCGCGACTGGACTCCCGAAGCCCGCGAGGTCATCGATCGACGGCTCAAAGACGCCGGCGTTCTCGAGCAAACCGAAACGGTCGAAACCCCAACCATGGCGCGACCAGCCGATCCGGCGCGGATCGCCACCAGGATGGTGGAGCTGCGAGCCGTCCAGAAGGCGTTTCCTCTCTACGGAACCTTGGAGCTCGATCGGGGAGCGACCTACTCGCATCAGCTGCTGGAGAACCACGGCGCGCTCGTGCGTCCGGAGCTGCTAACCGCGATGGGCCTAGCGGTTGGGGATCGTCTGGCGATCGGCCAGGTGGCGTTCGACATCCGCGGCGTCATCAAGAACGAGCCCGGACGCCGGGTCGGTGATTTCAGTCTCGGACCTCGCGTCATCGTCGACTACGACGACCTGCCGTCGACGGGCTTGCTCCGGTTCGGCAGCCGAGCCAGACGTGTGCTGCTCGTCCGGGTCCCGGAGAATCGCATCGATTCGCTCGTCGAGACGCTGCGCAACGACTTCAAGGACGAGTTCGTCAACACCCGGTCGTATCGGGCGACCGACGACGAAGTGGGCCGCGATTTCGATCGCGCCGAGAACTACCTGAGCCTCGTCGGTCTCGTCATCGTCATCCTGGGCGGGATCGCCGTCTCGAGCGTGACCCGGGTCTTCGTGCTGCAGAAGATGCGAAGCATTGCCGTCCTGAAGTGCGTGGGTGCGCGCAGCGCCCAAATCATCTCTGTCTACCTGGCGCAGGTGCTCGCGCTCGGCGCGGCCGGGAGTCTCTTGGGTGTCGGTTTGGCCGGATTGGCGATCGCGGGTATTCCGCTCGCGCTTGGCGACTCGTCATCGATCCTGGCCGAGGTCGATTACGGAGTCACGTGGAGCGCTGCCATGCAGGGGATCGGCGTCGGGGTGCTGATTTCGCTGCTGTTTTCGGTCGTGCCGCTTTTGCAGATCCGCGGCGTCAAGCCGTCGCTGTTGCTGCGTGACGAATCGTCCACGCGCGGCGTTGACTGGATCAGGGTGGTCGCCGCGTTGCTGGTCTCGGCGGCGCTTGTTGCTTTGACGGCCTGGCAGGCCGCCTCCCTCCAGGTGGGTCTCATCGTCTGTGCCGGCTTCTGTGGGGTGGCGATCCTGCTGCTCGCGGCGGGTTGGCTGCTCGTCCGCGGGCTCGCTCCGCTGGCGCGCACGCGATCGTTCCCGCTCCGGCACGCGGTGCTGCACCTGTCACGGCCCGGCAACCAGACCCGGATGATTCTGCTGGCGGTCGGGCTCGGAGCGTTCTTCATCATCGGGGTACGGTCGCTGCAGGCCAGCCTCCTCGAGCAGTTTTCGATTGAGTCGTCGCCCGACGCGCCCGACATGTTCCTGGTGGACGTTCAGCGCGACCAGGCCGAGGGCGTCCGTGGGTTTCTGAGCGACCCCGCCCACGGCGCCGGGCCATTTCGGCTCATTCCCGTGCTGCGCGCCCGCATCACCGGTGTCGAGGGCCGGGAGGGCAGTCTCGAGAGCTTCGAAGACGTTCGCGCGAGGGGGTCTCTGGCCAGGGAGTACACGGTGACCTACCGAGATCACCTCGAATCCAATGAGCGCATCGTCGAGGGCGCGTTCTGGCAGGGGCCCTCGCCGGATCCTGAGGTGTCGGTGGAGCAGGGGATGCACGAACGTTTCAAGCTCAATGTCGGCGATCGGATGCGCTTCGACATCCTGGGGCGCCTAGTGACCGCTCGCGTGACGAGCATCCGCGAGGTGAACTGGCGCGATGCGCGCGGGGGCGGTTTCATGATCGTGTTTCGGCCGGGCGTCCTCGAGGACGCGCCTCAGTTGTCCATTGCCCCGCTCCGAGGACCGGTCGACGAGCGGGCGCGCGTCCAGTTCCAGCACGACCTCGTCCAGCAGTTTCCGAACGTCTCGGTGATCGATTTCCACGAAATTCTGGCCAACATTCAGGATGTGATGTCGAAAGTCACCCTCGCCATTACCGTCGTCGGCGGGTTGGTGCTCCTGAGTGGAGGCCTCATTCTGATCGGCGCCGTCGCGATGACGAAATTCCAGCGCGTCTACGAGGCCGCCGTTTTCAAGACGCTCGGGGCGACCACGCGAACGATCGCCAAGATGCTCGTGCTCGAGTACGGGGTACTGGGCCTGCTGGCGGGGACGGTGGGCTCAGTGGCCGCTGTGGGCCTGACCTGGGGAGTCAGCCGTTACGCGCTCGACATCCCGTGGCGCCTTGTCGCGTCTGAACATGTCGTCAGCGTCGGCGCGACGGCGCTCCTGGTCGCGGTCATCGGCGTGCTTTCCAGCCTGGATGTGCTCAGACACAAACCGTTGTCAACATTGCGCGCCGAGTAGACGCGCCGAACCGTGAAACGCTATGATTATTTGTTATCCAGGCTCACGAAACCGGTGCAGTGCCAGGAGTGTAACGCCGCATGAACGAGCAGACTTACAGAGACGCGCTCGTCAAGAAGCGCGATGAAATTCAGGGAACCGGCGGTATCAAGCCGCTTCAGGCATCGATGGACAACAACACCCGCCAGGGCGACATGGCGGATCAGGCGAGCGGCAACAACGAGGTCCATATCGCGCTCAAGTTGAAGCAGACCGAGGCCAAGATTCTCCAAGCGGTTGAAGAAGCCCTGGCCCGCCTCGACGGCGGCACGTATGGCATCTGCCGTGACTGTGGCGAGCCGATCGCGGAGGCACGGCTGAACGCGATTCCATGGACGCGCGTGTGCATCAGCTGCAAGGAAAAACAGAGCGCGTGACCGATCTTCTCCCGATGCTGCAGGAGTTCTATCGGGAGAAACTCGCCTCACTGCTGAGTCATCAGGCCGCCGCCAAGCTCGTTGAGCAGTACGACATCAACAACACCTATCAGTACATCGTGAACCGCGAGGAGACGCAGCTCTCGTGGCTGGCGGTGGCTATTGCCGAGTTGGGCGCGGCGCCCGATGACACCGCAGTCGTGCCGCAACGGACGGTCAGCGGCAAGGGCCCTGGCCGAGCCAACGTTCTTTTCGAAGAAGACACGCGCAACGCCACCGCATTCGTCGAGCGGTGGCGGCCCAGGGTCGAAGCGATGGGCAATGCCCGTCACCGGGGGATGCTTCGCGTGATTCTTGGTGAGACCCTCGAGCAAAAGCGGTTCTTCGAACAGGCGCGCGCCGGCGAGAAGGAGCTGCTGGGCCGTCGGGACAAAGCGGCGGGGGAGCGCGTCGGGTCGGTACTCCCAGAGCGGTGGATTGAATAGTCCGGGAGGGTGAGCGTGACCGTCGCGGTTGCGATGGGATCGAATCTGGGCGACAGGCAGTCCCACCTCGAGTTCGCCTGCTCTCAGTTGCAGCGCCTCCTCTCGAATTTCAGCGTGTCGACCTTCCGGGAGACGACGCCGCAGGGCGTCATCATTCCTCAGTCCGACTTTCTCAATGCCGCCGCCGTCGGCGAGACCGACCAGTCCCCTCAAGCGCTGCTGGCTGCGCTGCTGGAGATTGAACGGCTGCGCGGTCGCGAGCGGCCGCATCCGAACGCACCGCGCACGCTCGACCTCGACCTAATCTTGTTTGGCGGGCAGATTCTGAATCAGCCGGGGTTGCGCGTGCCCCATCCCAGGTTTCGTGACCGGGCGTTCGTCCTGGAGCCGCTGGCCTCGATCGCACCTGACATGCGGGATCCGGAGACAGGACGCACGATCGCCGAGTTGTTGGTGTCGTTGTCACGCCCGAGCTCGATGTCACGCCCGACCTGAAGGTCAGGTAAACGAAGATCGCTCTGCGGCCAGTCGTTGAAGCGCGTCGCCGGTGAGACGGTGGACGGTCCATTCGTCCATCGGTTGAGCGCCCGCCTTCCGATACACACCGAGCGCCAGTTCGTTCCAGTCGAGGACCGACCACTCCATCCGTCCATAGGCCCGATCGACCGCGATTCCGGCGAGATGAACGAGCAGGCCGCGGCCGATTCCTCGTCCGCGAAATCTTGGCAAGACGAACAGGTCTTCGAGATACAAGCCAGGCCGGCCGAGGAAGGTCGAGAAGCTCTGGAAGAACACGGCGAAGCCGGCCGGCTCGTCGCCCGCGTACGCAAGCGCAACCTCTGCGGAGGGGGAGTCGCCAAAGAGCGACTGTCGAAGCGTGGCCTCGGTGGCCACAACCTGGTCTGAGAGCTTTTCGTATTCCGCGAGATCCTTGATGAAGCGAAGAATCAGCGGGAGGTCGCGTTCACTGGCTGGTTCGATGCGGAACGGGCGCTCACTCACGGAGCCGCGGCGGCTGCAGGCGCGGGCGCATCAGCGGGCTCGTCCTCTTCCTTGGGCAGGGCCGCCAGCTCGTCTTCCGCTTCTCGGCGCTTGTCGACTTTCAAGTCGGTCACGATGTGGCCGTCGCGACAGGTGATGATGCGGGTGCCGTACTCGGCAATGTCGTGCTCGTGCGTGATCAGCAGCACGGTAATGCCGCGCTCGCGGTTCAGTCGCTGAAAGATCCCCATTACCTCGATGCTCGTGCGCGTATCGAGGTTGCCTGTGGGCTCGTCCGCCAGCAGAATCGACGGGTTCGTGACGAGGGCCCGCGCGATCGCGACGCGCTGCTGCTGACCACCCGAGAGCTGGTTCGGATGGTGATCGGTGCGCTGCCCGAGGCCCACCGCTGTCAGCATCTCGATGGCTCGTCTGTGGCGTTCGGCTGTCTTCAGCTTGCTGCCACCATAGAGCAGCGGCAACTCGACGTTGTCGAGTGCCGTCGTCCTCGAGAGGAGGTTGAACCCTTGGAAGACGAACCCGATCTTCCGGTTGCGGACCTCCGCCAGTTGATCCTTGCTCATCTTCGAGACATCTTCGCCGTCGAGGACGTACTGACCGGAGGTTGGCTTGTCGAGGCAGCCGAGGATGTGCATCAGGGTCGACTTGCCGGATCCAGACGGCCCGGTCACGGCCAGGAATTCTCCCCGCTCGACTTCAAGGGAAAGCCCGCGCAGCGCGCGGACCTCCACCTCGCCGACGATGTACCGCTTGACCAGATTGTGAACGACGATAACCGGCTGTTGACTCACTCGAACCTCAAGGCGTCGATCGGATCCAGCCGCGCCGCTTTCTGGGCCGGGTAGAAGCCGAAGAACACTCCAGTCGCCGCGGCGAAGCCGAACGACATCACGACCGCGTTGGCCGGCACCACGGCGGGCCACCCCATCCAACGATCCATGCCGGAGGCGAGACCGTACCCTAACGCGATGCCAATCCCGCCGCCAATCAGGCTGAGGGCGATCGCTTCGACGAGGAACTGCAGGAGGACGTCGCCCCCCTTCGCGCCGATCGCCATTCGCAGGCCGATCTCGCGCGTGCGTTCGGTGACCGAGACCAGCATGATGTTCATGATGCCGATGCCGCCGACGATCAGCGACACGCCGGCGATGCCGGCGAGCAGCGCCGTCATCGTGCCCATCGTCGCCGTGCGCATCTCGGCCATTTCCTCGAGGGTACGCACCGTGAAGTCGTCGTCCTGACCGGGAATGATCTTGTGCCGAGTCCGAAGCACGAGCGCGATGTCGTCGGCCACCTTTGTCGTCTCATCGCCGGAGGTGGCTGACACCGTGATCGTATTGATGTTCTCCTGCCCGAGCAGCCGCTTCAGCACGGTGGTGTAGGGCGCGAGGATTTGATCGTCCAGGTCCTCTCCCATGTTCGCCCCTTTGGGGGCCATCACGCCGATCACGCGAAACGGCTGATTGCGAACCCGAATGATCGAGCCGGTGCCATCTCCGTCTTCACCAAACAAGTTGGTGTTGACCGTCTGACCGAGCACACAGACCTTTGAGCCGCCCGCCACGTCCTGCGCGCTGAAGAACGTTCCGCTCTTCATCGGCCAGGCGCGGATCAGCGGCAGGTCAACATCGGTGCCCGTGATTCTGGTGAACCAGTTGGCGTTGCCGTTGACCACCTGCTGCTGACTCCGGACGCTCACGGCCACGTACTCGACGCCGCGGACCTCGTTGCGAATGGCTTCGCCATCTTCGGGAATCAGCCCCGCCGAGGTGCCGGCTCCTCCACGAACGCCACCGACGTTGGCGTTTCCGGCCTGCACCGTGATCATGTTGGTGCCGCCGGCCTTGATTTGATCCTGGATCTGGGACTGGGCCCCGTTGCCAAGCGCCACCAGCGTGATCACCGCCGACACGCCGATGATCATCCCGAGCATGGTGAGCCCGGTCCGCATCTTGTTGCGGTTCAGCGCCTTGAACGCGATCCGAAACGTCATCACTGGTGACATTAATCCCCCTAGAAGCCGCGTCCGCCGCCGCCACCACCGCCGCCGCGATTGCCGCCGCCTCCGCCACCGCCGCCTGGGGGGCCACCGCCGGGTCCGCGTCCGCCAGGCCCGCCGCGCTGATTCTGGAAGAACGGGTTGTTCTGCGGGCTGCCGGGCGCCGGCCTGACGGCCTGCGGAATGATGATGTTGCTGACGACCGCGTCGCCTTCGTGCAAGTCGCCCTCAATCAGTTCCGTGTTCTGTCCATCGGTAATCCCAAGGCGCAGGTTGAGAACCTTGAGTTCCTTCTTCTCCTTGTTCCAGACCCACGCACGTCCCCGGGTTTCGGCCGAGGCGAGTGCGGGGAACAAGAGATCGATGCTGTTCGCAGTCCCGAGTCCACGCCGTGCGTTGAGCTCGTCCGCCGTGAGCTCGGTCGGTTGAGTGGCGCCGGGAGCGCCAGCCGGGCCGCGCCCGCCACCAGATCCGCCGCGCCCGGCACCGGTTCCGCCGCGACCGCCGTTACCGCCACGGGTCCGATCTCCGCCGCGCCCGCCGCCGCCGCGGCCGCCCTGACCGCTGCCGCCGCGATTCCCACCGCGCGCCATCATGGCGGCGCGTTCCTCTGGCGTCATGTTCTGCATGGCCGCGCGTTGCTCCGGCGTCATGCTTCCGCCTCGACCACCCGGCTGACCGCCGCCGCCCTGCCGGCCTTCGGCCCGAACTTCAGGAGTGCCCTGACGTCCGGCCGCGTTGGCCGAGGCTGCTGGTGCAGGCGCGCCGGCCGCCGGGCGTTGTCCCCCGGGACCCCTGGCCGGTGCTGCCGTTGAACCTTCACCGTTCCCGTTTTCGCCGCCGCGCGCAGGCGGAGCCCCAGGCGCTCCGGCCCCTGGTGCGCCAGGTCCTCCGGGGCCACCACGCCCGCCGCCACGACCGCCGCGTCCTGCGTCAGCCGGTGGAGGTTCGAGGCCAAGTGCCACGTACATGTCGTTGGTGGGGCGGAACCGAAGGGCCGGCGCCGGTACGCGCAGCACGTCGTCGCGCCGCAAGATCTCGATATTGATGTTCGCGGTCATCCCGGGCTTCAGCTCGAGGTCTGGATTCGGCACCGAGATCACGGTCTGATACGTCACCACGTTCTGCTGCATCCTCGCTTCGAGTCGAACCTGCTCCACGGTTCCGGTGAATACCTTGTTCGGATAGGCGTCCACGCGGAACGTTGCGTGCTGTTGCGGGCGAATTCTGCCGACGTCGGTCTCGTCAATGCCCGCCAGCACCTTCATCGTCGTCAACTCGGTGGCGAGATTGAAGATGGTGGGCGCCTGCGTGCTGACCGACACGGTCTGTCCGACGTCCACGGCGCGGGAGATGACGACGCCGTCAATCGGGGAATAGATCTTGGTGTAGGTGAGGTTGAGATCCTGGGTCGAGAGTGACGCCTCTGCCTGCTGGAGCGCGGCTTCGGATGTCTTGACACCGGACTGGGCCGAGAAGAGCGACAGCTCGGCGGCATCCAGGTCGGTCTTGGGCACGAGGTTTTTCGCCGACAGTTCCTTGGAGCGCTCCCACTTACGCTGTGCATCGGCCAACGTGACCTTCGCGCGTTCGACATCGGTCTGGGCGCGAATGAGGTTGGCCTTCGCGTTCAGGATCTGGGTTTTGATCGTTTCGGGGTCGATCTCAGCGAGCAGCTGGCCTTCCCTGACCATCGAATTGAAGTCGGCGTAGAGGGCGAGCACCTTGCCTCCCACCTGCGATCCGACCGGCACGGTCCTGACAGCCGACAACTGCCCGGTCGATCCGACCGTGTCGACGATGTCGCCACGCGTGACGACGGCCGTCAAGACTTCTGGGTCCGGCGGCTTCTGCGAGTACTTGTAATACGCGTACCCGCCACCACCGAGAGCGGCCAGAATGATGATGCTTACGATCGCTTTTTTCATCGAAACCTCAACCTCAGCTCAGAGTTTCCGCGCCTTTCGGCTTTCGCCGAAGACCCGGAAGACCTTCTTCGAAGATCGTGTAGACGACAGGAACAAGGACCAGGGTAATAAGCAGCGACGTCGTCAACCCGCCGATCACGACGCGTGCGAGCGGCACCTGCAGCTCGCTGCCTTCGCCGATGCCGAGTGACATCGGGACGAGGCCGAGGGCGGTGGCAATCGACGTCATCAGAATCGGGCGGAGTCGAGTGCGGCCAGCGAGCTCCACAGCCTCGCGCAGCGGCAGCTTGTCGCGGCGCCGCAGCACGTTGGTGTAGTCGACGAGCAGGATGCCGTTGCTGACGACGATGCCAGCCAGCATGATGATGCCGATATAGGCCTGCATGTTGAAGGACGTGCCGGTCAGCTTGAGCGCCAGCACCACCCCGATGGCCGCCGTCGGCACGGAGAACATGATGATGAACGGGTCGCGCAGCGACTCATACTGCGAAGCCATGACGGCGTAGACGAGCAGGAGCGCCAGGATGAGCACCATGCGGAGCTGGTTGAAGGCCTTCGCCTGCTCCTCGACCTCGGCGCCGAAGCCGACCTGGAACT
>Ga0111539_10006126_pt1 | contig 15528 bp, 14 predicted proteins | sample RhiMethybrSRZTD1_FD_79667 | JGI IMG/M metagenome (GOLD analysis project Ga0111539, IMG submission 79667) | Populus rhizosphere microbial communities from Tennessee, USA - Rhizosphere MetaG P. TD hybrid SRZTD1 (version 2) (version 2) | ecosystem: Host-associated > Plants > Roots > Rhizosphere >... | reverse complement strand
GCTCGAGTGCTACCGGAACGACGCTTCGGGCGCCACCTATTCGACGTTTCGCTAGGGTGTCCCCGCCGTGACGGGATCGGGATCCGGCGGCGCGGGCAAGATTCCGGAAGCACTGTGGTTTTTGCGCAGCCGGATCCAGTAGCGCGAGAGCGCGCTGAAAATACCTTTCGGGCTTTTTGCTTGATGCGACGCGTTCGTGATGCGCTACACCGCTTGGAGCTCGTCCATGAACCGACCCGGGCACGACACCAACCGCTTGCGGACGTTCATTCGCGGCGTTCCGGTGCGCATGGGGCTCTGGCTGTTCCTGCCGATGCTGCTGCTCGGTTTTCTGGGCCAGGCTCTGGAAGGTCAGCTCGCCGGCGGCAAGACCGCGGGCCACCCCAGCACCATGCACGCGATCAAGTGGATGCTGATGACGTTCTTCAAGCCGTCAGCAGCCGACGACTCATGGATGCCGATGTCGGTCGCCATGGACGTGCTGAAAGGCCCGCGCGCCTCGGAGCTCTACCAGGCCGTGTTTTTCGAGCGGAAGATCAAGTTCCAGTACCCGCCATCGAGCTTGCTACCGCTCGAGCCTTTCGCGCGTCTGGGGTTGTTGAAGCCCGAGCTCCTGAACGGCTTGAACTCGGCGTTGGTCGCGTTGACTGCACTGATCACCGCCGGATTTGCTTACCGCCTCCTTCGATCCGAGAAGGCGCGCGGACCGGCGGCGGGCCCGAGCGCTCACTGGGTTGCGCTCCTCACCTTGGTCGCCGGGTTCAGCTTCTATCCGATTGTGCAGGCTCACACGCTCGGTCAGGTGCAGGTCTGGATCGATCTGCTCTTCGCGGGCGCCTGCGTGCTTTGGTTCGCCGGCCGCCGCTCGTGGGCGGGCGTGGCGATCGGTCTGGCCTGCGCGCTCAAGCCGCAGTTCGCGCTTTTTCTGCCATGGGCGATCGTCTGGCGGCGCTGGGATTTCGCGCTCGGCGTCGTCGCGTGCGCGGCACCGATCGGCTTGCTCTCGCTCTTCATGTACGGGCTACCGAACCACCTCGGGTACCTGCAGGTGTTGTCGCATCTGTCGCGCGTAGGGGAGTCGTTCCAGTTCAACCAGTCCGCGAACGGGCTCATGAACCGCCTATTGTTCAATGGTTGCAACAACTGTCCGCCTTGGCAGCCCACCGCACTGCCCGGTTACAACCCGCTGGTCCACTACGGAACCTCGATAGTGACGCTGGCGTTCCTGGCAGTTGCGTTCGTGCCTGCTTTTCGCAAGAAGCACGCGCCGTCGCTGCTGGACTTCGGGATCGCGGCACTCTGTTTCACCATCGCGTCGCCAGTGGCCTGGTACCACCACTACGGCATCTTGCTGCCTTTGTTCGTCCTGGCTTACGCGAGCGTGACGAGGGAAGCCGACGCCGCAAAGAGACGCATCTGGTTGGTGGTGCTGCTCGTATGCTGGACGCTCACGGCGAACTATCTATCCGTGTTCAATCTGCTCGCGGACACGGCGTTGAACCCGCTCCAGTCGCACCTGTTTTTCGCCGCGATCGCCTTCTTGATCGTGCTGGTGCGCGAGTCGCGAAGGGACGCGCCCGAGCTCGCGTTCGAACCGAAAGCGGCGGGCGCGCTCAGCCCGGTTCGGCAGGTCGAAGAGGTCCGGTGACGCGCGCGATCGCGATCCCGTATCGAGCCCGGCTGCTCTCCGCCGCCGGCTTGGTGCTCCTCGCTTGCACGCAAGCACCGCCGCCTCCGCTTGCACGCTCCGGAACGCGGCCGGCGATCAACGCGATCGATCCCGTGCAGCGGCTCAAGCTGCTCGTGCTGCCCAAGAGCCAGCCTTTGCCGCGCGATCCGACGAGCCGCTTCGCCGACGATCCGCGCGCCGCGGCGCTCGGCCACAAGTTCTTCTTCGATACGCGATTTTCCGGCCAGCTACTCGATGAGGCCAACGATGGTTCGCCAGGAACGCTCGGCAAGCGCGGGGAAGTCGGCAAGGTTTCTTGCAGCAGCTGTCATCGCGTCGAAAACAGAGCCTTCGTGGACAACCGCAGCCCTCGTCATCAGCTGTCGCTCGCTTCCGGATGGACCAATCGCAAAACTCCGTCGCTGCTCGACGTCGGCCATTCCAGGTTTCTCATGTGGGACGGCCGCCACGACACGTTCTTCGGTCAGGTCTTCACGCCGATCGAGAGCCCCGTCGAGTTCAACAGCTCACGGCTGTTCGTGGCAAAGCAGATCGAGCGCTTGTACCGGAAGGAATACGAAGCCGTTTTTGGTCCGATGCCCGGCCTGTCCGAGTACCCCGATCTCGCAGCGGGCGAAGCGGGCTGCGCGAAGTTGAAGGCCAAGTCGCCCGATGAGATCTGCAAGAAGCCGGGCCATGACGCAGAACCGGTGATCCGCGTCGTCGTGAACTTCGGAAAGGCGATCCAGGCATACTTACGCTTGCTGAATTGCGGGCAAAGCAGGTTCGACGCCTGGATGGGTGGTGAGCGCTCCGCGCTGACCGCGGACGAGCAGGCGGGAGCGATGTTGTTCGTCGGTAAAGGCGGATGCGACACCTGTCACAGCGGGCCGTTTCTGACCGATCAGAGGTTTCACAACATGGGCGTGCGGGGAACGCTGATTCCCTTCACCGGCATCGTGACCAAGAACGATCCGGGCGCGGGCAAGGGACTCGTGCGGCTCTTGGCCGATCCGTTGAACTCCGCGGGCCCCTTCAGCGACAAAGACGACGGTCGGCTGAAGACCCTACCCCGGGATCCAGCCACCAGAATCGGAGCCTTCCGCACACCGAGTCTCCGCTGTGTCAGCCGGCGCCCGAGCTTCATGCACGACGGCCAGTACCGGACGCTCGAGGACGCGGTGCGTTTCTTCGCGAAAGGCGGAGCGAGCGGCGGATTTCTCGGTGTCTCCGAGAATCAGCCCAGAAATCTTTCCCAACGCGAAATCGAACAGCTCGTCCTGTTCTTGAAGGCGCTCGACGGCAACGGCCCGGACCCGGCGATGCTCGCGCGCCCGAGCTTGCCTTGAGCGTCGCACCGAAAGCGCGCTCGAGGCTCAAGGTGGCACGCGCGAGAGAGCAATTTCTCGCTCGTCGACGCTGACGAGCCGAAACATTGGGCAAACACTTGGGCGGCGCAAACGCTTGGGCGCGCAAACACTTGGGGGCCGCTACGGCGGAATGTCACGTTCTGGTTGCGCGATACGTAGCAAAAATGTGATCCTTCTTTTTTTCGGGTTACCGAGGTGCGCGACCGCCACTGTTTCAGACTGAAATTTGACGTCCGCGAGCGATGGAAGTGGGCGGTGCTTCCAATTGATCGTCCAAGTTCGACGTCGTAGCTTCTGACACCGGATGGAGACGCGGGATCCAGAACAGACGAACGCGGTCGCCCGACCCCGCATCTCCGCCGTCGTCTGCACGCGCAATCGCGGCGACTCGGTGCGCGCCGCCGTCACTACGCTGCTCCGTAACTCGCATCCGGATTTCGAAGTCATCGTCATCGATCAGAGCACCAGCGAAGAAACCGCGCAGGCGCTCGCGGACTTGCGAAGTGACCCGCGTTTCAAGTACGTGCGCAGCACGACCGTCGGCGTCGCCCGCTCCCGCAATCAAGGGCTCCGCATCGCCCACGGCGAGCTCGTTGCGTTCACCGACGACGATTGCGAGGTGCCCGAAGACTGGCTGGAGATTCTCGAGCGTGTGCTCCTTGAGTATTCGCGCGTCGCCGTCGCCTTTTGCAGTGTACGGGCCGGACCGCACGACCCCAGCCGTGGCTTCGTTCCCGCCTACGATTGTCAAGGAACCCGAATCATCGGCACCATGCTCGCCAAATGCACGGCGCGCGGGATAGGAGCAGGCCTCGCGGTGCGGCGCCGCGCCGTGCTGGAGTTGGGCGGGTTCGACGAAGCGCTCGGTCCCGGTGCGCGCTTTCCTTCTTGCGAGGAGGGTGACCTCGCGGTTCGCGCGCTGCTGGCCGGGCATCACATCTGCGAAACGGATCGCACGTTCACGATTCATCACGGTTTCCGGAGCTGGGATGAAGGCAGAGCCTTGGCGCAGCGAGACTGGACGGGCATCGGCGCGGCCTACGCCAAGCCGATCAAAGCTGGACGCTGGTCGTTCACGCTGGTGCCGCTGTACGAGCTTTTGCGAATGGCATTGTGGCCGCCCCTTTCCGACTTGATGCGGCTCAGGCGGCCGCGTGGCCTGCGGCGAGCGTTTTACTTCTGCCGGGGTTTCTCGGAAGGCTTGGCCACGCCGCTCGACCGCGGGATGTTGCTCTTCCGCTGAAGCGATCCGAGCGCGGGGGAAGGCCGGGCTTCGCGATTTCAGACGGAGTTCATTTCGGAGTAGATTGCCGCGGCGAGAATCGGCACGTCCTCCGACCACGACGGGAGCTCCAGATGGCTGAGACGCACAACGAGAAGAGCCAGAGCGAGATGATCACGGGAGACTTCGTCACCGATGGCAAGACGTTCGTGTTCCGTCTCAAGGGGACTCCCCTGTCGGGCTCCGGCGACAGCGCGTCGGCGGCGTTCGATGCCCTGATGCGCGCCGATGCGACGGCCGGAGACTTGTCGCGAAAACTCAAGGATCTCGCGCGCGAGCAAGAGGGTGAAGCGCTCCGGACCACGCTCGTCCGCTGGTCGATGATCGGGCTGATCGTCTTCGGCGCCCTGGGTGGCGCGCTGATCGCCGGCGCTGCAATGGCACCCAAGGTCGCGGCCGACGTCGCCGACTCGACGAGCACGCGTCTGGTTTCGAGCCTCGAGCACATGTCGCCGAACGCCGAGGACAAGCTCTCGCGCCTGCTCCAGCGCCTGGATGGTATGATGGGGGATTCTCGAGCCTGCCCGCCGCCGGCGCCGAGTAATCCCGGTGCGCCTCGATGAAAGCCGTGTTCGCGGATCGCGACAAGCTCGTGGTCACGCTGCTCGCGCTGTTCTCGCTGCTCTGGGTTCTACTTTCATGGCTCACCTGGCGCGATATCGCCAACGGCCCGCGCGTGGGCTCGCCGTGGACCAACAACGGCTACGGCCAGAGCCTGCTGTTCGAGAGCGGCGCGCAGGCCGGCGCCGTCGTGGCCGGCTTCGTGCTGAACGGTGCCGCCGCCCTGCTCGGCTACCGCTGGGTGGTCGAACCCGTGTGGGGCCGTTCGCGTCTGGCGGCGACGCCGTGGTTGGTGTTCGCGGGCGTCGTCCCCGGCACGCTCTTGATCGCCGCATTTTCGCGGATTGCGACGCTGATCCTCCCGAACACGGTCGCTCCGGCGTTCATCGGTCTCGCCCTGCTCGCGGCGGTCGCGGTGGCCGGTGCACAGATGCTTCGACAGCGAGGCGCGGACACGAGGCTCGCGCTGGACTTTCGCGCGCTCGGCGGCGCCCTGCTCGCGCTGGTGGCCGCGCTGGTGTTTTCGGTCCACGTCGATCGCGCGCACGGTCCGGCCGAAGGCAGCGTCTGGTTCATCAAGCAGATCTTTTTGTCGGAGCAGTACGGCATCGGAGCTGGCGGTCACTGGCCCATAATCTCCCAGCATTACGACGAGGCGGCGTTTCTCTATCCGATCGTGTACGGGTTGATGTCGACGGGCAGCGACGCGTCGAGCACGCTCAGCGTGCTCTACTGGATCATGCTCGCGTTCGGGCGGCTCGGCATGGTGTGCATCATCTACGTCGCGCTGCGAAGCCTCGGCGTGGATCGGCTGAGCTCGCTGATTTTGCTGGCGTTCGTTTGCGGGGCCTCCCTTTCCCTGAACCCGCTGAGCTCGCGCGTCCTGTTCGATTCCCTGAGCCCCCTCGCCTACACGCTGCACATCGCGCGTTTTCTGGCTTCGGTGTTGCCCGTATTGTTCGTCGCGTCGGCGGCGAGCTGGAATCGAAAGGCCTCGCGCCCGGCCTTACTCGTTGCGGCGGTCCTGGGCATGGGCCTCGCTGCGATGCCGATCCATCTGGCGCTGGTACTGCCCTGGGCGATCGCGGTCGGGGTGCTCACGGGCTTTTTGCCGCGCGCTTCCGAATCCAAACCGCTATGGAGAGCAGCCGCCTGGGCTGCCGTGGCTCTCGCGTTCGCGTTGAGCGTCACGTACGCGCTCCACGGCGTCGCCGCCGTGCCGCGCGTGCTTCTGCTCGTGCTGGGCAGCGCGGCAGGGTTCGCGCTGCTGGGGCTCGCTCTGTTTCGCGCGCGGGCAGCGAGCAAACAAGCCTTCGAGCTGCCTCAGGTGGTCTGGCTATGGCTGCTGCTTTGCGCGGGTTACGCCGTCGGCGTCTTGCTGTTCGGCAACGTGCTCGCGAACGCGGTGCGACCGCGGCTCGCCGGCGTGTGGCCCTGGAGCGGCACGACGGTGGTGAACCGGCTGGCGAACGCCATCACCAACCCTGGTCTGGCCCTGGCGCAGTCGCCCTGGTGTCAGGATGGCTACGGCTGGGGATTTCGCATCCTGACCGGCCACTGCGGCTCGCTGTCCATGTTCGCACGTAGCTATGGCCTTCCGATCGTGGTCAACATGGCCGTCATCGCCTGGTGGTTCAAAGGCGCACGCGGCGAGCAGGGCATTCCGAGCCGCCTCTTGACGACCGTGTTCTGGGCGATGGAGCTGTCGTTGCTGGCGATGCCGCTCGGCTTCGTGCTGTTCGACTTCGTAGCCGCGAACGGGCCCGAGCTCGAATGGCAACGGCAGCTCGCAATCTGGCTGCGCTCTCGCGTGCTCGAGCCCTGGTTCTACGGTGGGACACTGCTCGCGCTCGGGCTGTTCCTGCGGGAGTGTCAACGGAGGCAGCGGCGTTTCGCGCAGTCGGCCATGTTGGTCGGGGTCGCCGTGTTCGCCCTGAACCCCATGGTCATGCCGCCGCAGATGGTCGCAAACTTCTCCTACTTGTTTGGAGTGCTCCGGCATTGAGCCGGGCGCTGTAAGGGATTGACGCTCCGCCCGAGTTTCGGTGTAGCGTCCCGTAGAATGTTGGTGCTGTCGTCCTTGAGCTCGCTCTGGGTTCGCGTGCGAGACTTCGTCGCGCCGCATCTCGCGACGGCAGCGCGCGGCAACCCGCGCTGGATTCGGATCCTGTTTTTGATCTTCGTCTACGCCACGGTCGCCGCGGCGTCGTTCGAGGGCTTCTACCAGAAGTGGGGTCTGCGCGACGGCGGCCAGCGCTACTCGTTCGTGGAGATGATCGAGGGCACGGCGCATCGTCCCTTCGTCAATCGCCAGCTCCTTCCGAAGGCCGCCAACTTCGTCGAGCACACGCTTCCGGTCGGCGCGAAAGAGTGGATCATCGAGGAGGCGAATGTGCGCTGGTGGTGGGAGGAGCGGAACCTGCTGTCGCGGCTGCGCATCGACCCGGTCCACGACCGGCAATATCTGGTGCGCTACCTGTTCGTCTATTTCACGTCGGTGGCGTTCCTGTTCGCTGCGCTGTTCGTGATGCGCAAGTTGTGCCTCGAGATCGGCGTGGGCGAAGTAGCGGCCACGCTCGCGCCCGCGCTGTTCGCGCTCTCGCTCGAGTATCTCTTGAGCATGGGCGGGTTCTTCTACGATTTTCCGGAAGTATTTTTCCTGGCGACGGCGTTCCTGCTCGCTTACAAGGGCCGCTGGCTCGCGCTCCTGCCGCTGAGCGCTCTGGCCACCTACAACAAGGAATCCTTCGTCTTCTTCACGCCCGCGTTGCTGCCGCTCTTTCTGGCGCGTTACCCGTGGAAGAGGTCGGTGGCCATCGTCGGAACCGTGGGTCTGGTCGCCGGGTTGACGCACTTGCTCGGGCGCATGCCGTACCTGCACAACCCCGGCGCGTCTGCGGAGAGCTGGCTGCGCAACAGCATCCGCTTCTATCTCAATCCCAAGAACCTGATCGCGTTCGAAGCGAACTACGGGATCATCACGCCTCGGGCGTACAGCATCTTCAGCTTCGTGCTCCTGGGGCTCTTGTTCCTGCGCGGCTGGCGCGGGCTCGCGAAGCCGCTCAGGCAGCACGGCCTTTTGATCCTTGCCATCAACTTCCCGCTCGTCCTGGTGTTCTGCGGCCCCGGGGAAATGCGGAATTTCAGCCTGTGTTACATGATCTTGCTGCTCGTGATGGCCCAAAACCTGTCGCTCTGGGTCAACCAGGCGGCGGCCTCGAGCACGCTGCCCGCCGAACCGGCGTTGGCGAGTTCCCCCGAGGTGCGGCTATCGCAAACGAGACAGGTCGGGTGGGCGACGCCGGGCGGAGCTACGCCTCGCGCGGAAAGCGCGTCTTCAGCTTCAGAAATTGCTTCTCGAACGCGTGGTAGCTGATCACGGCGACCACCAGCGTGATGCCGATGGCGAGGCACAGGTACGCCGCGGCGCTGGCGCGGCTCGTGACCCCGAACAGACGCCGGAGAGCGGTATTCTCGTAGAACAGGAAGTAGATCGGGTAGTGCCAGACGTAGAGCCCGTAGCTGTAGCGCCCGAACCAGCGCAAGAGGCCACTATGCAGCAGGTTTTTAGCCGGCCGCCACGCCGTTCCAACGATCATGGCGCCGCCCGAACCCAGCGCGAAAGAGCTGTAGCCGAGCGTCTGCAGGAACGGGTCGTATTCGTCGACCGTGCGGCGGAGCGCGATCACGAGCAAGACCGTCAACGCGCCGGCGACCAAAACGGCGGCCGCTGGACGTAGGATGGCCGCGGCGCCCCCGGGCCCACGCGCCGCCAGGCTGAAGAAGCCACCGATCGCCAGCGCGTCGAGGCGCGTGGGCGTCGACACGAAGATCGCCGTCGGCTCGACCTCCAGAAGCACGAGCGCCGTGCGCAACGCGAGCGCCGCACCCGCCAGGACGGCGGTGACGATCATGAGCGCCCGTCGCGAGTTCAGGAAGTACACGACGAACGGCCAGAGCAGATAAAAATGCTCCTCGACCGACAGCGACCAATAGTGGGAAAGAATTTCCGGGATCGCGTACCAATCCTTGGCGGCGATCACCACGTTCGAGAGGTAGAGGGCAGGCCAGATGAATCCGTCCGTCTGCGATTCCTTGAGCGGCGGCCACACGGCGATCAAAAGCGCGACCACCGCGAGTGCCAGGTAGTAGAGCGGAAAGATCCGCAGCACGCGCCGCGCGTAGAAATTCTTGAAGTAGTGCTTCGATTTGCGGTCGTCGTACAGGATGCCCGTGATCAAGAACCCGGAAAGCACGAAGAACAGGTCCACGCCGACCCAGCCGATGCGCGTTGCCTTGATCGGTAGATAGGTGAGCCCCGAGGCGCCCGCTCCGATCCCGAAATGGAACGCGAGCACCAGGAGCACCGCGACACCGCGCATGCCGTCCAGCGCCGGGACGTGCAGGTGCGAGACCGGCTTTTCCGTGGAGCTCGCGGCCGCGCTAGCCGGATCTCGCACAAGCGCCTGACTTTGTTCGACCGAAGCCGCCATCTCAATCGTTCCTGGGAGCGGAGCTCGCTCAAAGAGCCGGCGGCTTCCGGGCCATGAATTGCTCGACGTCCTTGGGGACCCCGAGCGGGATCACCGCATCGAGCGGGACGTCGTGGATGAACACCGGCGCGCCGCGAGCGATCAGCGTGTTGTAGATGGGCGCGACGTAGCGCTCGCCCTTCTCGAGGTTCGTGGGGTCGCTGTAGTGTTCGGCGTAGAGATCGGCGTAGAGGGCGAACGAGGAGAAGTAATAGAGGCCGATCGTCGCGTGTGGAGAGATGCGATTCTTCTCGCGCACCTCGTGGACACGGCCCTCCGCGTCCGCCGCCGCGAAGCTCCAGTGGTCGCCGCTCGCCGGAAAACAGGGAATCCACCCGTCGCCGCGCGCGCTGGCCGCCGGCAGCGCGTCGGGGTGGACGAACGTATCGATGTTGTAGATGAGCATCGGGGCGGCCTTGTCCAAGACTTCGGGCGCCGCGAGCATCGCCGTGGTGGCTTGGCCGTCCGTTGGCTCCGCGAGCTCCACTATGCCACTCGCCGCGATACCCAGCGCCCGCGCCTCGCGCGACACGAAGTCAGAGGCTTCGTCCGCGGCGCGCATCACGAACGTGAAGCGAGCGCCCTGGGCGATGAAGCTCCGCAGGCTGAGCATCGACCACGCGAACAGCGTGCGCTCGTGCGCGAGGATCTGATACTTCGGCACCTTGTAGCCCGCGTCCAAAAAACGCCTGCCGAAGCCGGCCATGGTGATGATGGCGTTGATCATCGGTCGTTCGACTCCTCCCCGACGAGGCTCAGGATCTGCGCGTAGCTCAGGCTCGTGAACTCGTCCGGGCGGATCGCCTTGTCGTCCACGTAGAAGCCGCCCTTGCCTCCCCAAGGCTTGCCGACATGGAGCTCGTCGTAAGGGATTTCGTGGCGGTCCAACCAGGCCATCAGCGTCTTGGCGGTCTTGGCCGTGATCAGACCCATGTTCCCGTTGTAGCTGTTCATGTTCCGCGACGTGGCCAAGATCACGTAGAAGCCGAGCTCGCGATACTCGCGGAGTTTCTCGACGACGGCTGCGTTGGGCGTCACGTCCTCGTAGGACTGGTCCGGGCGCTTGATCGCGCACAGCGTCCCATCGACGTCCATGACGATGCACCGCTCGCGTCTGATCATGAGTTATATCTCCCTGTCTTTCGCAACGCCTTCCAGGATCAGCGAGGCGTTGATCGCGAAGCCCAGGACCTTGCGCGGTCGATCGACGTGCAAGGGCAACATGCTGATGAACAGCGATGCTTCGCAGAGCCGGATCAGATCCGGGCGGAAGCCGGCCGCCTGCAGGCGGTTCACGAACATCGGCGCCGCCCAGGGCGGCGGGCCTCCCTCGAGCGACAGCTGGAGCACGAGCTTTTCGTCCACCAGCACGTCGAACTTGTCGTTGTTGATGAAGTCGTAGCTCCCGAGGATCGAGTGCGAGAGCTTGGCGAGGTCGTAGTAGGGATCGGTGTAGAGGTCGTCCTCGTGCTCGGCGCCGCGCGGATCGATGAGCTTCAGATACTGATTCGTCTTCGAGTAGAGGATGTTCGAGAAACAGAGGTCGCCGTGCCCGATCACGAGCGCCGTGCTCTGAAAGCTCTTGTGCATGCGCTCGTAGAGCTTCAGGTAACGCGCCAGGAGTGCGTCGATGCCCCCGAACGCGCGCTCCAGGAGCGGCGCGAGCTCCTTGTATTGCGGGAGCTTCTTGAAGGACTCGATGCGCTCCTCTACCTTGTCGACGTAGAGGTCGGTCTGAACCGCGCTCAGCTCGGCCTTGCCGACGCGTTTCTCGGGTCGAATCTTCACGAAATGAAAAATGTGCTCGAGAAAACGCTCGAACTCGTGCGGCTGGAAAGCTCGATGCACCCACTGCAGAGCCATGTCCGGAAAGGACAGGCGCTCCATCTTGTAGCTCGCGGTTTGCCCATCGTCCGCGTAGTCGAACGGCTGCACCATGAACATCTGGAACGCCGGCGGAACCAGCCGATAGAAATCGAACTCGCGCTTGAGCTTCGTGCGGTTGTTCGAGCGCTTGGTGACCGTGTACGCGTCGTGCTCGATCGCATTGAACAGGCGCACGTCGAACTGTCCGGACAAGAAGTCCAGCAGGGTGCGCGCGTCGCTCACGTCGATCAAGCGTAGGCGACCGGGTACGTCCACCAGCGTGTGGCCGTGACTCTCGAAGAAATCGGTGACTTTACCCTCCTGCTGCTTCAGCAAGTACTCGCGCAGCAGCGCGCCGCGCATCAGGATCCAGCCGCGGCGATCGCGCGCTTCCGGCAGGGGGATGTGCATGCCGCACGGCGCGTACTGGACCTGGCGCAGGAAGGTGACCACCGCGTCGGAGGTTCCGACCGGGATCAAGTGGGAGGGGCAGAACAAAGAGAGCCGATCCGGATTTTCTTCGCGGAGCGTGGCGATCAAGCTCTCGCGATCCTCCCCCTTCTGCAGGTGGATCATGCTGGCGCCGGCGTCCGCCGCGATCGTGCGCATGGCCTCGAGCCGCGAGCGGCGTTGAAACACCAGGCTTCCGAAACGCTCCACGCCGACCAGCGCCTTGAGATCCGGCGGCACCGCGTACGTATCGTCGAAGATCAGTTGCAGCGTCATGACTGTCGGCGACGGCGTACGTAAGCGACCGCTGCAGCTAGGCCGAGAAACGCGAGCGGGACCTGGGTTACCACGAGGTACGAGAGCGGCGGCACGCCGAGGCTCTTCGGTTTGTCGGAGGCGAGCACGCCGAGCAGTGTTTCACCGCGCGTCAGCGCGGACAAGAAGGTCAGGAGCGCGTCGAGCCCGGCGTGGACGCTGCGGCCGAGAGAGGGAATGGCGACCGAGAAACAAGCGATTTCGCTGAGCCAAATGAAGGCGGTCAGGGTGGCGAGCGACGCCATTTTGCCGCGAACCAGATTCGGAGCCTCGAGGATGGCGCGGCGCAACATGTCGATCACCCTGAGCAACCCGACCGTGCTCGGGTCGTCATAACGACGGATGATCAGCACCGCCAGCCGGCGCAGATTGTCGGGGAGGATGAAGAACGCGACTGCAGTCGCCATCGTGAACGCACCGGCCAGCACCAAGACCGCGCCGAACTCCGAAGTGTCGCCCGAGGAGTAGCTCATGCCGAGCATCAGCAGCACGAGCAAGACGATGACGTCCAGCGTGCGTTCGCACCAGGCGATGGCCAGCGCACGCACGATGCTGCCGGTGACGTTCGCCATTTCGACGGCGCGATACAGCTCCCCGAGCTTGAGGGGAGCGGTGAGGCTCACGGCGGCCGTCATCAGGTGAAAGCTCGCAATTTCACGAAAGCCGACGCGCCAGCCGCCGATCAAGAGCGCCAGGCGCAGGATGCGGAACGCGTGCCCGATCAGGTAGATCCCGCCCGCGATCAGCAAGCTCCAGAGCGCGGCGCCCCGGCCCAACGCCCAGATATCCGCCTGGATCGCGAACAGCACGATCCTACCCGTGAGGTAGAGCAGCGCGGCGACGGCGCCGGCGAGCATGACCGTGCTGGCGATCTGCCACACACTCGCCGTGGGTCGGCGCGCGAGGGGCAACGTGGCGCTCACGAAGCGGCGCGCTCCGCGCTGTGAGCGTTGTCGAAGACCACGGTCGACGAGTACGCGCCCGAGCGTTCGGAGTGATCGTCGTCGAGAAAGCGCCGGCGATGGATCGCGTAATCCTTGATGATCGTGACCATGACGAGCGAGTGGCGCAAACCCTTCATGTTCGAGATCTGATCTTCTTCGCGCCATTCGAGCGGGAAGAACTCGAACCGCTGCTTGTTCGCGATCGAGTGCAGAATCATGTGATAGTTGAAGGTGAGGTTGTTCGCGAAGCGCAAGTAGCTTCGATCGGCCAGGCCCGACACCGCGTACATGTTGAGGCCGGATCCGAGGTCGAAGATCCACTGGCGGGCGACCGCCGAGTAGAGCAGATTGAAGACCACATTGCCGAGCGTTCGCACCGCGGAATAGCCGCTGAGGCGTGATCCAATCATGAAGCGGGCGCCGAGCAGGCAATCCACGTTGCGGTGCTTACCGGCCGCGATGTGCGGTATGAGATCCGTGATGCTGCCCTGATCGTCGCCGTGGAGCACGATCAAGTAGTCGAACCCGTTGTCGATCGCGTAGTTGAACGCGACCTTGTGCGAGCCGCCTAGGTTGTAGTTTTCGTCGTTCATGAGCACGCGGCCGCGCAGCTTTCCGGCCAGCGCCTCGAGCGCCTTGATCGCGGCGGCCTGGGTGCCGTCCGTGCTGCGATTGTCGACGACGATGACCTCGGTGAGTCGCTCGCGCACTTCGGGCGTGAGCTGGGCAATCACCCGCGGGATCTGCTTTTCGCAGTTGTAGGCGGGGATGAAGAGCAGAATGCGTTCGGTGCTAGTTGCCATGTTTTTCTACCTGGGTTTGGTCAGAAATCTCATGAAGAGGTAGTTCGCCGAGAACGTCACCGGCAGGATCGCGAGCTTCGCGACGACGGGGAACATGCCGAACCGGACGAGGGCGTCGACCGCCCACGAAGCGGCCGCCACCGCGAGCAGCTGGTAAGCCACGTACACCAGGAAAAGCTCGTAAAGAAATCGTCCCTCGTACGCGAAGACGCGCCGCGTGGACGCGAAGTACACGAACGTCACGGCGGCGCCTGCCGAGATCAGGTTGGCCCAGCCGGGGCGCATTCCGGTCCTGACCAAGACTGCGAACAGGCACACGTCGAGGGTAAGACCGACCCCCGAAACCAGCCCAAAACGAAAAATTCTGGAGAGCGCCCCCTGCTCGACGAGGCGTTGCCAAAGGGATGCTGCGTTCACGGGCTCGGCGAGCTTTCGGCCATTGAAGGTGACGTTCCGGTTGCGGCGGGAGGATACTATGCGGTCGGTTTGCTGGGAACGGAGCGCCTCCGCTCATCGCGAGCCAGGATAGTGGCTGACGTGTTTCGGGGCGCGGCATCTTCCGGTCGGCCCCTGGCGCGCGCTACGCTCGGCCCGTGAAGGAAGCTTGGGCGCGCAGAAGGCGCGCACTTTTCACCGCTTTGGCAGGCGCGGGCGCAGTCGGCGTTTGCGCTGCAGGCTACTTTCTGTTCCAGGAGTTCGGTGTCGGGGCGCCCGAAGGCTACGGCGTGGAGCGAGCCGCAGAGGCGTTTCGGGATTGCCCGGTGTGTCCCGAGATGCTTCGCGTGGAGCCGGGCAGCTTCGTGATGGGCTCGGAGTGGTTGTGGCGCCGGCGCTGGATGGCAAAGGACGCGCGTCCCAAACACTCGGTCACCATCCCCAAGGCGTTCGCGGTCGGCCGCTTCGAAGTGACGTTCGCGGAATGGGATGCCTGCGTCAGCGAGGGCGGGTGCGGCGCCCGGCGTCCCAACGATCAGGGCTGGGGTCGGGGCGCACACCCCGTCGTCGACGTTTCCTGGGACGACGCGCAGACTTACGTGGGCTGGTTGTCGGGGAAAACGCATGCCAGCTATCGCCTGCTCACCGAAGCCGAGTGGGAGTACGCGGCGCGCGCGACCACGACCAGCGCCTACCCGTGGGGAAATCGGGCGAGTCACGCGTGGGCGAACTACGGGCAGGAAGAGTGCTGCGTGGGTATGACGGCCGACCACGACCAGTTTTTGAACACCGCGCCCGTCGGTCAATTCGCGCCGAACCGTTTCGGCCTGCACGACATGCCGGGCAACGTCTACGAGTGGGTCGAGGACTGCTACGTCGACAGCTACGATCGAAGTCCGAGCGACGGCTCGGCCGTCAAAGTCCCCGACTGCAAGTTCCACGCGATGCGCGGCGGCGCTTGGTACAGCGATCCGCGGCGTATCCGGTCCGCATATCGCGCCTATCAAACACCGGACAAACGCGACAAGGTGATCGGGTTGCGCGTGGCGAAGACGCTTTAGAAGGCCCTCCGCGAAGGTTCTTGACGGGGCGACGGGTACGGTCCATGTGTCGTGGCGTGCTCGGAGCCGATGCTGTCCCCAAGGCGCCTTTAGCGCGATTTTCCGCGCGATGCTTCGCTCCGTAACGCGTCGGGAGCGCTAGGAACGTGGCGTTCAATTCGATCCAGTTCCTCGTCTTCTTCCCGATCGTGCTGGCGCTCTACTATGCGTCACCCGCGCGCTACCGGTGGGCGCTGCTGC
>Ga0111539_10006125_pt1 | contig 15529 bp, 12 predicted proteins | sample RhiMethybrSRZTD1_FD_79667 | JGI IMG/M metagenome (GOLD analysis project Ga0111539, IMG submission 79667) | Populus rhizosphere microbial communities from Tennessee, USA - Rhizosphere MetaG P. TD hybrid SRZTD1 (version 2) (version 2) | ecosystem: Host-associated > Plants > Roots > Rhizosphere >... | reverse complement strand
CGGTCTCCTCGATGCTCAAGCCGCCGAAGAATCGCAGCTCGACAACTTGGCTTTTGCGCGCGTCTAGTTTTGCGAACGCCTCGAGCGCCCGATCGACGGCGAGCACATCGAGTGCCGGCTCCGGCGTGATAAGCGTCGCCTCCTCTAATGACACACGCTGCGCCCCGCCACCGCGCTTCTGGTACCCGCGGGAACGCGCATGATCGACGAGGATCTGGCGCATGAGGCGTGCAGCAATGCCGAGAAAATGAGCGCGATCCTTCCAGTTGGGATTGGCCCCATCGGCGAGCCGAACGAAGACCTCGTTGACGAGTGCGGTGGCCTGCAGTGTGTGGCCCTGCCGCTCCCGCCGCATATGCGCGTGCGCCAGGCGATGCAGCTCGCGCTCGACCAGCGGCACGAGTTCGTCCAGCGCCGCCTTGTCGCCCTCATTCCACGCTCGCAGCAGCTCGGTCGCGTCCATGAACTCTTTTCCGTCCGGTTCACGCATTACACCACAGCGGAACGTTCATAGCCCTGGGCAGAGGAGAAATCAGGCGCGAATGATAACTCGCGCAGTGAGATGTCATGGACGCTAAATTCGCACGAACCGTCGCCACGCTCCTGTGGATAGTTCTGCTGACCGCGTGCGGCGCCACTCCGACGGCGCCAGTCGATACACAGCCTCCATCGGCGACGACTGCGACCATCGGCACCGGCACGTATTCGCTGACGTTTGCCATGAGTGCTGACTGCAGCCGCGACCGCCAGGCCCCCGCCGTTGCCGGCTCACGCACGTATCAGTCGGCGATCAGTGAAGCCTCGGGTTGGCAGCTGGTTTCGTTGGTCGGCGCGACGTTTGCCCCGAGCACGAACGGATATCCGGGAACGAGTGGCTTCAACGTCATTTCGTTAACCAGAGTCGGCGATGTCGTCACGTTGTATTTCGAAGATCCGCCAATCTGGGAGACTGCCGCGGGCGATTCTCTCCTGATCTCCGGCCATGCGCAGGGGACCATCACCGACCCCGTCACGGAGTTGGCATTCGACGGCGAGTTCGCCGGGTGCACCGCACCCAATCACACGCTGACGCTGCAGAGGACAGGTCCATGAACCGGTGTCCGTGCGGTTTCTGCATTTATTGACGGGAACGTCTACGCAGAAGAGATGTCGACGCGTCGATACGTGCACCGATGGAGGAATGATGAACAGGCCGCATTCGAGATTGAAATTTGCTGTCGTCGCGAGAGCCGCCGCTGCCATTCTCGCGCTGCTGTTTGGAACGGCCGGTGCCGCACGTGCCCAGGCGCGGACGCTGGAAGGAGCCTGGGTCGTCGTTACGCAGCAACGTAATTGCACGACCGACGCGCCCATCGGTGCACCGCACCGTGCGCTCGTCAGCTACCATGCCGGCGGCACGCTCAGCGACAGCTCCTCCGTGCCCGGCTTCGCCCTCGGCCAGCGCTCCGAAGGTCACGGCACCTGGCGTCATGACGGAGGCCAGACGTACGCCGTCAGGTGGGTGGCGATGATCCAGTTCGACACGGCGCCAGGCACACCGCCAGGATCGCCAGGATTTCAGGCGGGATGGCAGGTTGCCACGAACACGGTCGTGTTGACCGGCCCGGATTCGTTCACGTCCAACGGTGTCAGTGAGTTCCTCGATCTGAGCGGGCACGTCTACCGTGTTGCATGCGCCTCTCGCACTGCACAGAGGTTCAGGTAAGCATCGTGCACACCCGTCCCCCGCGCTCTCCGCCGTGTACTCCCGCTGGGCGGAGAGCAACCGTGGACAAGGTCTCGATGACCGAAGGTAGAGACCGGCGCCACTCTGCAGCTGTGCTCGCTCTGCAGGGAGAGCGACATGAATCAATTTGACGACCGCGATCATCCGGACGATTCTGCGCGCCCGCGGCATGATGCTGGCGCACAGGCGGTGGTTTCGTCGAGTAATTCCTGGTTCGGCTGAATTGCCGGCTGCCGGGTCGATGACCAAAGTCTGGCGGGGTGTCGAAAACAAATTTCCCCATACCTATATCCCCAAGGAGCCCCAAATAAGAATCCTGTCCTCGAGTGCTGCGATGATGTGTGCCGCGTCCGTGCTGGTCCGCGAGTCTCAGCGGCTGCAGCGGTCAGTCAATGAATCCGACCGCGCCGCTTTCTGCGGGTGCCACGTTCGCCGAAGGTTCAACAGTAGCGGTGAAAGAGTCCGCGACTGGATGTCCGGCCTTGGGCAATCCGGGCGGCAACCCCGGATTGAAGTTCATCGGTCTGATGTCGCCGGCGGTCGCGGTCGAGCGATGGTCGGCGCAGATCACGGATGCGTGGTGTGCGCAGCAGGGGCTCGTCGAAACAGACTTCCTTGCCGCGCGGCTCGAACTCGCCACGTCGATCGACAAGAACGGCGATGGGCCTGTTGTGTGTGGCGCAGAACTGGGGCGAGAATCTCAATCCAAACTCGCACTGGGCTCTGATCTGGGCCGACACGTTCGATCCGCCGGCCACCGAGGCGTGGTTCCTCAGCGACAATCACGTCGGCACGTCGAACAAGGGCTGAAAGCGAACCAATTGGCAACGCCGACGCTTCATGGGAGGAGCGGGCGTTGCCAACTTGATTCGCTCGGCCATGCCGGTCGAGAATCCCGCCGAGCCTTCCCCGGACGATGTTCGCGAGGGTCACGCCAGCCGTGGCAGGGGATCACTCGCCGCGTCGCTGGCGAGACGGAGATCGTCCTGCACACCGTGCGCAGGAGACTTCGGCATGTAGCTGGCGGACCGACGGCCCATGCCTGGCAAGTCGCCACCCCCGATGTCTCTGAGTGCCCCAGGTCCGGCTGAAGCCGGACACTACGTTACTCGACGTCGCCGGTCGGCGCTCTCCCGGCCATCGGCTCTTCCACGTCAAACGCGTACTCGATCTCGCGATCCAGATCGAGTTCGTCCTCCGTCGGCTGCGGCGGCGGTGGCGGCTCGTCCGCCGGGATCCGCACGTTCCGATACCACTCGAAGCCCGTGCCGGCAGGAATCAGCCGTCCCATCGTCACGTTCTCCTTCAGCCCGCGCAGGTGATCGATCTTCCCGGAGATCGACGCTTCCGTGAGGGCGCGCGTCGGGCCCCGGCTACAAGCTCGCCGCCGAGATGAACGAGTCATCGAGAGTGACGCCTTGGTGATGCCGGGCAACAGCGGCTGCGCCGGACGCCCTGCCCGATCATTCTGGCTCTTTTTCCACTGTCTCGCTTAGATCGAGCTGCGCAGCCGGGATGACTTCGATGTCGGTGAAGCCGACCGACTGCAGCCGGTTCGTCCAGTCGCGACCTTGGCAAACGTGAGGTCACGGTAATCGGGTTGGTCGATGGTACGGGCGACGGGGAGAGAACGCCCGAATCAGTTCGATCGGGCGCGAAGTTCTTTCAACAATGGAAAGTCGGGGTCGGCCAACGCGAGCAGCTTCAGCAGGTGTGCTTCGACGCCCTCCGCTTTCCCAACGTTGCCGGTCTTCCGGTACAGGCGAGCAAGACGCGCACGGGTGAGCATCCAACTGTCGAATGTTCCAAAAGCCGCGACTTCCCCACGCCGGTCGCCGACACCTGTGAGCAATGCGATGGCCTCGTCGAACTGACCCACGGTGTCCAGCGCGCTTGCCAGCTGAGCGATCGTGTAGTGGCCGTTAGTGCTGGCGAGCCCCGGGAGGTGGTTTGTCTTGCTGGCAATCGATTGTCGAAGGATTTCAATCGCCCGTTCGGAACGCCCGTGAGCGAGTTCCAGCGCGCCCTGATGGTCGAGATATATGCTGCGGAAACCGGCACTGCGCTGACCTGTGGAGCGCGAAGACACGCGCTGACGTTTTTCGTGCGACCGGTAGCCATAAGGTGCGAACATGAAGTGCAAATGACGGTACGACATGCTCAACGAAGACAAGCGCAACGCGCTCGAAATCATCGTCGAGCAGCGCGCCGAGGCCCGCGATCCGAGGATGCGGACGGCCACCTGCCGGATTTGGAGAACCCGGCCGCGATGTCGGCACTGACGCTGATAATGACTTCTCGACAACCGGCGTCAACCCGCTGCACGGAGGCGGAGGACAATGCCCGCGAGGAGGGCTTCGTCCACTGCCATCGGCGGCTTTCGCACGCTTCGAGTTTCCGGCCTTCTCAGCGAATCTGCCTGTCGTATCGTGTCCCGCGAACGACGTGAGTCTCCTCGAGCGAACGTCCGCCGCCGCGCCCCGCGTGCGTCTCTCACCGGTGTGTTGGAGTCGGTGGTCGGATCGCTCGGTGCGAGCGGCGAGAAATCCGTTGTCCGGCTTCTTGCCGCCATCCGGGAACTGGACGTGGCGGCGTTCGCCGCGGACGACCATGGACAACTGATCGCAACGAACGCTGCAGCGTCTCGTCTCACCGGATATACCGAACGCGAATTGCGGCGCTTGTCCGTCTACGACATAACGGGTGAGGGTGATGTCGAGACCATGGACGTGCTATGGAAGGCTTTCGTCCAGCAGCGGAGTCAACGGGGACGCTATCAGATTCGCAGGAAAAGCGGACGACTCGTTCTGGCGGAGTATGCGGCGGCGCGCGTCGCCAATGGTCTTCACCTGTCGTTGTTGAGGCGCGTGCCGCGCTCCCGCTGATCTCTGCGGTGTCGTCGGCCCTGCGGGTGCGTGGTGATCGATGATGCGATTCCCCCGCGGCCGCAACGCGGACTGGCGCCCTTACACACCGCGGATCCTCGGCCAGGCGGACGCGCTGTCAGATGGCGGATACGGTTATCCGGCTGAAGCGGAACTCACGAAAAAGGGCACGAGAACCTCCACCTTCGCGCTAAGCGCTTCGGTGGACAAGTGAGTTCTTCGTGCCCTTCGCTTTCTTCGCGGCCTTCGCGGTTAAGGCCGGTGAAAGTTGTTCGCGAATTACTCGACGTCGCCCGTTGGCGCTCTCCCTGCCATCGGCTCCTCGACATCGAACGCGTACTCGATCTCGCGATCCAGATCGAGCTCGTCCTCCGTCGGCTGCGGCGGCGCCGGCGGTGGTGGCGGCTCGTCCGCCGGGATCCGCACGTTCCGGTACCACTCGAAGCCCGTGCCGGCAGGAATCAGCCGTCCCATCGTCACGTTCTCCTTCAGCCCGCGCAGGTGATCGATCTTCCCGGAGATCGACGCTTCCGTGAGGACGCGCGTCGTTTCCTGGAAGCTCGCCGCCGAGATGAACGAGTCGGTCGAGAGCGACGCCTTCGTGATCCCGAGCAGCAGCGGCTGCGCCGTCGCCGGCCGGCCGCCCGCCTGAATCACGCGCTCGTTCTCCTCGAGGAACCGGAACTTGTCCGTCTGCTCGTCGATCAGGAATTCGGTGTCGCCTACATCCTCGATCCGCACCCACCGCATCATCTGCCGCGAGATGACCTCGATGTGCTTGTCGTTGATGTTGACGCCCTGCAGCCGGTAGACCTCCTGGATTTCGTTCACCAGGTACTTCTGCAGCTCCTTCTCGCCCAGCACCCGCAGGATGTCGTGCGGGTTGCTCGGACCGTCCATCAACTGCTCGCCGGCCCTTACGCGCTCGCCCTCGTGGACGTTCACGTGCACGCCGCGTGGCAGCGCGTATTCCCGCGGTTCGGTCGTATCGTCGGGCACGATGATCATCTTGCGCTGGCCTTTGACGACGCCGCCGTCCTTGACCACGCCGTCGATCTCGGAGATGACCGCCGGATCCTTCGGCTTGCGCGCCTCGAACAGCTCCACCACGCGCGGCAAACCGCCTGTAATGTCCTTGGTCTTCGTCGTCTCGCGCGGGATCTTCGCGAGCACGTCGCCCGCTTCCACCGTCTCGCCGTCCTGCACCATGAGGTGCGCGTGCGACGGCATGTGGTACTTCCGCGCCACCTTGCCGGTCTTGTCCTTGATCTCGATCGTCGGCTGCTTCTTCTCGTCCGGCGAGTCGACGATGATGAAGCGCGAGAGACCCGTGACTTCGTCGACTTCTTCGTGAACCGTGAGGTTCTCGATGATGTCCTTGAAGCGCACCGTTCCCGGCTCCTCGGTGAGGATCGAGAACGTGTAGGGATCCCACTCGACGAGCGTCTGGCCAACTTCGACCTTCTGCCCGTCCTTCACCTTCAACCGTGCGCCGTACACGATCGGATAGCGCTCGCGGTCGCGACCCTTCTCGTCCTTGATGACGAGCGAGCCGTTGCGGTTCATGACGATCAGCTGGCCGCCTTCCTTGTGGGTCTCGACGACGACCATACCCTCGTAATGGACCGAGCCCGCGTGCCGCGCATCGAGCGTGTTCTGATCCGAGATTCGCGACGCCGTTCCGCCGATGTGGAACGTGCGCATCGTCAGCTGCGTGCCGGGCTCGCCGATCGACTGCGCCGCGATGACGCCGACCGCCTGACCGAGCTCGACCAGACGGCCGGTGGCGAGGTCGCGACCGTAGCAACGCGCGCACACACCGCGGCGCGTCGCGCAGGTCAGCACCGAGCGGATGCGAACCTTCTCGATGCCCGCTTCCTGCACCGCCGACGCCTTGTCCTCGTCGATCTCCTCGTTGACGTCGACGATCGTGCCGGCGCCGAACGGATCGACGATCTTCTCGAGCGTCACGCGGCCGACAATACGGTCGCGCAGCGGCTCGATGATCTCGCCCGATTCGACGATGGCTCGCGCCTCGATCCCGTCGAGCGTGCCGCAGTCGATCTCCGAGATGATCACGTCCTGCGCCACGTCCACCAGGCGGCGAGTCAGGTAGCCTGAGTCCGCCGTCTTGAGCGCCGTGTCCGCCAGACCCTTACGCGCACCGTGTGTCGAGATGAAGTACTGCTGCACGGTGAGGCCTTCACGGAAGTTGCTCGTGATCGGTGCCTCGATGATTTCACCCGACGGCTTGGCCATCAGGCCTCGCATGCCGGCGAGCTGACGGATCTGCTGCTTCGATCCGCGCGCGCCTGAGTCCGCCATGATGTAGACCGGGTTGAAGAACTTCCCGCTCCGGTCCATCTCGGCCATCTCGCCGAACATTTCATCGGCGATCTTCTCGGTGACTTCCGACCAGATCGCGATGATCTTGTTGTAGCGCTCGCCGTTGGTGATCGCGCCTTCGAGGTACTGCTGCTCGACCTTGATGACCTCGTTGCGCGCGTCCTGCACCAGCTGCTGCTTGTTCGCAGGGATGATCAGGTCGTCGATGCCAATCGACAGCCCCGACCGCGTCGCGTAGGTGAACCCGAGGTTCTTCAGGGAGTCGAGCATGTCGACCGTCCGCTCGAGACCGAAGTCGAGATACGTCTTCTGAACGAGCTGCTGCAATCCCTTCTTCTTCAGCAGGCCGTTGATGTACGGCATGCCGCTCGGGAGCTGTTCGTTCAACAGCACACGGCCCACAGTGGTGTTGATGATCTTCGCCTTCACCTCCTGCGCGTCGGTGTGGATTACGTCCTGGTCGTCGCGCGCAGTCGTCAGGTCGAGGAGCTGACCCGAGAAGCGCAGACGAATCGGAGAGAGCGTTTCCAGCTCACCCGCCTCGAGCGCCAGCATCACGTCTTCGGTGTTGCCAAACGCCCGGCCCTCGCCCTTGGCGCCGGCCTTCGCCTTCGTCAGGTAGTAGCAGCCAAGCACGATGTCCTGCGACGGCACCGCGATCGGCGCGCCGTTGGCCGGCGACAGCACGTTGTTCGACGACATCATCAGCACCGAGGCTTCGATCTGCGCCTCCGGTGAGAGCGGGATGTGGACCGCCATCTGGTCGCCGTCGAAGTCGGCGTTGAACGCCGTGCAGACGAGCGGGTGAATGCGAATCGCCTTGCCCTCGACCAGCACCGGCTCGAACGCCTGGATGCCGAGTCGATGCAGCGTCGGCGCGCGGTTCAGCAGCACCGGGTGCTCGCGGATCACCTCTTCGAGGATGTCCCACACCTCGGGACGTTGCTGTTCCACCATCTCCTTCGCCTGCTTGATGGTGGCAACGAGCTGTCTCTCTTCGAGCTTGTTGTAGATGAACGGCTTGAACAGCTCGAGCGCCATCTTCTTCGGCAGGCCGCACTGGTGCAGCTTCAGCTCAGGTCCGACGACGATGACCGAACGGCCCGAGTAGTCGACGCGCTTACCGAGAAGGTTCTGACGGAAACGTCCCTGCTTGCCCTTGAGCGTGTCGGACAGCGACTTCAGCGGCCGGTTGTTCGCACCGCGCAGCACACGGCCGCGGCGGCCGTTGTCGAACAGCGCATCAACCGCTTCCTGAAGCATGCGCTTCTCGTTGCGGATGATGACGTCCGGCGCCTTCAGCTCCATCAGCTTCTTCAACCGGTTGTTGCGGTTGATGACGCGGCGATAGAGGTCATTCAGGTCCGAGGTCGCGAAGCGGCCGCCATCGAGCGGAACGAGTGGACGCAGCTCCGGCGGAATCACCGGGATGACATCGAGAATCATCCAGTTCGGCTGGTTGGTCGACTTACGGAAGCTGTCGACGACCTTCAATCGCTTGGCAAACTTCAGCTTCTTCTGCACCGAGCTCTCGCTGCGCATCTTCGCGCGCAGCTCCTCGGCCAGCTTCTCGATGTTGACGCGGCGCAGCAGCTCCTTGATCGCCTCGGCGCCCATCTGCGCGCGGAACTTGGTGCCGTGATCCTCGCGCGCCTTCCTGAACTGCTCTTCGTTCAGCAGCTGGTTCTGCTTGAGGTCGGTCTCACCTGGATCGATGACGACGTAGGCCTCGAAGTAGAGGATGCGCTCGAGATCGCGCAGCGAAATGTCGAGCAGGTGACCGATGCGGCTCGGCAGCCCCTTGAAGAACCAGACGTGGCTGACCGGCGTCGCCAGCGTGATATGTCCAAGGCGCTCGCGGCGCACCTTGGCCTGCGTCACCTCGACGCCGCACTTGTCGCAGATCACGCCGCGGTGCTTCATGCGCTTGTACTTGCCGCAGAGGCACTCCCAGTCGGTGATCGGGCCGAAGATCTTCGCGCAGAACAACCCGTCACGTTCCGGCTTGAACGTGCGGTAGTTGATCGTCTCCGGCTTCGTCACCTCGCCGAACGACCACGACATGATCTTTTCGGGCGAGGCGAGCGAGATCCGAATCGCATCGAAATCGGCGCGCAGGCTCGTTTTGTTCTCGTAGAAACTTGGTCTCATAGGGTTACACCTGCTCTAATACGGCTGCTTCGCCGCTGGGCTCAGCCGGCAGCAACGCCTCCGGCTTCCGCTTCGTCGACACCAGCTCGACGTCGAGACACAGTGACTGCAGCTCGCGAATGAGCACGTTGAACGACTCTGGCAGTCCTGGTGTAAACGAGGCGTCGCCCTTCACGATCGCTTCGTAGATCTTGGCGCGCCCGGTCACATCGTCGGACTTCGCCGTGAGCAGCTCCTGGAGGATGTGCGCCGACCCATAGGCCTCGAGCGCCCACACTTCCATTTCTCCGAAGCGCTGGCCGCCGAACTGCGCCTTGCCACCGAGCGGCTGCTGCGTAATGAGCGAGTAGGGTCCGATCGACCGCGCGTGGATCTTGTCGTCGACCAGGTGCGACAGCTTCAGCATGTAGATGTAGCCGACTGTCACTTCCTGCTCGAAGTTCTGACCCGTCATGCCGTCGTAGAGCGGCGTCTTCCCGCCCTTCGGCAGACCCGCCTCCGCGAGCCAGTTCTTGATCTCCGTCTCCGTGGCGCCATCGAACACCGGCGTCGCGAAGTAGAGACCGAGTGCGTGCGCCGCCCACCCGAGGTGCGTCTCGAGGATCTGGCCGACGTTCATGCGCGACGGCACGCCCAACGGGTTGAGGACAATCTCCACCGGAGTGCCATCCGGCAGATACGGCATGTCCTCTTCCGGCAGGATGCGCGCGATGACGCCCTTGTTGCCGTGACGGCCGGCCATCTTGTCGCCAACCGATAGCTTGCGCTTCATCGCGACGTACACCTTGACCAGCTTGATCACGCCCGGAGGCAGTTCATCGCCGCGCCGGATCTTTTCCTTCTTCTCTTCGAAGAGCTGGCGGATGACTTCGACCTGCCGCTCCGTGCGCTCCTCGAGCAACCGCAGGTCGCCCTCGAGTCGCGGATCGTCGCTCTGGATCTTGAGGCGCACCATCTGCTGATAGGGCACCGTCGCCAGCACTTCCAGCGTCAGCTCCTGACCCTTCCGCAGCAGCCGCTCGCGTCCGTACTCGTCGAACGCGTCGGCACGCAGCGTCTGGCCAGTCAGCATCTGCACGACGCGCTTCTTCACTTCGTCGTGAAGAATGCGGATCTCGTCCTGCAGGTTCTTCTCCATCATGTCGAGCTCTTCCTGCTCGATCGCCTTCGCTCGGTCATCCTTCTCGATGCCCTTGCGGGAGAAGATCTTCACTCCGACGATGATGCCTTCGATGCCGGGCGGGCAGATGAGCGAGGCGTCACGCACGTCGCCCGCCTTCTCACCGAAGATCGCGCGGAGCAGCTTCTCTTCAGGAGTCAGCTGCGTCTCGCCCTTCGGCGTTACCTTGCCAACCAGGATGTCCCCGGGCTTCACGTAGGCGCCGATGCGGATGATGCCGCTATCGTCGAGGTCGCGCAGGTAGGTCTCCGAGACATTCGGGATATCCCGCGTGATTTCCTCGGGGCCGAGCTTGGTGTCGCGCGCCTCGATCTCGAACTCCTCGATGTGGATGGAGGTGTAGTAGTCCTCCTTCACCATCTTCTCGGAGACGAGAATCGCGTCCTCGAAGTTGTACCCGCGCCACGGCATGAACGCCACGAGCACGTTGCGTCCAAGCGCCAGCTCACCCAACTCCGTGCACGGACCGTCTGCCAGCACCTGACCCTTCACCACGCGCTGTCCCACCCGCACGATTGGCTTCTGGTTGATACAGGTGTTCTGGTTCGAGCGCTTGAACTTCGTCATCGGGTAGATGTCAGCACCCATCTCCTTGCTGATCTCATCGTCCTCGCTCGCACCCTCGACGCGCACGACGATACGCTGGCTGTCGACGTAGTCCACTGTGCCGGCCCGGCGTGTGATCACGACCGCGCCCGAGTCACGCGCGGTGATGTACTCCATGCCGGTGCCCACGTACGGGCTGCGCGCCCGCAACAGCGGCACCGCCTGGCGCTGCATGTTCGATCCCATCAACGCGCGGTTGGCGTCGTCATTCTCGAGGAACGGCACGAGCGAGGCCGCCACCGAGACGAGCTGCTTCGGCGAGACGTCGATGAACTGGATATCCTCGCGTGGTGACAGGACGAAGTCGCCGGCGCGTCGCGCCTCGACGCGCTCCTGCCGGAAGCGGCCGTTGTCGTCCACAGGCGAATTCGCCTGCGCGATGATGTACTGGTCCTCTTCCCACGCGGACAGATAGAAGGAGTAGGGCTCGAACTCGACACCCTTCTTCTTCGACCGACCGTCGGAGCCGACGATCTCATCCGCTTCGACGATGTCCCCCGCCTTGTACTTCGGGTTGCCACCAGCGTTGTGAATGATCACGAAGTCGACGACACGGCCGTCCTTGACCTTACGGTAGGGCGACTCGATGAAGCCGAACTCGTTGATGCGCGCGTAGCAGCTGAGCGACGAGATCAGGCCGATGTTCGGACCTTCCGGCGTCTCAATCGGGCAGATGCGGCCGTAGTGCGTCGGGTGCACGTCGCGCACCTCGAATCCGGCACGCTCGCGCGACAGACCGCCAGGCCCGAGCGCCGAGAGACGACGCTTGTGCGTGATCTCGGAGAGCGGGTTGGTCTGGTCCATGAACTGCGAGAGCTGTGACGACCCGAAGAACTCGCGAATCGCGGCCATTACCGGCTTCGCGTTGATCAGGTCGTGCGGCATCGCCGTCGCCATTTCCTGGTAGACCGACATCTTTTCCTTGATGGCGCGCTCCATGCGGACCAGCCCGATACGGAACTGGTTCTCGAGGAGCTCACCCACGGAGCGGACGCGGCGGTTGCCCAGGTGATCGATGTCGTCCACATTCTGCGGGTTCTTCCGCAGCTTGAGCTGATATTTGATGACCTCGTAGAAGTCCTGCGGATGCAGGATCTTCTCGTCGAGCGGCGTGTTCATCCCGAGCTTGGTGTTCAGCTTCAGGCGACCGACGCGCGAGAAGTCGTATTTCTGCGGGTTGAAGAACATGTTCTCGAACAGCGATCGCGAGCTGTCGAGCGTCGGCGGATCACCCGGCCGCAGGCGGCGGTAGATCTCGATGAGCGCTTCCTCGTGGGTGCGGATCGGATCCTTCTTGAGCGTCTGTCCGATGATGGCTCCGACATCGTCGCGCTCGGGGAAGAACACCTCGATGCGCTCGACGCGCTTCTCCTGCGCCATCGAAATCACACGGGGCGTCAGCTCCTCGTTCGCTTCGAGAATGACCTCGCCCGTTTCCGGGTCGATGATGTCGGCAGCAGCAAACGCGCCCTCGAGCGCTTCATCCGCAACCGGCACCGTCTCGATGCCCGCCTTGCGCAGCGCTGCGATCGCGTTGGCCGTGATCTTCTTGCCGCTCTGGATCGAGAAGTCGCCAGCCTTCACATCACCAGCCGCACGCAGCCCGACCAGGCTGTCGGACACCGTCCACTGCAGCGACGGTCCCTGGTTGAGCGCGATGCGATCGACCGCGTAGAAAGTACGGATGATCTCGTCGGCGCCGCGCAGGCCGAGCGCGCGCAGGAAGACCGTTGCCAGGAACTTGCGTTTCCGATCGATACGGACGTACAGCAGGTTCTTCTGGTCGTATTCGAACTCCACCCATGAACCGCGATACGGGATGATCTGCGCAACGTAGAGCGTCTTGTCCTCGGAGTGGAAGAACGCACCCGGTGACCGGTGGAGTTGGCTGACGATGACACGTTCGGTGCCATTGATGATGAACGTGCCGTTGTCCGTCATCAGCGGGATGTCACCGAAGTAGACCTCCTGCTCCTTGATGTCGCGAATCGTCTTGACGCCGGTGTCCGGATCCTTGTTCCAGACAACGAGACGAATGGTGACCTTGAGCGGCACGGCGTAGGTCATGCCGCGCTCCTGGCACTCGTCGACGTCGTACTTCAGCTTCATCCCGACCGTCTGGCCGCAGATGTCACAGACGTCGCCGCGGGCCTGGTTCTCTTTGCCGCAGCGCGGGCAGAGCACCTGGTGATCGCCATAGGGATCGGCGACGAGCGTCGCGCCGCAGTTGCTGCACGGCTTGCGCAGGTGATGCAGACCCGCCAGCTTGCCGCACTTGCATTCCCAGTTGCCGATTGAATACTCGATGAACTCGAGCGACGAGTTCTCGCGGAAGTCGCTGATCGGGAAGACCGACTTGAAGACCGACTGCAGGCCGGCATCCTCGCGCTCAGCCGGCAAACGGTTCATCTGCAGGAAGCGCTCGTATGATTTCCGCTGGATTTCAATCAGGTTTGGGATGGGAACGGTGGTCTTGATCTTGGAGAAGTCTTTGCGCTCGCGGTAGACGTTCTTGGGAAGGCTGTACATCGGTGACAAAACCTCGAAGATCCGGGGAAAAGCGGACGCCCGGCCGCACTCACTGACCAAAGCCAGGGCAGGCGGCTGGGCTTCAACTCCCAACTACCTCGTCCCAACCGTCAAAGCTGTGAGGGCTTAACTGTTGGGACGCCGGGAATTGGGTCTTGGTTTCGAACCCTTAGGAGATCGAAACCTTGGCGCCGACTTCTTCGAACTTCTTCTTGATCGCTTCTGACTCGTCCTTGGTTGCGCCTTCCTTGATCGGCTTGGGCGCGCTCTCGACGAGGTCCTTTGCTTCCTTCAAGCCCAGGCTGGTGACTTCACGGACGACCTTGATGACCTTGATCTTGTCCGCGCCCACTTCCGTGAGCGTGACATTGAACTCGGTCTTTTCCTCGGCCGGAGCCGCGGCACCGCCGCCACCAGCGGCGGCCATCCCGGGCATCGCCATCGGCACGGCCGCCGCGGCCGAGACGCCCAACTCAGATTCGAGCGCCTTCACGAGCTGCGACAGCTCGAGCACGCTGATGCCCTTGATGTAGTCAATCACCTGCTGCTGATTCAATTCGGCCATTTTTCCTCTACTCCTGTAGGGCGGGTCTTGCTTTGTAGACCCGCCGGATACGACGGGTCCAATAAAGCAGGACCCGTCCTACGGGCGAATGCGATCCCGCCCTACGACCCCTCTGACTTCTTCTTCGCTGCCTCGTTGAGCACCGTCACCAGGTTGCGCGGCGTTGCGGACAACACCGTCACAAGCTGCTGCATCGGCGCCTGCAACAGGAACAACAACTTCGAATACAACTCGGGCTTGCCAGGCAGCGTGGCCAGGTCGTTGACCGCCGCCGGCTGAATGGCCTGCCCCTGGACGACGGCCGCCTTGATGACCAACTTCGGCGTCGCCTTCATGAATGTCGTCAGCGCCTTCGCAAGCGCCACAGCATCCGCATCCGTGTACGCGATCGCCGTCGTTCCCTCGAAGTGCTTCTCGAGCGCTTCGAGGCGCGTGCCCTTGGTCGCCCGCTTTGCCAGCGTGTTCTTGACGACCTTGTACTTCGCCTTCGCCGTTCGCAGCTGACGACGAAGTTCGGTCGCGCCTGGAACGTCGAGCCCCTTGTAGTCCACAAGGATTGCCGTGTCGACCGCCTTGAACGCAGCGGACAGGTCCTGAAGTTCCTGCTCTTTTTCAGCTTTGCTAACAGCCATCGCTCCCCCTAGACTTTCTGCCGCTCATCGATGTGGGCGGTGTCGATGCCGACGCCCGGACCCATCGTGGAGGACACGGTGACTGACTTCAGGTACTTGCCCTTCGCGGCTGACGGCTTCGCCTTGACGACGCTCTCGACCAGCGCGTGAGCGTTTTCGATCAGACTCGTCGGCGCGAATGATGTCTTGCCAACCGGCGCGTGGATGATCCCGGTCTTGTCGACGCGGAACTCCACCTTACCGGCCTTGATTTCCCGGATCGCCTGCGCCACGTTGGGCGTGACGGTGCCGGTCTTCGGGTTCGGCATGAGCCCGCGTGGGCCGAGGACCTTGCCGAGGCGGCCGACGCCGCGCATCATGTCGGGCGTCGCGACCACCGCGTCGAAGTCCATCCACCCGCCGAGAATCTTCTCGACGACGTCGTCTCCGCCAACGATGTCAGCGCCAGCGTCCTGCGCTTCCTTCTGCTTGTCGGCGCCCGCGATTGCCAGGACCCGCTTGCTCTTTCCCAGGCCGTGGGGCAGAACGACCGTGCCGCGTACCATCTGGTCTGCGTGCTTGGGGTCGACGCCCAGCCGCATGGCCATTTCCACTGTCTCGTCGAACTTGGCGTACTTCACCTTCTGAATCAGGGGAATCGCCTCTTCGATCGAGTACAGACGGTCCTTCACCTGCGCTGCGGCCGCTGTGAATTTCTTGCCGTGCTTTGCCATGTGCCTCCTTGTGGTGCTAGCGGCGCGCTCTCGCGTGCCTCCCACAGTCAATAGGTCGCTAGGTCGCTCGGTGACGTCCCAGCTACCTAGCTACCTAGCTACCTAGCTACCCAACAACCCAGTTACCCAATGACATCAATGCCCATCGACCTCGCCGTGCCCCGCACGGTCTTCACCGCTGCGGCGAGATCCGTGG
>Ga0111539_10006124_pt1 | contig 15529 bp, 13 predicted proteins | sample RhiMethybrSRZTD1_FD_79667 | JGI IMG/M metagenome (GOLD analysis project Ga0111539, IMG submission 79667) | Populus rhizosphere microbial communities from Tennessee, USA - Rhizosphere MetaG P. TD hybrid SRZTD1 (version 2) (version 2) | ecosystem: Host-associated > Plants > Roots > Rhizosphere >... | reverse complement strand
TCCGCCGTTCCCGTGCCATCCCACCGGAGCGCAAAAATGTCCGGGACCGCGGTGCGGCGATGAATGAGCAACCGCGCGCCGTCGGTGGTCCAGGCTGGTGTCCGGCTGACGTTGTCGCTGGTCACCGGCAGAAGTCGCCCGGGCCCGACGTCGTAGGTCCAGACATCAGTTCCCGTCCCACTCGAGCAGTGCATCGCAATGCGATCGCCACGCGGCGACAGTCGCGGGTTCCAGTAATTCATCGGCGGGGCGCCCACCGGCTCGGAGTCGCCGCGTCTGGTCACCCAGAGAAACGTCTTGCGCGTGTCGTCCTGTCGCCGGTAAGCCAGCGTGCCGCCGGCGAACGACCACGGCGCGTACATGTAGCTCGGCAGCATGTTTTCGATGACCGGCACGCTTCCCCGCACGGTGAGCGTCGTCAGGTCGAATCGTGCGGCAAACAGCGAGTTGCCGGCCTGGTAGAGCAGGATGCCGTCGCCCGCGTAGAATCCAAAACCCGCGTCGTCAAGAACAACGCGCGGCGGTCCAGCCGCGAGCGGCGTGACCGCCAGCTTCAGCTTTCCTCCATTCAGTCGAATCGTGTAAAGCACCGTCCGTCCATCGGGCAGCAACTGCGGCGACAGGTGGTGCGTGTGGCCCGCTGTTTTGTCGAGGGTCGTGACCGCCACTGGCTCTCCACCGTTGGATGAGAGACGGCGGATCCCGTACTTTGCCTGGTCGTCCGCGTCGCCCACGAGGATCAGGTCCGCGGCGCCCCAATGCGCCGGCATCGACCAGGGGCTCTCCGCGAGGCCGATTGGCGCACCGCCGGAGAGGGGCATCTTCTGAAGCTTCCCGTCTGAATGAAATGCCAGCCAGCGGCCATCCGGCGAGAACGTTGGTGTGCTGCCCGTCTGTCCGAGTGGTTGCGCGTTCAACCGATCGAGCGGTCGAACATACAGGTCGCCGCCTCCACTCGATCGCTGACCAGCGCCGGTGCCGCGGGTCGCGGAGAACGCCACGGACTGGCCGTCGGGTGAGACCGCGATTTCGGCGGTGATGGGAGAAGGGAATTGCAGGTCGTCCCCGAGCGGCATGACCAGGCGCGATTCGGGCGTCGTCCCGCGTGCAGGTGGCGTTCGTGTGAGGATGAGGACGGCAATCGCCACGATGGCGGCAGCCGCAACTATCCAGCCGGCCCGCAGGCGCCAACTAGCGGCGCTCCGCCGCTCGGACACAGCGGCCTCCGAGATCGCCGTCGTGTCACGGGCGGCTGCCCGCTGAAGCTCGAGCCGAACGTCTTGCATGCTGGCGAAGCGCCCCTCGGGATCTTTCGCGAGGCAGGTCCGGACGAGCCAGTCGAGCGCGCTCGGGAGCCCCGGCTGAAGCGCGGCGGGCGAGGGCGGATCGCCGCGCAGGATGTTGGCCATCACTGCGGGCGAACTGGCGCCGTCGAAGGCGCGCTGGCCGGTCAGCATCTCGTAGAGGAGCGCGCCGAACGCGAAGATGTCCGTCCGGGCATCGGCCGGCCGGCCTTCGATCTGCTCGGGCGCCATGTACTGGAGGGTTCCGAGCACGGCGCCGGCTTCGGTCAGCGGGGAGGTGTTCGTCGGCGCGACTGACGCGAGTGCGCCGTCGTCGCGCACGACGCGCGCGAGGCCGAAGTCGAGCAGCTTGGCTTGCGCCTCCTGCGACTTGCCCGTCTTCGCCTTCGTCAGCATGACGTTGCCGGGCTTCAGATCGCGATGGACAATGCCCTGCCGATGCGCCTTGTCGAGCGCGTCGGCGATCTCTATCGCGCGCGCGAGTGCCTGATCGAGCGGCAACGGGCCTCGCGCCAGCCGCGTCGCCAGCGACTCCCCCTCGACGAGCTCCATGACGAGGAAGTCGACGCCATCCGCATGGCCGACGTCATGGATCGTGCAGATGTTCGGGTGGTTGAGCGCGGCGACGGCCCGCGCCTCGCGCTGGAAGCGCTGACGCCGGTCAGGGTCGGCGGCCAGGTCGCGCGGCAGGATCTTCACGGCGACCGTGCGGCCCAGGCGCGTGTCTTTCGCGCGATAGACCTCGCCCATGCCGCCGGCGCCGATCTGCGCCTCGATGGCGAACGCGCCGAGCTGGCGGCCGACGATCGGCAGCGACGCTGCGCGGGCCGCCGGTTGCTCGAGAAACGCTTCGGCCGACGCCGCGTTGGCGACGAGCGCCAGGACGTCCTGTTCGAGCGCGGCATCGCCGGCGCACTCGGCAGCCACGAACGCCGCCCGCTCGGCCGGCGGCCGCGCCATTGCGTCGTGATAGATCGCTTCGAGCCGCCGCCAGCGCTCAGACACGAGGCGCCGCGTCTTTCCGGAGCTCGCTGAGGAGCCAGGTCTTCGCCATCTTCCAATCGCGCATCACCGTGTCGGTCGAGATGTCGAGCGCAGCAGCGATCTCCTCATTGTTCAACCCGCCGAAGAAACGCAGTTCGACGACTTGCGCTTTTCGCGCATCGATCTTCGAGAGCGCCTCCAAGGCGTCGTCGAGGGCCTCGACGTCGTGCTCGCGCGACGTCTTGACCATCGCGTCGATGAGGGTGACTCGCACTGCGCCGCCACCGCGTTTCTGATAGCGCCGCGCGCGCGCCGCGTCGACGAGGATCCGGCGCATCTGCCGGGCGGCCATCGCAAAGAAGTGCGCGCGATCCTGCCAGTCGACCCGCTTGATGTCAATGAGCTTGAGATAGGCCTCGTTGACGAGCGCGGTGGGCTGCAAGGTGTGGCCGGCTCGCTCCCCGCGAAAGAACACGCGCGCCAACCGGCGCAGCTCATCGTAGACGAGGGGCGCCAGCCGCTCGAGCGCGGCAGGATCTCCTGCCCGCCAGGCGCGCAGGACCTCGGTGACCGCGGGAGCCGGCAGTTCGCCCATCCACACGCTCCTTCTCTCTCGAAGTCGCCCGATCCTATACCGGCCCGGAGCACATAGCGCGGCCGCGCTTAGCACCCTGTGCGGTTCCTGACCGCCCCTTCTCGCCTCCCTGCCAAACCGGGAGGTGCGTATGGCGTCGAGAGCTGCTATCAGCGCGTTGGCGTTGGTCGTCATCAGCGGACAGGCCACCGCGGTCGGCGCGCAGGAGGCGCGAGCACGGTTGGACCAGCTCGTTCATGGGCTGGACCTCACCGAGCGCGGGGCGCCCCGGTGGCTGTCCGCCCTGACGCTCGATCTCACCCAGCCCGCGCAGGAGCGGGTCGTAGCCGTCACTCCCGCCGGCGAGCTCGTCGATTCCCTGCTGGGACAGTCGAGTCACGCGGTCCTTGGGCCGGCCTTTGATACCCGGCTGCTCCAGCCCGGGGCGAACCTCGTGCTCGTGCACAACCACCCGAACGACTCCGGGTTGAGCGGGGATGACCTGTTGCAGTTGACCAAGCCCGGCGTGGCTGCCGTCGCCGCTGTGGGCCATCGACGGAGCGTCTATGTCGCAATCGCGGGTCGGTCGTACGACCGGAACGCGTTCGAGCATCGCCAATACGCGATCGCACGAGATGAGCTCGCGCGCCAGCTGTTGGCGCAGCAGGCGCGTGGCCTGGCCGGCGCCGTCGTCGCCGAGCACTTCACTCACTTGGTGTCTCTCGCGCTGGCCGAGGCTGGCGTGATCGACTACCGCGCGACGCTCTGTGCTTCCCGGCGTGAATCATTCGAGCGGAACCGGCTGGCGCTGACGGAGGCGGTCGTGTTCGCCGCCGGACGGCTGAAGGCACGCTTGAAGCGGTAGGCCGCTCCGATCTTTGGAGCGCCAGCTCGTTATCGCCAGTGCAGCACCACCGTCATCGGCCGCTCGGTGCCGGCCGTCGGCACGCTGACGATGAACTGCTTGCCGTCCGCGATCGGCTGATACGTGAATCGCTGGATGTTGCCGATGCTGGGAACGGGAAACAGCGCCTGCGCGGCGCCCGTGGTCGTAAACGTGCCATCGGCGACGATCCCGACCGGCACCGCCGTCAGGCGGCCGTTGGCGGCGCGATAGTACAGCTCCTTCCCGTCGCGCCGCCATCGAGGCATCGTCCCGCCGCCGTTCGTGGTCCAGTCGCCAAGCCAGTGGCGATCCGGCCACCCAGGGCAAGGGCATCATGCGTAGACGCCGTGCTCGATTCGCGTCAGGTACTCGCTGACCAGATGTGTTCCGGGATGCGTGCGTAACAGGTCGATCGGCTTGCGACGGTCCAACCCGGTCGCCGGGCGGTCCAACCATTGCTCGGCCTCCGCCTGCGAGCCAAACACACGCGTGGCGTGGGCGAGCACTTCGGCGAAGCGCCAGAGTCGCTCGCTTTCATCGACCGGCAACCGCGTTTTGGGCGCGGCCTTGCGTCGGGCGAAAGAACGATCGCTGATCCCGATGGTCGCCAACAGCACTGTCGACGACAGGCTCATGACACCCGCGAGGAGCCTGGCCATGGCCTCCGCCGGAATGCCGCGCACCACCAGCTCGTGGGCGTCCTCCTCTGTGGCCACCTGCCGGTGCAGCACGCCGCGCCCACCGAGCAGCTCAGTGGCGAGCTGCACGGACGATTGGCCCGAGTCGGTTTCGGGCGGGTCCGTGAGAGCGGTGGTCATGGGGCTCTTGTCAGATGGCATAACAATTCTGCCAAATGGCAGGCAGGCAGGTCACCTGAAAACCAGCCCGCCCCCTGACCGTCGCTGCTGTTTGCTGCGACGAGCCTGACGTTCGAGCACGCGGTGCCCGGGCATAGCTTCGTTGCCGGCTGGTGCCGAGTGGGCGGATGCGGCGGCCTTCAGGGCGAGACCGAGCGCGGTGACTACGAACGAGGCGGTTCCGAACCGGCTCCTCTTCATGTCGCCTCCAGGAGTTCACGGGGTGGCGGTGGCTGCCTTCGCCAACGCCATGCCAGTCCCAGGGCTGACGAGACATTCGGCGGGGGACGGATTCGGGACGAACGGCCTGCCGGGTGGCGGCCAGCGCTGAAAAATCCGCGGGCACTGCAGGAAGATCCATCGGCGGTTGCACCTGGTCGCCGACCTCGCTATCGTTGCGCCACATGTACATCCAGGGAGCCGGAACGGCTGAACGCACCTACGACGCCATCGTCGTCGGGTCGGGAATCAGCGGCGGATGGGCAGCCAAGGAACTGTCGGAGAAGGGTCTGCGGACGCTCGTGCTCGAGCGCGGCCGTGACGTCAAGCATCCCGACTATCCGACCGCGATGATGGAAAGCTGGCAGTTCGCGGGCAGGAATCGGCTGTCGCAAGCCGACCTCGCGAAGCAGGAAAAGCAGAATCGTACCGGGTACACGACGCATCCCGCTTCGGCGCACTGGTTCGTCAACGACGTCGAGAATCCGTACTCCGAGGTCCAGCGCTTCGACTGGATGCGCGGCTACCACGTCGGCGGCCGCTCGCTCCTGTGGGGCCGCCAGTCGTATCGCTGGAGCAATCTCGACTTCGAGGCCAACGCCCGCGACGGCCACGCGGTTGATTGGCCGATTCGCTACGCCGACATCTCGCCCTGGTACGACTACGTCGAGCGCTTCGCCGGCATCAGCGGGAGCCGCGACGGCCTGCCGCAACTGCCCGATGGCCAGTTCCTGCCACCGATGCAGATGAACTGCCTCGAAGTGCAGGTGAAGGAGCGCATCGCCAAGAGCTTCGGCGGCCGCGCGATGATCATCGGTCGCGCCGCCAACCTGACGCAGCCGCACAACGGCCGCGGGAGCTGCCAGTACCGCAATCGCTGCATCCGCGGGTGCCCGTACGGCGCCTACTTCAGCAGCAACGCCGCCACGCTGCCGGCCGCGTACGCGACTGGGCGGTTGACGCTCCGGCCGTTCTCGATCGTGACGGGCCTCATCTACGATGCGAAGACGCGCCGGGCTACGGGCGTCCGGATCATGGACGCGGAAACGAACGAGACGTCGGAGTACTTCGCGCGCGTGATCTTCCTGTGCGCGTCGGCGATTGCCTCGACGTTCATCCTGCTCAATTCGGTGTCGGAGCGGTTCCCGAACGGACTCGGCAACGACAGCGGCGAGCTCGGCCACAACCTGATGGACCATCACTTCAAGGTCGGGGCCAACGGACTCTCGGACGATTTCGGTGACCGCTTCTACAAAGGACAGCGGCCGAACGGCATCTACATTCCGCGGTTCCGGAACCTCGACGCGAGAACGCGGCAGAAGGACTACGTCCGCGGATTCGGCTATCAGGGCAGCGCGAGCCGCGAGAACTGGGCGCGCGGCATCAAGGAGCTCAGCGCCTTCGGCGCCGACCTCAAGGCCGACCTCATCGCGCCCGGACCGTGGCGCTTCGGCATCGGCTCGTGGGGCGAGTGCCTGCCGTACCACGAGAACCGCATGTATCTGAATCAGTCGGTGCGCGACAAATGGGGGCAGCCCACGGTGACGTTCGACTGCGGCTGGAAGACCAACGAGCTCAACATGCGCAAGGACATGATGAGCTCGGCGGCCGAGATGCTCGAAGCGGCCGGCCTGAAAAACGTCACGCCTTTCGACGACGGCAGCGCGCCGGGGCTGTGCATTCACGAAATGGGGACGGCACGGATGGGCCGCGATCCGAAGACCTCGGTCCTCAACCGCTGGAACCAGGTGCACGCCGCGCCGAACGTGTTCGTCACCGACGGCGCGTGCATGACGTCGGCGTCCTGCGTGAACCCGTCGCTGACGTATATGGCGCTCACGGCGCGCGCGTGCGATTACGCAGTGAGCGAGATCAACAAACGCAACCTGTGACCGCCGAAGGCCGAGCGTAGCGAGGCCGTGAGGCGCTGCGAGCAGGGGTGGGGCCCCGCGAGCATGAAAAGATGACCGCCGAAGGCCGAGCGTAGCGAGGCCGTGAGGCGCGGCGAGCGGGGGTGGGGCCCCGCGAGCATGAAAAGATGACCGCCGAAGGCCGAGCGTAGCGAGGCCGTGAGGCGCGGCGAGCTGGGGGGTGGGGCCCCGGCGAGCCTGAAAGGATCATGATGCGAACCAATCAGCCCTCGGACGCCGCGAACATCAACCGGCGCGAGGCCATCCGCCGCGTCGCGCTGCTTGCCGGCGTGGCCCTGTCCCCCGAGTGGCTCGCGCTCGTCGGCCGGGCGCAGACGCCGGCGGCGAAACCCTATCTCACCGCGGCACAGGGCGCGATCCTGGCGGCCGCCGCGGATCGGATTCTGCCGCGCACCGACACACCCGGCGCCGGCGATGTCGGCGTCCCGGCGTTCATCGACCGGCTCTATGGCGAGTGCATGACGCCTGCCGAGCAGCAATTGCTCACGGTGGGCTTGAACGACATCGAGGCAGCCGCGAAGACCACGCACGGCGCCGCGTTCGCGACACTGCCCCCGGCCACGCAGGACGGAGTGCTGCGCTCGGTGGCTACGGCGCAGCAGGGGCGCGAACAGAGCTCGTTTGCGCTGATCCGATCGGCGACCGTGCTCGGCTACTTCACGTCGGAGGAGGTCGGCCGGAAGGTGCTGCACTACGATCCCGTCCCGGGCGCCTACGATGGCTGCATTCCGATCGATCAGGTCGGCCGGCGCAACTGGACGACGTAGCAGGTCGCTGAAAACCCAGCGACCTGAACTTCGAACTGCGAAGTTCGAACTTCGAACTGAGGACGCATGAGCAGGAGATTTCTCGTTCTGGCCTTGTCGGCCGCGTCGCTGGCGTTCGCGGCGCCGCAGGGACCGGCGGCCGAGACGGCGCGGTGGCAGCAGCGGGCGCAGAGCGTCACCATCATTCGCGACGACTGGGGTATCGCGCACGTGTTCGGCAAGACCGACGCCGACACGGTGTTCGGCGCCGTTTATGCGCAGGCCGAAGACGACTTCAATCGCGTCGAGACCAATTACATCAACGCCATGGGCCGGCTCGCCGAAGCCGAGGGCGAAGCGCGCATCTACCAGGATCTGCGCATGAAGCTCTTCATCGATCCCAACACGCTCAAAACGGCGTACGCCTCGAGCCCGGCGTGGCTGAAGGCACTGATGGACGCGTTCGCCGACGGGTTGAACTTCTACCTCGTGAAGCACCCGGGCGTGAAGCCGCGCGTGATCACGCGGTTCGAGCCGTGGATGGCGCTGAGCTTTACGGAAGGCAGCATCGGCGGCGACATCGAGCGCGTAAACCTGAACCAGCTCCAGGCGTTCTATGGCCAGCCGCGCGGCATGGGCCCGGGCCCGTCGATGGAGAGGGCGGCGCTCGATCCGGTGCCGACGCCGGATGAGGATCGCGAGCCGCGCGGATCGAACGGGATCGCGATCGCCCCGTCGAACACCACCGGCCGGCGGGCGCTGCTGCTGATCAACCCGCACACCTCGTTCTTCTTCCGGTCGGAACTGCAGATGGTGAGCGAAGAGGGCCTCAACGCCTACGGCGCCTCGACGTGGGGACAGTTCTTCATCTATCAGGGCTTCAACGATCGTGTCGGCTGGATGCACACGTCGAGCGCCGTCGATAACGTGGACGAGTATCTCGAGACGGTGGAGAAGAAGGGCGACCGGCTCGTCTACAAGTACGGCGCGGACGATCGTCCCCTCGTCTCGACCGAGATCATCATTCCGTTCAAGACCGCGTCGGGGATGGCGGAGAAAAAATTCACCGGGTACCGGACGCACCACGGGCCGATCGTGCGCGAACAGGGCGGCAAATGGGTGGCGATCGCGCTGATGAACGAGCCGGTCAAGGCGCTCACCCAGTCGTACTCGCGAACGAAGGCACGCGACTACAAAGCGTTCCGGCAGTCGTTCGAGCTCCACACCAACTCGTCGAACAACACGATCTACGCCGATGCGGACGGCACGATCGCGTACTTCCACGGCAACTTCATCCCGAAGCGCGATCCGAACTTCGACTGGACGCGCCCGGTGGACGGCAGCAACCCGGCGACCGACTGGCGCGGCCTGCTGTCGGTGGACGAGACACCGAACCTGCTCAACCCGGCGAGCGGCTGGCTGTACAACGCGAACAACTGGCCCTGGTCGGCGGCCGGGCCGAGCAGCCCGAAGCGGGCGAACTATCCCGCTTACGTGGACAACGGCAACGAGTCGGCGCGCGGGCTGCACGCGATCCGCGTCCTGGAGAACAAGAAGGACTTCACGCTGGAATCGCTGCTCGCTGCCGCCTACGACAGCTACCTCACGTGGTTCGAGCGCCCCATTCCCGCGCTCGTGAAGGCGTGGGAGGCGACGCCGGAGCCGAATCCGCTCCGAGGCAAGCTCGCCGATCAGATGGCCGCGCTCAAGGCGTGGGACCTGCGCTGGAGCGCGACGTCGGTGCCGACCTCGCTCGCCGTGTTTTGGGGCGACGAGGCCCAGCGCCGGGCCGGCGCCGCCGCGCGCCAGGCGGGGATGACCGTCCCGGACTACCTCGGCAGCGGCAAGGCGCCGGCCGACGAGATGCTCCAGGCGCTCGCCGCCGCGTCGGACAAGCTCACTGCAGATTTCGGCACGTGGAAGACGCCGTGGGGCGACATCAACCGCTTCCAGCGCCTGACCGGCGACCTCGTGCAGCCGTTCAACGACACGGCGCCGAGCATTCCGGTCGGCTTCACCTCGGCGACCTGGGGATCGCTCGCCTCGTTCGGCGCGCGCGCGTATCCAGGCACGAAGAAGTGGTACGGCACCAGCGGCAACAGCTTCGTCGCGGTCGTCGAATTCGGTCCCACCGTGCGCGCCCGGGCCGTGAGCGCCGGCGGCGAGAGCGGCGATCCGACGTCGCCGCACTTCAACGATCAGGCCAGGCGCTACAGCACCGGCGATCTGCGCGACGTGTATTTCTATCGCGACCAGCTCGCGGGTCACACGAAGCGCACCTATCATCCGGGACAATGACGGCGGCGATCGCGCCGCGGTAATCGCTCATGGCCGCTGTGCCGGCGACCCCGGCGTAACGATTAGAGTTTCACGATGCCGTTCAAGAGCAAGGCGCAGCGGCGCAAGTTCGCGGAGCTCCTGGTCGCCGGAAAGATCTCGAACGAGACCTTCGAGGAATGGAATCGCGAGACCGGCAGGAAGAAATTGCCGGAGCGAGTCAGGAAGAAATCGCGTAAGGCGGTCAGGAGCAAGGCGCGCAAGCGATCGACGCGGAAACCGCGGAGCCTCGGAGGGAGCCGTCGTGATCGATAAGCGACGTGTGTGGAGACGTTCCGTCTTTCTCGTCGGGCTGATGATCCTCACGGCCACTGAGGCATCGCGCGTCTTCACTGCGAGGGTGGCGCCCGAGCAGACGGCGGGCGCGGGCAGTGCGTGGGGCTATGGCGGCGGCCCGCATCAGATTCGCTACTCGGCGCTCAGCCAGATCACTCGCACCAACGTCAACCGGCTCGCGGTGGCCTGGACCTACGACACCGGCGAAGCCGGCGCGCTGCAAACACAGCCGGTGATGGCCGGTGGCAGGGTCTACGGCTACACGCCGTCTCACAAGCTGTTTTCGCTCAACGCGGCGACCGGCGAGCACCTCTGGACGTTCGATTCGGGCATTCGAGGCAGTGGGCCGAATCGCGGGGTGATGGTCTGGACGGGCGCCGAAGGCACGCGCGTGTTTGCCGCGGTGACGAATTACCTCTACGCCATCGACGCGACGACGGGCAAGCCTATCCCGGCGTTCGGCACCGCCGGCCGGATCGATCTTCGTGAGCACCTGAACCGCGAACCGGAATCGCAAGGCGTTCGCTTGACGACTCCGGGTGTCGTCTACAAGGACTTCGTCATCGTCGGTGGACGCGTCGGCGAGGGACTGCCGACCTCGCCGGGAGATGTGCGCGCGTACGATGTGAGAACCGGCGCGCTCCGGTGGTCCTTTCACACGATTCCTCACCCGGGGGAATTCGGGTACGAGACCTGGCCGAAGGAGGCGTGGACGTATTCGGGCGGAGCGAACAGCTGGCCGGGCATGGCGCTCGACGAGGCACGCGGCATCGTCTACGTGCCCACCGGATCGGCCGCGAGCGATTTCTACGGCGCCGATCGCCTCGGCGACAACCTTTTTGCGAATTCGCTGATCGCGCTCGACGCGGCCACGGGGAAGCGCATCTGGCATTTCCAGATGGTCCGCCACGACTTATGGGACCGCGATCTGCCGTCGCCGCCGAGCCTCGTCACCATCCGTCAGAACGGACGCGACATCGCGGCCGTGGCGCAGGCGACGAAGCACGGCTATCTGTTCCTCTTCGATCGCACGAATGGCGTACCGATCTTTCCCATCGAGTACAAAACGTTTCCCGAGAGCGCGATGCCCGGCGAGGTCGTGAATCGAATGCAGCCGATTCCGACGAAGCCCCGGCCGTTCGCACGACAGCAGCTCACGCAAGATCTGCTTTCGACCCGTACGCCCGAAGTCCATACCTGGGCGCTCGAGCAGTTCAAGACCTTCAGAAGCGAAGGGCAGTTCGTGCCGTTCGACGTCGGACGTCAGACCGTCGTTTTTCCGGGCTTCGACGGCGGCGCCGAGTGGGGCGGGCAGGCGTTCGATCCGCAGACCGGCCTCTACTACGTCAACGCCAACGATCTCGCGTGGACCGGCGGGCTCGCGCCGAACACCGGCGGCCAGAGCGGCCAGGCGCTCTATCTGCAGCATTGCGCTTCGTGCCATCGCGACGATCGGCTCGGTACGCCGCCATCGATTCCGTCGCTCGTCGGCATCGGCGAACGGCGCTCCTTCGCCGAGCTGACGTCCGCGGTCCGGCAGGGCACCGGCCGGATGGCCGGCTTTCCATCGCTCGATCAGCCGTCGATCAACGCGATCCTGCAGTTCGTGAGTACCGGCAAGGACGCGGTGGCCGGTCGAGGTCGCGGCGGCGGCGCCACAACCGAAGGCCGAGGCGCGGCGGGCGAGGGGCGCGCTGCGGCGGCGCCGTCGCCACTCATCAACAACAGCTTCCGATTCACGGGCTATCGGAAGTTCCTCGCTCCCGACGGATATCCCGCCACCGCGCCGCCGTGGGGCACGCTGAGCGCGATCAACCTGAACACCGGCGAGTACGCCTGGCAGGTGCCGCTCGGCGAGTATCCCGAGCTGGTGGCGAAGGGGCTCACGAACACCGGCAGTGAGAACTACGGCGGACCGGTCGTGACCGCGGGCGGACTCGTCTTCATCGGCGCGACGAACGCGGATCGGAAGTTCAGAGCGTTCGACAAGACGACCGGCAAACGGCTCTGGGAGACGGTCATGCGTGGCCCGGGACGGGCCACGCCCGCGATGTACGAGACAGATGGGCGCCAGTTTGTCGTCATCGCGACCGGCGGAGGCGGCGCCGCGACCGAATCGGCGACCGCGGCCTATGTGGCATTCGCGCTGCCGCGCCCGGCCGGACGCTAGAGCCATTCTGAACGGCCACTAGCGCGGGACCAATTCCGTCGTCGTATCGCGGCGTTTGCCGCGCGCGAACCCGCGGCAGTACTTGAGCGACGACGGCGTGTCGTACTTCCCAAAGTAGGCCTCGCTCACCGCGGTCTTGATTCGATCGCTGCGGACCGGCCGGGCTCGCATGCGCACCGTCCGATCGCCGACTTGAATCTCGCCGCGCGGATCGTCGCGGAGCGCGTGATACCAGCCGTCCGGCTTCATTGTCCACGACCGCACGAACACGCGCCCGCCCACCTCGACCATCCAGATCCCGATGAACCGATGTGTCGTGCCGGCACGAATGCCGAAGTACTTCCCAGCGCGAATCGTGGCCACGATCTTCGACGAGAACCGCTTCGCCACGGCGCTAAATGATGCGCATCCCGAGGGCCGAAAGGGCCAGCTCGGCGCCGAGAATCGCGGTCTGGTTCTGAACGTCGAGAATCGGGTTGATCTCGACCAGATCGAGGCCGATGAGCTTGCCCGAGTCGGCGACCATCTCCATCAGCATGTGCGCTTCGCGGTAGTCGAGGCCGCCCTTGACCGGCGTGCCGACGCCGGGCGCAATCGCCGGGTCGCAGACGTCGAGGTCGAATGACACGTGAATCCCGCTCGTGCCCTGGCCCGCGATCGCCAGCGCGCGTTCCATGACGACGGCGATGCCGTGACGGTCGATGTCCTTGATCGTGAACACGCTCACCTTCGAATCGAGAATCACCTGTTTTTCCTGTTCGTCGAGGTTGCGGATGCCGATGAGGACGGTGCGGTCGGCGCGCACCTTCGGCGATCGGGCGCCGATGCGAGAGAGCTCGGCTGGCTCGGGACCGAGCAGCGCCGCGAGCGGCATCCCGTGCACGTTGCCGCTCGTCGTCGTTGCCGGCGTGTTCATGTCGCCGTGCGCGTCCACCCAGAGCAGGCCGATGTCGTGTCCCTTGACGGCCGCGACGTCCGCCGTCGCGCCGACCGATCCGGCGCCGAGCGAGTGGTCGCCACCGAGCACGATCGGCAGCGCGCCCTCTTCGAGCGACTGGTACGCGAGCTGGTAGAGCTTCTGGCACACGCGCGCGATCTCGCGGATGTACTTCTTCTTCGGATCACGCTCGGTGCGCGTCTCGGGAGTCGGCGCGGCCAGGTCGCCGCGATCGACCACGACGCACCCCATGGCGGCCAGCCGCTCGCCGATCCCGGCAATGCGCACCGCGGACGGCCCCATGTCGACACCCCGCCGCCCGCCGCCGAGATCGAGGGGCACGCCGAGGATGTGGACGAGACGCGGTATTCGGGACGGCTCCATCACTCTGTCATCGCCTCGGTCCTGTTACCGTCTTTTGTAAGTGAGACTCAAGCCTTCGCCCGAGGGCGAGACAATCGTCGTCCACGCATCCGGCCGGCCGAGCACGACGGCGAGAAAATCCTTCATCTCATCGCGCTTGTTGACGACGTTGTGCGCGACGAAAAGGCCGCCGGGCTCGACGCGCGGGAACGTCAGCGCGAAGAATTTCAGGTAGTCACGCTTCCAGGCGTCGAGAAAGACGAAATCGAACGTCCCGGGCAGCTTTGGGATTTCGGCAAAAGCATCGCCGGAGATCACCCGGATGGTTTTCGCGAGGCCGGCCCGCTCGATGTTCGCGCGCGCTTCGTGGGCACGGGCGTCGTCGGATTCGATCGTGGTGAGCTCACCGCCGGTCTCGCGAAGGGCGAGGCCGATCCAGATCGCGGAATAGCCGGAGGCCGCGCCGATTTCAAGCGCATGGCGGACGCTTCGGGCGCCTGCCAGAATTCTGAGCAATCGCCCGTCTTCCTCAGAGACCGCGTACTGCTCCCTGTCTTTCTGCCGGATGCTGGTCAGGACGTTGGCCGCCGGGACCGGGACATCGGAGGGTCGGGCCTGATTCGCCGGGGGGAGGCCGGAAAACGCGCACGACAAACCCAACAGGAGGAGCACCGGCCGTCTCATTGTCCTGGCGGTTCGAGGAGCGCTCGGGTGAGCGCCGCCAGGTCGTCCATCCAGACCGGCTTGTAGCGGAGCGTCGCGCCCAGGGCCCCGAGCTCGTTGATGACTTTTTCGTCGAGGAAGTAGTCGCCGGTCACGATGCCGATGGGCAGCCGTTCGAAGCGGGGATCCCGCCGGAGCGTGCGGACGAAGTCCAGCCCACCCATGACCGGCATCCGCATGTCGAGGATGACCGCGTCGGGCGGAGTGGTCGCGGCGGCGGTCAGGCCATCCGAGGCGGTTTCAACCCGCGTGACGACATGCCCCTGTAACTCGAGCATCCTGCCCAGCGTGATTCCCACCGTGGCGTCGTCGTCGATGACGAGAATCCGTGCCACCGGACAGATTATTATCCGGAAAGTGTTACGATACGGTCGCCGTTATGTGACTGCCTGGGCTGCGGTTGGGCCTGCTCGGGCGTGCGACCTAACCGGCGGGAGGCACGGTGTCGCCCATTTTCGTCCGGCCGGTTCGCGAACAGCTTGAACACGACCGGCTGATTCGGTTCCTCCAAAACAAGTACAAACGGAAATTCGACGTCGAGATCAACGTCGCTGAAGACCGTATTGCGCCCGTGAAGATCGGCGCCGGTACGTTTTTTCCCGATCTCGTGTTGATGGAAGGCAAAAAGCTCGCGGGTCTCGTCGAGGTCGAGAGCGGCGAGTCCGTGAACAACCTTGAAGCGATGGCGCAGTGGGTCCACTTCGCGCGGTCTCGCGTGCCGTTTCATCTCTACGTGCCGGTCACTGCGTATGACGCGGCGCGGCGGCTGTGCGAGGCACATCAGGCGCGGGTGACCGAAGTCTGGACGTATCGGCCCGCCGCTGAGGGCTTCGATCTGGTGCGGATGTCGCACGATGCCGCCGCGGTCTCGGCCTCGCCGCGTGGCTCGGTGAAAGCGGTGATTCCACCGAAACCGCCGCCGCCGCCACCGCCGCCACCGCCTCCGCCGAAACCGGTCGCGCCACCCAAGCCCGTCGCGCCGCCCAAAACCGGGGCGCCGTCAAAGACCGGCGCGCCGCCCAAGACCGGCGCGCCGCCCAAGGCCGGCGTGCCGCCCAAGACCGGCGTGCCGCCTAAGACGGGCGTGCCGCCACAGACCGGCGTGCCGCCTAAGACGGGCGTGCCGCCACAGACCGGCGTGCCGCCAAAAGCAGGCGCAGCAGCAGCCAAGCCGTTCACGCCGGCCAAGCCGCCTGCGGCAGTCAAACCGTCCACGCCAGCC
>Ga0111539_10006122_pt1 | contig 15530 bp, 15 predicted proteins | sample RhiMethybrSRZTD1_FD_79667 | JGI IMG/M metagenome (GOLD analysis project Ga0111539, IMG submission 79667) | Populus rhizosphere microbial communities from Tennessee, USA - Rhizosphere MetaG P. TD hybrid SRZTD1 (version 2) (version 2) | ecosystem: Host-associated > Plants > Roots > Rhizosphere >... | reverse complement strand
GCTTGAACCGATAAACCTGTCCGAGCATCTCGAGAAGGTCGAGCTCTATCTCGGCCAGGTGTGCCAGGTCGCGGGTATCTCGAAGATGCAGCTCGACTACTGGACGAACAAGGCCCAGATCCCCACGAAAGGCAAGAAGCAGCGCATCTACGACATCGATGCGCTCGAGACCGTGATGCTGATCAAGCAGGGAAAGGACAAGGGCCTCAACCTGTCGACGGCAATCGAGGCGGCGAGCAAGTTCAAGGAAGAGCGCTCGCCCCGGCGCGTTCTGGCGGAGGTCTAGGCCCCCCGCAGCACGCCGGCGGCCGACTCGGGCGCGAGCGTATTCACGAAGTAGCCTGCGCCGAGCTCGAGACCGGCCAGGACGGACAACCGGGGCACGACCTCCAGGTGCCAGTGTCCGGATGCGTGCAGCCACGCGTTCAGTGGGACGGCCCCCTCCGCGACGTGCAGCCGGCGGATCCCATCGGAGAGGAGTCGCAGAGCGGCAGCGAGCTCCGAACCCTCGAAGGGATCCTGAGTGCACTCCCGGGGCACGATGACCATCTCGTACGGCTGGCGGCTGGCGAATGGGCAGAGGAGGAGCAGTCCATCGCGCTCGTCGACGATGCGGATGCGTTGCTTTAGCTCCTCGGCGAGGACGCGGCAGAGGACGCACCCACCCTCCGCCTCCTGCGCAGCCCGCTCCTGGGCGACCAGCGGCGGCTCTTCCTCGAGCCAGAAGAGCTGCGAGTGGCTGTGTGCGAGGCTGGCTCCGGCGGCGCGGCCCTCGTTGACGAGGGCCTGGACGTAGGGAAAGCCCTGCTCGCGCGCCGCAGCCGCGCGGTTTTGCCACGCGTCGGCGACCTGCTCGAGCTCGCGGCCGGTGAGGTCGGAGAACGTGCGTACGTGCCGCGGCGAGTGGACGACGACCTCCTGTCTGCCCCGCGCCGCCCGCCTGGCGAAGAGGCCGGTCTTGTCGCCTTCGTCCGACCAGGGTCCGAACGCGGGAAACTTGTTCGGCACGACCCGCACCCACCAGCCGGGCGCGTCGGCCGGGCGGCCGGGCGGGCCGATCGCGAATGTCTCGGGAGGCGTGGCCGATTCGCGGCCGGCGCAGAAGGGACAGCCGGCGACGTCATTGCTGGACTCATCCGCCTCAGGCTTCCCTGCGCCGGGCCGGCGCGCCCTCGCCGGCGCGATCACCACCCAGCGGCCGGAGACCGGGTCGCGGCGAAGCTCGGGAGGAGTCTCGGTGCTCAGCTAGGTCCGTTGGATCCGCTCATGAACGGCTTGAAGAGCTCGAGCGGCAAGGGAAGTATCAGGGTCGACGACCGTTCGGAGGAGATCTCGAGCATCGTCTGCAGGAAGCGGAGCTGGAGCGTGATCGGGTTCTCGCTCATCACGTTGGCCGCGTCCTTGAGGCGCTCGGAAGCCTGGAACTCGCCTTCGGCGGCGATGACCTTGGCGCGGCGCTCGCGCTCGGCCTCGGCCTGGCGCGCCATCGCGCGCTGCATCCCGGTCGGGATCTCGACGTCCTTGACCTCGACGATGGAGACCTTGATTCCCCAGGGCGAGGTGGCCTCGTCGATGATCTCCTGCAGGATCGCGTTGATCTTGTCGCGCTCGGAGAGGAGCTCGTCGAGGACGTGCTGGCCGAGGACGCTCCGCAGCGTCGTCTGGGAGATCTGCGAGGTGGCGACCATGAAATTCTCGACTTGCACGATCGCCCTTTCGGGGTCGATGATCCTGAAGTAGGCGACCGCATTCACCCGCACGGGGACGTTGTCCTTCGTGATCACCTCCTGCGGCGGGATGTTCAGGGTCACCGTCCGCAGGTCGACGCGCACCATCTTGTCGACGACGGGGATGAGGAGGAACAGACCTGGGCCCTTCGGTGGAGAGTGGAGCCGCCCGAGCCGGAAGATGACGCCCCGCTCGTACTCCCGCGTGATCCGGATCGCGGCCGAGAGCAGGAAGAGGACGATGACGACGACTGCCGCGATTGCGATGAGCGCAGCGAGCATTGGGCTCCGTTTCCTCGGGGGGTCCTATCCTATGCCGTGACGGGCACCGCAGCTTCTGGTCGCCGCACGCGGATGACGAGGCCGTCGTCGATGCCCTCGACCACGACCTCCTCGCCGACGCCGATCGGCTCGTCGTCGGAACGCGCCTGCCAGAGCTCGCCGTGGATGAACACGAGCCCGGTGGGGTCGAGCGCCTTGCGGACGACCCCCAGCTGGCCGACGAGCTCCTCCTGTCCGGTGACCGGCCTCCGCCGCCGTGCCTGCACGATCTTCGCGAGGGCGAACACGATGAGGAGCGTGAAGGTGCCGGCGATGGCGAGCGCGACCCAGATCGACACCTGGTAGCCGGGTCCGGCCGGGTCGAAGAGCATGAGGGAGCCGATCACGAAGCACGCTGCGCCGGCGAGCGCGAGCGCGCCGTGGCTCATGACGAACGGCTCGGCGGCGAAGAAGGCCGCGGCGAGGAGTATGAGCAGAATCCCGGCCGCGCTGACGGGGAGCACCTGAAGGCCGAAGAAGGCGACGACCAGCGCAATCGCGCCGAAGGTCCCCGGGAAGATGAGGCCCGGGTTGAAGAGCTCGACGGTGATCCCGAGCGCTCCCAGCGAGAGGAGCAGCACGATGATGTTCGGGTCGATGATCGTGTCGAGGATCCGCTTCCAGAGCGACATGTGGATCGTCGTCACATCCGCTCCCGCGGTGTGGAGCACGAGGCCCTTTGGCTCGGTCTTCGTCCCGTCGATGTCGTTCAGGAGGGTCGGGAGGTCGGGTGCGACGAAGTCGACCACATTCTGGTGGAGTGCCTCTTCCGCGGTGAGGTTCGAAGCCTGGCGAACTGCCTGCTCGGCCCAGTCGGCGTTGCGCCCGTGCGTCTCCGCAAGCCCGCGGATGTAGGCGGCAGCGTCGTTGATCACCTTGCGGCGAAGGTCGCTCGGGATGTTCCCGCCGCCGGTCGAGATCGGAGTCGATGAGCCGATGTTCGTGTTCGGGGCCATGGCGGCGACGTCTGCTGCCATCGTGATGAAGACTCCTGCCGAGGCGGCCCGGGATCCCTGGGGGTAGACGTAAACGACAACCGGAACCGTCGACGCGAGCTCCTTCTTGATGATGTCGCGCATCGAGGAGTCGAGCCCTCCGGGGGTGTCCATGAGGATGACGACGGCGTCGTAGCCGTCCTCCTCCGCCTGGTCGATCGCCCCGGTCAGGTAGTCGGCAGTGACCGGGTTGATGTCGTTCTCGAACTCGACTGCGAGCACCCGCGGAGGATCGGCTCCAATCGCCGTCCCGGTCAGTGCAAGGGCGGCGGAGAGGGCGCAGAGAAGCGCCAAAAAACCCCGCAGGAGCAGCATCTTCGAGTGTAAGAATCCTATCAGGGTCAAGCTTCCGCTCTTGAGCGCCGAGAAGGCCTTTGTTTGCCTTCCGAGAAGGCCGCCGTGTACTGATGACCCTGCTTCGCACCGCCCTCGCCGCGTTCGCAATCGCCCTGGCCGTTCCCGCCGTCGTCCACGGAGCGGACCGGTTCATGGTGCGCGACGAGCCGCTCTCCGCGACGAGCGGGTTGCGTGCGCGGCAGGCTCCGCTCGACTTCAACCTCGTCGGCCTGCACTGGAAGGGGCCCGGGAGCGTGTCGTTTCGCACCCTTTCGCGAGCGGGCCGTTGGAGCTCCTGGCGGGAGGCGGCGGCCGAGGCCGAGGACCTGCCGGACGCCGATTCGGCCGAGGGCGCTGCGCGCCCGGGCTGGAAGCTCGGGAGCCCGTACTGGACCGGGCCGGCGAAGTCGATCCAGTACCGGTTCGACGGCCGTGTCGCGAAGCTTCGCGCGTACTTCGTCTGGAGCGACCCCCAAGCGGAGCAGGCGCTTCTTCCCCGACGCGTCGCCGCCCGCGCTGCGCAGCCGACCATCGTGCGCCGCGCCGAGTGGGGCGCAGACGAGTCGATCGTGCGTGCGAGGCCGCGCTACGCCTCTGCGGTTCGCTTTGCGGTCGTTCATCACACCGCCGGGACGAACTCCTACTCGGCTTCGGAGTCGGCGGCGATCGTCCGGGGCATCGAGCGCTACCACGTGCTCGCGAACGGCTGGAACGACATCGGCTACAACTTCCTCGTCGACAAGTACGGCCAAGTTTTCGAGGGCCGAGCCGGCGGGATCACGAGGAACGTCGTCGGCGCCCACGCCGAGGGGTTCAACACGGGGAGCACGGGCGTCGCGGTGATGGGCAATTACGAGTCGCAGGCGATCCCTCCCGCAGCGCGCGCCGCTCTCGTGAAGTTGCTCGCTTGGCGTCTCGACGTCGCGCACGTGAACCCACTCGGCAAGCTCACGTGGACGTCCGGCGGGAACCCGCGCTACCCGGCCGGGACGAAGGTCAGCCTGCGCGCGGTCTCGGGGCACCGTGACACGGGGCCGACCAGCTGCCCCGGCGGCTCGCTCTACGCCCAGCTCCCTGGGATTGCGAGCGACGTCGCGGCCACGGGGCTGCCCAAGCTCTACAACCCGGTCGTCCAAGGAAGCCTCGGCGGCCAGGTGCGGTTCACGGCGACCCTGACCGAGGCGCTGCCCTGGACCGTCACGATCCGTGACGGTGACGACGCGGTCGTCGCCACCGGGAGTGGGACCGGCATGGCGGTCGACTGGACGTGGGATGCCTCGGCGACCCCGTTCGGAGCCTTCTCCTACGCGATCGAGGCAAGCCCCGATCTTCGGCCCGCCCGTGGGACGGTCCCCGGCCCGCCGCCCCTCGAGGTGACGAGCCTGACTGCCAGCCCGCACGTGGTGACGCCGAACGAAGACGGCATCGGCGAGTCGACAACGGTCTCCTTCGTGCTTTCGACCCGTGCAAGCGTCACGGTCGAGGTCCTCAACTTCTCGTCGAAGGTCGTCCGGACGTTGGTGAGCTCGTTCTCGTACAGCTCGGGCAGGACGAGCATGGCCTGGAACGGGCGAAACTCGTCCGGGCATCTCGTCCAGGACGGCCGCTACCGCATCCGGATCACCGCCACCTCGCCGGGCCAGCGGGCCCGAAGAAGCCACGGAATCGTGGTCGACCGGACGCTCGGCCACCTCGAGATCGCGCCGACGCCCTTCTCCCCGAACGGCGACGGACGCTTGGACTCGACTTCGATCGGCTTTCGGCTCGCCCGCCAGGCGGATGTCCGCGTGCGGATCATGGACGGCAAGCGGTCGGTGGCAACAGTTCGCAAGCCTGGGACGCTCGCAGCCGGCGCCGCGTCGTTTTCCTGGGACGGCCGCAACAGGAACGGGGCGGTCGGGGACGGGGACTACCGCGCGCTCGTCGAGGCGACGACGACGCTCGGGACCCGCACGCTCTCGGTTCCCGTCCGAATCGACACTCGCGCTCCGGCCGTCCGCATCGTCTCGGTGCGCCATCGGAAGGACGGGCGCACCGCCGTACACCTCTGGTTGAGCGAAGCGGCGACGGTCCGGCTCCGCTATGGCTCGCCGGAGCTCACCGGCCTTCGCGAAGTCCAGCGTCAGGCCGGCTACTCTCGCGCCACGCTCCCCCACGCCACGCGCGTCCGCGCTCAGGGGGAGGACGCCGCTGCGAACGTGGGCGCCCGCGTGACAGTCAAGCTCGCGGCCTAGCGCTCGTACGCGATCTCGCCGGACTCGACGGCGCGCTGCTCGCCGCCCACGTCGACGACGAAGCGGCCGTCCCGGTCGATCTTGACCCCGACTCCACTCTCGCCGTTGACGGCGATCCGCCGGCCGCGGAGGAAGTCGCGAGAGCCGAGGCTGTCGTAGACGCCGTCGAGGCCGCGCTCGAGCCAGGCGTCGTAGTTCACCTCGAGCCGCTCGAGGATCCCGGCGAGAAGCGGTCCGCGCTCGCGCTTGATCCCGTCGCTCGTGTACAGGCTTGCCGCCGGGACGTTCGTGTCCTCGGGCAGGTCGTTTCGCTCCTGGTTGACGTTCACGCCCATGCCCACGACGACGCGGCCGTCGGAGGCCTCGGCCAGGATGCCGGCCACCTTGCGCCGGTTCAGCATGACGTCGTTCGGCCACTTGACCTGGACGGCGAGCGCGACGGCTTCCTCGATTGCCTCCGCCACCGCGGTCCCCGCGACGAGCGAGAGCTCGGAGACGATCCGGTCCTCGGGCGGGCGCAGCAGGAGCGAGCAGAGAATTGCGGTGCCCGGCGGCGCGGTCCAGAGCCGCCCGAGCCGCCCGCGTCCATGCGTCTGCTCGTCGCAAAGGGCGAGCGCTCCCTCGGGCAGGTCGGCGCCGAGGAGCTCCTGCGTCGACTCGCAGCTCGCCTCGTAGACGTACGGATGACCGAAGCGGCCGGTCAGAAGCGGCTCGACATGCTCCTGCGCAAGCGAGTCCTCCCGGGTCACTGCACTAGACTATCTCTGCCGTGCAATCGACAGTCGCCAAGCCTCTGCAAACCGAGTCCAAGCCATCGGTCCCGCGGCTCATCCTCTACTCGAAGCTCTCGGATTCGGAGCTCGTGGACAAGGCCACGAACGGCGACCGGCGCGCCCTCGACACGTTGGTCGAGCGTTATTCGCCACGCGTCAACCGCCTTGCCTCGCAGCTCATGGGCGACCTCGAGGAGGCGAGGGACGCGGCGCAGGAGTCGCTCGTCAAGGTCTGCACGCGCCTGAAGCAGTTCCGCGGCGAGGCGCAGTTTGCGACCTGGCTCCACCGGCTCGTCGTGAACACCTGCCGCGACCGCATGGCGTTCCAGCGTGTGCGCCGCGCGGAGCCGCTCGAGCTAGACGAGCATGCGATTTCGGAGGACCCCGATCCGTCGAGCGTCGCGGTGCTCACGGACCTGCGCCGGGACCTGGCGGACGCCCTTTCGCGACTGTCGGCCGACCAGCGGATCGCCGTCGTCTTGCGCGATTCGTTCGGGCTCTCCTACAAGGAGATCTCCCGGGTCGCGCGCATGCCCGTCGGCACGGCGAAGTGCTACGTCCATCGTGCGCGGGCCCGCCTCCGGACGCTGCTCGAGGAGTACACGCCGGCGTGACCGTCGCCCTGGGGCGGGAGCAGATCGAAGAGATCCTGCCGCACCGCGACCCGTTCCTCTTCCTGGACGAGGTCACGGTGCTCGAGCCCGGTTCCCGCGTCGTAGCGCGCAAGCTCGTGCGGGAAGACGAGTGGTTCCTGACCGGCCACTTCCCTGGCCGTCCGATCATGCCCGGTGTGATCATCGTCGAGGCGATGGCGCAGTGCGGCGCGGTCGCGGTCCTCGCCGACGGGGCCAACCGCGGCAAGCTGGCCCTCTTCGCCGGGATCGACGACGTGCGCTTCAAGCGCATGGTGCTTCCCGGCGATGAGCTGGAGCTGACCTGCGAGGTCGACCGAATGCGCGGGCCCGTGGGACGCGGCAAGTCGACGGCCACGGTGGACGGCGAGCTCGCGGCTCGTGCGACGCTCATGTTCGCCGTCACCGACGGCTAGTGCCCCACTGATGCTCGCGAACGTCTCCCAGAACGGCGCGATCGGGATCCTCGGCGTGGGGTCGTACGTGCCGGAGAGGGTGATCACCAACGAAGACCTGTCGAGGCTCGTCGAGACCTCCGACGAATGGATCACCGAGCGCACCGGGATCAAGGAGCGGCACGTCGCCGAGCCGGGACAGGCGGCGAGCGATCTCGCGCTCCCGGCTTCCCGCCAGGCGCTCGAGCAGGCGGGCATCGACCCGGCAGAGCTCGATCTGGTGGTCGTCGCGACTGTGACGCCGGACATGTTCTTCCCGTCGACCGGCTCCCTCCTCGCGTCGGAGCTCGGCGCGCCGGATGCCGCCGCGTACGACCTGTCCGCCGGTTGTACGGGCTTCATGTACGCGCTCGCCCAGGCGTACGGAACCGTGGCCGGCGGCCTGGCGCGAAACGCGCTTGTGGTCGGCGCCGAGACGCTCTCCAAGATCATCAACTGGCATGACCGGTCGACCTGCGTGCTCTTCGGAGACGGTGCCGGCGCCGTCGTGATCGGGCACGTGCCGGACGGGGGATTCCTGGGCTTCGAGCTCGGCTCGGACGGCGAGGGCGGGAAAGAGCTCTCCATCCCTGGAGGCGGCTCGCGCAACCCTTCGAGCGCGGAAACCGTCGCACAAGAGATGCACTTTCTGCAGATGAACGGCCGCGAGGTCTACAAGTTCGCCACGAGGGTGCTCGTCTCGTCCGCGGAGAAGCTCCTCGGCGCGATCGGCCTCGGCGTGGACGACATCGACCTCTACGTGCCGCACCAGGCGAACAAGCGGATCATCGACCACGCGGCGTCGAAGCTCGGCATCCCGGAGGAGAAGGTCTTCGTGAACGTCGACCGCTACGGGAACACCTCCTCGGCTTCGATCCCGCTCTGCCTCGCGCAGGGCGTGGGCGAGGGGCGGCTGAAGAGCGGGACTCGCGTGCTGATGACCGGCATGGGCGCCGGCCTCACGTGGGGATCGGCATACACCGTCTGGGGTAACGGAACCGTATGAAGATAGCCTTCTGCTTCCCAGGCCAGGGCTCGCAGGACGTCGGCATGGGCCGCGCGATCGCGGAGCGCTTCCCCGAGGCGCGCGCCGTGTACGACGAAGCCTCGGAGGCGGTCGGCTACGACGTCGCCCAGGTCTGCTTCGAGGGGCCGATCGAGAAGCTGACGCGCACCGACGTGCAGCAGCCCGCGCTCGTCGCGACCTCGCTTGCGTGTCTGCGCGCCGTCGACACCCTCGGCATCAAGGCGGACTTCGTGGTCGGCCATTCGGTGGGCGAGTACTCCGCGCTCGCTGCTGCTGCATCGCTTCCCGATCGGGACGCGATCGCGCTGGTCCAAGAGCGCGGGCGGGCGATGGCCGAGGCGGCAGACAGGCATCCCGGAGCGATGGCCGCGGTCATCGGCCTCGAGGACTCGATCGTCGAGGAGCTCTGTGCCGGGATCGAGAACGTGTGGCCGGCGAACTACAACTGCCCGGGCCAGGTCGTGGTCTCCGGCGAGAACGTCGCGGTGGACAAGCTCATCGAGGAGGCGTCCGCCCGGGGCGCGCGCAAGACCGTGAAGCTTCGCGTCAGTGGCGCCTTCCACAGCCCGCTGGTCGAGGGCGCGGCCGACATTCTTCGTCCGGCGCTCGAGGGCGTGAGCTTCTCCGATCCGGTGACGCCTTTCATGTCGACGGTGACCGCGCGCGTCGAGGAAGCGCAGCGCATCGGTGGTCTCCTGGTCGAGCAGCTGACGGGCCCGGTGAAGTGGACGCAGGCAGTCCGCGAGCTCGTCGCCCAGGGCGTGACCACCTTCGTCGAGATCGGGCCCGGCCAGGTCCTGAGCGGGCTTCTACGGCGGTGCGACCGCTCTCTGCGGACGGTCTCAGTCGGCGATCCCGAATCGCTTGCGAAACTGCAGGAGACGGTCTCTGCCGTCTAGCGCCTTTGCGTCTTTGGAGGGCAAGGTCGCCCTCGTCACCGGGGGGTCGCGGGGAATCGGGGCGGCGATCTCACGGGAGCTCGGCACGGCCGGGGCGAAGGTGGCGGTGAACTACCGCTCCGACCAGGCGGCCGCGGAGGAGATTGCGAGCGAGGTCGGCGGCGTTGCGATGCAGGCCGACGTCTCGGTTCCGGAGGAGGCCGTCGCGCTGGTGGAGCGGGTGGAGTCGGAGCTCGGAGACATCGACGCCCTGGTCAACAACGCGGGCGTCACGCGCGACACCCTCATCGCCCGGATGAGCGACGAGGACTGGGAGACGGTCATCGAGACGAACCTGCGCGGGCCGTTCAACACGTGCAGGGCGGTCGCGCGCAAGATGCTGAAGCGCCGTGCGGGTTCGATCGTGAACATGTCCTCGGTCGTCGGCCTGCACGGGAATCCGGGCCAGGCGAACTACTCGGCTTCGAAGGCTGGGATCATCGGGATGTCGAAGGCGCTGGCCCGCGAGCTCGGCTCCCGCGGGGTGCGCGTGAACGTGATCGCGCCCGGCTACATCAAGACCGCGCTTACCGACGTCATCTCCGAGGAGATGCGCCAGCTCATTCTCACGAACACCGCGCTGGGCCGTCTCGGCGAGCCGGAGGACGTAGCTCGTGCGGTACGCTTTCTCTGCTCTGACGACGCCGCGTTCATCACGGGCGAGGTGCTGCTCGTCGACGGCGGCCTAGGCATGTAGGGAGAGGATCGGCTTGAGCATGAACGGACGCAGGCGGGTTGTCGTGACCGGAGTTGGCGCGGTGACGCCGCTCGGAAACGACGCTGAGACCTTCTGGAAGAACCTCACGGCGGGTAAGAGCGGTGCTGCGCCGATCCAGCAATTCGATCCCGCCGACTTCGCCGTGCATTTCGCGTGCGAGCTGAAGGACTTCGAGCCCACCAAGTGGATCGAGCACCGCAAGGCGCGCAAGCTCGACCGTTTCGCGCAGATGATCGTCGCGGCCGCCCGCATGGCGGAGGCGGACTCCGGGATTGAGATCGAGCCGGAGACCGAGCGCATCGGCGTCTCCGTCGCGACCGGGATCGGCGGCCTCAAGGCTTTCCAGGACTGCTACGACCAGCTGCTTGCGCGCGGCCCCGACCGGGTCAATCCGTTCTCGATCCCCGCGATCATCCCGAACATGGGCGCCGCCTGGGTCTCGATGGAGCTCGGGACGCGCGGACCGCTTTGGTCCGAGTGCACGGCCTGCGCGGCATCCAACATGGCGATCGGACAGGCCCTCGACGACATCCGGCTCGGCCGTGCCGACGTCATGCTCGCCGGCGGCACCGAAGCCGGGATCACAAAGGTCGGCATCGGTGGCTTCGGCGCCATGCGCGCGCTCTCACGGCGGAACGCCGACCCCGAGGCCGCGAGCCGTCCGTTCGACGCCGAGCGCGACGGCTTCGTCATGGGCGAGGCCGGCGGCATCGTCGTTCTCGAGGAGCTCGAGCACGCGAAGAAGCGTGACGCGAAGATCTACGCCGAGCTCGGCGGTTACGGCATCTCCTCCGACGCCCAGCACATCACCGAGCCGGATCCGACCGGGCAGCATCCCGCTCGCGCGATGCGCATGGCCATGGACGACTCTGGAGTGGGCCCGGAGGACATCGACTACATCAACGCCCACGGGACCTCGACCCCGCTCGGAGACGCGAGCGAGACGCGCGTGATCAAGGTCGCGCTCGGAGAGGAGAAGGCCCGCAAGACGCCGGTCTCCTCGACGAAGGGCGCGACCGGCCACTGCCTCGGCGCATCCGGCGCGATCGAGGCGATCACGTCGATCTTCGCCGTGCAGCGCGACGTCGTCCCGCCGACGATCAACTACGAGTATCCCGATCCGCAGTGCGACCTCGACTACATCCCCAACGAGTCACGCGAGTGGAAGACCGACGTGGCGCTGTCGAACAACTTCGGGTTCGGCGGCCACAACGCCTGTCTAGTCATCAAAAAGTTCCAGGGCTGAGCCTCGGTGGCTGACGAGCGCTGGGCCACGTTCGATGTGTACGGCACGCTCATCGACTGGATGGGCGGGATTCGCGGCGAGCTCGCGCGCATCTGGCCGGAGGAGGACGCCGACCGGCTGCTCGACCGCTATCACGAGCTCGAGCCGCAGGTCGAGGAGGGCCGCGCGATCCCCTACCGGGACGTGCTCGCGGAGACGCTTGCCCGCCTCGCCTCCGAGGAGGCGCTGACCGTTCCCCCCGGGGAAGAGGGTGCTCTTGGCGACGCCCTTCCATCGTGGAAGCCGTTCCCCGAGGTTCCAGGCGCTCTCGCCGACCTGCGGAGCCGCGGCTTCAAGCTTGTCCCGCTCTCGAACACCGACCCCGAGTTCCTCGCCGCCTCGCTCGAGCGCATCGGCGTGCCGGTGGACGGCCAGGTGACCGCGGCCGACGCAGGCTCCTACAAGCCTGCGCCGGGACACTGGGAACGCTTCTTCGAGCGTTACGACGCGGAGCGCGAGAGTCACGTCCACGTGGCCGCGAGCCTCTTCCACGACATCGCACCCGCCGACGAGCTCGGCCTCCGCGCTGTCTGGATCAACAGGCTTGGCGAGACGAGCGATCTGCCGCGCGCGGCGGAGCTGAAGGACCTCTCTCGGCTTCCCGACGTGCTGGACGAGCTGGTCCCAGCTACCTTTTAGCCGTGTCGACCCTCCGGGCGCGCTGCCCCGACTGCCGGACGCTCACCGCGGTGGCTCTCGAGGGCGGGGAGTACGAATGCCACTCCTGCGGACGCACCTTCCGCGCCGGCCTCGTGCGCGTGCCCAAGGCATGGGGCGAGGATGGCGAGGCCATGGTGGAAGCCGCGTTCCTCGAGCTGCCGTATCCCGAAGCCGGCGTCGTCGACGAGGACACCCTGACCGAGCAGACCCTCGCCCTCGCCTGCTCGCTTCCCGAGCGGCCGCTCGTCGTCGGCGGCTGCTGTTGTGCGCATGTGGGCGCCGTGGAAGCGCTTGCCACGAGAGTCGGTCGGCTCGGCATCGTCTGGTTCGATGCGCACGGCGACCTCAACACCCCGGAGTCGTCGCCGAGCGGAAACCCCTGGGGGATGCCGCTGCGGATGCTCATCGACTCGGACACTGTGGCCGCGGAGGATGTGGCTTTGGTGGGGGCCCGCAGCCTCGACCCCCCGGAGGAGACGTTCATCGTCGAGAGCGGCCTGCGCCTCGGCGAGGCAGGCGTCGCGCAGGCGCTCGACGGCGTGGACGCCGTCTACGTCGCGTTCGACTGTGACGTGCTCGAGCCCGACTGCGGCGTCTCGATGTTCATGCCCGAGCCGGGAGGGATGACTCCCGAGGCGGCCGAGGCTGTCCTCGTCGAGCTGGCAAGGCACACGCCCGTCGCCGGGCTCGGTTTCTCGGGTCTGGCCGCGGATCCCCAGAACGTCGCCGGGCTCGCCCGCTTCTGCCGAGCCGTAGGGCTTTAGAAGTCCGACCTCTAAGATAGGCCGGTCATGGCCAGCCGGATCGACGTTTCCATCGAGCACCGCGGGCCCGAGCCGGAGCCTGCCGGGAAGCACCCGAACACGTGCCCGAGCTGCCACTCCCACTACCGGGACGAGGAGCTCGACGAGAGCCTCTGGGTCTGCCCGCAGTGCGGGCACCACTTCTCGGTGCGTGCCCGCCGCAGGGTCGACCAGCTCGCCGACCGGGGTACTTTCGAAGAGCAGGACAAGGATCTGCGTTCCGCCGATCCACTCAGCTTCTTCGATCTCCGGGCGTATTCGGAGCGGATCGCCGAGGCCGAGATGGCAACTGGGCTCGGAGACGCGCTCATCGCGGGCGCGGCCAGCATCGAGCGCAGGCCCTGCGAGCTCGCGGTCATGGATTTCGCCTTCATGGGCGGCTCGATGGGGAGCGCAGTCGGTGAGAAGTTTGCCCGCGCGTGCGAGCGGGCCGCGGAGAAAGGTGTGCCGCTCGTCTGCGTGACTGCATCGGGCGGTGCGCGCATGCAAGAGGGGATTCTCTCGCTCATGCAGCTGCCGAAGACCGTCGCGGCGGTGGACCTGCTGCACCAGAAGCCGGCAGCGTTCGTCTCCGTGATGACGCACCCCACTACTGCTGGCGTGCTCGCGAGCTTCGCGAGCCTCGGTGACGTGATCGTCGCCGAGCCGGGAGCCCTGCTCGCCTTTACCGGCCCGCGAGTCGTCCAGCAGACGACGCGGGAGAAGCTGCCCGAGGACTTCGGGCTCGCCGAGTCGAACGCCCGCTTCGGCCACGTCGACGCGATCGTCCCGCGGCCGGAACTCAGGCCCTATCTCGGCAGGGTCTTAGCCCTATTCGAATGACGGAACATGGCGACTGAGAGCAGCGAGGGGACGGCCGAGCAGCTGCGGCTCCGCGAGCGTCTCGCCAGGCTCCGGGACCTCCCTCTCCTGCGCGGGGTCGGCGTCTCGGGGGAGTTGGCCCGTCTCCAGCACCAGATCGACCGGATCGCGGAGGAGCCGAGCGCGGACGAGGTCTGGCGCGCCGTCGAGCTCGCCCGCCACCAGGACCGGCCGTACACCCTCGACTACGTCGAGCGGATCTTCGACGACTTCATCGAGCTGCACGGCGACCGCTCGTTCGCGGACGACGCTGCGCTCGTGAGCGGCATCGGCCGTTTCAACGGCCAGACGATCGCCCTGGTCGGGCACCAGAAGGGACGCGACATCCGCGAGCGCACGCATCGGAACTTCGGCATGACGTACCCGGAGGGTTACCGGAAGGCGATGCGCGTGATGGAGCTCGCAGACCGCCACCGATTCCCCGTGATCACGCTCGTCGACACCCCCGGCGCCTACCCGGGCGTGGTCGCGGAGCAGCACGGGCAGGGCGGCTGGATCGCCCGCTCCCAGCTCCTCATGCTCAGGCTCGGCGTCCCGACGGTGTCCTGCATCATCGGCGAGGGGGGGTCGGGCGGGGCTGTCGCGATCGCCGTCGCAGACCGCGTCTTGATGCAGGAGAACGCGATCTATTCGGTCATCTCGCCCGAGGGCTGTGCCGCCATTCTCTGGCGCGACGCGGGCGAGGCCAAGAAGGCCGCCGCGGCGTTCAAGCCGGACGCTGCCCACTGCCTGGAGCTCGGTGTCATCGACGGCGTGGTCCCGGAGCCTCCAGGCGGCGCGCACGAGAATCCGGACGTGGCCGCCGCCCTGCTGGGCGAATCGCTCGGAATCGCGCTGGACGAGGTCAAAAAGCGGGATCCCGCGGCGCGTCGGCGGGAACGAAGCGAGAAATTCCGCCGGATGGGGATTTTCCTGGAGTGAAGCGGGTTCCGTGCCCTGTTTCCCACAGCATCCACAGAGTTTTCCCCCGTACGGACAAGACCTTTACACAAGGCCTCAAGGCCGGTTTGCACCGGCCTTGAGTGCCAACCCCCCCTGGTCGGCAGAGAAGTCGCTAAGGAGCCTCTCGCGACGACGTTCTACCCGGCGTTAAGTCGGATAAACATTCGCCCATGGCGAGCCTCCGAGATTACGAGCGCAAGCGCGACCGGAAGAAGACCCCGGAGCCGTTCAGCGGCCGGAGGAAGCGCGCGAAGAGCCCGATCTTCGTCGTCCAGCGCCACGATGCGCGAGCCCTTCACTACGACTTCCGGCTCGAGCGTGACGGCGTTCTCCTCTCGTGGGCGGTGCCGAAGGGTGTGCCGCTCGAGACCGGCCAGCGCAACCTCGCTGTTCACGTCGAGGACCACCCGCTCGACTATGCCGGCTTCGAGGGCGAGATCCCGAAGGGCCAGTACGGCGCGGGGACGGTCGAGATCTGGGATTCGGGCACGTACGAGCTTCTCGAGGAGAAGCCCGACGGCGGCCTGACCGTCCGCCTCGACGGCGAGCGCCTGCAGGGAGTGTGGACGCTCGTTCCGGCCCACCTCTCTGGCCAGGAGAAGAACTGGCTCATTCTCCGAAAGCGCGACGACGCGCCGCCGAAATCGGGCGGGAAACGCGCCGCGTATGCGCCGATGCTGGCCACGCTCGCCGACGACGTGCCCCCCGGGAAGGGCTGGAGCTTCGAGGTCAAGTTCGACGGCTACCGCGCGCTCGCGTACGTGCGCGGGAGCGAGGCGCGGCTCGTCAGCCGGAACGGGAACGATCTCACGGCGCGCTTCGAGAACGTCGCGCGGGCGCTCGC
>Ga0111539_10006120_pt1 | contig 15533 bp, 17 predicted proteins | sample RhiMethybrSRZTD1_FD_79667 | JGI IMG/M metagenome (GOLD analysis project Ga0111539, IMG submission 79667) | Populus rhizosphere microbial communities from Tennessee, USA - Rhizosphere MetaG P. TD hybrid SRZTD1 (version 2) (version 2) | ecosystem: Host-associated > Plants > Roots > Rhizosphere >... | reverse complement strand
CCTAGAACTGCGTTTCGTTCCGCATGGTGGCCGCCGTCTCGAGTGTGATCGGCGCGCCGGCTGTTGCTCCCGAGACCACGAGGTTGGCGATCGGCTGCAGCGCCATGAAGGTAAATGGATAGGTCACGGTGACCTTCGATCCGGACGCGGTACCACCGCTTCCAAGCGAGACGTTCATGGGCGTGACGGTGACGCCCACGGTGCTGTCCGAATTGAGACCGCCTGACTGCAGGTACTGACGGACACGGGCATCGACCCCGCCACCCGGCAGTGACGGCAGCACAGCGATGCGCGCGCCTTCGCGCGCAGCATTGGTCATCACCTGCCACGTTTGATACAGGCGACCAAACTCGATAATGCCGACGCAGACGAGGAGCAGGAGCGGCAACGTCATCGCCGCCTCGATCATCGCGACGCCTCGCTGGCTGCGAAATCTCCTGCGCGGAGGCGTTGTTGGCTGCTGGCCGCTCGCACTCATAACATTTCCCCCTGATTACCGGATTGAAATCACCCTGCTCGTCCCGGACGTGCGAGGTGATGCATCCTTCGACTCCGCGACTTTGTCGAGCTTGTCGACCACAGCGGAGAATCCGCACTGATCCGGATCGAAGATGCCCCATTCGTCCTGCTTGGGGCGTTGCTCGGACGTCTCCAACTCGCGGACACGGTTCTCTGGCCGCGCCTTTCGTACCACCTCATGCTGCGCTGGGGGATCCACTTTGCCAGGTGCGGTGGCGCGCGGCGCGGCAGCTTCCGTCGGAGGGGACAGAATCGTGAGTGGCGCCTCGGGCTTGACCCACGCTGCTCGGATCGCTGCAAGGGCAGCTTCGAATGTGGCACTCGTGCTCTTTCGAGCTGGTTCGTGCACCGGCGTCTGTTCAGCCTCCGGCCTCAACTCGACGATGGGAGCTGCTGTGTTCACAGTCTGGTTGAAGGGCGACGATTCGGTTGCCTCGACACGCGTCGGCTCGTCGACCTGCCACGATTCGGTCTCCTCGACGATATACGTCGGCTTGCTCACGATGTCGTGCGACGGCACGGCGGGCAGGACGTAACGCGGCTCGGCGACCTCAGCATGCGACGGATCGACGGCATCAGCGAAGTCTTCGATGATGGCCTCACTCATCTCGCTCATCACCGTCGAGTGTGCAACCGGAGTCGTGGCGGCCGGACTCGGCGACGCCTCGTCCTGGCGAGCTGCCAACGCCTCTGCCAGATGCGCCACACTCTGCCGCGCGCTCACGGCGCGGGAGAGATACACCGCGATCTCGTCGGCGAAGAGCGTGGGGTCACAGCCATCCGGCGCCGCCGGCGACGTCGCTTTCGTACGGCCCAGCACGAACAGCCTGTCCGTCAACCCTTTCTTGGTGGGGGTCGGGGTGAGGACGGGGATGCGTACTGTTTGCACGTGTGCGCCCGCGGCACCGAGGTCGCGAAGATATTCGTCGAGCACGCCATCGTCGAACGGCGACAACAGCGGCGACGTGAGGATCAGATCGGGGATCCGGTCCTTCAGCGCATGCAGCCCTTCGCCGGCTGACGTCGACTGTACAAGGTCGACCTTCAGTCTGGCGTGGACCAAAGATGCCAGTTGTTCCGACCGGCGCGGGTCACTATCGATAGCAAGAATCAGTTGCATTTCGTCAGGTTCGCAGCATGAACAACACGAGTACCGTTGCCGCTAGCGCGAAGATCATGAGGGGCGCGTTGTCGATGCCACGATCCTGGATCGCTGACAACACCACCGTGGATATCTCGCGCATATCTTTGCTGACGCTCGTCGACGTGGACCCGCCCCATGCGCTCGCAACCTGAACGCGGACGCGTGGATCGATCGCGACCAGCATCAGCAGCAGGGCCAGCAACGCAAAAAACGAAATCACGGCGTCGCCAAGGACGCGTCGTCGCATACAGCACTATTCCTTCAGACACTCCGGCACTGTAGACGGTGCTCGCAAGCCACGTTCCCATTCCATCGACATCGAGCGGTACTGCCACGTCCAGACAGGTTTACGACGATTGCGCCGCGCGATAAGGCCCGCCACTCGGCGCGAGCGACACTCGAAATCTGCAGGTGCTCTTACGAAATCGGGTGTGACCGCTGCGCGGGTCAGCGCGCACGCGTCGACGAGCGTGTCAACTCGAGACACCGATGACGCACACGAAATGCGCGCCGCCGATTACGAATTGAGCGTCATGCGCGGTGCAGACCCTCACATTCGTGCACAACGAAGGTTTATCGACTCGGCGGCGTAAGCCTGTGGAAGCGCAGTGGCTTGGCGGTGTTGCGACGTCGCGGCACGGCGTCGTGGCACACGCGTTGCGCTCATCAGGACGTGGTCGCGGTCGTGCCCTGGCGGGTGGCCGCATTCGAAACAGGAGCGCGCGTCATCATGGCGACGTGCTTGAAGGAAAGGGATGTCATGAATCTGCAGAACCTCGTTACCTATCTGCGCGCGAAGCTGATGCTCGATGAGTCTGGTCAGGACCTGCTCGAGTACGCGCTGCTCGTGGCGCTCATCGCGCTCGTCTGCGTGGGTGTCATCACCTCGACCGGTTCTGGTGTGCAGTCGATCTTCACGAACATCAGCTCCGAGCTGGACAAGGCGACTCCGTAGTGAGCCGACAACGGGAGGGCATGACGAGGGCGGACGCAAGTCCGCCCTCCCCTTCTGGGTGTTATCCGCACTGAGTGGAGGGACGCGACATGTTAGAGCGCATCACGTATGAGGTCTGGCGCAAGTTCGGCCGGCGCGACAGCGGCCAGGATTTGCTCGAATACGCTCTGCTGTCCGCGCTGATCGCCCTGGCAGCGGTGTCGGCGGTTACACAGGTCGGTTCGACGATTCAGACGGTGCTGTGGGATGCCATCGATGCCGCTACAAACGCCATCTGAAGCGCTCGTCGTCGCGATTCTTGCCGCAGCCACCGGACTGGCGGCGGTCATCGATCTGCGCACGCGGCGGATTCCGAACGCTCTGACTGGCTCGCTGGCCGTCGTCGGGCTGGGACTCGCGGCGGCGCAACTCGGCCTCGTGGGCATCGGAGGCGCCATCATCGGCTGCCTCCTCGGGTTTGCCTTCATGCTGCCGGGCAATGTGTTTGGCGCGACTGGCGCAGGCGACGTGAAGCTGTTCGCCGCGGCCGGCGCCCTGCTCGGACCGGCAACGACGGTCCGCGCCTTTATGTTTACCGCGATCGCCGGCGGGGTGCTGGCGCTGGTGGTGGCGCTGCGGCGTCGTCGCCTGGCGCACACCGTGAGCATGACCGCGCGGCTGGTGGCGGGTGGCACGTCGGCAGCGGCGGCGATCGAATCGCCGGCGGCCGACAATCGGTTTGCGTATGCGCCGGCGATTGCGATTGGCGTGGTGATGGCAGCGCTCTCATGGTGACCCCGGCTCCCCAACCACACCGGAACTTGTTGCAGCGACAGAGGAGTTCGTAACTTATGGCTCGCATCCGCGTTTTCATCGTGTTGGCGCTGGCAGTAGCCGCTGGTGGGACGTTCGCGTACGGCACCTACCAGTACATGCAGAACGGCGGTCCCAAGGGAGCGCCCGCGACGTCGATCCCGACGAGCGCGGTGATCGTGGCTGCGCAGGACCTGCAGATTGGCGCGAGCCTTCGTCAGGAAGATCTACGCGCCATTCAGTGGCCAAGCAATGCGGTACCAGCCGGCGCGTTCGGCAAGCCGGAGGATCTGATCGGCCGCGGTCTCATCATGCCAGTGATGACGAACGAGCCCTTCCTGCCCTCGAAGCTGGCGTCGAAGGAAGCCGGGGCCGGACTTCCGCCGGTCATCCCCGAAGGATTCCGCGCGCTGTCGGTGCGCGTAAACGAGGTCATCGGCGTCGCGGGGTATGTGCTGCCCGGCACGCGCGTGGACGTCGTCGCCACCGTGGTTCCGACCCAGAACCAGATCGACGTGACCTCGAAGGTGATCCTGACCAACGTGCAGGTGCTGGCGGCCGGCACGAAGATCGAGCAGGACGAGAAGAACAAACCGATTCAGGTGACCGTCGTCACGCTGCTCGTCAATCCGGACGAGGCGGAGAAGCTCACATTGGCGAGCACCGAGGGCAAGATTCAGCTCGCTCTCCGCAATCCGCTCGACAAGACGGCACCAGTGACCACTGGGATCAAGCCCGCTTTGCTGATGGGCACCGGAGCTCCGGTCCGCAGAGTCGCCTCAGCGTCCACGGGACGAAAGTCGCAGCCGCAGGTCGCCCCAGCGCCCGTGTCGGCCCCCACGGTCGAAATCATCCGCGGTGACAAGCGCTCGCACGAAGTCGTGGAGCAGGAGTAGCACGATGCGTATGACAGCGCAGCAGAAATGGGCCGCAGCCTGCGGCGTGCAGATGTTCATTATCGGCGTCTTCGGGACGCCGCACAGGTCGTTCGCGCAGATCGCTCCCGGCCCAACCGTCACGGCCGCGATGCCGGCGAGTGCGGTGCCGGCCCGCGAGCCTGAAGCCCTCAGCGATCCGAACGCGGTACGACTGACGGTGGGTCGTTCCACCCTCGTGGACATCGGTCAGCCGATCTCGCGCGTCTCGTTGACGAAGGCGGATGTGGCCGACGCGCTCGTCACGTCGCCGAACCAGCTCCTGGTGCACGGCAAGTTGCCCGGCGCCATCTCGATGTTCGTGTGGAACCGCGGCGGCAGCGTGAAGCGCTACGAGATCGTGGTCGAGCGCGATCTCGAGGCGCTCAACGAGCAGTTCAAAACGCTCTTCCCGGGCGAGGACATCCAGGCGCACAGCAACGGTAAGGCGATCGTGCTGTCGGGCAACGTGTCGCGCAAGGAGGTCACCGAGAAGGCGGTTGCGGTGGCTGCCGGCTACGTCGACAAGAAGGAAGACGTGGTCACGCTGTTGGCGGCGCAGCCGGGGCCGCCGACGGGGCAGGTGATGCTGCGCGTGCGCTTCGCCGAAGTCAGCCGCAGCGCGATCAGCGAGTTGGGCTCGACCTTCTTCACCAGTCCAACCGGTATCGAGAACACCATCGGCCGAATTGCAACGCCGCAGGTTCCAGGACCGACGTATACCGAGCTGTCCTGGACGAAGGAAAGCAGTGACTTCGGCGCGCCGGTGACGAGCGCCTCAGGGAAGATCAACTTTGGCGACTTCCTGAACCTGTTCTTCTTCAGCCAGAAGTACGACGTCGGCGTGCTGATCCGCGCGATGCAGCAGCGCGGTCTGTTCCAGAGCCTCGCCGAGCCGAACCTGGTTGCCGAGAGTGGCAAGGAAGCAAGCTTCCTCGCCGGTGGTGAGTTCCCAGTTCCCGTCGCGCAGGGTTCAGGTGCCAACCTCGCCGTCTCGGTGCAGTTCAAGGAATTCGGTGTCCGCCTGAACTTCACGCCGACGATCAACGGCGACCGCGTGCATCTCAAGGTGAGACCCGAGGTCAGCACGCTCGACTTCGCCAACGGCGTGGTGTTGAGCGGCTTCCGTATCCCGGCGCTGTCGACGCGTCGCACCGAGACCGAGATCGAGCTGCGCAACGGACAGACGTTCGCGATTGCCGGTCTGTTGAACAACCAGATGCAATCGACGATGCAGAAGATTCCCGGCATCGGCGACATCCCGATCCTCGGCTACCTGTTCCGCAGCAAGGTCGCGCAGAAGGAACAGACCGAGCTGGTCGTGATGATCACCCCGGAAATTCTCGCGAACGATTCGGTCGGCGTGACCAACACGCTGCCGCGGACGCCGGAGACGTTCATGCCGCCGATCAGCGAGAAGCAGGCGAAGCCGCCACTGCCGCCGGCGTTCACGCCGGCCGCGCGTTCACGGGCTGATGGGACGACCACCCCGGTCGTGGCCCCGTCGGGCAAAACGCTCGACGCAAGCGAGCAGGCCGCGCTGGCCGCGGCGCAGCGGATCGACGCGCAGCAGCGAGCCGTCGCGGAGCAGTCCGCTGCGGCGCAGCGAGCCGCCGATCAGCAGAAACAGGCCAATGCGCAGGCCGCGGCCGCGCCGCCGGCAGTCCCGCTGAGCCCGGCCGAGAAGAAGCGCGAGGCCGAGGCGCTGAAGAAGGAACAGAAGCTCGCCGAAAAGCTGGCCAAGGAACAGGCGAAGCGCGACGCCGAAGAGGCAAAGCGGAAAGCCAAGGCCGATAAGGAAGACGCCAAGAAGCGCGAAGCCGAGGAGAAGCAGCAGGCGGAGGAAGCCAAGCGTCAGGCTGGGCAGCTGCAGCTACGGCAGCAGGAGATTGACGCGGCCTCCGAGCGGCTGCGAGCGTCGGAAGCGGCGTATCAGACTGAGCTCGCCAAGCGTTCCTCGCGTTAATGGCACCAGCGGAAGGCGGAAGACGATGGCGCAACTCAACGGACTGATTGTCAGCGACGACCAAGATTTTGTAATCGCGGTTGCACGGCGCCTCCGGTCGGGCGCCGTGTCCGTTCGTCCGATCGACGAGCACGCGGCACAGAACACCCCCCCGGACGTGGTCATCGTCGACGTTCGTACCGCCCACGCGGCGGCGATGCCGGCGATCGAGAGGCTCCGCGGACGTTGGCCGCATGCCGCGATCTTCGCGATTGCCACCGCGGTCGATGCCGATCTGGTCATCCAGTCGATGCGCGCCGGGGCCAACGAGTTCTTCGCCTGGCCCCCGGCCGCCGAGACCTTTGACGAGGCGCTCCGGCGGACCGCCGCGCGTCGTGCCGCGGCGCCATCCAGCACGCAGCCGACGACGATGGTGTTCTTCGGCGCCAAGGGTGGTGCCGGGACGACGACGCTCGCGGTGAACTGCGCCGTCGAGATCGCCCGGCTGAAGAAGCGCCCCACGCTCATCGTCGATCTCAAGGCCGGCCTGGGTGAAGTGACGCTCTTTCTCGGCGTGCGCAGCCGCTACACGATGCTCGACGTGCTCGACAACGTGCATCGGCTCGACCAGGAGTTCATGAAGGAGCTCGTCGTCAAGCACAAGTCCGGTCTCGAGATCCTCGCTGGTTCTGATCTCTTCGACCGGCCCGGCGCCTCGGACAGTGGGTCGCTCGAAGAGGTCTTCCGTGTGCTCGGCCGTCAGTACGAATACATCATCGTCGACGCCGGCGCGCAGATGAACCCGTGCGCCGTGGCAGCGCTCTACAGCGCCGACACGATTTACCTGGTCGTGAGTCCAGACGTGCCGTCGGTGCGCAACGCGCAGCGATTGCTCGATCGGATCGGTCAGCTCGGGGCGTCCGGCGACCGGATCCGCGTCCTGCTGAATCGGGCCGCAGAGCCGTATCCGATTCCGCCCTCTCAGATCGAGAACGCGCTGGGGCACCCGATTCACCAAATCTTCCTGAGTGACTACAAGACCGTGTCGACCGCACTCAACTCAGGCGTGCCGCTCGCGTTGGCTGGCAACAGCGAGCTGGCGTCGCAGTTCGACAGCTTTGCCCGCCGCATCATCGACCCTGATGCGGTCGACGTGCCGTCGGCAGACAAACGCAGTCCCATGCCGCTTGGCCTCCAGCGCCTCGCGTCCATCTGGTAACCGACGATGCGCGCCGCAAATTCTGCTTCGCCACTTCAAATCGGGAATCCGATACGTGCGGGCAACGCGCCGCATCAGCCGGTCCGGCAGCAGTATCTCGAGCTGCGGGCCTCGGTTCACCGCAAGCTCCTCAATCGCCTGAACCTCGAAGCGCTGGCGAACGCCGACCGTTCGCGCGCCGAAGGGGAAATTCGCACACTGCTCGCGCTCCTGCTGTCCGAGGAGTCAACGCCGATCAATCTCAGCGAACGGGAAACGCTTTTCGCTGAAGTCCTCGACGACGTCTTTGGACTCGGACCGCTCGAGCCGCTGCTGCGCGATCCGGCGGTGAGCGACATCCTGGTGAACACGTATCGCCACGTGTTCATCGAACGGAAGGGTGTCCTCGAGCGCGTCACCGCGACCTTCCAGGATGATGCGCACCTGCTGCGTGTGATCGACCGCATCGTCAGTCGCGTCGGCCGCCGCGTCGACGACAGTTCGCCGATGGTGGACGCGCGTCTCGCGGACGGCTCGCGTGTCAACGCGATCATTCCGCCGCTGGCCGTTGACGGTCCGCTGCTGTCGATCCGCCGCTTCCCGGCCGAACGGCTCAAGGCGGAGGACCTCGTCACGCTCACCGCGGTGACGCAGCCGATGCTCGACTTCCTGTCGCACTGCGTCAAGTGCCGCCTGAACGTCCTGATCAGCGGCGGCACCGGTGCCGGTAAGACGACGCTCCTCAACGTGCTGTCCAGTTTCATCTCACCGCACGAACGCGTCGTGACGATTGAGGACGCCGCGGAATTGCAGCTGCATCAGGAGCACGTGGCCCGTCTGGAGACTCGTCCGGCCAACGTCGAAGGCAAGGGCGCCATCCGGCAGCGCCAGCTGGTGGTCAACGCCCTTCGTATGCGTCCCGATCGCATCGTGGTGGGCGAGGTCCGTGGCGAGGAAGCGCTCGACATGCTGCAGGCGATGAACACCGGTCACGATGGATCGCTGACCACGGTGCACGCCAACACACCGCGCGACGCCCTGACCCGCGTCGAGACGATGATCGCGATGGGCGCGACGAACTTGCCCGAGAAGGCGATGCGTCAGCAGATCGCCTCGGCCATCCAGATCGTCGTGCAGCAAACCCGTCTCTCTGACGGCTCGCGGAGGGTGACCAACATCTCGGAGATCACCGGCATGGAAGGCGACATCATCACCATGCAGGACATCTTCGTGTTCGAGAAGCTGGGTCTCACACAGGAAGGCAAGGTCGCCGGCCGGTTCCGCGCCACTGGCGTGCGGCCGAAGGTCTCCGAGCGGATGAAGGGTGCTGGCATCGTTCTGCCGACGAACATGTTCGACGGCGTGACGGAGGTCCGCTGATGGTCGCTGCCATTGCCGTCTTCATGCTCGTGGTCGGCCTCGTGATGGGCGGCTATTACGGCCTGACGCAGCTTCCAGATTGGCTGGCCGCCCGCCGCCTCGATCGCCGGCTCCGGGAAGTCTCGTTGACACACGACCCGCTCACCGGCCCGAAAACGATTCTCACCGAACAGAAGTTGGGACCGCTCCCGGCGATCGACAAAGCGCTGGGCGGTGCCAACTCGTCGCTGGCGAAGCTCATCGAGCAGTCGGGCGTGGTCACTACGCCGAGCGCAGTCATGGTCATCTCCCTGCTGGCCGCCATTCTGATGTGTGTGGTCGGGTTGATTGTCCTGCGCCGGCCGATATTCGCCATGATGCTTGCGCTCGCCGGTGGTGTCGTGCCGGTCCTCTGGCTGAGGCACAAGCGGACCGCGCGAATGAAGCGCTTCGAAGAGCAGTTCCCCGACGCACTCGATCTGCTGTCGCGTGCGCTTCGCGCCGGTCACGCGTTCCAGACGGCGATGGGGATGGTGGCCGACGAACTCCCGGTACCGGTCGGCATCGAGTTCAAGAAGGCGTTCGAGCAGCAGAATTTCGGCCTGCCGGTACGCGAGGTGCTCGACCTGATGGCAGAGCGCGTGCCGCTCCTCGACGTGAAGTTCTTCGTGACCGCCGTGACGATTCAGCGTGAGACGGGCGGCAATCTGGCCGAGATTCTCGACAACCTCGCGCACGTGGTCCGCGAGCGCTTCAAGATTCTGCGGCAGGTCCGCGTGCACACGGCACACGGCCGCTTTACCGGCTACGTCCTGTTGGCGCTTCCGGCGGCGCTCGCCGTCGCGCTGATGTTCATCAACCCGGATCACATGAAGCTCCTCTTCACGGAGCGCATGGGGCAGCAGATGATCGGCGGCGCGATCGTCATGCAGTCGATCGGCTACGTTTGGATCCGCAAGATCGTCAAGATCGAGGTGTAGGGTGTTACTGCTGCCGATTCTCGCATTCCTGTTCGTCTCGCTGCTGATTGTCGCGGCGGCGATGGCGTTTGCGCCCGCCAGCGGCGGCGTGATTCAACAGCGCCTGAACGAGCTGCGTGGCATCTCCGGCCCGCCGGTCGATGAGCCCTCACCTTACGGCGAGAGCGTGAAGCGGTCGCTGACGAAGCTCGGTAAGTACGCGCCGACCTCGACGGCGGAGATGGGCAAGATCAAGTCGCGCCTGCTGGCGGCAGGCTACCGCAACGGGGAAGCGCTTCCAGTCTTCATCGGCTTGCGCCTGGGTTGCGGCCTGCTGGCGTTCGGCGTGATGTCGACGCCACTGTTTGGCACGCCCAACGTCCTGTTCGCGCTCGGTGCGGCGGCGCTCGGCTACCTGTTGCCGGGCATGGGTCTGGCGCGCATGGCGAAGAAGCGGCAGCATCGCATTCGTCTGTCGCTGGCGGATGCCCTGGACCTGCTGGTGGTCAGTGTCGAGGCGGGCCTTGGCCTCGATCAGGCCCTGCAGCGCGTTGGCGAGGAGCTGGCGTTCGCGCACAAGGATCTCTCAGACGAGCTGCGGTTGTTGAACCTCGAGCTGCGCGCGGGCAAGTCGCGCCCGGATGCGCTCCGCAACCTCGCCGACCGCACGGGCGTCGATGATCTCTCGTCGCTCACGGCCATGCTGATTCAAACCGACAAGTTCGGGACCAGCGTGGCCCAGTCGCTCCGCGTCTATTCCGAGACGCTGCGGACCAAGCGCCGGCAGCGCGCCGAAGAAGCGGCGGCGAAGACCGGCGTCAAGATGGTGTTCCCGCTCGTGTTCTGCATCTTCCCGGCGATCTGGGTCGTGACGATCGGCCCCGCGGCGATCAAGTTCGTCCAGGTCCTCTTCCCGATGATGAAAAAATGACGACGGCTGCCACACTCGACGCGACCCGTACACCGGCGCCGCCGGTTCCTGCCAGGCTGGAAGACACTGGTCTCGGCGCCGATCAGATTGAACAGTTACTGGTGAAAATGCTCTACGGCGGCGAGGCGACCGGCCTTGCGCTCGCCGAGCGCGTGCGCCTGCCGTTTGCGATCCTCGAACCCATCATCGAGCGCATGCGCTTCGAGCATCTCGTCGAAGTGCGTGGCACCACCGGCACATCGGCGGCCAGCTACCGCTACGCGACGACCGACCTCGGTCGCAGCCGCGCGGTGCAGTATCTCGAGATCAACCAGTACATCGGCCCTGCGCCGGTGCCATTGGCCAGCTACGTCAAGCAGATGCGCGCGCTCGCCGCCTCGCGCGGCTTCATCGATCGCGAGCGTCTACGCGGCGGGTTCGGGCATCTCATCGTCAACGACGACATCCTCGAGCAGCTCGGTCCGGCGGCCAATGCGAACAAGGCCATCTTTCTGTACGGACCTCCGGGCAATGGCAAGACCGTGCTGGCCGAGGGACTGGGCCGCACTGTCGGCGGCGAGATGTACATGCCCTACGCCATCGACGTCGAGGGCCACATCGTCACGATGTTCGATCCGATCAGCCACGAGCCGCTCGAGGATCTCGAGGTGAGCCCGACGAGCAGCATCATCTCAGCGGAGCCCAGGGATCGGCGCTGGGTGCGCATCCGTCGTCCGGTGGTCATGGTCGGCGGCGAGCTGACCATCGAGATGCTCGATCTGACCTTCAACCCGCTGGCGCGCTTCTACGAGGCGCCGCTGCAGCTGAAGGCCAACGGCGGCATCTTCCTCGTCGACGACTTCGGCCGTCAGCGGATGCGTCCCGAGGACCTGCTCAACCGCTGGATCGTGCCGCTCGAGAGCCGCATCGACTACCTGACCCTGCATACCGGTAAGAAGTTTCAGGTGCCGTTCGACGTGCTGACCGTCTTTGCGACAAACCTCGATCCCGCGAAGCTGGCCGATGAAGCCTTCCTGCGCCGGATTCCCTACAAGATTCACGTCGGGGATCCCTCGATTGAGCAGTTCACCTCCATTCTGGAGATGAACTGCCGTCGCCGGGACATGACGTTCCATCCGGTGATGGCGGAATATCTGCATCGCCGGCACTATCAGCCCACGGACCGGCCCATGCGTGCATGCCATCCGCGCGACCTCCTCGATCAGGTCACCGCGCTGTGCCGCTACCGCGGAGAGGAGCCGACGCTCAACCGCGAGAATCTCGACGCGGCCTGCGCCGCCTACTTCCTCGACGATGACAAGGCGCACAGCCTGCCGTCGCAGTCGTCGCCGCGCAAGACCAACCACCCCATCATCGAGGTTCGCTGATGACCGCGATGACGCTGGTGCTCGTCAATCAGCGTACCGACGAGGCGCTGGCCGATCGCGTCGAGGTCGCCGTGACCAGGCGCGATCGCCGCAAAGGGCTGCTCGGTCGATCGGGTCTCGAGCCGGCGACTGCGCTGATCATCGCGCCCTGCTTCTCGATCCACACGATGTTCATGCGCTTCGACATTGACGCCGTCTTCGTCGACGAGGATGGGCGCGCCGTGAAAGTGGTGCGTGACATGACGCCGTGGCGGATCGCTGTCGATCCGACCGCGCACGCGGTTGTCGAGTTGCCGGCCGGCAGCCTGCGCGACCGGCAGGTCAACATCGGTGATCGTTTGTATCTGCTCGAACCTGGCGGCAGGCGCGTCGGATTGTCCGTGGACGACTTACGAGGGTGCTGTGCTGAGTCGCAAGTCGCTGCCTGACGCGGTGCTCGAGCCCGAGCAGCAGTACGCGGTCGTGCTGCTCAACGACGAGCAGCTCAGTCAGTTGATGCGCAAGCCGGGCATGCGGCCGGTGAACCGCGGCCACTCGGTGCCCGACGTGCACATGCGCTATCTGCGGCTGAAGCGGCAGACGGCCGCCGCCGCGGCGCTGTTGCTCGTGCTCGGTGCCGGCAGCTTCTTGTATTTCATGGCGCCGCAGCCGGCGATGGCGTCGATGTTTGCGTGGAAGGAACTCCCTGAAGCGCCGACGCTCGATACCGGCGCGAGCTTCAGCGTCACGATTCAGACAACCGACAGCAGCGACGGCGCAGGGTTCGCGGCCAACCGCGTGCGCACACTCGGATTCCCGTCGTTCACGCGCGTGTCGCCGGGCCGCCACCAGTTGCATCAAGCGATGGTCGGCCCCTATGCCTCACTCGACGAAGCCGAAAAGGTGCAGCGCCGCCTGACGCGCTCGGGATTTCCGTCGGCTCGCATCTTCGTTGACGAGTCGTTGCGCAACGCGCCGCGCAACGACATCGCGAACGCCGAGGTGGGCGAAGGCAATCCCAACGTGGTGCTGATCAGTGCGCCGGATCGGCTCTCGGTGGTCTTCGAGCTGCCGCTCGAGCCACGTCAGGTGCGGTCGCGTCGTGTCGAGAACGTGCTCGACCTCGACGTCGGACCGATGTCCAGCAAGGTTGTGCCGCAGCAGTGGAGTGCGCCTGAAGGCGTGCACCTGATCGAGCGTGTGTCGATCGAAGGGGTGCAGGCGTCGGAGACTGGTGATTTCCTGCGTGCACACGTGACGCTGCCCGAGTTCGCGCGCGCCAACGTCCGCGCCGAAGGCCGTCGCGTCTACGTTGATCTGACATGGCCGATGATCGCGCCCGATGCGGTCGCGCCCCAGCCGGCTGCCGCTGCCGCTGCCGCCGAGGCGGGCCCGGCGCAGCCACCCCCGAGTCGCGTTGTTCCGGTGGCCGATGCCCGTCAGGGCGCGCAGTCATCTGACGCGTACGCGGAGCAGCTGCGAGGGGTGGTCGAACGTCTGGGCGATGTGAAACCGTTTCTGATGTCGGCCGCGAAGGCAGGATCGCCGGACGTGCTTCGCGCGCTCGACGACACGCTGTCTACGCTCGAGACCTCACTGCGCGGTATGCGTCCGCCGGCCGCGGCCGTCGACCAGCATCAGATGTTCCTGTCGGCGATTCGTACGGCCAGGAAGGCGACTGACGTGTCGTACTCAGGGGATCGCAATGCGCAGGCGCGCGAGGCGTTCGTGCTCTACGACGCCGCGGTCAACGCCGGCAGCCTCATCACGCCAGTGGCGCGATAAGCCACACACCGCCGACCAGCATCGCCAGCGCCGCCGCAACGCTCATCATCGCGCGATGGAGCCGTGCGTTGGAGCTGGTGTGCACGCCCAGCAGTCCGACAGCCGCGGCAAACGCCGTCATTGCTGCGACGGTCCCGACGCCGAAGGCACCGATATACATCAGCGCTGCGCTTGCCGACGGAAGCGCCAGGGCAGGCAGCACGCCGAAGAAATGCGAGCTGCCGGCGACGCCGTGCAGCACGCCCATGCAGAACGAGGCGTGCGCGTGTCCGAGCCGTCGTACCCATGCCGGCCCGGCCTGCACGTGCACGTGGTTGTGGGAGACGTGGCCGTGTCGATGCGGCGAGGCCGCGATACGGGCGCGTCGTCTCAGTGCCCAAAGACCGATGCCGATCAACGCCGCACCGACGAACCGTTCGCCCCACGCGGAGATGATGTCGACGGAGGGCAGCAGCTCACACAGCAGAACGGCGACGACCGCGACAACAACGACGCCGGAGGCGTGACCGATGCCCCAGGTGCATCCGGCCAGCCAGCCACGCGTGCGTTGGTCGGCCGCGATGGGAGCGACGGCGGCCAGGTGATCGGGGCCGGACAGCACGTGAAAGAGTCCCGCTGCCACACCGGTCAAGAGCGTGAGCATTGCCTCTCAATCATTGCGCAACCAACCACCAACCACCAACTACTTCGGCGCCATGCGAATGGCGCCGTCAAGCCGGATGACTTCGCCATTCAGCATCTCGTTCTCGAAGATGTGGCGAACGAGTGCGGCGTATTCCTCGGGACGTCCCAGCCGCGAGGGAAACGGGACCTGCTGCGCGAGCGAGACGCGCGCCGCTTCCGGCAGTGCCGCGAGTAGCGGGGTGTCGAATGTACCGGGCGCAATCGTCATGACGCGAATGCCGATGCGCGCGAACTCGCGGGCGATCGGCAGTGTCATGCCGACGATGCCGCCTTTGGAGGCGGAGTAGGCGGCCTGTCCAATCTGTCCGTCGAATGCCGCGACCGACGCCGTGTTGACGATGACGCCGCGCTCGCCGCCGGCGTTGGGCGTGTTGCGATCCATCGCCGCCGCCGCGAGGCGTATCACGTTGAACGTTCCGATCAGATTGATCTGAATGACGCGCGAGAAGTGGTCGAGCGGCTGAACGCCCTCGCGCCCGAGCACGCGTTCGGCGGCCGGAATGCCCGCGGCGTTCACGACGCCGTCCAGCTGACCGAACTCGCGTGTTGCGGTGTCCACGGCTCTCTGGACGTCGCTCTCGTTCGTGACATCGCCTCTCACGAAGCGCACTGCGCTGCCCAACTGCGACGCTTTCGCTTGACCCTTCTCATCGTTGAGATCGACGATCACCGTCCGCGCGCTAGCGGCGACCGCCATGTCCACTACGGCGCCACCGAGTCCGGATGCGCCGCCGGTTACGAGAATCGTTCGTCCGTCGAGATGCACTCGTGGGATTCTATCAGCGGCGTTGCCATTGAGCCTTTACATCACACTGGTCGCGGGCATGCTGGCGTTGCACATGATGCAGTCGCAGCCGCCGTCAGATTTTCAGTTCGTGTGGGAACACGCGCACTGCCATCAGCTCCATCGACTCGATACTCGAAATCGAACGTTTACGCGCCAGGCGTTGACCGGCGAGGTTGCCGGGCCGGCCGGCCATTCGTCAGATGCCAGCCGCATTG
>Ga0111539_10006119_pt1 | contig 15533 bp, 14 predicted proteins | sample RhiMethybrSRZTD1_FD_79667 | JGI IMG/M metagenome (GOLD analysis project Ga0111539, IMG submission 79667) | Populus rhizosphere microbial communities from Tennessee, USA - Rhizosphere MetaG P. TD hybrid SRZTD1 (version 2) (version 2) | ecosystem: Host-associated > Plants > Roots > Rhizosphere >... | reverse complement strand
CGATCTGCTGCGGGTAGCCAAGTACCGGATCGTACTGAACGGTAACCGACTTGATGTGTTCCTCCTGATCCAATTGCGCGATGCGATCGAAGAGATCGGTGACGGTACGCCAACCAAAGGGCGTCGCGAAAGAGCCAGGAGGCAACGGTTCCAGTGGTTGCGTGTCGGTCACTTGATTGTCGCGAATCGACAACCTCGTCCAGACCGCCAGATGCCCCGGGCAGAAGCATCGAATGCGGCTTTCCACCGTGTAATTGGTGATCCCCGCCGCCTCCCAGCGTGCCCGTGCTTTCTCCAGGTCGGAGCGCTGCGATGGCGACAGCGGGCCGCCGCAGCCCGCGGCTGCCGACAGGGCGACGGCGATCGTAACGAACATCAAGCGCCGCACGGGACCATCCTAATCCTCGTGGGTTGATCGTGGCCAGGAGCGATCAGCGTAGACTCCCACCTGGCATTCGTGTCGCTGACCGCTGACCCGGCCTTCGAGCGGCATCTCGACGAGCTGTCGCCGCTCTCCGATCGCGTCTGGCTCGCGGGCCTGACGGTCGGTCTCTCGCTGACCCTCGTCGCCGCGTATCCGTTCGCGCATACGCCGTCGGGCAACTTCTTCGCATACGCGGGCCTGCTGATTCGAGGCGGTCTGTACCTCTGGGCGGGAGATGCGCTCCGCGGGAAGGGCGGCGAGACGCTCGTCACGCTCTTTCGCGTCGGCGGCGCCGCGGGCCTGCTGGAGATTCTCGTCGATTGGGCGTTGATCCACTGGGTCCCGACGGGCAAACTCATCTACCTCACCGACAACGACGTCGTCGTGCTCGGCTCTCCGCTCTGGATGCCGCTCGCCTGGGCCTGTGTCATTGTCGAGCTCAGCTATCCGGCGCTGCGTCTCTACGGGATCCTGCGACTCCGCATCGGGCGCACCGCCGCCGCGATCCTGGCGTCGGTCTCAACGAGCATCATGGCCGGCGTGACGATCGGGTTCTACGAGTATTTCGCCTATCGTGCGGACTGGTGGAAGTACGAGCCGGCGCGCGTGATGATCGGCGACTTCTGCGCGGTCTACATTCCGCTCGGCGAATTCTTCATGTTCCTGCCGGCGATTCCGATCATGGCTCATGCGCTCGCGAGACCCGGGCGGCGCACTGCAGCGGCGCTCGAGAGCGGTGGGCTGTTCGCGGTCTCGATCGCGGTGGGATACGCCGTCGCTTACGTCCTGCTCGAAGTGATCTGATGCCCGGGCCTGCCGCTTGTGAGCAGGACGCCGGCAATGACCGCGAAGATCGCGGCCAGCGCAGACATCACCTGAGAAGCCAGCGACGCGGACTCGAGTGACCGTGCAATGGCGTCAGTCAAACTCACCGGCGCCGGCGCGCGAGTCGCGCATGCGAAGCCCATGACCCCGGGCTTGCTGCTCGAACACGGTGCGACCGCCCCCGAAATGGCAATGCCGAACTGCGACCACGTCTGCTGATTGGTCAGCCCCCCGACCGGCGATCCGACCAGCCCGTCGTTCGATCCCGTCTGCGGCACGATGAAGCCGGGCGCCTGCTCGTCCTGGAACACCTCGAAGTTGTCGCCGGTGACGCGGTTGTAGTTGGTCACGACGATTCGGCTCGAGACAATCGTGTTGACGCTCGACGCGTAGTTCGGCGTGAACTCGGGCCGGATGTTGGATTGCGGCTCGGGCCCGTTGTAGTCCGGCAGGTTGCCGAACAGGACGCGATCCAGCTCCACGCGTCGCGGCGGAAGCATCACTCCCCCGCCGGTGACACCGTACGGTGTGGTGCTGCGCACGTTCGTGTGATTCTTGAGCACAGATTCTTCGATACGCATGATACCGGGCTGCGGACCGAACATGTCGCGGACGTCGCCCGCCTTGATCGGGGTATAGACGCCGAAGCGCAATCCTTGAAGGTTCACGCGCCGCAGCGTGATGAACCGCGTCAGGTAGTCGCCGAACACGAACCCCGAGGGCTTCTCGAACGGGTTCCGCAGGATGCTCGGATCGTTCAGCTGCGTCCAGTCTTCGAACACCATCCGATTGGTGCCGTACGGGAACACGCCGTAGTAGCCGATGTGCCACAGCGTCGTGTTCTTGATCAGCGTCGACGGCCCTTCCCAGGTGTCGAGGCAGCAGCTCGCCATGACATCCCAGAAGATCGCGCCGTACAGCGAGGAGTACATCTCGTTGCCGGTGAACTCGCGGAGCGCCACCCTCGAGTTGTCGACGGTGGAACCGTTTTCGGCCGGATTGGCGCCCTGAGAGTTGGGCACGACGACGGTGCCGGTCACGCCAGCCGCGCTGGCGGCATCCATGTAGACAATCGCGTTCGACTGCGTATTGGCGACGACGTTGTTGCGGACGATGTTGTGCGGGCCGCGGAACCAGAGACCGGAGCTCTCGCGTCCGAGGAGCAGTTCGTTGCGATCGCTGCCCGGCCCGGTGGGCGCGACGACGAAGTTGTGGTCGAAGATGTTCCCGGTCTCGGAGCCGTCCTCGGTCATGATCCCGGCGCCGCCCGTGTTGTAGACGACGTTGTCCTGGACCAGTCCGTAGTGCGTGTTGTGCACCGTGATGCCCCACTTCGATCCGTTCTCGACGACGTTGCCGATGAGCGTGAACTGGCGGCCGTTCGGCTGCGGCGACGTCGGGCCGAAAAGGTGGTGCATGTGGAGCGAATACCGGCCGATCGGATTGGCGCTCGACAGCGGCTCGGTGGTCGTGCGCCCGAGATTGACGAACGAGACGTAGCGGATGTCGACGTCGGCGCGATCGACGAAGATGACGTGCCACCGCGTGCCGGCCGGGTTCTCGGATCGAATCCTGATCGATCGCGTCAGGTTGCCGACGTGCGGCAGGAACCGCAGCGTGCCGTCAACCTCGCGGGCGCCCAGATGATCGAAGGCCAGCGCCGGCTGGATGTTGACGACGTCCTTGCTGGCGAAGATGACTTGCGGCGTTTCGACCTCTGGCTGGAACGGCGGACTCTCGGGCGCCGGCTGGCTCGTTCCCGGCAGCACGAGCCGATCGCCGGGACGCCAGCCCGTCGTTGACGCGAAGAGCTGTCCCTGCCCTGCGTGCGGCTCCTGGCTGAGCCGGATGAACGGCGTCTTCGGCACGCCATGCAATCTCACCGACCCGAACCACACGAGCCCGCGGCCGAACTGCTCCGGATCGTTGTTCCGATCGAGCGCGCCGTTCCGGCCGATGATTTCCACGTTCTGGAGCGGCGCCGAGGGAGTGCCGCCCTCGAGATGCGATCCCGGCAGGCCGAAGATCATGTCGGCCAGGAGCGTCGTGTTCGATCGGATGACGAGCGTGCCGTTCGCTTCGACGCGAATGCAGCCCTTCTGCACTTTGCCGGAGATGACCAATGTCTGGCCGCCGACGACCGTGTCCGCCGATCCGCGGCAGAAGTCCGGAATGTTGTGGGGAAGCTGCTGCTGCGCGGTGGCAGCCGCGGCGTGATGATCGTGATGCGAAGAGCGAGCGCCGCTGACATTCGCCGGACGCGTAGCGCCGCTCACGAAGAACACGAACAGAACCAGTAGAACGTCGCGAACAATCTTCATCGCAACATCCCACAGCATGAACCCATCGGCGCGCGATTTCCAGTCAATTTACCCCGTCGAACAGATTTCGTAACGGCCATGTGGCGATCGGCACGCGAGTACCACCCAATAGGTAGACTTCCTGTTCGAGCCCTGGCCGGAATGCCCTCAACATCTGTGCCACGCCGGCCGGCGGATCGATCAGCATTTCTTGCGTGACGCCGAACGCCGACCGGTGCGCTGCCAGACTCGCCAGCTTGCGATCCAGGTACGGCCGTGCATCGAAGGACACGGCGATCATCTCCGGCGCCGATGCGAAGACATCAGGATCGAGACCGTCGATGAAGCCCCGGCCGCGGCTTGCCTCCGCGAACGCTCGAAACATGTCGAGGCGCATCGTCCCATAGAAGAGGTGCGCGGGAGCCTCGGCGCCAAGCACGCCGCTCGAGAAGAACGCGGCCGTCGTCGCGCGATGAACGGCGAGATGATCGGGATGGTAGTAGCTTCCGTGTGGATCGAACGTGAGCACCACCTGCGGCTTCACGCGCGCGATCACCTGTCGGATGGCCGCTTCGACCTCGAGCATGTCGACGTTGACGAGGGCACGCGGATCGTCACGCCGCAAGCGCTCCTTGCGAGCCGAGTCATGAAACCCGAGGAGCACCGGCTCGGCGAGGCCGAGGCGCGTGCACGAGACCCGGAGTTCCTCGGCGCGCAGCGCGCCGAGGTTCTCGACGCTGCCGATCGACGGATGCGGCTTCCCCGCCTCGCCGTTGGTGGCGCAAGCGACTGTGACGCGAGCACCCTGCTCGCTCCAGTAGGCCAGCACGCCGCCGTAGAAAATCTCGTCGTCGGGATGGGCGAAGACCGCAAGCAGCGATGAATGGTTTTCAGGAGTCATGTTGGGCTCCAACTACTCGACCTTGACAAGCTTGATCGTGGCTGGATTCGCGATCGGTCCGTTCTGATTGCGTTTCGGCGTGACGGTCAGCGTGTCGCCGGTCAGCGTCCACGTATAGACCACGAACGCGCCGGGCGCCATCGCCGCGGGATTCTTCGCGACGATCGGACGCATCGTCAGCTCGTGGTCACCCGTGAGCTCATACGTGCCGGCCTCGCCCACGAATGGTCCCCAGGCCGCGCGGAGCTCGTCTGCCGTAGCCGCCGCGGGATTGGAGAGCTCAGGGCGTGGCTGTTCCACGTAGATCCGGCTGTAGTAACGCGCGGAAATGATCGTGAGGTCTGCCTGAGGTTTGACGGTCCCAGCTGCCGGACCTGTCATCGTTACCTCGGAGACTTTCCACACGCCTGCCAAGGACGGTTTGGCCGGTTGGCCGGCCACCCGGTCACCGATGAACAGCAGTGCCGCGAGCATTCCGATCCCCAAGACCGTGACGGACGACTTGCTGCGAGACATGACGCCTCCTTTGTGCCGAGCGTGGACGCCGGGAACGACGCGTTTGGCCCGACGACGCAGTGTCGGACGAGTCGCGCGGCGGCTCAAAGCGCAACGATGCGCCAGCGTCGCCATGACGCGTGATGGCGCACCCCGTGCGCTATCCTCAGGGCGTGGGGAGCGAGCCACCGCCCAAAGGAACATCGTCAGGAGCGCGGCAGCGGCTCGATTCCTGGAAAGAGATCGCGTCGCATCTCGGACGCGGCATTCGGACGGTTCAGCGGTGGGAACGTGATGAAGGGCTTCCGGTCCACCGGCTCGACCACATCAAGCGCGGAACCGTCTACGCCGATTGCGCGGAGCTCACGGCGTGGTGGGAACGCCGGAGCCGCACGCCCGCTCCCAAGCCCGCCCCTCCGGAGACCGAACGACGGGCGGTGCCGCAGCTCGAGCGCGTAACGTCCACGTCGGCGGTGACATTCTCACCGTCGTTGTCGTCCGACGGAAAGATGATCGCCTACGTGTCCGACGGCGGCCAGGATGGCGAGACTCCTCAGATCTGGCTGCAACAGATTGGAGGCACGGCGATCCGCGTGACATCGAATCAGATCGAGTGCGCGGATCCGTCGTTCTCGCACGACGACACGCGCATCATCTTCACGGCACACGGAGACGGTGGCCTCAATCTGTACGAGACGCCGGCGTTCGGTGGCACGCCTCGGCTCCTGAAACGAGCGGCGAAGGGCGGCCGTCTGTCGCCCGACGGGCGGTCGCTCGCGTACGTGTCGCTCGAGGCGCCGCACGGGGTGCGCGTTGCTGCAGCCGACGCCACCGGCGATCGGATCGTCGGTGACCTGATTGACGTGTCGTTCGTAATCTGGTCGCCGGCGTCACGACATCTGCTCGTGCACGCCCATCCGCGCCCGGACCTGGAGCCGGACTACTGGATCATTCCGGTCGACGGCGGTTCGGCGGTCAACACCGGCGTTCTTCAGCGTTCGCGGGAGCTGGGACTGTTCGTGGTGTCGTCTCCGGCGTGGGCCGATGACGCGGTGATCTTTGCGGCGGCGGGCCGGAACGGAGTCGGCGTATATCGTCAGCGGCTGGATCGGGATGGCTTTCACGCCGTCGGCGCTCCTGAGCCGCTGTCTCGAGGAACCGAGTTGAGCTGGTATCCGACGGTCGCCGCCGGCCGGCTGGCCTTCGTCAGCGCGCATGGGGACATGAATCTCTGGTCGATCGCGATTGACGCCGCCAGCGGGCAGCCGTACGGACCGTTGCGCCGGCTGACGCGGGGCCCGGGCATTCTCAGTCATCTGACGGTGACGGCCGACGGCCGGATGCTCGCGTACTTCTCGAGTCGCGGCGGCGACGCGGACGTGTACGTTCGGGACCTCGACAGCGGGTCGGAAACGATCGTCTCGACCGAGCCGGCCGGCGTCGGCAAAGGCTTCCCCGCCCTCTCGCCGAGCGGGCGGCAACTCGCATTCGGTGTCAGGATGTCGGGACCGCGTGCGTCGCGTCCACTCTTCGTCGCCGATCTGACGACCGGCCGCTCGCGACAGATTTGCGAGAACTGCGGCGCGAGGTCACGGCAGTGGCTGGACGAGCGCTACCTGCTTGTCGAGACCTTCGGATCGCGTCTCAACAGGTTTCTGGTCATCGACACCATGGACGGTTCGCAGCGCGACCTGCTCGGCAGCGCAGACCGGTCGCTCTCGAATCCCCGCGTGTCGGCTGATGGCCGATGGCTGGCCTTCGACGCGACGACGCCCGGACGTGTACCGAGCGTGATCGTCGCGCCGTTCTCGTTGACGTCGACGCCCCCGGAGACAGAGTGGATCGTCGTCGACGAGCGCGCGAGCCACCCCTTCTGGTCTCGCGACAGCCGACTGCTCTACTACCTGGCGACAACGCCGACGGTGGAGCTGCGCGGCCTTGTTCGCGCTCGCCGCATGTCGGTGGAACCAGGCGGCCCCGAAGGCGACGCGTTCACGGTCCTGATGCTCCGCGAGATGCTGGCGACGACCCTCGTCACCGGCACAGCCCCGATCGCGGCGCCGGATCAGATCCTGCTCGTCCTCGGCGATGTCCGGGGTGATATCTGGATGATGGATCTGGATTGATGATGCTGTCGCCGGCGCCTACATCTGACTGCGCAGATACAGCAGTCCGCAGCCGAGGATGAGGCCGATGACCGCGCGGTACTCGCGATTGGCCTTCACGCGCGCGAGACTGAACGGCCGATCGCTCGGCGCCGCGCGGCCTTCGCGGTACGCGGAGTACTCGCCGGCGAACCGCGCGTCGAGCGTCGCCTCTTCCGCCCGCGCGGCCGACACCAGCGCCACGACGAGGTAGACGCCGACGACGATCGCGGACCAGAGGCTGCGCGCGGCGATCATGAAGCCGATCCCCATGATCGCGGAGCCGGCATAGAGAGGATGCCGGACCAATCGGTACGGGCCGCTGCGCGTGACTTCGCGTCCCTTGTCGATGTGGCCCGCAGCCCACAGGCGGACCAGCTCGCCAACCGTCGCGACCGTCATGCCAGCGAGGACCGAAACCGGCGTCGGCCGCGCAAGCCAGAACGCGATTGCGCCGCATACGAACCCGAGGGGTACTCGCAAACGAGTCACGCGGTTGCAGGATTCACAGCCTGGCCGAGACGCCTGTCAATCGCCGCCGCCACCTCGTCGACGGAAATCGATCCCAGACACCAGTGCGCATCATCGCGGCGGCAGCGCCGCTCGTAGTGACAGTCGCACGCGTCGTAACGCGAGATGCACTCATCCTGTTCGCTCCATGGTCCGTTGCGACGTGGATTCGTCGGGCCGTAGAGACCGACGGCGGGGACCTTGACGGCGGCCGCGATGTGCAACGGGCCGGTGTCTCCGGAGACGATCAGCCGAGCGTGCCGGGCGAGCGCGACGAGATCGTGAAGCGACGTTGCCGGCGCGGCGACGGCTGCGCCCGCCGAGGACTGAACGATCGTCGCGGCCATCTCCTGTTCGCCCGGTCCCCACAGGACGATCGACGCCAGCCCGTGCCGGTCACGAATCAGCGCCGCCACGCGTCCGAACGCTGCCGGCGGCCACCGTTTGTTCGGCCACGCGGCCCCGGGATTGATCAACGCGTAGGTCGCCGGCAGTCCAGCCCGTGCCAGCGCGTCGCGCACGGCCGTCACGACGCGGGAATCGGTTTGGATCAGCGGGAATTCGAGCGTGTCGGTCGCCGCGCCGATCGAGCCGGCGAGCGCCAGGTTCTTCTCGATGACGTGCTGGCCGGCTCCGGCCTCCACGCGCATGGAATAGAACGGCGCGGCCAGACCTTCGCGCGCGGCTTTTCGCGTGAATCCGATCACCCGCTGCGCGCCTGAGAGACGGGCGAGGGCCGCCGACTTGAGTAGACCCTGAAAGTCGAGGGCGACGTCATACGCGCGCGCGCGCAGCTCGCTTCTCGCGGCCAGCCATGCCCCGGCGGACCGATCGCGAAGCACGATGACCGAGGCCAGGAGCGGCACCAGCGCGAGGAAGTCTCGATGCGGCGCGTCGACGAGCCAGTCGATCTCGGCCGCGGGAAACGTGCGATGGATGGCGCTCACCGCCGGCAGCGTGTGCACGAGGTCGCCGAGCGATCCAAGCCGGACGACGAGCAGCCGTTTCACGTCACCCCGTCTTGCCGCCTGGCGATGGCGGGGCGCCGGCGCCGATTCGTGCGAGCAAATCGCGCGTCGAATGATCCTTGGGATCGCCGACGATGGCGACGCGGCCGCCGTACGCGCGCACCGCGTCGCGCTCCGGAACGGTCTCGGGCGTGTAGTCGGTGCCTTTGCAGTGCACGTCCGGCTTCAGCACGCCGAGCAGCCGATCGACCGTGAGCTCCGGGAACACGACGACGTAATCGACGCCGCGGACGGCTGCGATCACCTCCGCGCGCGCCGCCGCCGGGACGATCGGCCGCCCGTCTCCTTTCAACCGTCTCACCGAGGCATCGTCGTTCACGGCGACGACGAGCCGATCGGCTTCATGGGCGGCGCCGTCGAGATACCGCACGTGCCCGACATGGAGGATGTCGAAGCAGCCGTTCGCCAACGCGATCGTCCGGCCGTGCCGGCGATCGTCAGCGACGCGCGAGAGCAGTTCGGTTTCTGTCACCACCATGCGCGATCACGACCATCACGTCAGCGCGCCTGCCAGCTCGGCGGCGCTCACCGTCGCGGTGCCGCGTTTCATCACGACGAGTCCGCCGGCATGATTGGCGAGCCGCGCCGCTTCCGCGAAACTGGCGCCCGCCGCCAGCGCCACCGCAAACGTCGCGATGACGGTATCACCGGCGCCGGTCACGTCGGCCACCTCGTCCGACCCGACGATCGGAATGTGATCGGTCGGTTGGCCCGACTCGAAGAGCGCCATGCCGCGGCCGCCGCGGGTCACGAGGACCGCGCGGCAACGGAGCTGCGCGAGCAACGCCCGCCCTGCCCGCTCGAGCACCGAGAGATCGTCGTTGATGCGCACGCCGAGCAGCGCCTCGACTTCGGATTCGTTCGGGGTGCACGCGGTCATGCCGGTGAAGCTCGTCAGGCTGTAGCGCGAATCGACGAGGACGAGCGGCGGCTTCTTGAGCTTCGCGGATTCGACCGCACGCCGCCAGAATGCCGGCGTCACGAGCCCGCCGCCGTAGTCGGAGACGATCACCGCGTCGGCGCGGCGGAGCGCCCGCGCCAGCGCGCGCTCGAGCTTCGCAATGACCGGCGCGCCCGGCCGGCTGCCCGCGCGATCCATCCGCACGACCTGTTGCTTCGCGGAGTGGATCCCGCCCGCCAGGATTCTCGTTTTCACCGGCGTCACGTAACCACGGGGACGCGCGACCGCGGTCAGCGTCGCGGGCCGGGGAATCGCGGCAAGCAGCCGGCGTCCGGCGTCGTCTGTGCCGGCCACGCCGATCACCTCGACGCGGGCGCCGAGCGCCGCCGCGTTGCTGGCCGCATTTCCCGCGCCGCCGGGCACAATCTCGGTGGAGTCGTAGCGCAGGATCAAGACCGGCGCCTCGCGCGATACGCGATCGATCCGGCCGTAGATGTATTCGTCGGCGACGAGATCGCCGACGACGAGCAGCCGCACGCGCCGGATGCGCGCGAGGATCTGCCGAAGGCGTGCGCGATTGGCACCCTGCTTCATGTCGCCTCGCGTCCCGATTGCAAGAGGATCCACGTCGTCGCGTCCATGAGCTCAGCCGCGACGTAGGCCGCGCCGGGTACGTCGCCGCTGTGACGCTTGACCTCCGCCTCTCCGTAGCCGGTCCGCACGAGAATGCCGCGTGCGCCGATGCCGGCAGCGAGATCGACATCCGCGATCTTGTCGCCGACGACGAACGAGCGCGCCAGATCGATGGCGAACTGTTCCGACGCCTGACGGATCATGCCCGTTTTCGGCTTGCGGCACTCGCACTCGACGCGAAGACTGCGATCGCGCGCAAGGGGATGGTGCGGACAAAAAAACCACCCGTCGACGCGTCCGCCAGCGGCTGCGATGAACGCCGACATCTCGTCATGCGTCTGCCGGACGAATGCCTCCGTGCAGAAACCGAGCGCAATGCCACCCTGGTTGGTGATCACGAAGACGAGAAAGCCCGCGCGGTTGAGGAGTCGAATCGCGTCGATCGTATACGGAAGCCAGTGGAGATCCTCGCGCCGGCTGAGGTAGCCGACGTCGCGCACCATCGTCCCGTCGCGGTCGAGGAAGACCGCCGGCTGCGCGCTCATTCGCTTCCCGGCTTGTCAGCGGCGGCAAGTCGGCGCGTGACGGCAGAGACGACGGTGTCGACGGAAATCCGTTTCATGCAGCGGTGATCGATGGGACAGTCGCGCAACAGACACGGCCGGCAGAACACAGGGTGCGTAATCACGTCGTGATCGCCGAGCGGTCTCGTCACCCGCTCATCGGTCGGGCCGAAGATGGCGACGACCGGCCGGCCGAGCGCCGCGGCCACGTGCATCGCGCCCGAGTCGTTGGACACGAAGGCGGCCACGCGCGCGGTGATCCCGACGAGCGATCCGAGCGTCGTGCGGCCGACGAGATCGATCACGCGCGACGACGCCGCCGGAGCGTGCGCGCGAAGCCACGATTCTATCGCACGGCCGGCGTCGCGATCGTGGGAGGCGCCGACGATGACGCTCGTCGCGGAAGTCTCACGCGCCAGGTGGGCCATGACCTGCGCCATGCGGTCCGGCGGCCACTGTTTCGCCTGTCCGTACGCGGCGCCGGGCGCGAACCCCACGAGCGGCGTCGATGGCCGCACGCCGCGTTCGGCCAGCAGCGCCTCAGCGCGGCTCGCGCTTGCGGCAGACGCCCGGACGCGCGGCCCGTCGTCGCCGCAGTCGATGGCGAGACCACGTACGAGATCCCGGTAGTAGTCCGCCAGATGTCTGGCGCCGCGATGCCGCCGGCGCGGGCTGCGCCGAGTCAGCAGAATGCCGCGACCGGCGGTTGGATACCCCCATCGGGCCGGAATGCCGGCGCGGCGGAATTGCCAGGCGGATCCGAACGAATTGGGAAAAAGAATGCCGACGTCGAACGCACCGGCTTTCAGGACGGCGACGGCCTCGCGCGTCGAGTCCGGCAGCTCAATCACGGCGTCAGGTGCCGCGTCAGTGTTCTCCCGGAAGATCGCGGCAACCGTTGCCGGCGCGGCAATCGCGAGGTGGGCCTGAGCGAAGTGCCGCCGGATCGCCGCCGCGGCGGGCAGCGCGAGAACGGCGTCACCCAGCCAGCCCGGCGCGCGGACGACGACGCGGGATGGGGTCGCGGGATCGCTCACTGCTCCACCGGCTCGCTGTCGTCGGAGGCAGCGGCTGGAAACATTCCCGGAACGGCCATCGCTTCCGGCTGATCTTCCCGCCACCGGCGATGCATCCACAACCAGAGGTGTGGATGCCGCCGGACGTACATCTCCAGCACGTCAGTGCAGCGCTGCGTCAGCTCGCGCACGGGATCTGACGCGTCGGCAGACGGCAACTCGACCGGTGGCTCGTAGATGAGTCGATACCGGCCGCCGGCGAGCGGCAGGGCGAAGGCCGGCACCAGCGGCGCGCCGGTTCGCAGCGCCAGCGTCGCGACCGCGGCCGTCGTCGACACCGGACGGTTGAAGAAATCGACCTTGACGGCATCCGCGGCCTGAATGTGCTGGTCGATCAGCACCGCCACGCACTCGCCGGCCGACAGCGCGCGGAGGATTCGGCGCAGCGCCCGTTGACGATAAATCACTTTGTTCCCCGTCACGCAGCGCGCGCGCTCCAGAAGGTCGTGCAGCAGCGGGTTGTCGAGCGGACGCGCCAGAACCGACATCGGCGGCAACACCAGCGCGTGCGACATGCCGTGCAGTTCCCAATATCCAAAATGTCCGGTGACGATGATCACGCCTTTGCCGCCGGCGAGCGCGTGCCGCATGCGATCGTCGCCTTCGAACTCCACGCGCGTCCGCATCTCGGCGGGCGTCAGGGTGCTGAACTTCAGCAACGCGACGAGCAGGCGGCCGAAGTGGGCGAACGTCGCGCGGGCGATGGCCCGGCACTCGGCCGGTTCCCGGGTCGGGAACGCCGCGCGCAACTGGGTGATCGCGACGCGACGATGCGCGCGGTCCACCGCATAGAAGGTGAGACCGATGAACGTGCCGAGGGCCCGCCCGAGCGCGTCGGGAAGAATCCGGATGATCCCGCGCACCACCACGACCAGCGCATATTCGAGACGATGCCGGACCGACGGCTGCTTCACGCGCGCGCCTCGCGCAGCCGGCCGAGGAGCCAGCCCGGAAAGGCGCCGGCTGGTTCCAGCGTGATCTCGAGCGGCACCGCAGCGATGTGAACGGGAAACGGACGCCATGGCAACAGGCGCTCCGCGTCTTTCTCCGTCGTCACGACGCCGGTCGCAGAGGCGGATCGCGCCTCCTCCGCGAGACGCAAGATATCCGCGGCCGTGTAGGCATGGTGATCGCGAAACACGACCTCGCGCGCAATCTGCCAGCCCGCGTCGCGAAGCGCGCCGAAGAAACGATCGGGTCGCGCGATTCCTGCCAGCGCCACGACTGGTCCCCGAGCCGCAGGTTGCGGCCGATCGGGTTCGAGCGCGCGAGCCTCACCCAACGAACGACGCAGCGCGAAGCGCGCCACGGACGCGGGCAGTCGCAGGGGCAGATCCAGAGGCGGCGCGCCCGCATCACCGGCGTCGACGATGACGGCGTCGGCGGCGGCCAGCGACGCGACCGGCTCGCGCAGACGGCCGAACGGCAACGGCCGATCGCGAAAGTCGTCCGGTGACACGACGACGATGTCCACGTCACGCGCGAGCGATCGATGTTGAAAGCCGTCGTCGAGCAGATGGACGGTCGCGCCGAGATGACGTTCGGCGAGTGCGCCCGCGATCGCGCGCTGATCGCACACGAGCACGACGGCGCCGGGAGTCAGGCGCGCCAGCATCAGCGGCTCGTCGCCGCTGCGGTCCAGATCCGCGAGCAGGTGCCGGCCGTCGCTCACGACGACCACGCCGTCTTCGACGCGCCGGCGTCCGTAGCCGCGACTGAGGATGGACGGCCGCTCGCCTGCCTCAAGAAGCAGCCGCGCAAGGTAGGCAACGAGCGGCGTCTTCGCGCGCCCGCCCATCGCAAGATTGCCGATGCTGATGACCGGTTGGCGGAGACGGGACGCGGTCGCTGCTGGTCGTCGTGCTCCGGTGAAAAACAGCCGCGTCCCCCTATCTGATGAACGGTCTGACGACTCCGCGGCTGCCGGGCGGAGGAAGCAGAGCGGCGATGACCTCGAGCGTGCGTGGCTTCGCGCCGCGGTTGGCCTCGACGAGCGCCCGCGCGGCGGCGCCGAGCCGGGCGCGCTCGACGGGATCGGCGACCAGCCGGGCGATCGCCCCCGTCAGCTCGGCCGGACTGTTGATCTGCACGGCCGCCTGGTTTCGGAGAAACGTCTCGGCAATTTCCCCGAAGTTCGTCATGTAGGGACCGAACACGATGGGCCGGCCGTGCACGGCCGGCTCGAGGATGTTGTGACCGCCCATGTCGATCAGGCTGCCGCCGACGAACACCACGGTCGCCACCTGGAACAGGTGCGCGAGCTCGCCGATCGTGTCGAGCACGATCACGTCCGCGCGGGGCTCGGCATCGACAGCCAACTCCGTGCGCCGGACGACGCGCAGGCCCTCACCGCGGGCGAGCGCTTCGGCTTCCGCAAACCGCTCCGGTTTGCGCGGCGCGAGGATCAGCAGCGCGGACGGCTGCGCCCGGCGAACCGCCGCGAACGCGGCGAGCACCGCCCGCTCCTCGCCTTTCACCGTGCTGGCCGCCATGAACACGGGTCTCGACGGCGGAATGCGAAAGTAGCGCAGGACGCGGCCGGCGCCGCGGCCGGCCGCCGCCGCCGGCGATTCGAGCGAATCGAACTTGAGACTCCCGGTCACCGTCACGCGCCTGGCATCGGCGCCGATCTCGATAATCCGCCGCGCCGACTCGTCGCTCTGCATACAGAAGCGATCGACGTCGGCCAGGACGTGCCGGAAGAAGCGCCGCGCCAGCCGGTAGCGCGGATACGATCGCGACGAGATTCTCCCGTTCACCAGCACCGTCTTCACGCGCGCGCGGCGGCAGGCGTGCAACAGGTTCGGCCAGATTTCCGTCTCCATCATGATGAACAGCCGCGGGCGCACGAGCCGAAGCGTGCGATTGACGAACGGCGGCAGATCGAACGGCAGGAAGAAGACGGCGTCGACGCCCTGGAGCCGGGTGCGGGCGATTTGCTGACCGGTCAGGGTCGTGGTCGAGAGAAAGAGTTTCAGATTCGGATAGCGCTCGCGCAGATCGGCGAGGAGCGCCCGCGCGGTCAGCGCCTCGCCGACCGACACGGCGTGAATCCAGATCGACTCGTCGCCGTCCAGATTGAAGCTCACCGGCAGGTAGCCCATCCGCTGCGCGAGGCTGCCGATGTATTTGCGATAGCGGATCGCCTGGTAGACGAACCATGGCGAGAGCACGAGCGCCAGGACCACGATCGCGACACTGTAGAGAGCGTGCACGCCATGGAATGATACCGGTTCTTGATAGAATCCAGAGTTCGAAATCCCGCTTCGAGGTGTGGAGAGGAGCGCCGCAATGGCCATCAAGGTCGGCATCAATGGTTTCGGACGGATTGGGCGCAACATCATGCGCGCGGCGATGCCTCACGACGACATCGACATCGTCGCGGTGAACGACCTCACGGACGCGGCGACGCTCGCCCACCTCCTGAAGTACGACTCGATTCTCGGGAATCTGCACGCGGACATCCGCTCGTCGGCGGATCGAATCAGCGTGGACGGAGACGAGTTCAAAGTCCTCGCGCAGAAGGATCCCGCCACCCTTCCGTGGAAGGACCTCGAGGTCGACGTAGTGTTCGAGTCCACGGGCAAGTTCACCAAGCGCGACGATGCGGCCAAACATCTCGCGGCCGGCGCCAAGCGCGTGATCATCACCGCGCCGGCCAAGGGGCCCGACTGCATGGTCGTCATGGGCGTGAACCAGGAGTCGTACGATCCGGCGAAGCACCGGATCATCT
>Ga0111539_10006115_pt1 | contig 15542 bp, 9 predicted proteins | sample RhiMethybrSRZTD1_FD_79667 | JGI IMG/M metagenome (GOLD analysis project Ga0111539, IMG submission 79667) | Populus rhizosphere microbial communities from Tennessee, USA - Rhizosphere MetaG P. TD hybrid SRZTD1 (version 2) (version 2) | ecosystem: Host-associated > Plants > Roots > Rhizosphere >... | reverse complement strand
GCGACTTGGGCGGGCGGTTCTCGACCAGGTCGGCCAGGTCCTCGAGGAACTGCGCCGCGCGCTTGCGACCGAAGTCGTCGTCCTGCCCGAGCGTGAAGATCTCCTCGAACTGGTCGAAGATCAAGAGCGGCGTGATCGCCTTGCCCGCCGGGTCGCGCAGCAGGTCGTCGCGGTGGTGCAGGAATTCCCACAGCGACTCGCCCGGGATCGCGGTGCCGGGGCGCGTCCATTGGCCGGTCGATTCCGTCGCGCGGAAGATCGCCTGCTTGATCTGCTCCGAGGGCGAGGGCGACTCGCGTGCGTAGTCGATGCGGACGTATACCGGGCAGTAACCCTCGCGCCGCAGGCGCGGCACGATGCCGGCGCGCAGGATCGAGGTCTTGCCCAGGCCCGACTGGCCGAAGAGGATCGCCAGGAGCTTCCTCTGGACCCGGCGCGCGAGCTCGCCGATCTCCTCGTCGCGCCCGTGGAAGAAGCCGCGCGTCTCCTCGGAGAACGAGTCGAGGCCGAGCCAGGGGTTCTCGGCGTCGACGAGGTTCAGGTTCGCCGCGATCGCCGCGGCCGCCTCGACGCGCGGTTCGGCGACCGTCGCGCTCACGAGCTCACCTTCGGCGCGAGCAGCTCCTTCAGGCGTGCGACGAACGCCATCGGCGGCTCGCCATTGGGCGCCGCGGTGAAATGCAGGGCCTGGAAACGATCGGGCACGCGCGCGCTCGCGGGGTCGATCGCTTCGATGCAGACGGGCAGCAGGAAGATCGATCCTTCGGCCATGTTGCGCGTGCGGTCGATGGCGTAGCTCCACTCGCGCCGGAAGTAGCCCTCGAGTCGCCGCTCGGTGGTCGACGAAACCACGGGGATGAAAAACGAGCAGCGGGCGATGTTGCGCTGGATCTTGCGATCGTAGTCGTCGCCGCCCTCGAGGCGCTCGACGTCGAACCACGTGCGGATGCCGGCCGCGTCGAGCGTGGCCTTCAGCCGCTGCACCGCGCCCAGGTCCTCGCGCGCATAGCTGATGAAGACCGCGTTGTCGGGCATCTCGCGCTCGGGCGGCAGGAAGCGCTGGGCAGGCGCGAGCTGCACCACCTGCCCACCGCCGCGGCGCGCCATCCAGCGCCGGTGCAGCTCGGCCACGAACTGCTCGGCCCCGTCGTAGACGCGCGTGCGCACGCTCACCTGCTGCAGGAACGTCATCAGGCGCACGTCGCGTTCGGAGTGGTCGTCGGCGAGCACCTCACCCACGTCGCGCGGATCCGACAGGCGCCGGCGCTTGGCCATGCGCAGGAACAGGCGCGCGAGCCAGTTGGAGAAATTGCTGCCGATGAGGAGCAGGTGGCTGTGCTCGAGCTCGTGGAAGAGCTTCTCGGGCGTGAGGTGCTCGCTCTGCAGCGCGCACACGAACTCGAGCGTGTCCTCGTCCGAGATCACGTAGGTGGGCGAGGCCGAGCAGCGCCCGAACATGTGGTAGACCACGGGCCGCTGCAGCTGGTCGCGCTCGGCCGGAAGGTCCGCCACGCGGTTGGGCACGTACGCGATCGCCTCGGTCGATTGCGCGCCGTCGAAGCGCTCGGCGTTGATGGCCTGCTCGAGCAGCGAGTCGAAGGTGGTGGTGACGAAGAGGTCGAAGTCGGTGATCTGCGCGAGCTGCCGGAGCGCGATAGGCGGCGGGAACGTCGCCTCGCGCAGCACGCTGCGCATGCGCGTGTACGTGTCCTCGCGCCGGCCGTGTGTCGAGAGGAACCAGCAAACGACGTCGTTGAGCGTGTAGGCTTCGGGCAGGCGCGAGGTGTCGACCGCCAGCTTCGCCGCCAGCTTCTCCGCCATCCATTCGTAGAGCAGCCGCGGCCCGGACTCCGTCTCCACGCGCAGCAGCTCCGGCCCCACGATCGGGATGACACGACGCTCCTCGATGTAGTTGATGAGGTCGTCCCACGCGTCGTCGTCCAGGCGCTGGAGCGGCGCCAGGGGCATCACGTTGCTGGTCAAGAATTCCTCCCGTGGAGTGCTGCCTGCTGCTTTTTTCCCCTGCTTGTGGCCTTTAGGTTAGGCGATTACGCGATCCTTGGGTAGGCGGATATCATCGGGCACCTCGCTCACGTGCCGGATGGACCAACCCGATTCGATCGTCGAGGCCGCCGAGCGCCAGCTGCGCCAGGGCGAGCCCCTCACGGCGTACAACACGCTGCAGCCGGCCCTCGAGCGCTGGCCCGGACACCTGCGCCTGCGCCAGCTCCAGGGCCTGGCGCTGGCACGCGCCGGCGACGTGGCGCGCGCGAACGCCATCCTGGCGGCGCTCGCCGCGGAGGGCCACGAGGACGGTGAGACGCTGGGACTCCTGGGCCGCACCCACAAGGACCTCGCGCTGCGCGGCAACGGGGCGCTGCGCGATTCGCACCTCGGGGCGGCCTTCACGATTTACCAGCGCGCCTACCGGGCAGCGCGTGGGCGCGGAGAGCACGCGGCTGCCGAGTACACGGGCATCAACGCCGCCGCGATGGCGGCGCTGCGCGGCGACCTCCCCGGTGCGCGCGCTCTCGCGGCCGAAGTTCACGCGGCCGGCGTCGCGGGAGCCGAGGGCTACTGGCGCGAGGCCACGCTCGCGGAAGCGGCGCTGATCCTTGGAGACGAGCCGCAGGCGCGCGCGCGGTATGGGCGAGCGGTAACGCTCGCCGGGCGCAACTACGGCGACATCGGCACCACGCGGCGGCAGGCGCGCCTGCTCGAGGCTCACCTGCCTCGCGTGGGCGAGCCCGCGAGCGCGGCGCTGACGATCCCGCCGGTTGTGGCCTTTTCCGGGCACATGATCGATGCGCCCGGCCGCGCCCAGCCGCGCTTCGCAAGAGAGGACGAAGCGCGCGTACGGGCGGCCGTGGTGGACCGCATGGCCAACCTCGCGCCCGCGGCGGCATATGGGTCGGCCGCATGCGGCGCCGACCTGCTGTTCCTGGAGGCGGCGCGCGAGCTGGGCTGCGAGACGCATGTCGTGCTGCCGTTTCCCGCCGAGGCCTTCAGGCGCACGAGCGTCGACCATGCCGGCGCGGACTGGGTCGAGCGCTTCGAACGCGCCCTCGCGGCCGCCGACAGCGTGACCGTCGCCAGCGATCACGCGGCGCGCGGCAGCACCGCCACGTTCGAGTATGCGAATCTCATCCTCACCGGCATGGCGCTGCTGCGCGCGCGACTGCTCGACACCTCGATACGGGCGCTGGCAGTGCATGCCTCCGACGGCAGCGCCCTCGGCGGGGGCACGGCCTCGATCCTCGCGACGTGGAGACAACGCGGGCTGGAGGTCGACGTCATCGAACCGGGCGCTGCAACGCCGGCGGCCGGCGTCGGCGCAACCCACGAGCGCGACGCGGCGGGCATACGCCACGAGATCCGCGCGATGCTCTTCGCCGACGCGGTGGGCTACAGCAAGTTCACCGAGGACCAGATACCGCTCTACATTACCGAGTTCCTCGGCGGCGTCGCGGCCCTCGCGGGCCGCGCTCGCCAGCCCTTCGAGCACGTCGAGACCTCGGGCGACGGCTTGTACATGGTCTTTGCCGATCCCCTCTCGGCGGGCGAGTACGCGCTCGAGCTCTCGCGGCTGGCCACCTCGACGGACTGGGCTGGGCGCGGCCTGCCGGCGGGGTTCAACGTCCGTGTCGCGCTGCATTGCGGCCCGGTCCACTGCGGCTTGAACCCGCTCACGGGTTCCCCGGTCTACACCGGGCCGCACACGAGCCGCGCGGCGCGCATCGAGCCCATCACGCCGCCGGGCCAGGTCTACGCGAGCAGCGCGTTCGCCGCAGTCGCGGCGGCGAGCGGCGCGGCGTTCGACCTGAGCTACGTGGGCCGCATGCCGCTCGCCAAGGGATACGGCTCGCTCGGGCTGTACCACGTGCGCCGCGATCGCTGAGTAGAATCGCGCCCATGCAAGCGATGCAGCGCGCGGCGGCGCTCTTCCAGGCCGGCCGCCTCGACGAGGCCGAGGCGCAGTGCCACGAGATCGAGCGCCTCGAGGGCGGGCGCCACTTCTATGCCTGGCACCTGCTCTCCGTGATCGCCGCGCATCGCGGCCGTCACCAGGAAAGCGCCGATTTCGCCGGCCGCGCGCTCGCGATCGACCCGCGCAACGTCGAGGTGCTCTCGAACCGCGGCGCCGCGCTGCGCAACCTGGGGCGCGTGGAGGAAGCGCTGGCCGACTACGAGCGCGCCATCGCGATCGCCCCGCGCCACGGCCCTGCGCACCTGAATCGCGGCGTGGCGCTGGCGGCGCTCAATCGCTACGCGGAGGCCCATGCGGCCTACGACCGCGCGCTCGAGATCGATCCCGGCGACGACCGGGCGCGCTTCAACCGTGCGCTCGCACGCCTGGTTCGCGGCGACTTGTCGGGGGGCTTCGCGGACTTCGAGGCGCGTTGGACCGGCAGCGACACGCAGGCGGGGCCGCGCCAGCTCGCGGCGCCGCAATGGAGCGGGCCCGAGCCGCTCGCGGGCAGGACGATCCTGCTGCATGCCGAGCAGGGCTTTGGCGACGCGATCCAGTTTTCGCGCTACGTGCCGCAGGTTGCCGCGCGCGGCGCACGGGTGGTGCTCGAGGCGCACGCCGGGCTCGCCCCGCTGCTGGCCGAGCTTCCCGGCGTGTCGCAGGTCGTCGCGCGCGGCGAAGCGCTGCCGCCCTTCGACCTGCACTGCCCCCTCATGAGCCTTGCGGCCGCGTTCGGCACCACGCTCGAGACGATTCCGGCCGCGATTCCCTACCTGAAGGCACCCGCCGCGCACGCCGAGCGATGGCGCGCGCGTCTGGGCACCCGCAAGCGCCCGCGCGTGGGCCTCGCCTGGTCGGGGAGCACGACCCTCAGGAACGACCGCAACCGTTCGATCGCGCTCGCGGAGCTCGCCCGCCTGCGCGCCCTTCCGCTCGAGATCTTCGCGCTGCAAAAGGAGATCCGCGCCGGCGATGCGGCGGCGCTCGCGTCGGGCCCCGCGATCACGAACCCTGGCGACGATCTCGTGGACTTCCGCGACACCGCGGCGCTGATCGACCAGATGGACCTCGTGGTCTCGGTCGATACCGCGGTGGCCCACCTCGCGGGCGCCATGGGCAAGCCCGTGTGGGTCCTGCTGCCGTGGTCGCCGGACTGGCGCTGGCTCCTCGAGCGCGCTGACAGTCCGTGGTATCCGACCGCGCGGCTGTGGCGCCAGCCGCGGGCCGGTGACTGGGCAAGCGTGATCGAGGGCGTCGCCGGCGAGCTCGCACGGCAGGGCTGATTTGGGCCGGCGCGCTCAGGCCCGCGCGACGGACCTCAGCGGCTTCGGCACCAGCGCCCGCTCCACCAGCTCGAACAAGGCATGGAAGACCAGCGCCAGCGCCGCCGCGGGCAGCGCCCCGGCGAGCAGCACGTTCGTGTCGTTGACCGCGAGGCCCTGCGCGATGCGCTCGCCGAACCCTCCCGCGCCGATGAAGGCCGCGATCGTGGCGGTGCCGACGTTGATCACGGCCGCGGTCTTCACGCCCGCGAGAATGAGCGGCGCCGCGAGCGGCAACTCCACCAGCCGCAGCGTGAGCCAGGGTTGCAAGCCGAGCGCGCGCGCCGCCTCGCGCAGCCCTTCGGGCACGGCGAGGATCGCGGCGTGCGTGTTGCGGACGATCGGCAGCAGCGCATAGAGGAAGAGCGCGATCACCGCGGGCCAGACGCCGATCGTCCCCGTGAGCGGAATGAGGATCGCGAGCAGCGCGAGCGACGGGATCGTCTGCACGAGGCTCGTCGCGAGCAGCAGCGGTTGGGCGAGCAGGCGACTGCGCGCGGCCGCCACGCCGAGCGGCACGCCCACCACGACCGCGGCGACGAGCGAAGCCAGGACGAGCGCCACGTGCTCGCCCAGCAGGCGGCCGAAGTCGTCGGCGAAGAGCGCGCTCCAGAGCGTGCGCCGCGGCGCGTCGCCCTGCTTGCCGGCGAGGAAGTCGCGGGCGATCGTGGCGAAGTCGCGGCCGTCGAGCTCGGCCCGGGCGTTGAGCCTCACCATGGCCGCGCCGTCGATGCGCCCCGCGAGCGCACCGATGGCGGCCCACGCCTTCGGATGTCGCGTGGGCGCCTCGGCGCGGTGCAGGAAGAGCGCGTCGTAGCGCGGGAAGAACTCCCGGTCGTCCTCGAGCACCCGGATCGGGTAGCGCGCGATCTTGGCATCGGTCGAATAGAGGTCGATCGCGTCCACCTTGCCCACGGCGAGCGCCTCATAGGCGAGGCCATGGTCCAGGGCGGTCGGCACCAATGCGCCGAGGGAGTACGCCGTCGCAAGCCCCGGCCAGCCGTCCTTGCGCCCGAGGAATTCGTGCGAGAGGCCCAGCTTGAGATCGGGATGGCGCGCGAGGTCCGAGATCCGCGCGAGGCCGCGTTTCTGCGCGACCGCCGCGCTCACGCCGATCGCGTACGTGTTCTGGAAGCCGAGCGGAAAGCTCGCGGCGAGCCCGAGCGGCGCCAGCCGCGCATTGATCTCGGCCTGCGTGAGGTTGCCCTCGGCTTTCAGGACCTCGCGCGCGATGGTGCCGGTGTATTCGGGATAGACGTCGATCGCGTCGTTGCGCAAAGCCTCGACGAGGATCGTGGTGTTGCCCATTCCGGGACGGTGGACCGCCTGTGTCCCGGCCCTGCGCGCGGCCTGCGCCGCGACTTCGCCCAGGATGTAGGACTCGGTGAACCGCTTGGAGCCCACGCGCAGCTCGCCACCGTCGGCGAGGGCGTCGGACGCCGCGAATGCGGCGATGGCTGCGAGGAGGATGAGGCCTGGAGAGCCCAAGGGCGTGCGTTGCAGGGGGGTGGGGAGCGGCGTAGAATACGCCTAACGAAGCGCCGATTTGATCGTCAGCTTGCGGGCGCTCTACAAATGCAGCTAAAGCGATCGGCCCAAAAACCCGTTCGCTGAAGAGCCGACGGGTTTTTTGTTTGCCGACGCCCATGGACCAGCCGATCTCGACACGCACCGCCCGCCTCGCCGCCCTGCACTCCGCCCTGGAGCAACGCATCCTCGTGCTCGACGGCGCGATGGGCACGATGATCCAGCGCTACAACCTCACCGAGGCCCAGTACCGCGGGGAGCGCTTCCGCGACTATGCGCGCGACCTGCGCGGCAACAACGACCTGCTGTCCATCACCCGGCCCGAGGTGATCCGCGAGATCCACGCGCAGTACCTGGAGGCGGGCGCCGACATCCTCGAGACCAACACCTTCAACTCGACCTCGATCTCGCAGGCCGACTACGGGCTCGAGGAGGTGGTCGCGGAGCTGAACCTCGCCGGCGCGCGCATCGCGCGCGAGGTGGCCGACGCGCAGACCGCAAGGTCGCCGGGACGCCCGCGCTGGGTCGCGGGCGTGCTGGGGCCAATGAACCGCACGCTCTCGCTTTCGCCCGACGTGAACGACCCGGGCTTCCGCGCCGTGAGCTTCGACCAGGTCAAGGATGCGTACAAGGTCGCGGCGCGCGCGCTCGTCGAGGGCGGCGTGGACCTCCTGATGGTCGAGACGATCTTCGACACGCTGAACGCCAAGGCCGCGCTCTTCGCCATCGACGAGCTCGCCGAGGAGACGGGGGTGAAGCTCCCGGTCATGATCTCGGGAACGATCACCGACGCCTCCGGCCGCACGCTCTCGGGCCAGACCGCGGAGGCGTTCTGGAACTCGATGCGCCATGCGCGTCCTCTTTCCATCGGCTTCAACTGCGCGCTCGGCGCCAAGCAGCTGCGGCCGCACGTCGAGGAGCTGGCGCACATCGCCGACGTCTACGTCTCGGCGCACCCCAACGCGGGGTTGCCGAACGCGATGGCCGAGTACGACGAATTGCCGGCCGAGACGGCGGGCTACATCCGCGAGTGGGCCGAGAGCGGCTGGCTCAACATCACCGGCGGCTGCTGCGGCACCACGCCCGCGCACATCAAGGCCATCTCCGAGATGGTCTCGACGTTCAAGCCGCGCGCGATCCCCAAGGTGGAACCGAGGCTGCGCCTCTCGGGCCTCGAGCCGCTGACCGTGGGCGAAGGGTCGCTGTTCGTCAACGTGGGCGAGCGCACCAACGTGACCGGCTCCAAGGCGTTCGCGCGGCTGATCCTCGCCGGCGACTATCCCGAGGCGTTGTCGGTCGCGCGCCAGCAGGTGGAAAACGGCGCGCAGGTGATCGACATCAACATGGACGAGGCGATGCTCGACTCGGCCGCGGCGATGACGCGGTTCCTGCAGCTCGTGGCCGCCGAGCCCGACATCGCGCGCGTGCCGATCATGATCGACAGCTCCAAGTGGAGCGTGATCGAGGCGGGCCTCAAGTGCGTGCAGGGCAAGAGCATCGTGAACTCGATCTCGCTCAAGGCCGGCGAGGAGGAGTTCGTGCACCAGGCGCGGCTCGCGCGCCGCTACGGGGCCGCGGTCGTCGTGATGGCCTTCGACGAGAAGGGCCAGGCGGACACCCTCAAGCGCAAGACCGGGATCTGCCAGCGCTGCTACGACATCCTGGTGAAGCAGGTGGGGTTCCCGCCGGAGGACATCATCTTCGACCCGAACATCTTCGCGGTCGCCACCGGCATCGAGGAGCACAACACGTACGGCCGCGACTACATCGAGGCCGTCGGCTGGATCCACCGCCACCTGCCTCATGCCAAGACCTCGGGCGGCGTGTCGAACTTCTCCTTCTCGTTCCGCGGCAACGAGCCGGTGCGCGAGGCGATGCACACCGCGTTCCTGTACCACGCGACCAAGGCCGGCATGACGATGGGCATCGTGAACGCGGGGCAGCTGGGCGTGTACGCCGAGATCCCGCCGGAGCTGCTCGAGCGCGTCGAGGACGTGATCTTCGACCGCCGGCCGGATGCGACCGAGCGGCTGGTGGAATTCGCCGAGACCTTCAAGGGCGCGAAGAAGGATGCCGCCGAGGAACTCGCCTGGCGCAAGGGCACGCCGCAGGAGCGCCTGTCGCACGCGCTGGTGAAGGGCATCACCGACTTCATCGTCGCGGACACCGAGGAAGCAAGGCAGCTGTACGAGCGCCCCATCCAGGTCATCGAGGGGCCGCTCATGGACGGCATGAACGTCGTGGGCGACCTCTTCGGCTCCGGGAAGATGTTCCTGCCGCAGGTGGTGAAGTCGGCGCGCGTGATGAAACAAGCGGTCGCGCACCTCATCCCCTACATCGAGGAAGAGAAGAAGCGCCTGGGCACCGCCGACGCCAAGGCCAAGGGCAAGGTCGTGATGGCCACCGTCAAGGGCGACGTGCACGACATCGGCAAGAACATCGTGGGCGTGGTGCTCCAGTGCAACAACTTCGAGGTGATCGACCTGGGCGTCATGGTCCCCGCGGAGCGCATCCTCGAGACCGCGCGCAAGGAAAACGCCGACATGATCGGGCTCTCGGGCCTCATCACGCCCTCGCTCGAGGAGATGGCGCATTTCGCCAAGGAGATGGAGCGCCTGGGCATGAAGCTGCCGCTGCTCATTGGCGGCGCCACGACGTCGCGCACGCACACGGCGGTGAAGATCGAGCCCAACTACTCGGGTCCGACGGTGTGGGTGCCCGATGCCTCGCGTGCGGTCGGGGTGGCCAGCCAGCTCGCCAGCACCGAGGGCCAGCGCGACAACTACCTCGCCGAGATCCGCGCCGACTACGTGAAGGTGCGCGAGGCGCACGCGAAGAAGACCGGCCAGAAGAGCGTGACGCTCGAGGCCGCGCGCGCCAACGCGGTCGCCATCGACTGGGCCGCCTATGCGCCCCCGAAGCCGCGCTCCATCGGCCTCGTCGCGCTCAGGAACTACCCGCTCGACAAGCTCGTCGACTTCATCGACTGGGGTCCGTTCTTCCAGGCGTGGGACCTCGCGGGCAAGTACCCGGACATCCTCGACGACCCGGTGGTCGGCGAGGCCGCGCGCAACGTGCAGAAGGAAGGCCGCGCGATGCTCGATCGCATCGTGCGTGGCCGCTGGCTCACGGCGAGCGGCGTCTACGGCTTGTGGCCCGCGAGCTCCGTCGGCGACGACGTCGAGATCTACGCCGACGAGAAGCGCGAGCGCGTGTTGATGACGTGGCACAACCTGCGCCAGCAGAACCAGAAGCCCGCGGGCAACCCCAACCAGTGCCTCGCCGACTTCGTGGCGCCCAAGGACTCCGGCATCGCCGATTACGTCGGCGCCTTCGCCGTGACCGCGGGCCTGGGCATCGAGGAGAAGGTGCGCGAGTTCGAGGCGAAGAACGACGACTACGGCGCGATCATGCTGAAGGCCCTGGCCGACCGCCTCGCCGAGGCCTTCGCCGAGCACCTGCACCACCGCGTGCGCACCGAGTTCTGGGCCTACGACGCCGGCGAGAAGCTCTCCAACGCCGAGCTCGTCGCCGAGAAGTACCGCGGCATCCGCCCCGCGCCCGGCTACCCGGCCTGCCCCGACCACACCGAGAAGGCCGATCTCTTCCGCCTGCTCGATGCCGGGAAGAACGCCGGCATGATCCTCACCGAGTCGTACGCGATGCTGCCCACCGCGGCAGTGAGCGGCTTCTACCTGTCGCACCCGGAATCGCGCTACTTCGCCGTCGGCAAGGTCGAGCGCGACCAGGTTGCCGACTACGCGCACCGCAAGGGCATGGACGTGGCGGCGATGGAGCGCTGGCTCGCGCCGATCCTGAACTACTGAAGATCCGGGATCAGGTCCGGGTCTGCCCCGGGTTCTCGAGGGCGACCATCGCGGTGCCCTGCGTCTCGGACTCGTCCGGCAACCGGAAGCGCTGCACCAGCTCAGCCAGGCGCTGAAGCTCCTCGCGCAGGTGCGAGGCGCGGTCGGTCCAGGAACCGACCATGCGCGTGTTGTCCTGCGTGAGCTCGTCGAGCTCGCCGATCGTGCGCGAGAGCTGGTTGATCTCCTTGCTCTGGCGGCTGGCCGCGCCCGAGACGTCGGCGATCATCGCCGACACCTGGCCGATCGACTCTCCCACGTGGACGATCTTGCCGCTCGCGCCGGCCGCGTTGCGCGCCCCCGCCTGCACATCCGCCACGGACTTGCCGATGAGCTGGCGGATCTCCCCGGCAGCGGTGGATGAACGCTGCGCCAGCGCGCGCACCTCGGCCGCCACCACGGCGAAGCCGCGCCCCTGCTCCCCGGCGCGCGCAGCCTCCACGGCCGCGTTGAGCGCGAGCAGGTTGGTCTGGAACGCGATCGCGTCGATCACGCCGACGATCTCGCCGATCTGCTGCGAAGCGGCGTTGATCTTCTCCATGTTCTTCACCACGTCACCCACGGCCGCCTCGCCCTCGTGAGCCGCGCCGGTGGCGCCGCCGGCGAGCTCTGCGGCGCGCTTCGCCGAAGCGGTCGAGGCCGCGACCGTGGATTGCAGCTCGTTCATGGACCGCGCCGTGTCGCGCAGGCTGGAGGCGGCGTGGACGCTGCGTTCGTTGAGTGTCCCGGCGTCCTGGGCGATCTGGTCGGAGGTCTCCGCGAGGTAGCGGGTCACGTGGTGGATCTCACCGATCGCGCTGATCCACGCCTTGCGCGCCTGGTCCATGGCGGCGAGCATCTTGCCGATCTCGTCCTCGCGGCGCACGCGCGGCGCCACGCTCAGGTTGCCCTCGGCGAGCGCGCTCGCGACCGTGACCGCCTCGCCCACCGAGAAGAGGATGCGCCGCGTGACCACGTGGACGAGGAATGCCCCGATCACCACCGCGATCAGCCCCACGAGCGCGCCCAGCCAGAGCGTGCGCTCCTGCTGCGCGAGCGCCGTCGCCATGAGGCGCGCCGACTCGTCGTCGGCCGCCTTCGAAAGGTCGTCGAGCTGCTTGTGGATCGCCGCGGTGGCCGGCTGCACCTCGCGCTCGAGCCGGCCCACGGTCACCATCTTGTTCTCGTCGGTATGCTCGGCCTGGATTCCCTCGAGCAGCGTGGCGAGCTGCTCGAGGTTGGCTTTCATCTGCCCCAGGCCCTGCGCCGAGCTGCGCATCGCCGCCTGCGCCTTGTCGACCGCGGCGAAGCAGGCCGCCTTGCCGTCCTGGTACTGGCGGCCCTGCGAGCTTCGCCGGGTGAGCGTCCAGGCGACGGCCTTGAACGTGAGCGCCTCGCAATCCGTCCGGACCCGCGCGAGGACGTCACGCTGGCCCTGCGCGACGCGGATCTGGTCGAAGGTCGAGCGGCTCTGTCCGTGCTGGATCCACAGCATCGCGATGTTGAGCGACACCAGGACGACCAGCCCGATCGGCAGCAGCCGAAGGAGGCGCTGCAGGCTCATCGACGGCCTACTTGATCGGGACTTCCGCGACCAGCGCGCCGCCGAAACCGCCTTCGGTCTGCTTGAGCCCGTTCTGGGCGTGGCAGGCAACGCAGGCCGGTGCGAGCTTCATGGGGTAGTAGCCCATCATGCGGTCGCCGCTGCGCTTGACCACGGGCTCGAGGCCGCCGGTCGCCATCAGCTTCTGCACCTCGGGCACGAGCGGCGAGCCCTTCATCACCTTCTGCACCGCCCAGTCGCCGTTGATGAGCTCGGCGTCGCGGTTGGTCGCGTAGGCCTGGGCTTTCCCTTGCATGAGCTGGTTGAAGTCCTTGAGCACGAGCGCGCGGAAGAACGCCGGCACGAAGGCATCCTGGCCGCCCTTGGTGATGGTGCCCTGGTAGCGCGTCACGACGCCGGTGAAGGCCTGGAGGTAGGCGCGGCGGGCATCGCCGGTGATGCCGGTCGCCTTGGTGTCGAGCGGGGCGTTGGCCGCCTTCTGGTAGCGCGCCTTGAACTGGCTCACCAGCGCGTCGGGCGTGACGTCGTCCTTGTTGACCTTGGCGCCGTTGATCGCGGGCTGCAGGTCGCCGATGACCGCGGTGCCCTCGCTCACGAGGAGCCGGACTTCCTGCGCGGCCTGCTTGGCGTTGTCCTCGGTGACCTGCGCCGCGGCATGGGCGGCGAACAGGGACAACGCGAGGGCGGCGGCGGCGCGAGCGCGCGCCGATTTGTGACTAAAACTCATCTGGAGTCTCCCTGTGTCTTGTTCGTTGGGCAATGCAGGAAGCAGGCTAGCACGCGCCTTTGGCGCCCAATGTAAACCCCGTCACAGCAGGGCTGCGGCATGGCCGCGAGCGCGGGCTACAAACGCAACCTAGAGGGGCAGCACCCGCGCCGGGTCGGGGCGCCGCACGAACTCCATGAAATCCTCGCCCAGGCGCTCGCTCTCCGCGATCGCCTTGCGCCATGCTGCCATCCGCTGTGCGTCGTCCTTCACGTAGCGCGCGAAATCCTTGCGGTCCGGCAGCTTCGCGTTCGGCAGTTTCGAGACGTAGTCGGTCGATGGCGCGATCACCACGACGTTGTCCAGCCATTCCCCGCGCGCGCGCCGCCAGGGCATGCCCTTGTCGAGCCAGCCGGGAATGATGCGGTCGGTGAAATGCGGGTACAGGACGATGCCCTCGGCGTGGTGATAGGGCAGGTGCAGGTGGTAGTCGATGATGCCGCCATCCCAGTACACACCCGCCGGCGCGCGCGCGATGTTGGCCACGCCCTCCAGCACCATGGGGATCGAGGCCGAAGCAAGCAGCGCGTCGCCGAGGTTCTCGGCATGCAGCGTCACCCGGTGCGTGTGGAAGGCGTCGAAGCGAAGCGGCGGCGCGGAGGCCGCCGACAGGTCCCCCACCGTCATGAAGGGAGGGTGATCCCGTGCGTCGAGGAACACCGTGCGGTCCATGAAGCGAGCGAGGTGCCTGCGGCCGACGATGTTGGCCATCGCCGCCAAGCCGAATCCGAGCGACGTATGCAGCGCGGAGTCGCGCGTGAGCGGCCAGCGACCGCGTACCGTGAGGATGTGCAGGCGGTGCCAGGGATTGCCCAGCACCTCTGCCTCACGCCCGCTGAAGAGCGCGCCCAGCATGTCGCGCGCGGCCTGCGAGACGAAGCGCCGGCTGGGGCGGGGCGGATACGACTGCTCGACATAGAGGCGCGCGAACTCGTCCAGCGCCTTCACCGGATCGGCGCAGCAGACAGCGGCGAAGCGCCACGCCCCGATCGAGGCGCCGATGAGGTGGCGCACGCGCGGGGCCGACGGCAGCCATTCGCCGAAAATCGTGCGGTCGAGCGCCGCGATGCCGAGGCCCTTCGGGCCCCCGGCCGCGCCCGGGACGATCTCGACCATCGCGGGATCGAGCCCGTGGTCGCGGATCTTCTTGAGGGCGCGAGGACCAGCGCGAATCGTGAGAGCGGAAGTCATTCCCTTAATATGCTAACTCCCCCACCCACCCGCACCCATGTCGCGCCTTTTCTCGCCGTTCACGCTGCGTTCGGTCACCTTTCCCAACCGCGTGTTCGTCTCGCCGATGTGCCAGTACTCCTCCGCCGAGGGCATGCCGAACGAATGGCACTTCGTGCACCTGGGCAGCCGCGCGGTCGGCGGCGCGGGCCTGGTGTGCGTGGAGGCCGCGGGCGTGACGCCCGAGGGCCGGATCACGCCGTGGGACGCAGGCATCTGGTCCGACGCACACGCCCGGGCGTGGAAGCCGGTCGCGGAGTTCATCCGCGCACAGGGCTCGGTGCCGGCGATCCAGATCGCGCACGCGGGGCGCAAGGCCTCGTGCAACAAGCCCTGGCTGGGCGGCAAGCCGCTCGGCAAGGACGAGGGCGCGTGGACGGCGCTCGGGCCGAGCGAGGTCGCGTTCGGACACTATCCCGTGCCGCGCGCGATGACGCGCGAGGAGATTCGCGCGACAGTCGGAGACTTCGAGCGGGCGGCACGCCTCGCGCTCTCCGCCGGGTTCGACGTCGTCGAGATCCACGGCGCGCACGGCTACCTGCTGCACAGCTTCTGTTCGCCGCTGTCGAACCTTCGCACCGACGAGTACGGCGGCTCGTTCGAGAACCGCATCCGCCTGCCGCTCGAGATCGCGCGCGCGGTGCGCGCCGCGTGGCCGGCGGAGAAGCCGGTGTTCTATCGCGTGTCGGCGAGCGACTGGTTCGAGGGGGGCTGGGACCTCGCGCAGACGATCGAGCTCTGCAAGCGACTGAAGGCGGCCGGCGTCGACCTGGTCGACGTGTCCAGCGGCGGCAACATCCACGACCAGAAGATCGTGCTCGGCCCCGGCTACCAGGTGCCGTTCGCCTCGGCCGTGCGCCGCGACGCTGCCATTCCCACCATCGCGGTGGGGCTCATCACCGACGCGGTCCAGGCCGAACAAGTCGTCGCCCATGGCCACGCCGACGCCGTGATGCTCGCGCGCGCATCGTTGCGTGACCCGTACTGGCCCAGGCATGCGGCGAAGGAGTTGAGAGTCGAGATGGCCTGGCCGGATCAATACAAGAGGGCCGACGTCGGCCCGCTCGGGAGATAATCGGGGTCAGACTCCAATTAAGTTGATCGAGGGAAATAATCGGGGTCAGACTCCAATTAAGTTAATCGCGCAGTTTTCTCCCGGAAAACGCCTGATTAACTTAATTGGAGTCTGACCCCGATTATTCCCGTTGCTCAGATCAACTTAATTGGAGTCTGACCCCATTTATTCTTGCGCCGCGAGGCGCCGAGCCATGATCGACCTCTACTACTGGACCACCCCCAACGGCCACAAGATCACGCT